>Ga0335069_10002370_pt1 | contig 29113 bp, 29 predicted proteins | sample Lox_Sample_11_FD_206714 | JGI IMG/M metagenome (GOLD analysis project Ga0335069, IMG submission 206714) | Soil microbial communities from Loxahatchee National Wildlife Refuge, Florida, United States - Lox_Sample_1.1 | ecosystem: Environmental > Terrestrial > Soil > Wetlands | place: USA...
CCCGACACAGAGTGCGGTCGATCACGTGGCGCAGCTCCCCGCCGAGCCGCGCGTCTACGAAGTGTTCCCCGGACGCGACGCGCAGGCGCTCTTCGTCGAGGACGACGGCGAGACGACCGCCTACCGCGACGGGCACGTCGCAGCGACGTCGCTGCGCTTCTGGACCAACGCGGGCGGAAGGCTCCGCCTCGAGCTCGGCGCCCGCGAGGGTCCCTTCGAGATCGCGGAGCGCGTGCTGCGCGTGCGCTTCCACGCCTGTCCGCCGCCGCAGGCCGTCTATGTCGACGGCGAGCGCCTCGCGCGCGGCGACGGCGCGCCCGGCTGGTCCGAGGGCGACGGCTTCGTCGACGTGCGCCTGCGCGACCGCGGCCGCGGCGCCGCGATCGAGATCGCGCCGGCGCCGTGAGCGCTCCGCGCGCGCGCGATCCGGCGGTCGGCCTCTGCTCGGTCTGCGCGCACGCGAGCGTGCAGCGCAATCGGCGCGGCTCGGCCTTCTGGCGCTGCCGCGCCGCCGACACCGACGCGCGTCTGCTGCGCTACCCGCCGCTTCCGGTGCGCGCCTGCCCGGCCTGGCGCGAGGGGGAGCCGGAGAGCTCGTCGGCGTCCTGATCCATACCGCGCGCGAGCGCCTGCTGATCCGACCTCCAGCGATTCGGCAGCGGCCGCCCGACCGAGCGGAAGAAGCTCTCGAGGAAGCTGTAGGTGAGACCCCAGACGACGTGGCGCTCCGGCAGGCCGACCAGGATGCCGGGGAAGTCGACCGCATGCGCGCGGTAAGGCACCGCGCGCGCCGGGTCGGAGAGTTCGCGGAGCGGAAACCAGAAGGCCTCGCGCACCTCGTGGTTCGGGCGCAGGCGCGCGGGCTCGGGCAGGGCGTAGACGAAGGCCGAGATGAGCAAGGTCGGCCGCGTGCGCGGATTTCCCTGCTTGTCGTCGAGCCGGCCGATCCACTGCGCGCCACGCAGGTCGAGACCGACCTCTTCCAGTGTCTCGCGCTCGGCGGCATCGCGCGGGTGCGCATCGCCCGGGTCCACGCGTCCGCCGGGAAAGGCCATGTGGCCGGACCACGGATCGCCCGGGTGGCTGGCTCGCTCGATGAAGAGCACCGACGGGCCGGCGGGCTGGCTCGCGAGCACCATCGCGACGGCCGCGCGCCGCGATGCGGCGTCCGCGAGCGCGACGGGGGTGTGCGCGTCGAGCGCGCGGCGGATCTCGTCGAGCTGCATGCGGCCAGAAGGATAGATCGTGTGCGCGCCTCGGCCGACCCGCGCAAGCGCCTAAGGCACGCGCCGCGAGCCGAAGGCGAGCCCCGCAGAGATTGGCGGAGCCGTGCGGAGTTCGGAGCTAGAGTTCCGCGCCCATGGCGCCCCTGCCCCTCGCGCCCGACGATCCCCGCGCCGTGTTGAAGCTCGCGCGCAGCGATCGCCGCGCCGCGGTCGACGCGCTGCGCGCCACACCGGTGGACGATCAGGTCGCGCTGGTGTGCAACGCGCCGCTCGACGCGCGCGGCGAGCTGCTCGGTCTGCTGCCGGAGCCCGAGCGCGTGATTCCCCTGCTGCCCGAGGCCGAGCTCTGCTTCACCGTGAATGCGATCGGGCTCGCGGACTCCGCCTGGGTGCTCGAGCACGCGACGCCGGAGCAGGTCACCGCCGCGATCGATCTCGACGCCTGGACGCGCCTGGAACCCGACCTGCCCGCGCTCTCCGCCTGGATCGGCGCGCTGGCGTCGACCGAGCGCGCGTCCTTCCGCCGCGCGGTCGAAGCGCTCGATCCCGAGCTGCTGGTGCTCTACCTGAAGTCGCGCGTCGAGGTCTTCCAGAAGGCCGCGGGCGACGACGACTGGATGGCACCCGAGAGCGCGCAGACCCTCGAGGGTCAGTTCTACTACCGCGCCAAGAATGACGGCGACGACCTCGCCGCGATCAGCGAGCTCTTGCGCATGCTCTTCGAAGAGGACTACTGGACCTACTTCCGCGTGATGCAGGGCGCGATGTGGGAGCTCGAATCCGACACACAGGAGTGGGCGCTCCGCTGGCGCACCGGGCGGCTCGAGGACCTCGGCTTCCCGAGCTGGGACGACTCGATGCGCATCTACCGCTTCATCCGGCCCGAGGACCGCGCGCGCATGCCCGAGGACGAGCCTCCGCTGGCCGGCAGCGCGTGGAGCCTGCCGGTCTGGATCCCGAGCCTGCCGGCTGCGGCCGGCCGCGCGCACCGCGTCTTCGACGCGATTGCGAAGCTCTCCGAGGACGAGCGGCGCGCCTGCTTCTACGCGTTCGTCGCGGTCGCGAACAAGATCGCGATCGCCGACTCGCTCCCGCTCTCCGACGCCACGTCGATTCCGCGCGCGATCGACAAGGCCGCGCACTGGATCAGTGAGGGGCTCGCGCACGTCGCGCGCGAGAACGGCCTCGACGACGTCGAGGTGCTTCGCCGCGTCGGCCTCGAGTGGCTCTTCAGCGTGGGCGCGAACCTCGATCCGGAGCGCGCGCGCTCTTGAGCGTATGGCGCGCGCTCGCGCGGCGCCGACTCGCGCTGCCTCCGCCTCGCAGCGGCGTGGTGACGAGCTGCGAATGGGTGGCGATGGCCGACGGCGCGCGGCTCGCGACCTTTGTCGCGCGCCCGCGCGAGGGCGCACGCGCGAGCGTGCTCGTGCGCGGCTCGGAGGACGTGCTGTCCGCGCGGCGGCCCCTGGCGTTCGTCGCCACCCTGCTCGCCGAGCAGGGCCTCGCGGTGGCGCTGCAGCAGTGCCGTGGCCTGCGCGCATCGGAGGGCGTCTTCACGCCCTTCGTCAACGAGGCGCGCGACGGCGCCGATGCGATCCGCTGGCTCTCGACACAGCCGTGGTTCGCTCCGCCGCTCGCGCTCGCAGGCTTCGGCTACGGCGGCTACGCGGCCTTCGCCGCGCTGGCCGGAAGCCCGCGGCCGGTCGGGCGCCTCGTGGTCGGCTGGGCCTCGCGCGATCCGTATGCGTGGCTCCACGCGGGCGGCGCCCTCCGCCTCGAGGCGGCCTTCGCGCTCGCGTTCAGGCTCGGCGGCGCGGAGCGCGGCGCGTCGTCGGCGCGCTCGCTCGGCCGTGCGCTCTACCACCGGCCGGTGTACCACGCGGACCGCGTCGGCTTCCGCCGGCTCGACTGGCTGCGCGAGTGGCTCGAGCATCCGGCTCGCGACGCCTTCTGGGATGCGCGAATCGCGCCGCTGCCGGACGCGCCGCCGCACGCGCTCCTGCTCGGGAGCTGGAACGACGCGGCGCTCCCCGCGCAGCTCGCCGACCACGCTGCGCTCGCCGCCGCCGCGGAGCGCACCGCCACCGGCAGCGTGGCGCTCGAGATCGGGGCCGCGCCGGAGGCGAGCCGCCGGCGCCTCGCGCGACAGCTGGAGGAATCGCTGCGGGCGGCGCTCCGATTCCTGCTCGACGACGGCGCGCGACACGCGCCGGTTCGCGTGTTCGACGCAGGCGCAGGGCGCTGGCGCGACTGCGCCGACTGGCCGCCCGCGCGCGTGTCGGCGCGCACGTTTCATCTTCGCGGTGACGGTTCCGCGCAGGGCGAAGGCGGAGACGGGCGCCTCGAGCTCGAGCCTCCCGGCGCTTTCGAGCCGCCGGATCGCTTCGTCTACGACCCGGCCGACGCCACGCCGTCCGTCGATTCGCGTGCGCGGCGCGGCGACCTCCTCTGCTACGCGAGCGCGCCGCTGCCGGCGCCGCTCGACGTCGCGGGCGCGCTGCGGGCGCAGGTGCACGTGTCGAGCGACGCCCCCGCGACCGACTTCGGCGCGCGCGTGGTCGCGGTGGCGGCGGACGGGAGCGAGTCGATGCTCGGCGAGGGCATCGCGCGCGTCGCCGCCGCGCCGGGTGCGGGCGCCGACCTTGCGAGGCGCATCGAGATCGACTGCGGCAGCGCGTGCTGGCGGCTCGACGCGGGCAGTCGGCTGCGACTCGAGATCGCGTCGGCCAGTCACCCGGGCTTCGACCGCCATCCCGACACGCTCGAAGAGCCCGTGCGCGCCGACGCCGATGCGGGCGTGCCGGCGCGTCAGACACTCTTCCACGACGCGGCGCATCCGTCGGCGCTGGTGATCGAGATGCTGAACGAGTCGTAGAAAGCAAAGGGCCCGCCGACGACGCGGCGGGCCCTTCCAGTTCGAAAGCGCGTCCGACTAGAGGTCGACGGCCTTCAGTGTCTTGCGCTTGTTGCCGGTGGCCCGGTCCTCGGCGTGCGCGATCATGCGGCGCACGGCCTGATCGAGCGCGCCGTAGAACTCGCTGCCGACGTTGCACTTCTTCGCAGCGGCCTTCGTGCGCGACTTCGAGATGATCAGATCACCGCCGCCACCCTTCTTCGGCGCGGCGTTGCCCTTCTTCTTCGCTGCCATGTTCCTCCCTTGCCTCCCATCCCGGCGCGGCGTGCGCGCCGACGTTGATTTCGAGAGAGCTCCGCGACCTGCGCTCGTGCAGCGCTGCGGGCGTCGGAGCGGGGCGGATCATAGGCGCAGTCGCCGACGGGACACAACGCCCAAAGTGCGGATTTCGGGCCCGGGAGGCCGATTCAGAGGCGTTCGATGCGGAAGCCGGCCCGCGGAAAGTGGACCACCACCTCACCGACCTCGGCCGCCGTGCGCCGCACCGCGATCTCGCTCACCGACGCATGTGTGAGCGCGCCTTCGACGGGCTCGAAGCCGTAGTCGTCGGGCATCACCCGGACGCGGCACCCCTCGACGAGTCCCTGCGGCTCGCGCGCATCGACGCCGCCGCATGGCGCCGGCTTCGCCGCGCGCGCGATCGCGAGCGCCTCCTCGGGCGCGCACTCCGCGCGGCGACCGTGTCCGATCGACGCGACGCGCTCGGCCCAGCGCGAGAGATGCTCGAACTCGTCGAGCGTCTTCGCGACCGGCGGGACGTTGCGCAGGAACCAGACCGGGTGATACGCGGAGAAGTCGGCCAGCGACGGCGCGCCGCCGAGCAGCCAGGGCCGGCCGTCGGAGAGCTGGAGCTCGAGGAACGAGGCGTGCGCGCGCAGCTGCTCCGTCGCGGCGGGACCCATCTTCATGACGGCGCCGAAGTCCATGCGGCCGCCCATCAGCTTGCTGCGGTCCTCGATGAACTCGCGCGGCACCGCCGGTCCGATGGCCGAGAACACGACGGGCACGGCGGCGAGGAAGAAGTGGCGGTCGCTCCAGAAGCCCGACGCGAGGCAGAGTCCCTCGGAGCCGCCGGGGAAGAGCGTCGGCTCCGGCTGCACGCGCTCGATCACGCGCGCGATGAGCTGGCTGTCGCAGTAGACGTCGGCGCCGATCTGCAGCACCGGAATGCGTCGGTAGCCGCCCGTCAGCGGCACGAGCTGCGGCTTCGGCATCATGTTCGGCTGGATCACCGAGCGCCACGCCATGCGCTTGTGCCCGAGCGCGAGCCGGATCTTCTCCGAGAACGGAGAGTTGTCGTAATGGTGCAGCAGGAGTTCCGTCATGCGGCCAGTATAGGCGCCTCCGACGGGCGCCCGGCTGATATGCTGACCGACGGAAATCGGATAGGAGCGAACATGACAGCCGAGCTGCTGCAGCGACCGGTCACGGAGCTCGTGACTCTCCTGCGCGAGAAGTCGCTCTCGCCCGTCGAGCTGATGGAGGCCACGCTCGCGCGCATCGACGCGACGCAGTCGAAGCTGCTCGCCTTCACGTCGCTGCGCGACCGCGAGAGCCTGCTGCGCGACGCGCGCGCGGCCGAGGCGCGCATCCTGCGGGGCGACGCGAGGCCGCTCGAGGGCGTCCCGCTCGGCGTGAAGGACCTCGAGGACGTGGCGGGACTCGTCACCTCGTACGGCTCGGTGCCCTTCCGAGACAACCTCGCCGTGCGCGACTCCGTGCAGGTCGAGCGGCTCCGCACCGCGGGCGCGATCGTCGTCGGCAAGACCAACGCGCCGGAGTTCGGCCACACCGCGCTGACCAAGAACCTCCTCTTCGGCGTGTCGCGCAATCCCTGGAACCTCGAGCGCACGCCCGGCGGCAGCAGCGGCGGCTCGTCGGCCGCGATCGCCGGCGGCGTGGTGCCGCTCGCGACCGCGAGCGATGGCGGCGGCTCGGTGCGCATCCCCGCCTCGTTCACGGGTTGCTTCGGACTGAAGCCGTCGTACGGGCGCATTCCGCACGAGGGTCAGAATCTGTGGATCATGGACGACACGGCGGTGCACGGCCCGCTGACGCGCACCGTCGAGGACGCAGCGCTCCAGCTCGACGTCAGCGTCGGGCCGCACCCGCTCGATCCGAACTCGCTGCCGCACCCCGGCCTCTCCTACCGCGACGTGTTGCCGAAGCTGCCGCGCGGGCTCCGGTTCGGCTGGTCGGGCGATCTCGGCTACGCGCTGGTGCAATCCGACGTCGGTGAGGTGGCCTACGACGCCGCGCGCTTCTTCGCCGATCGGGGCCACGAGCTGCGCGAGCTCGACACGCGCGCGCCGACCCTGAATCGCGACTGGGGTCTGCTCGGCGCGTTCGAGCAGCTGAGCCGCCTCGGGCCGCTGCTGCCGGCTCGCGAGCACGAGTTCGGTCGCGCCTTCATCGCGGGCGTGAAGACGGGGCGCTCGATGACGCCCGAGCGTTGGGGCGAGATGCGAAGGCGGCGCGAGGAGCTGAATCGCTGGTGCGCGCAGCTCTTCTCGGAGGTGGATCTGCTGCTGACGCCGACCGTTCCCTTCGACGCCCCGCCCGCCAAGGGCCCCTTCCCCGAGGAGATCGACGGGCGGCCGGTGCCCTTCGCCGGTGTCGCGAGCTTCACCATCCCCTTCAATCTCTCGTGGCACCCCGCCGCGACGGTGCGCGCCGGCTTCTCGAAGGCGGGGCTGCCGGTCGGCCTCCAGATCGTCGGACCGCGACACCGCGACGACCTCGTGCTCCAGGCCGCCTTCGCCTTCGAGCAGGCGCGCCCCGCGCCGACCTGGCCGAGCGTGTAGCCGAGACGCGATGCGAACGATCGACCTCCGCAGCGACACCGTCACGCGTCCGACCCCCGCGATGCGCGACGCGATGGCGCGCGCGGAGGTGGGAGACGACGTCTACGGCGAGGATCCGACGGTCAACCGACTCCAGGACGTGGCCGCCGCGCGCATCGGCGTCGAGGCCGCGCTCTTCGTGCCGTCGGGCACGATGGGGAACCAGGCCGCGCTCCACACCCTGACGCGTCCCGGTGAAGTGGTCCTCGCCGGCGAGAACGCGCATCTCCTGCTCTACGAGTCGGGCGCGGCTGCGGCGCTCTCCGGCGTGCAGGTGCAGATCCTAGGCCGCGGCGGCCTCTTCGACGGCGCCGACGTCCGCCGCGCGATCGCGCCGTCCGACTCGCACTACGCGCGCACGCGCGTCGTCGCGCTCGAGAACACGCACAATCGCGCGGGCGGTCGCGTCTTCCCGCTCGAGCTCGCGAAGGATGTCGCGCACGCGGCGCGCGACGCGGGGCTCGCGGTCCATCTCGACGGCGCGCGCATCTTCCACGCCGAGATCGCGACGGGCACGCCGGCCTCCGCGTGGGCGCAGCTCTGCGACACCGTGAGCTTCTGCCTCTCGAAGGGACTCGGAGCGCCGGTCGGCTCGCTCGTGTGCGGATCGCGCGAGCGCGTCCGCGAGCTCCATCGCGCGCGCAAGCGACTCGGCGGTGGCATGCGCCAGGCCGGCATCCTCGCGGCGGCCGGACTCTTTGCCCTCGAGCACCACGTCGCGCGCCTCGCGGACGACCACGAGCACGCGCGCCTCTTCGCCGCCGGCCTCGAGCGCCTCGGCTTCGAGCTCGACCCGCCGCCCGAGACCAACCTCGTCTGCTTCTCGGTGCGCGACACGCGCCGCTTCCTCGCCGCGACGCGCGAGCGCGCGCTGCTCGTGAACCCCGTCGCCGAGGGCCGCTTCCGCGCCGTCACGCACCTCGACGTCTCGCGAGCGGACATCGACGAGGCGCTCGGGCGGATCGAGGAGATCGTGAAGTCGGGAGTTCGCTGACCCTGCGCTGCGCCCGCACTCTCCGCAGGCTTCACGACCCGGGTCCGTCTTCTGAACTTCGCTCGCCTGCGGCTCGCTGCGCGCCCGGCGAAGCGCCGGGCTTGCTAGCGGAGCACGTTGTACTTCACGATGCACCACACCGCGCGCATTCCGTCGCGCCAGCCGATCTTCTTGCCCTCTTCGTAGGTGCGCCCCGAGTACGAGATGCCGACCTCATAGATCCGGCAGCCGAGCTTCGCGACTTTTGCCGTGATCTCCGGCTCGAAGCCGAAGCGATCCTCCTCGATCCGGATCTGCGCGAGCACGCCGCGGCGAAAGACCTTGTAACAGACTTCCATGTCGGTGAGGTTCAGGTCGGTGAGCATGTTGCTCAGCAAGGTCAGCAGCTTGTTCATCACCGAGTGCCAGAAGTAGAGGACGCGGTGGCTCTCGCCGCCCGAGAAGCGCGAGCCGAAGACCACGTCGGCGCGGTCCTCGAGGATCGGCTGGAGGAGCCGCGGGTAGTCGCGCGGGTCGTACTCGAGGTCCGCGTCCTGCACGAGCACGATCTCGCCGCTCGCCGCCGCGAAGCCGGTGCGGAGCGCCGCACCCTTGCCCTGGTTGCGCTCGTGGCGAATCACGCGCGCGATGCGCGGCCCGATCTTGTGGCGGAGCACCTCGGCCGTGCCGTCGCTCGAGCCGTCGTCGACGACGATCACCTCGAGGTTCGCGACGGGCGCCGCGAGCACCTTGTCGATCACCTGCTCGAGCGTCGCGGCCTCGTTGTAGCAGGGGATCACGATCGAGACGGTCGGCATGCGAGCAGTATCGGTTAGAATGCGCGCCTCGTGAAGCTCGGCCTCTTCGGCATCAACTTCGGGCCCTGCGCGAATCCGGAGCTCGCGGCCCGCGTCGCGCGCGCCGCCGAGGACGCGGGCTTCGAGTCGGTGTGGACCGGCGAGCACGTCGTGCTGCCGGACCCGCAGGCGCCGCCCTCTCCCGCGGCGCCGCAGACGCCGATGCTCGACCCGGCCGTCGCGCTCGCGCACCTCGCGGCGCACACGCGCCGCATCCGGCTCGCGACGGGCATCATCATCCTGCCGCAGCGAAACCCGCTGGTGCTCGCGAAGGAGCTCGCGAGCGTCGACGTCGTGTCGGGCGGGCGGCTCATCGCGGGCGTCGCCGCCGGGTATCTAAAGGCCGAGTTCGACGCGCTCGGCGTTCCCTTCACGGAGAAGGGCGCGCGCGCCAGCGAGGCGATCGAGGTGCTGCGCGCGCTGTGGACGCAGGACCAGCCCTCCTTCCGCGGGCGCTACTGGTCGTTCTCGGGCATCCAGGCGAAGCCACTGCCGATGCAGAAGCCGCACCCGCCGATCGTCGTCGGCGGACACAGTCCGGGCGCGTTCCGCCGCGCAGTGTCACACGGCAACGGCTGGTACGGCTTCGCGCTCGACCTCGCGCGCGCGAAGGAGTGCATCGGCGGGCTCGAGACGGCGCGCAAGGACGTGGAGCGACCGGCCTCGCTCGGCCCGCTCGAGATCGGCCTCACGCCGGCCGGCGCGCTCGATCGCGATGCGGCGCGCCGCTTCGAGGATCTCGGCGTCTCGCGCCTCGTGCCGATCGCGCGCGGTCGCACGGCCGACGAGCTGTGCGCGTGGGTCGAGCAGACCGCGCGCGCGGTGATCGCCTAGCTCCCGAAGTGCGCGAGCGCCGCGCGCGCGAGCATGGTCCAGAGCGCGAGGCTCGCGATCACGTACAGCGTGAAGCGCGTCATGATGTGGTTGAAGCTGCAGTGCACCGCGCTGTGGAGCGCGCGGAAGGCCGCGAAGGTCCAGCCCGCGCCGACGTAGAAAGCGTCCACCTGATTCGTGGCGAAGAGATAGAGGCAGAGCGCGTAGAAGACAACCGGCAGCTCGAACAGGTTCTTCAGGTTGTCCGACGGCGTCGCTACGCCCGGCGGTGTGACGCGCGCGAGCGCCTCGGGCGTCGAGATCTGGTCGGGCGTGATGCCGCGGCTCTGCAGGAAGTGGATGCGGCGGACGTACATGTAGATCCACACGAGGAGCGTCAGCAGCATCACCGCGAAAAAGGGGCCGAAGATCGCCGACGGACTCATGAGGCGTGGAGCTCCTCCGTGCGCTCGTGCTCGTCGAGCGCGCGCGCGAAACGGTCGAACGACGCCGCCACCGCGCGCCACGACTCCGGCCAGTCGCCGGCGGCGCGCGCGTGACGGTCGATCTCGGCGAGCTCGGCGCGGAGCCTCGCGTGCGCGTCGCGGTGTGCGCCGGTCGCGGCGCGCGACTCCTGCTCGGTGAAGTGCGCGGCCAGCTCGCCCGCGAAGCGCGCGAGCGCCTCGAGCGCGGCCTGGCGCGATTCGCTCGCCGGCTCGCGCGCCGCGCGCTCGACTGCGCGCGCGAGCCGCGCGACCCGCTGCTCGAGCGCCTCGCGCTGCATCAGGCCGCGTCGCGCCCGCGCCGCTCCTCTCGCTCGCGCCGCCAGCCGCTCTCGAGCCAGGCGAGGAAGCGGTGCACGCCGTTGACGGTGTGGATCGTGCGGACCGACGGGAAGATCTCGAAGGCGTGCTGCGCGCCCGGAAGCTCGGCGTAGACGACCGGCTCGCGGCTCTTCTCGCGCAGCGCCTTCACGAACTCGCGCGCCTCGGGCACCGGCACGAGCGTGTCGGATTCCCCGTGGATCACGAAGAAGGGCGGCGCCGCCTCCGAGCAGTGCGTGACCGGCGACGCGCGGTCCCACGCCTCGCGGCTGTCCTCGAGCGAGCACTTGAGGATGCGCTCCTCGAGCACGCCCTGGAGCCCGTCGTGGCGCCAGGTCTGGCTGCGGTTCACGAAGTCGTAGACGCCATAGAAGGGGACGCAGCCACGCACCCTGGTGTCGATCCGCTCGAAGCCCGGTTGGTACTCGGCGTCGTTCGGCGTCAGCGCGACGAGCGCCGCCAGGTGTCCGCCCGCGGAGCCGCCCGTCACCACGACGTGATCGGGGTCGCCGCCGTACTCGTGCACGTGCTCGCGGATCCACGCCAGCGCGCGCTTGCAGTCGATCAGGTGCTCGGGGTAGGTCGCGGCGGGCGAGAGCCGGTAGTTGGTCGTGACGCAGACCCAGCCGTTCGACGCCATGTGGTTCATCAGCGGCAGCGCCTGCTCGTCCTTCGTGCCGATCATCCAGCCGCCGCCGTGGATCTGGAAGAGCACCGGGCAGCCCGTCTTCTTCTCCGAGCAGCGGTAGATGTCGAGCTCGAGATCGGTCGCGCGCTCGCGGCCGAAATGGATGTCCTTCACGATCTCGACGTCGCGGCGCCGGATCGGGAAGGGGATCCACACGCGGCCCCAGTCGATGTGGTGCACGAGCTTCTCGCGGAGATCTGGGAGGATCTGCTCGCGATAGTCGGGCCCGAGCGCCGCGACGAGCGCGCGCTCCATCACGTCCTCGGCCGCGTGCGCCTGCCGCTGCACCAGCACGAGGCCCACCCACGAGGCGAAGGTGATGACGAGGCCGAGCACGCCCGGCCAGCGGTGGAGCGCTCCGGCGTACGCGAAGAAGACCGTCGCGACCGCCTGCCACACGATGTGGTGGAGCGCCAGCTCGGTGGTGAGCCAGCCGGCGGCGAAGCTCACGACGGCGAAGCGCGGCGAGTCCCAGCTCGGCCGCAGCGCGTTCCACGTGAACCACGCGCCCCACAGGCTCACGGCCAGGAAGAGCCAGGACATGGGGACCTCCGGACTACTCGTCGGTGACACAACCTTCGGACGCCGTGCGCACGTTCTTGATGTACTTCGCGAGCGTCCCGCGGCGCGCCTTCAGCGGCGGCGCGATCCACGCGGCGCGGCGCCGCGCTAGCTCGTCCGGCGCGATCTCGAGCTCGAGCACGCGCTTCTTCGCGTCGATCAGGATGCGGTCGCCGCTCTGCACCAGCGCGATCGGGCCGCCGTCCTGCGCCTCGGGCGTCACGTGGCCGATCAGGAAGCCGTGCGAGCCGCCCGAGAAGCGGCCGTCGGTGATCAGCGCGACGTCCGCGCCGAGTCCCGCGCCCATGATCGCCGAGGTGCAGGTCAGCATCTCGGGCATGCCCGGGCCGCCCTTCGGGCCCTCGTAGCGGATCACGAGCACGGAGCCCTTCGCGATCGCGCCGCGCTCGAGCGCGGAGAGCATCTCCTCCTCGGAGTCGAAGACGAGCGCGCTGCCGTGGAAGCTCGTGCCCTCCTTGCCGGTGATCTTCGCGACCGCGCCCTGCGGCGCGAGGCTGCCGCGCAGGATCGCGATGTGGCCCGTCTCCTTGATCGGGTCGCTCCACGGCCGCACCACCTGCTGGCCCGGCGAGAGCGACGGCAGCTCCTGCAGGTTCTCGGCCAGGGTGCGCCCGGTGACGGTGATGCAGTCGCCGTGCAGCGCGCGGTGCTCGAGCAGCAGCTTCAGCACCGCCGGCGTGCCGCCGACCGCGTGCAGGTCCTCCATCACGTAGCGGCCCGAGGGCTTCAGGTCCGCGAGGAAGGGCACCGCGTCGCTGGTGCGCTGGAAGTCGTCGATCGTGAGCGGCACGTCGACCGCGCGCGCCATCGCGATCAGGTGCAGCACCGCGTTGGTCGAGCCGCCGAGCGCCATCACGATCGCCATCGCGTTCTCGAAGGCCTCGCGCGTCATGATGTCGCGCGGCTTCAGGTCGAGCTCGAGCAGGCGACGGATCGCCGCGCCTGCCGCGAAGCACTCGTCGTCCTTGCGCGGGTCGGTCGCGGGCGTCGACGAGCTGTAGGGCAGGCTCATGCCGAGCGCCTCGATCGCGGAGGCCATCGTGTTCGCGGTGTACATGCCGCCGCAGGCGCCGGCGCCCGGACACGCGTGTCGCACGATGTCGAAGCGCGCGCTCTCGTCGATGCGCTGCGCCAGGAACTCGCCGTAGGACTGGAAGGCCGACACGATGTCGATCGGCTCACCGCGGCGCGTGCGTCCCGCGCGGATCGTGCCGCCGTAGACCATCAGCGACGGGCGGTTCACGCGCCCCATCGCCATCAGACACCCGGGCATGTTCTTGTCGCAGCCGGGGATCGAGACGTTCGCGTCGTACCACTGCGCGCCCATCACGGTCTCGATCGAGTCCGCGATCAGGTCGCGCGACTGCAGCGAGTAGCTCATGCCCTCGGTGCCCATCGACATGCCGTCGGAGACGCCGATCGTGTCGAAGCGCATGCCGACGAGCCCCGCCGCGACGACGCCTTCCTTCACGCGCGCGGCCAGGCGATCGAGGTGCATGTTGCAGGGGTTGCCCTCGTACCAGACCGACGCGATCCCGACCTGCGCCTTGTCGAGATCGGCCTCGCTCAAGCCCGTGGCGAAGAGCTGCGCCTGCGAGGCGCCCTGGCTCTTCGGCTGCGTGATGCGGCGGCTGGTCTTGTTGAGGGGCTGCGACATGGAGACTCCCGGCCTAACGAGGAGCGAGGTGCATGATCTTCGGATCACCGCTGCGGAAGAAGCCGATGAATTCGTCCGAGAGGCCGTACTTCTGGCGGAAGACCTGCTCGATCCGCGCGCGCAGCGCGGCGTCCTGGACGAACTCGGCGCGCAGCGGGTACTCCGCCTTCTCGATCCGCAGCATCACGTCGGGATTGCGCTCGATGTTGCCCTCCCAGTGCGTGTGTCCGGTGCGGATGTAGCCCTGGCCGTCCACGACCGCGAGCCAGATCGTCGTCTCGCGCGGCGTGCCGTCCTCGTTCGCCGTCACGATCTCGACGGTCTGCACGCCGGCGGCGGCGTTCCAGTCGGGCGCCGCGGCGCGCGCCGGTGACGAGGCAAAGAGAGCCGCGAGCAGGAGGGGCGACAGGGCGACGAGCGCGCGGGAGCTGCGCATCACGGGCCTCCGGGCGGGCGCGGAGCGGCCAGCATAGCAGCGTGCGCCCTACGCTCCGGACATGTCGGAGACAGACGAGAAGGGCGCCGGCGAGGAGACCCGCCACGATCCGGCGGCTCCCCACACGGCGCCCTTCCCCACGCACGTCCCGCGCTGGCTCGCCTGGCTGCTGCTCGCGGCTTTCGCCGCCACCGGCGTGCTATGCGCGCGGGCCGTGCTCCACTGATGACTAGCCGGCCATGCCCTTGCTGCCGCGATGGATCGCGAAGTCGGGATACGCGAGCGCGCCCATCTCGGGACCGTCGAGACCCTCGAGCTCGACTTCCTTGTCGACCCGGATCGGTGTGATCAGGTTCGAGAGCTTGAACCAGGCGTAGGCCATGGTGAAGCCGAAGGCGGCGAGCACCGCGCAGTCGATGCCCTGCATCACGAACTGCGAGAAGTCGCCGTAGAGCAGACCGCGCACGCCGTCGCTCCCGAACTTCGCCACGTACTCCGGTCGCACGACGCCGTTCCAGCCCGCGCCGTACTGGCCGGTCGCGAAGATGCCGACCGACAGCACGCCCCACAGACCGCACACGCCGTGCACCGAGATCGCGCCGACCGGGTCGTCGACGCCGCGGCTCTCGAAGAAGAACACGCTGAGGATCACGAGCGCGCCGGCGATCGCGCCGATCACCGCCGCGCCCCACGGATCGACGAACGCGCATGGCGCCGTGATCGCGACGAGGCCCGCGAGCATGCCGTTGCACATCAGCGTCGGATCGGGCTTCAGGCCCTTCGCGTAGAGCGCAAGCATGGCGGCGATCGCGCCCGTGATGCTCGCGAGCATCGTGTTCACGACCACGAAGCTGATGCGCAGGTCCGTACCCGCCAGGGTCGAGCCTGGATTGAAGCCGAACCAGCCGAAGGCCAGGATGAAGGTGCCGAGCACCACCATCGGCACGTCGTGGCCGGGGATCGCCTGGGGCTTGCCGTTGATGTACTTGCCGATGCGCGGTCCGATGACCAGCGCGCCGGCGAGCCCGATGATTCCACCCATCCCGTGCACGACCCCGGACCCAGCGAAGTCGACGGCGCCGTGGCCGAGGCCCCAGTTGACGCCGCCCTGCGCGAGGAAGCCGCCGCCCCACAGCCAGTTCGCGTAGATGCAGTAGGGCAGCGCGACCCACAGGCCGTAGAGGCAGAAGTTCTTCCACGCCCAGCGTTCGGCCATCGCGCCCGTCGGGATCGTGGCCGTCGTGTCCATGAAGACCATCATGAAGAAGAAGATGCCCAGCACGGAGACGTCGGCGACGGCCGGCGAGAGGAAGAAGCCCTTCAAGCCGATCAGGCCGTACGTGAAGGCGCCCGTAGCCGCGCCCGTCGAGTCGACGGCGGCGCCGAGCCCCCAGCCGCCGTTCAACACGGAGAGGCCCGGGCCGAGCGACGCATACCAGCCGGGCGGCACGGGTCCGTTCCACCAGTTGCCCCAGCCGAACGCGAAGCCATAGGCCCAGAAGGCGAGGCAGCCGAGCGGGTAGATCATGAAGTTCATGGCCGACGTGTGCGCGCCGTTCTTCGCACGGCAGAGCCCCGTCTCGACGTACATGAACCCGGCCTGCATGAACATGACCAGGAAGCCCGTGACCATGGCCCACACCATGTTGATCGAGAACAGGTTGTGCGTGATGCGGTCGTAGAGGTCGGAGGCGCCGAGCGACGCGGGCGTGTCGCCCTTTCCGTCGCCTGCCGGTGTCGCCCAGACGCCGGCCGCGCCGCCGGTCTGATCCGGCCAGACGGGCTTGCTCGCGTCCGCGTTGGCGCCGCTGAAGTAGGCGGGCAGCGGCGCGGGCGTGGCCGCCGCCGGGGCCGCCGGCGCCGCTGCCGGTGCGGCCGCCGGTGCGGGGGTCGCGTCGGTCGCGGTGGACTCGTCCGCCAGCGCGGCGCGCGCCGCGAAGAAGAGGGCTGTCAGCAGCAGCAGCGCGGAGGCCGCCACCAGGATGAATTTGCGGGAATCCGCGTTGCGAAAGGTCCGTGTCACCGGTTCTGTCTCCTGTCTCTAGACGGCGTCGTAGCCGCGCCGGTTGGTTCGAATCTGGATTGCGTTGTCGATGGGATGGATCAGGATCTTTCCGTCGCCGACGGGAGTCCGACTGGTTCGCAGGATCTGGTCGATCAGCGAGGGCACGCGGCCCGTCTCCAGCACGATCTCGATCTTGAGCTGGACCGCGAAGCCCCGTTTGAAGCGGGCCTTGCGGCGCCCTGCGGAGCCGCGCCCGATTCCGCCGACCTCGGAGACCGTCATGCCTCCGACGCCGACGTCGGCGATCGCGTCCTGGATCTGAGCGAGCCGCTCTGCGCCCAGGATGATCTCGACCTTGCTCAATTGATCCTGCTGCGTGTCTACCTCCGCCGGATGCCGCAGCGCCGTGCAGCAAGAGTCGCGCCAAGCGCGGGTCGCTTCTCGCATCGGCGGCGGCCCGCCCTGCCGGGTGATGCGCGCAGATCAGGCGGGCGCTGCCTGCAGGTTCAGCAGCGCCAGTCGGAGACCGGCCCACGTGTGCCGATGCGCGCCGTCCTCAGTCGCCGCGGCGCCGCAGCCCGGCGGCGCGATAGATCGCGTCGATCGCGCGCATGTTCGCGACCGCGTCCGATGCCTCGGTCGGACCGGGCGCCGCGCCGCGCACGCGCGCGACGAAGTGCCGCAGCTGATGCGTGTAGGTCGCTTCGCCGGGCACGCGCTCGCTGCGGCGGCCGTCCGCCGCGTCGACGCGCAGCCGGTGATAGAAGTGGGGCGCGAGCGGGTTGAAGACGCGCATCGAGCCGCGGCTGCCCTCCACGCGGATCTGGAGGCGCAGCAGGGTGGCCGAGAGCAGCGAGCAGGTGACTCGTCCCGTGCGGCCGTCCGCGAAGCGGAGCTCCGCGCGCAGCCAGCGATCGACGTCCGGCGAGAGGAGCTTCGCCTGCGCCGACGCGACCTCCGGCTCGGCCTCGGCGAGCCAGCGCACCATGTTCACCGCGTACGACCCGATGTCCATCAGCGCGCCGCCCGCGAGGTCGTAGCGGAAGCGGATGTTGCGGGGCGAGAGCATCGGGATGCAGGTCGACGCCTCGACGTGTCGGATCTCCCCGAGCTCGCCCGCGCGCAGGATCTCGCGCATGCGCGCCGCCAGCGGATGGTGGCGCCAGTGGAAGGCCTCGAGCAGCACGCGCTCAGACTTCAGGGCCGCCTCGGCCATCTGCTGCGCCTGGTCGGCGTTGGAGGCGATCGGCTTCTCGCACAGCACGTGCTTGCCCGCGGCGAGCGCGCGCAAGGTCCAGACGCAGTGGAGTCCGTTCGGCAGCGGGTTGTAGACCGCGTCGATCACGGGATCGGAGAGCAGCGCGTCGTAGGAGGCGTGCACCTTCGCGATGCCGTGTCGCTTCGCGAAGCGTGCCGCGCGCAGCGGATCGCGCGCCGCGACCGCCACCACCTCGGTCTCCGGCACCGCGCGCGACGGCCGCACGAGCGCCATCGGCGCGATGGTCGCGGCGCCGAGGATGCCGATGCGGAGCGGACGCGCTTCCATGCGGTCATTCCTAACACCGGTCGGGTCGCCGGGGCAATCGGAGAGAGGCATGGACGGGCGCTTCCATGGAAAGGTGACGCTGGTGACCGGAGCCGCCTCGGGCATCGGCGCCGCCTGCGCGCGGCGCTTCGCGGCGGAGGGGGCGCGGCTCGCGCTCTGCGATCTCGACGAGGCGGGCCTCCACGCGCTCGCGAAGTCGCTCGACCCGTCCGGCGAACGCGTCTTCACGGCGCGCGTCGACGTCGCCTCGCAGGACGAGGTGCAGGCCTTCACCGCCGCCGCCGCCGCGCGCTTCGGCCGACTCGACGTGGTGATGAACAACGCGGGGATCGGCGCCTTCGGGCGCTCCGACGAGATGGATCCGGAGGTCTGGCACCGGACCTTCGCGGTGGACGTGCACTCCGTGTTCTACGGCACACGCGCCGCGCTGCCGCACCTGCGCGCAGCCGGCGGCGGCGCGATCGTCAACACCGCCTCGATCTCGGGGCTCGCCGGCGACTACGGCCTCGCCGCCTACAACGCGGCGAAGGGCGCGGTCGTCAACTACACGCGCGCGGCGGCGCTCGAGGTCGCGCGTGAGGGAATCCGCGTCAACGCGGTGTGTCCCGGCCCGATCGAGACGGCGCTCTCCGCGTCGCTGTTGCGTCACGCGAAGGTGGCGCCCGCCTACGCGCGCGCGATCCCGATGGGGCGCGTGGGTCGCTCGGACGAGGTCGCGGCGGCGGCGGCCTTCCTCGCGTCGGGCGACGCCTCCTACGTGACGGGCGCGATGCTCGTCGTCGACGGCGGGCTCCTGGCCGCAACCGGTCAGCCGGACTTCCTCGCGCTGCTGACCGGCCGCGGTCAGTGACGCGGACCACGGCACGCGCCGCGGCGTTGCGGATAGAATGACGCGTCACTCGCAGGAGGAGCGCATGGCGGTCGGACGTCTCGTCTCGGGCGGACTCGAAGGGATGGCGGTGCTGGTCACCGGCGGCGGCACCGGCATCGGACGCGCCTGCGCGGCGCGGCTCGCGGCCGACGGCGCGGCCGTCACCATCTGCGGTCGCACCGCGTCGAAGCTCGAGGAGGCCGCCAAGCACATCGACGCGCAGGCGGGTCACGGCGGCAGCGTGCGCTGGATCGCGGCCGACGTGACGAACGAGGACGACGTGCAGGCCGCGATCGCGAAGTCGCTCGAGGCGCGCGGCCGCCTCGACGGCGTGGTCGCGAACGCGGGCGGTGGCGGCGGCCTCGGTCCGTATCACCTGCAGGACACGAAGGAGTTCCTGCGCGTGCTGCATCTCAACGTGCTCGGCACGATGCTCTGCATCAAGCACTCGGTGCCGCATCTCGTCGCGGCTGGCGGCGGATCCTTCGTCGGCATGTCGTCGATCGCGGGCCACGTGACACACGTCTACTTCGGCGCCTACACCGCGGGCAAGGCCGGCATCGAGGCGATGATGTGCAACGCAGCCGACGAGTTCGGAGCGAAGGGCGTGCGCTTCAACGCGATCCGCCCGGGCTTCATCGCGACCGAGATCATGGAAGGCATCCCGCGCGATCACGCCACCTACCAGAGCTACATCGAGAACACGCCGATGGGCGACGTCGGGCAGCCCGACGACGTCGCGCACCTCGCGCGCTTCCTGATCGGCCCGGAGTCGCGCTGGATCACGGGCACGTGCATCAACGTCGACGGCGGTCACCACCTGCGCCGCGGCCCGAACTTCGGACACTTCCTCGAGCCGCACTACGGCCGCGAGGTGATGGAAGGCAAGCTGCCGGCGAAGACGAGCTGAGCGAGGTCGCGCATGAAGAAGGCCGTCCGCATCTTTGCGGCGCTCGTGATCGCGCTCGCGGCGTCGCTCGCGGTCGCGTACCGCGCGAGCGCGCCAACGCCTCCGCCGGCCGGCAGCGAGAGCGCTCGCCGGCTCGCCCCCGGTCCGCTGCCGGTCGCGTCCGTGGATCGCACACTCGTCGACCACTCGCGCGCGACGAACGCGAACGGCGACTTCGCCGGCGCGCCCGAGCGCACGCTCGAGGCGACGCTCTGGTATCCGCAGGGCGCCGCCGGTCCGCATCCGCTGCTCGTCTACAGCCACGGCTTCATGTCGCGGCGGAGCGAGAACGTTCCGCTCGCCGAGCTGCTCGCGAGCCACGGCTACGTCGTCGTGTCGATGGACTATCCGCTCACGAACGGCGGCGCGCCGGGCGGACCGACGGTGGCCGACGCGGTGAACCAGCCGGGCGACGTCCGCTTCGCGATCGACCAGATCCTCGGCTGGGGCGAAGCCGAGCGTCCCTTCGCCGGCGAGATCGACGCGGATCGCATTGGCGCTCTTGGTCTGTCGCTCGGCGGCCTCACCACGGAGCTGGTGAGCTTCCACCCGCGGCTGCGCGATCCGCGCATCCGCGCGGCGCTGTCGATCGCGGGCCCGGCCGCGTTCTTCGACGAGCGCTTCTTCGCGACCGCGGATCTCCCCTTCCTGATGGTCGCCGGCACCGGGGACGCCATGGTCGACTTCGAGCGGAACGCGGCGACGATCCCGCGGAAGGTCGTGCACGGCGGCCTGCTCGCGATCCAGAACGCGAGTCACGCGGGCTTCGCCGCGATCTCGGACGGCTTCCCGCTGCGACTGCTCGACAACCCGGACTCGCTCGGCTGCTTCGCGCTCTCCCGCAATCTCGAGCAGCGCAAGGTCGAGAACCCGTTCGGGGGGCTCGGCGGGCCCGAGGACGGCGTGGTCTTCGGCGACCGTCCTCCGCTGCCGTGCCAGCACGGTGTCCCCGACCGAGCGCTCGCGCCCGGACGCCAGCAGATGATCACGCGGCTCGCCGCGCTCGCCTTCTTCGAGAGCGTGTTCTCGCCGGATCCCGGCGCGCGCGCCGCGAACGACGGCTACCTGCGCGAGACCTTGTCGCGCGACTGGCCCGAAGCGCGCTACGAGCTGGCATCGGCGCGCTAGCAAGGAGGCCGACTCGCAAGAGTCGGCCGACGCGCAGCGAGGCCCGAACGGGCAATTTTCCGGACTCGCGCGTATCTTTGCGCGCCTTCGGTCCGTCCATGTGCCGGACCGCGCGCCTCATCGCCTCCCGCGGAGCTTGTCGTGAGCCCCGTACGCACCGAGATCCGCGCGCTGCTCGCGTTGGCGGTCCCCGCCGCCGCGACGCAGCTCTCGACCATGTTGATGGGCTTCGTCGACACGGTGCTGCTCGGCCACGTCGGCGTACACGAGCTCGCGGCCGCGTCGATCGCGAACGTCTGGATCCACGGCACGCTCTTCTTCGCGATGGGCGTGATCATCGGCGCCGACCCGTTGATCGCGCAGGCGCATGGCCGCGGCGACGGGAAGGCCGCGGGGCTCGTCGCGCAGCGCGGGCTGGTGATCGCCCTCGCGCTGTCCGTCCCCGTCGGTCTCTGCTGGTACGGCACCGAGTCGGTGCTGCTGGCGATCGGTCAGGAGCCGGAGCTCGCGCGCGACGCGCAGGTCTTTGCGCGGATCCAGATCCCGAGCATCCCGTTCTTCCTCGCCTACAGCACCTTGCGTCAGTACCTGCAGTGCCGCGGCATCGTGCGCCCGGCGATGTGGGTGATCCTGTTCGCGAACGCGGTGAACGCCTTCGGCGCGTGGGTGCTGATCTTCGGGCACTTCGGCTTTCCCGCGCTTGGGCTCTTCGGCGCCGGCATCGCGACGTCGGTGACGCGCGGCTTCTGCTTCTTCGGGCTCGCCTGGCTGATGCGCTACCTCGCGCTCACCGAGGGCGCCTGGCCGCGGCCTTCGCGGGCGATCTTCGACGCGGCCGACTTCCGCCGCATCCTCGGTCTCGGTTTCCCGGTCGCGATCCACTTCTCGCTCGAGATCTGGGCCTTCTCGGGCGCGGCGCTGATGGCGGGCTGGCTCGGCGCGGTGCCGCTCGCGGCGCACACGATCGCGCTGAACCTCGCGTCGCTCTCGTTCATGCTGCCGCTCGGCATCTCGCAGGGCGCGGTGACGCGCGTCGGAAATCTCCTCGGCGCGCACCGACCGCGCGACGCCGAGCGCGCGGCCTGGGTGGCGATCGCCTGCGGCGCGGCCGTGATGAGCCTCTCCGGCGCGGCCTTCCTGACGCTCCGCCACGCCTTGCCGCAGCTCTACACCGCGGACCTCGCGGTGATCGCCGTCGCGGCCTCGATCCTGCCGATCGCCGCCGCCTTCCAGGTCTTCGACGGCACGCAAGTGGTGTGCATCGGCGTGCTGCGCGGCATGGGCCGCACGCGGCCCGCCGCCTGGTTCAACTTCCTCGGCTACTGGATGCTAGGTCTTCCGATCGGCGGCTGGCTCGCCTTCCGGATGCACTGGGGCCTCCACGGGATCTGGTGGGGGCTCTGCTTCGGGCTCTTCGTGGTGGCGTCGTCGCTGGTGCTCTTCGTGCGCGCGCGCGGCCCGGCTCGGCTCGCTGTCGCGGAGCCGGCCGCGCTGCGCTCTACCAGCGCTTGAGCCTTCGCAGCATCGAGCTCTTCTTGACCTGGTGATTCTGCATGCGCACCAGGATGTCGTCGAGCGCGCTCACGGCGTCCCGCAGATGCGGACCCTTGTTGAGCATCACGCATTCGGCGCGCTCTCCCATCGCCGCGTCCGTGATCTCCGCCCGCGAGGGCAGTCCCGTCTTCGCGAGCGTCTCCAACACCTGGGTGGCCCAGACCACCGGCATGTGCGCGGCTTCGCAGACCCAGAGGATCTCCTCCTGGATCTCCGCCATTCGCTCGAACCCGCATTCCACCGCGAGGTCGCCTCGCGCGATCATCACGCCGGCGGCCGGGCGTCGCATCGCCGTCAGCACCAGGAAGGGCAGATTGTCGAAGGCGTGGCGCGTCTCGATCTTCAGCAGGATGCCGATCTCGCGACGGCCGAGGCGCTCGAGCTGCGTCTAGAGCGCCTCGATGTCGGCGGGCGTGCGCACGAACGACATGCCGACGATGTCCGCCTGTGCGGCGACCACCTCGAGATCCTGAAGATCCTTCGGCGTGAGCGAATCGATCCGCAGATCGCTGTCGGGCAGGTTGATGCCCTTGTTGGCGCGAAGCTTCGCGCCGTCCGCCGCGGCCTGGGTGATCTCGATCGTCGCCTCCCCGTCGGCGACGCTGCGGATCACGCCGCCGATCCGGCCGTCGTCGAACCAGATCCGCTGGCCGGCGCGCACGTCGGCGAGAATCTCCGGGATGGTGCAGCTGATGTGCGCGGGAGCGATCACGAGCCCGCCTTCGTCGGTCTCGGCCTCGCGGCCCAGTCCGGGCTTGCCCGAGAGCACGATGCGATCTCCCCTTCGCAAGGCGATCGATCGCTCTCGCGCGGGCAGCTTGGCGACGCGAAGGACCTCGTCGCCTGCGTCCTCGCGGCGGAGCTCCATCCCCGAGGCCAGATAGGCGGTGCGGTCGCACTCGAGCTCGACCCGGTCCGGGGAGGAGACCGTCACCTTCATGCGTCGCGTCGACCCGCGCGCGTCGACGAAGCGGATGCGCTCGCCGACTCGCAGCGAGCCGAGGCTCGCGCCGCAGACGGGGATGCGCGCGGCGTTGGAGCCTGGCGCGACCTCGGGCGCCGATTCGGGGTCCATCCACGCTCGCGCGGGCTGCACGACACGACCGAGCTCGTCGCGCGTCGGGCGGATCTTCAGGACCTCCGGCCCGGGCTCGAGCGGGCCGACCCGCAGCTTCGGCCCTGCGAGATCCATCGAGAGGCGACACGCCCGTCCGACCTCGCGCCGCGCACGATCGAGATGGCGCGCCATCGCGGTCCACTCGGGCGGCCCGTCGTAGGCGCAGTTGATCCGCATGCAATCCATGCCGCGCGCGACGAGATCGCGGACGAGCGCGTAGTCCGACGCGGCTTCCGTCGGCATCGTCACCATGATCCGCACGGCTCGCCGGGCCGGCGAAGGTCCGAGCAGCGCCTCCGTGTGGTCGCGCAGCAGATCGTTTCCCTCGCGGAACTCGAGGGCCGAGGGCGCTGCGCGCCACGCCCGTCCGGCGACTCCGTGGATCGCTGCGAGCACCGCATCGAGCGTCGCCATGACGTGGGCTTCCGCGCGGCCGAGAGAGGAGAGCCCGAGCTCCGCGAGCTCCTGCTGCAACGGGCGGATGTCGCGACGGCGCAGCCCGATGTAGTGCGCGAGGTTCGTCTCGCTCTTCCGATAGCTCGAATCGATTCGGCGACGCGTCGCTTCGAAGGTCGCCTCGGACTCGCAGAGCTCGCGCCGGATCTCGAGCAGCCGCTCGATCAGGGAATCGAGTTGCGCCGGGTCGAAGCTCTGGGAAGGTCGATCGGTCACTCGGAGCACTCCGGGGAAATTGGAGGCTAGCGGCAAGCGCGGCGATCTCGGTGCAAAGTCCGAACCAGCGATCGGGCTGGATCGAGGAATCCGGGCGACGAAGCGAGTGGGGACGAATGACTCGTCCCCGCCCTAGGGCGTCCCTTCGCGCCTCTCGTCGTCGGCCCCGTGCTCGTGCCGGTGGTGCAGATCCGGCCAGTGCGCGTGCGCGTGCGCGAGCGGCTCGTGTCGGTGCCAGTGCGTGTGTCGTGCGCCGGGCGCGAGGCCCGGGTGCGCGTGCAGGTGGTGCCCGTCGTCGTGGCGGTGGGCGTGGACGTGCTCCTGCGCGCCGTGGACGTGCGCGTGGCCGTGCCGGCTCGCGAGCAGCAGCGCGACGCTCGCGGCGAGCAGCGCCGCGCCGGCCGCGTTCATCGGCGTCAGCGGTTCGCCGAGCCACGCGAACGAGAGCGCGGCGCCGAGGAAGGGCGCGCTCGCGAAGCCGACGTGCGCGCGGGTCGCGCCGAGCTGCTGCGCCGCGGCGATGTAGAGCACGAGGCTCGCGCCGTAGCAGAGCGCGCCGACGCCGAGCGCCGCCGCGATCTCGCCGGGCCGCGCGGCGAAGGGCTCGAGCGAGAGGCCGATCGCGAGGTTCACGCCGCCGGCGCAGAGTCCCTTCCAGAACGTGATCCCTGCTGGTGTCAGGCCGCTTTGGAGCGCGGTGAGCTGGTTGTCGAGTCCCCAGCCCGCGCAGGCCGCGGCGACGAGCGCCGCCGCGAGCCAGCCCGGCCAGCCGCCGCCCGCGCCGACGAGGGCTCCCGCGGCGATCGCGCCCGCGACGCCGAGCCAGCCCGCGCGCGAGAGCGGCTCGTGGAAGAGCGCGACACCGAGGAGCGCTGTCGCCGCGAGCTCGAGGTTCAGGAGCAGCGCGACGTCGCCAGCGAGCGTGAGGCGCAACGCGAAGAGCATCAGCACGGGCGCGACGAGCCCGCCGGCCGCGATGGCGCCGAGGAGGAGCTCGAAGTTCCGGGCGTCGAGGCGCGGCTGGCCCTCGGCGCGGAGATCGCGCCACCAAGGCGCGAAGGTCGCGAGCGCGGCGCCGAGGTAGAGCAGGCCCGCCAGGGTGAAGGCCCCGAAGCTCCCGAGCAGGAGCTTGCAGGCCGGCGCGGCCGCTCCGAAGAGCGCCGCCGCCGCGAGCGCGAGTCCGATGCCTTGCACGTCGCCTCTTCGCGCCGATCGCGCGCGGTTGTAGGATAGGCGCCATGTCGGCACGACCCGAGGGCTACATCCCTGCTGCCGGGAACGACTGGCTGCTGCCGCTCTACGATCCGCTCTGGCGCTACGTGTTTCGCGAGAAGAATCTGCGGAGCGAGATCCTCGCGCACGCGAAGATCGGCGCGCGCAGTCGCGTGCTCGACGTCGGCTGCGGCACCGGCACGCAGGCGCTCTTGATCAAGCGCGCTCATCCGGACGCCGAGGTGATCGGGCTCGACGGCGACCCGGGGGCGCTCGCGATCGCGAAGCGAAAGATCGCGCGCGAGGGCCTCGAGGTCGGGCTCGACGAGGGACTCGCGACGGCGCTGCCCTATGCGGACGGACGCTTCGACCGCGTGGTCTCGTCGTTCGTCTTCCATCATCTGGAGGTGCCCGACAAGCGGCGCGCCGCCGCGGAGATCCTGCGCGTGCTCGCGCCGGGCGGCTCGTTCCTGCTCGTCGACTTCGGCGCGCCGCGCACGCGGGTCGAGCGCGCGCTCGCGCGCTTCCTCGGAAAGACGGCACACGTGCGATTGCAGCTCGAGGGCGGCATCCCCGCGCTGCTGCGCGACGCCGGCTTCTCGCGCGTCGAAGACGTCGCGCAGCGCGGGATGGGGTTCGCGCGCGTCTGGTACTGGCGCGCGACGGCGTAGCCCCGAAGACCGTTATTCGGACGCGATCCGCGCGTAGCCGTCGCAGCCGCCGGCCGCGTAGTCCTTCGCGTCGAGCGCCGGCGACCAGGCCACCAGGGCGTCGAGCACCGCGCAGCGGAGCTTCGTGTCGGCGAGCCGCGGGTCGCTCTGCATCGACGCGAGCAGCGCCGCGTTGGTCTGGACGTCGCGCGCCATGCGCACGCCGCCACCGGCTTCGGTGTCGAGCACGATGAACTTGTCGCCGGCATCGCTCGGGTCCCACGCCGACCAGAGCGGCAGGTCTCCCTTCTGGCCGCGGCCCGGCGCGCCGGTGCGCGCGAACTCCGTCCAGTAGGACATCATCGCGGCCGAGAGCGCCTGGCGTCCGGCGAGGCTCTTCTCGCCGAACAGGAAGTTGCCGCGACGGCCGAGCTGCCAGTGCCCGAACACGAACGGGATCTCGAGCCCGTGCGCCGCGCCGACCAGCTCGCCGAGATCGGATCCGAGCACGCTCGGCTCCTCGTGCCAGTCCCAGCGGTAGACGAAGACGTCGCGCCGGCCGGCGCCGGTCAGCGCCATCGCGAGCTCGTCGGCGCCCGACGCCTTCCAGCTGCGGCTCTGGTACTCCGCGGTGACGAGATAGCTCTCGCGGTCGAGCACCTGCGGAAACACCCCGAACCAGCGGCGCACGTACTTCGGATTCAGGAACATGAAGAGCTTGTTCTCGTCGCGGTTGGTGCCGAACACGACGGGTACCGGCGCGACGTCGTCTGCCACACTGAAGCGCGTCGCGAAGGGCTCGGACGGCAGCACCGCGCCGTCGCGGATGGCGCGCGGCATGTCGATCATGCCGAGCGGGCCGCCGCTGTAGCTCGTGAGCAGCGCCTTGGCGGGCACGTCGCGCAGTCTCCGCGCGATCTCGGCGTCCGACAACGCCGCGACCTGCTGCTTCGCGGCGTCGCGCGCCGCGCCCGGCGCGAGCAGCCGCAGCGCCACCTCGCGCGACGAGTTCTTGTGGCCGGGCTCCGCGGCGTCGGTGTAGTTCTCCGACTCCGCGACCGTAGCGGTCCAGGTCCCTCCGCTCTCGACGATCGCGCGTTGGAAGAGCCCGCGCGCGAGCGGCGTCAGCAGCATCTGCACGGTGTTCTGGCCGCCGGCCGACTCGCCGAACACGGTGACGTTGCCGGGATCGCCGCCGAAGGCGGCGATGTTGTCGTGCACCCAGCCGAGCGCGCGCACGAGGTCGAGCGTCGCGAAGTTCCCGCTCTTCTCCGCCTCGCTCGCGCCGGCGCCGAGCGCTGCGTGGTGGAACCAGCCGAACGGCCCGAGCCGGTAGTTCACGGTCACGACGACGACGTTCTCCCGCGCCGCGAGGTTGCCGCCGTCGTAGAAGCTGGCCGCCCCGATCGTGTTGCCGCCGCCGTGGATCCACATCATCACGGGCAGGCGGTCGCCGCCCTTCGGCACGGACGACGCGTCGATGCGAGGCGCGTACACATTGAGGAAGAGGCAGTCCTCGCTGCCGACCGGCGTGCCGGGCGCGACCGAGTCGTCGCCACCGAGCGCGCTCGCGAACTGCGTGCAGAGCGATCCGAAGGCGAGCGCCTCGCGCGTCGCCTGCCACGCTGGCAGCGGCTCGGGCGCGCGCCAGCGCAGCGCGCCGACGGGAGGCTTCGCGTAGGGGATGCCGAGCCACGCGTGCGACCCGTATTCGCCGACGAAGCCGACCACCGGACCGGCGGGCGGCGTTCGCAGCGAGGCCGCATGGGCGACGGACGCGGGCTTCGGCTCCGGCTTCCCGGCGCAGGCGACGGCGAACGCGACACCAAAGAGAAGAGACGCGACACGGTGCATGGCGGGCTCCTCCGGGCGCGGATCGGTGCAAGATACGGCAGGCGCGGCGCAGCCGCGCGCGCAGCGAGCCGCAGGCGAGCGAAGATCAGAAGAGCGACCCGGTTCGCTCAACCTCCGGAGAGTGCTTGCAGGATCTGCACGTCGTCATCCGGCGCGAGCGGGGCGTCGAGACCGCGTACCGCCTCGCGGTTCACGAAGATCCGCATGTGCGGCCGGATCCGGTTCTGCTCGTCCACCATGCGGAAGCGCAGTCCGGGGTAGCGGCGCTCGAGGTCGTCGAGCAGCGCTTCGACCGAGTCGCCCTCGGCCTCGACCTCGCGCGCGCCGGTATAGGAGAGCAGCGGGCTGGCGATCCGCACCTTCACGCGTCGAGCTCGGCGACCTCCACCGCGTAGACGTGGGGGAGATGGCTCCGCAGCCGCCTCCACGACGCGCCCTCGTCGAGGCTCGCCCACAGCTCGCCGCAGGTGGTGCCGAAGTAGAGGCCGACGGGATCGTGCGCGTCGGCCGTCATCGACTGCCGCAGCACGGTGAGCCAAGCGTTCTCGCGCGGCAGGCCCGCGTCCTGACGCTGCCACGAGGCGCCCGCGTCGCGCGTCACGTACACCGACGGGCGTCCGCCGGGGCTGGTGCGCGGCCACACCTGCGTGCCGTCCATCGGAAAGACCCATGCCGTGCGCGGGTCTCGTGGGTGCAGCGTGATCGGAAACCCGATGTCGCCGACGTCGCGTGGCATGTGGTCTCCGACGCGCTCCCACTTCTCGCCGGGGCGCTCGATGCGGTAGATGCCGCAGTGGCTCTGCTGCCACAGCACGTCCGGCGCGAGCGGGTGCAATCGCATGCAGTGCGGGTCCTGCCCGAACTCGGGATAGGGATCGGGGTTGAAGTCGGCGACGAGGCCGGCGTTGAGCGGACGCCAGTCGCGACCTTCAGACACGCACTCGAAGACGCCGCCGCTCGAGAGCCCGACGTAGAGATGGCGCGAATCGCGCGGGTCCACGTTGATCGAGTGGAGGATCGAGCCGTCCGGCGTGCCGTCCTGACCCTTGCCCGTCCACTCGAGCCAGCGCGGGTGGTCGTTGAAGCTCGCGACCGACGACCAGGTATCGCCCGCGTCCTCAGAACGGAAGAGCGCCTGCGGCGACACGCCCGCGTACCAGACGCCGGGCTCCGCGGCCGACGCGGGCTCGAGCCAGAACGTGTGCTTGACCGTTCGGCCGGCCTGGTCGCCCGCCGGGAAGGCCGGCGGCTTCGACGCCTCCTTCCAGCTCCCGCCGAGGTCGCTCGAGCGGAAGATCGTCGGTCCGAGGTGACCGGTCCGCGCGGCGCAGAGCAAGGTGCGGCGGTCGCGGGGGTCGAGCACCAGGTGGTTGACGATGTGCCCGAGGAAGTGCGGACCCTCGAGCGCGAACTCGCGCCGCGCGGCGTCGGCGCGCAGCACGAAGGCGCCCTTCTTCGTCGCCACGAGGAGCGCGAGCGGGCCGTCGGAAGGCTGCGCGGTTCGGCGGGTCTCGTGCAAGGACGTCACCTCCGTCCGGACGCGAGGGAGTGCCCCGCTGCCATGCTCTCATGACGCGCGGGCCGCCCGCAAAGATACGCCCGCGCCTCGCGCGCTCGCGTGCGAGAATGCAAGGAGGCCGACGAAAGTCGGCCGACGCGCAGCGAGGCGAAGCCGAGCGAAGGCCGGCAGCCCGAGCGCGAGCGAACGGCGAGCGCGAAGGTCCGGCAAAGGATGCTTCCCA
>Ga0335069_10002371_pt1 | contig 29097 bp, 26 predicted proteins | sample Lox_Sample_11_FD_206714 | JGI IMG/M metagenome (GOLD analysis project Ga0335069, IMG submission 206714) | Soil microbial communities from Loxahatchee National Wildlife Refuge, Florida, United States - Lox_Sample_1.1 | ecosystem: Environmental > Terrestrial > Soil > Wetlands | place: USA...
CTCTGACGACCCGGAGGAAGCAGCCATGCGAGCACTCCCGATCCTGCTCTTCGCGGCGCTGGCGAGCGGCGCCGCGGCCGCTCCGCCGCTCCGCGACGGCGACGTCCTCGGCCCGTCCAACTGGGAGTCGGCGCGCGACCTCCTCCCCGACGAGATCCTCGAGCACTACCGGAAGGGTGAGTACCAGAACCGCGTCGTCGACCTCGGGGCCAAGGGGCTCCGCAAGCTCGAGAATCCGCCCGACTTCCAGGCGGCGACCACGGCCAACCGCGGCCGCTACGCGCTCGCCGCGAGCGGCTCGGTCGTCGACGTGCAGACCGGGAAGCAGCCGGCGTTCGTGATAGGGCTCCCGTTCCCCGACGTCGACCCGAAGGACCCGCAGGCCGCCGCCAAGATCGTGTGGAACTACTTCTACGCGGTCTGGTACCGCGGCGACTTCCACTTCGTGAACGAGTTGGTGATGCTCGGGCGCGGCGGCGTCGAGCGCCGCATCACCACCGACGTCCGCCAGCGCATCTACGACGGCGCCCCCGAAGCCCGCGGGCGCGAGAACCCGGACAACCTCCTCCTCCAGACCGTCGCCAAGGTGATCGAGCCGGCCGACCTGAACGGCACCGTGTCGCTCACCTGGCGCTACCGCGACGCCGACCGGCACGACTCGCTGTGGACGTACGTGCCGGGGCTGCGCAAGCCGCGGCAGGTGAGCCCGCTCAACCGCTCCGACGGCTTCCTCGGCTCCGACATCAGCATCGACGACGGCCCGTTCTTCGACGGGAAGCCCGAGGACTTCACGTTCCGGCTCGTCGGCCGCCAGGACCTGCTGATCGTCGTGGATCCCTACAGCGTGCGCGGCGAGGCCGAGCTGGTTCCGGCGCCGCAGCCCGACGGCGGCTGGCGGACGATCTGGAAGGCGGTGCCCCGCATCGGCGCCGACGACCCGTCATGGAAGGGGCTGCCGTGGGCGCCCGTCAGCGCGGTGCTGGCGCGGCGGCCGGTGTGGGTGGTCGAGGCGACGCCAAAGGACCCGAACTACCTCTACGGACGGATCGTGCTCCGCTTCGACGCCGAGACCTTGCTCGGGACGTGGGCCAGCAAGTACGACCGCGCCGGCACGCTGCTCACGTCGTACCTGACGTCGTCCGGCGTCTACTACAATCCCGACGGGAAGACGTGGATCTCGAGCGGCGGCATCGCGGTCCAGACCGCGGAGAGCTTCCTCTACCGTCGGGCGACGGTCGTCCTGTTCCCGCCGCGCGACCCGAAGAACGCGGCTGACTGGCGCGGGAACACGCCGCGCGAGCTCTTCAGCCCCGACGTTCTCGTCCGCCTTGGGCGGTGAACGCGATGGCGGCCGCACACGCGCGGGCGAGCGGCTGGCTCGCCGTGGTCGTCTCCGTGCTCGTGGCCGGGGGGCTGATCGCGGTCCGCGCGTCCGCGCCGCCGCCCGTCGCGTTCGTCCCGACCGACCATCCGTGGATGCGCCTCGACCGCGAGATCGCGGCCGAGTTCGGCATGGAGCAGCCGGTGCTCTGGGTGCTCGAGGCTCGGGCCGGGAGCGCGTGGACGCCGGCCGTCCTCGGGCGCCTGCAGGCGCTCACGCGCGACGTGCTCACCATTCCCGGCGTCGTCGCCACCGACGTGGTGAGCCTCGCCTCTCCGAATCTGCGCGACCTGCACGTGACCGAGGATCGCCTCGAGCCGATCTATCTGATGCGCGACGTGCCGGAATCCGAGGGCGCGCTGGCCGCGCTCCGCCGGCGCGTCGAATCCGATCCCAACTACCGCGGCACGCTCGTGAGCCTCGACGGGCGCGCGGCGATGGTGGTCGCCAACTTCCGCGCCGAGGCCGACCCGGACGCCGTCGGGCGGGCGGCGGTCGCGCTGCGCGATCGCTACACCGACGCCACCACCGCGGCGTACGTCACCGGCGCCCCCGTGCTGCGGGTGACGGCGCCCGCCGCCGGCCGCGCGGCCATGCTTCCGCTGATCGCCGTCGCGGGCGGCATGCTGCTGGTCGTGGCGCTGGTGCTGGGCGTGCGCGCCGCGACCGCGGCGCTGCTCGCGGCGGCGCTCGCCATGCTGTGGACGGTCGCGGCGATGCTGGGGATCGGGGTCGTCGTCCTGCCGTGGTCCGCCTTCGCGCTCCCGCCCGTGGCGGCGGTGGCCGCCGGGCTCGTGCTGACGGGCGCTGGTGCGTCGTCCGTCCTCGTCGCGGCGGTCGCCAGCGGGATCCTTGCTACGGCCGCCGGTCCGCCGCTGGCTGCCTTCGGGGCCGCGATCGCGATCGGCATGGCCGCCGCGGTCGGCGCCGGGCGCGTGACCGCCCGGCTGCTCGCTGCGGGGGCCGGGCCGCGGACCCCGTCGCTTCGCGTCCCGGCGTTGCTGCTCGCGGCGCTCGCCGCCGCGGGGCTCCCGCGCGTGCGACCGGCCTTCGACCTGCTCGGATACGGCGAGCGCTACCTTCCGGGGGCGGCCGGTCGCGAGCTGGTCGCCGTCGGCCGGCGGTTTCCGCCCCCGACGACCCTCGCGCTGCGCGTGCGGGGGACGCCGGGATTCGTCGCCGAGCCGGCCGTGCTGCACGCGCTCGACGACGTCGTCCGCGCCGCGCGCGAGGATCCCGCCGTGACGAGCGCGATGTCGATCGCCGACGTCGTCCGGATGGTGCACCGCGCGTTCAACGACGACGACCCGGCCTTCGCGGTCGTTCCCGACGACCGCGGTCTCGTGGCGCGCTACCTCACGCTGGCGTACTCCCCCGGCTTCCGGCGCTTCGTCGACCGCGGCCTCTCCCGCACCGCGCTCTGGGTGTATCTCCGCAGCGCCGCGCCGGGCGACGTCGCCCGGGTCGTCGCGCGCATGGACGCGGAGCTGGCCGCCGGTCCCGTCCCCGGCGCCCAGGTCGACGCGGTCGGGGGCGACGGCGCGGCGATCCTCCTCGCCGCTGGCATCGCGCGCCGTCTGGCGGTGGGGACCGGCGTGCTCGTGCTGGCGATCGCGCTGGCGGCCGGGGCGCTCGTCGGCGGCCGGGGCGTCGCGGGCGCGCTCGTCGGCGGCACGATCGCGGCGATCGTCGGACTGGGAGGTTGTGGATGGCTCGGCCTCGGCGCGGACCTGCTCGCGATCCCGGGCCTCGCCGGGGCGGTCGTCGCCGCGGCGACGCTCGGGGCGCTCGCCGCCACCGGTGGCGCGTGGTGTCGCCGGCTCGCGCTGGCGCTCGGACTCGCGGCGACGCTACCGCTGCTCGCGCCGCTGGGCGCTGTCCGGCTCGCGGGGCTCCTCCTCGCGGCGACCGCGGCCGGCACCGCCGCCGCGGCCCGCGGAAATGGCGTAGACGGGTACGCGGGAGCGTGCTAGCGAGCAAGCGAGCACGTTCGGAGGTGCCGCGATGGCGAAGCACAAGAAGAACAAGGCGAAGCGCGCGGAGAAGAAGGCGCTCGCCGTTGGTGGCGCGCCGGCCCCGACGCCGGCCCTGCGCCCCACGGTGGTCGCTCCGGCGAATCCCTTCACGGCGATGCGACGGTTCGCGGAAGAGATGGACCGGGCGTTCGGCGGGTTCGGGCTCCCGAGCTTCCCGCGCTTCGAGGCGCCGTGGGGGTCGATCGACGCCACCTGGATGCCGGCGGTCGAGGTCGCGGAGCGCGGCGGCAAGCTGATCGTGCGCGCGGAGCTGCCCGGCCTCACCAAGGACGACGTGAAGGTGGACGTCACGGACGATCGGATCCGGATCCAGGGCGAGCGTCGCGAGGAGCGCAAGGAGAAGCGGAAGGGGGTCTACCGGACGGAGCGCCGCTACGGCAGCTTCTTCCGGGAGATCCCGCTCCCGCCCGGCGCCGATCCCGAGCAGGCGAAGGCGACGTTCCGCGACGGCGTCCTCGAGGTGACGTTGCCGGCGCCGCCGGCCGCGGCGGGGGGACGTCGCATCGCGATCGAGCCGTCGTAGGCGGGTTGTCAGCGCGTCGGACGGAACCAGGTCTGCAAGGCGGCGAAGACCGCGTAGTCGCCCTGCACCTCGTAGAGGCCCCGGGCCAGCGCGTCGGCGCCGTCGAGCTCGCCGTGCACGACGCGAATCCAGACGGCGTCCGGCGTGCGCACGATCAGGTCGGCGTCGGCGATCTCGCCTTCGAAGCTCTCGCATCTGCCGTCGGCGACCCGGAGCCACCAGCGCCCGGCCTCGGCGCCGCTCACGACGAACTGGACGCGGGCCCGCGCGTCGCCCGCGGCGCGCGGGTCGAACGCCATCGGCATGCCCATGAGCAGCGGCTCGATGGCGCGCGGCAGACGTGGCGGGAAGAAGCGGAAGTACAGCGGCGGGAGCCAGAACTGGGCGGGAACGCCGACCACGAGCACGAGCAGGTTCGGGAAGACCAAGGTGTAGAGCGGATTCGTCGGCGCGTGTGCGCAGAGCGCCGCGGCGGCGACGAACACGACCGTCCAGTACGCCGCCATCACGCGGTTCACCCGGTCGGTCTCCGGCAGCCCGAGCTGCCAGCGCGGGATCGTGCGCCGGGCGTAGTAGAGTGTGAACGGCTCGCGCCCTAGGACGAGCGGTCCGCCGGCCGAGATCGCGAGCGCGAGGAAGAGGAGCGCCGGAGAATACAGGTGGTAGAGCGCGAGCACCGGCTCGATCCCGGCTACCGAGGCGAGCGTCCCGAGCGCGAACAGGCACCAGATGGCGACGTCGGCGTGCTTGTGCTCGCCCATCTTGTAGGCGAGCGTCATGTAGCCGGTCTTGACGATCAGCGCCGTCCAGAGCGCAGTGCGCAGCGCCTCGCGCGTGTACCCGCCGCGGCCGAAGACCTGGAAGTAGACGATCACCGACACCAGGGTGCCGAGGTGCATGAAGAAGAAGCGCGCGACGCGGGACCTCGGCTGCGACGTGGTCGTCGTCATGCCGCCTTGCGCGGCGCGAGGCCCCCGGCGCCGGAAACGACCAGCTCGTGCATCGAGGAGGGATACTGCGTGCCGGGCCGCTTCGGGGCAAGCCGGCGCCGTGGGCAGCCCCGCGTCGCGCCTGGCGTCGGGACCGGGGTCGGGTTACAGGGGCGTATGTCCAACGACCTGTTCGATTCCCCCGAGCATCAGCTCTTCCGCCAGACCGTGCGGAAGTTCGTGCAGGAGGAGCTGATCCCGCGCGCCCGCGAGTTCGATGAAATGGGGCGCATCGACAAGTCGCTCTACAAGAAGATGGGCGCGCTCGGGATGCTCGGGCTGCGCTACGAGCCCAAGTGGGGTGGCGCGGGGCTCGACTGGACCTACACCGCGGTGATGTTCGACGAGATCGGGCGCTGCGACAACGCCGGTGTCGCGATGGGCATCAGCGTGCAGACCGACATGGCGACGCCGTCGCTGCACCAGTTCGGCACCGACGACCTGAAGCGCAAGTACCTGGTGCCGGCGGTCAAGGGCGACATGGTGGCCGCGATCGGCGTCACCGAGCCCGACGCCGGCTCCGACGTCGCGGCCATCAAGACGCGCGCCGTGCGCGACGGCAACGACTGGGTGATCAACGGCAGCAAGATCTATATCACCAACGCCGCCACCGCCGACTGGATCTGCCTCCTCGCCGTCACCGACCCCGACGCCGGCTACGGCGGCTACTCGCAGATCGTCTTCCCGACCGACACCAAGGGCTTCAGCTACCAGCTCCTCGACAAGATCGGGAACTGGGGCTCCGATACGGGGCTGCTCTTCTTCGAGGACTGCCGCGTGCCGGTCGCGAACACCATCGGCGACATCGGGCGCGGCTTCCAGCAGCAGATGATGCAGTTCCAGGACGAGCGGCTGGTCGCCTGCGTCAGCTCGATGGCCGGCTCCGAGAAGCTCTGGGAGGCCACCAAGCGCTACTGCGAGGAGCGCGTCGTCTTCAAGAAGCCGCTCAGCAAGATGCAGGTGACGCAGTTCAAGTTCGTCGAGATGCTGACCCAGATCCGCGCCGCACAGGAGCTCACCAACGCCTGCATCCGTAAGCGCGTCGCGGGCGAGGACGCCACGCTCGAGATCTCGATGGCGAAGCTGTTCTGCGGCCGGACGTCGCGCTACGTCGCCGACGAGTGCATCCAGCTCCACGGCGGCTTCGGCTACATGAAGGAGAGTGTCGCGGGGCGGGCGTTCGTCGACAGCCGGCTCATCTCGATCGGCGGCGGCGCCGACGAGGTGATGATCCAGTACATGGCGAAGATGCTCGGGCTCTGACGTGCCGGTCGAGATCATCGGCATCGACCACGTCTACGTGACGGTGCGCGACCTCGCGCGCTCGACTGCGTTCTACGATGGCGTGATGACGGTGCTCGGCTACCGCAAGGCCGAGAGCGCGATCGGCGGCGACCCGCACGTCCACTACTACAACCGCCAGTTCGGGTTCTCGCTCCGCCCCGCGCGTCCCGGGACGCCGCCGCACGACCCGTACGCGCCCGGGCTGCACCACTTCTGCTTCCGCGTCGTCGACGAGGCCGCCGTCCGGCGCGCAGCCGGCGAGCTCAGGGCGGCGGGCGTCGACGTGACCGAGCCGCGGGTCTACCCGGAGTACGCACCCGACTACGTCGCCGCGTTCTTCGTCGATCCCGACGGGGTGCGTCTCGAGATCACGAACTTCCGGGAGAACCGCCGGAAGCGCATGTTCGACTGGGACGCGGGTTGAACCCCGGCGGCGGCAGGAGCAGCTGCCGCCGCCGGGGCGAGTAGCCTTACGCGAGGTGCTCGGACTTCGCCGCGAGGGCGACGGGGGCGTGCTCCTTGTGCATCGGCGTCTCGAAGACGGCCGCGCTGCCGCCGCTGACGGAGCTGTACGCGCTCTCGCTGTGCTCGGAGAGGTCCAGGCCCTGGAACTCGTCCTCGTCCGCGACCCGGAGCGAGCCGAAGGCCGCGCGCAGCACGAGCAGGATGGCGATGGTCGCGATCGGGGAGAAGACCGCGACGAAGACCATGCCCTTCAGCTGGACCATGACCTGCGCCGCGTTGCTCTCGACGCCCGAGCCGAGCGTCACCGCGAAGATGCCGGAGGCGAGGGCACCCCAGGCGCCGCCGAGCGCGTGTACGCCGAAGACGTCGAGCGAGTCGTCGTAGCCGAGCGCGGGCTTGAGGAACGTGCAGGCGCAGTAGGAGACGATCGTCACGCCGACGCCGATCGCGATCGCGCCGAGCGGGGAGACGTTGCCGCAGGCGGGCGTGATCGCGACGAGGCCCGCGACCGCCGCGGTCGCGCCGCCGAGCGCCGTCGGCTTGCCGCGGTGGAGCCACTCGACGAGCGCCCACGCGACCACCGCCGTCGAGGCCGCGGTGCTGGTGTTGGTGAAGGCGAGCGCGGCGAGCGGGCTCGCGCTGAGCGCGCTGCCGGCGTTGAAGCCGAACCATCCGGTCCAGAGGAGCCCGGCGCCGATCAGACAGAGGGGCAGGCTGTGCGGCGGCATCGCGTCCTTGCCGAAGCCGCGCCGATGGCCGAGCAGGATCGCAGCGGCGATGGCCGAGAACCCGCTCGACATGTGCACGACGAGGCCGCCGGCGAAGTCGATCGCGCCCGACTTGAAGATCCAGCCCTCGGAGCCCCAGACCATGTGCGCGATCGGGCAGTACACCGTAAGCAGCCAGATCGTGATGAACGCGCACCACACGTCGAAACGCATCCGCTCGGCGATGGCGCCGAGGATCAGCGCGGGCGTGATGATCGCGAACATCGCCTGGAACATCACGAACACGTACTCGGGGATGTTGCGCGACGGCGTGGCGAAGTTGGCGGTGACGGAGTCGAGGGTGACGCCGGAGAGCCCGAACTTCGAGAAGTCGCCGATCCAGCTGTTGCCGGTGCCGAAGGCGAGGCTGTACCCGACCAGGATCCACAGCACGCCGACGATCCCCGCCGAGAGCACGCACTGCATGAGGACGTTCAGCACATTCTTGGAACGCACCAGACCGCCGTAGAACAGCGCGAGCCCGGGCAGCGTCATCATCAACACCAGCGCCGAGGCGGTGAGCACCCAGGCGGTGTCGCCGGTGTCGATCGTCGGAGGCGCAGCCGCCTCTCCGGCCCAGGCGAGGGTGCTGGCGAGCAACGTGAGCGCGGCGGTCGCGAACGCGATCCGGCGCGGGCGAATGCGGGTCGAATGAGCGGGCGGCATCATCGAGGCGTCTCCTCTGTTGGCGATCGGATGAACCGAACGGGTCGTCGAGTCGTGCGTGCCCGGCGGCGCGGCCGTCGGGCGGTCTCGGGAAGCTCAGACGAACGACGACGACGGAGGAGGAGCGTGCGCCTCGTGGAAGATCGCGTCACCGGCGTCGCCGGCGCGAGGGTGCGCGACTTCTCGAACGCGGCGGTGCGCGACTCGACCGGGTCGAGCGGACGCGAAGGCGATATGGACGGGGCCGAGACGGCGGCGCGCGGAGCCGTCGTCCTGCGTAACGACCGCGCCCGGGCTCCTCGGGAGGGCCCGGTGGGCGGCGGGCGGCGGGACCGGCGTCGAGGTGCGGGCGCCGGAGCGCTGCTCGTCGGCCCGGGTCGACGCCGGCGTGGCTCGGATGACCAGCCGGGCACGCTGCCGCGAGCCGCGGACCATCTCGCCCGGTGTGGGCGCGAGCCAGGCCCCGGGCACGTGCGGCACCCGCAGCGTGAGGTTCTGGCTGGGCGCGACCGCCCCCCATGCGGGAAGCGAGACCGCCAGCGTCAGGACGACACTGGCGACGATCCGTCCGGCGATCCCTCTCCGATCACGCATGGTCGAGGCCTCCGAGGTGCTCGGACTGCGGGCACTCCCGTGGCGCTGGCCTCGAGCAGCAAGGCCTATGCCGTCGACGAGAGTAGAGAAACGCAACGACTGGCAAGGGCGGACACGAGTGGCCGCCCGTCCTGTTCAATTCGGAGGCAGGCAGTGCTCGTTCGATGGGCAGGTCGGCCGGCGGCTGGCCCAGGAGGTATTCCCCTTCGCGCTGCGGCTATTCGAGGAGCTCGAGAACCTTCTCGGACGGTCGCGCGATCACGGCCCGGTTGCCGCGAACGACGACGGGACGTTCCATCAGCTCGGGATGCGCGAGCAGGACCTCGACGACCTGCGCGCGCGTCACGTAGTCGGCGGGATCGAGGCCCAGCTCCTTGAAGCGCTTGTCCTTGCGGACCAGGTCGGCGGGCGGGCCCGCGAGCAGGTCGAGGAACCGCTCCAGCGTGGCGCGGTCGGGCGGCGTCTTCAGGTACTCGACGACGTCGCACGCGACGCCGCGCGCGCCCAGGATCTCGAGCGCGCCGCGCGACTTCCCGCACACGGGGTTGTGGTAGACGGTGACCGGCGCGCTCATGCGCGGGGGAGTTAGCGGGAGCCCGCGCCACGCGCAAGACCCGGGGGCCGGCGCAAAAAAGAGGGGGCGCCCGTCTCTGACGGACGCCCCCTGGTTCGGTCAGCGACGCGTCGACCTCAAGGGATCGTGGTCGTCGTCGTTTCGATCGTGGTCGTGGTGGTCTCGATCGTGGTCGTCGTCGACTCGACGGTGGTGGTCGTGGTCTCGACCGTCGTCGTGGTCTCGATGGTGGTCGTCGTCGATTCCACGGTCGTGGTCGTCGACTCGAGGGTCGTCGTGGGTGCGACGGTGCTGGTCGTCGACTCGACCGTCGTCGTGGTGGTCTCCACCGTGGTGCTGGTCGTCCCTGCGACCGTGCTGGTCGTGGTCTCGGTCGTGGTGGTGACGGTCGTCGAGGTTTCCGTCGTCGTGGTCACCGTGCTGCTGGTCGTGGTGACCGTCGTGGACGTCGTGGTCTCCGTCGTCGAGGTGGACGTCGACGACGTCGACGTCGAGCTGGTGGACGACGTGCTCGTCGAGGTGGAGGTCGTGGACGTGGACGACGTCGACGTACTGGTGGTCGGCGGCGCCGTCGTCGTGGTCGGGCAGGCCGTGGTGCGCGGCAGGCAGCGGATCGTGTAGCTGTCCTTGTCGGTCGGCGGCTTGCTGCCCGCCGCCTTCGCCAACACGCCGAACGTGAGCGGCCGGCTGGGACGCTCCCTACCCTTCTTCATGACCAGGGGCAGCACCTCGTCGACGAAGGAGCCGCACGCGGAGCTGTTGAGCGCGGGTGGAGTGAGCGCTTGCTTCTTCACCTTCACCGAAGTGAGCGTGGCAGGCGGGTTGCAGCCCGACACGCCATCCTGATTGACGCAAAGCGCGACCCCGATGGTGCACTGGCCGTTGCCGCACCCGTCGGTGTCACAGGCCGGGTCACCTTCCGTGCAGTCGAGCTTGTTCGGCTTGGTGGCCGCGGTGGTGCCGTTGGTCTTCAGAGTAACGTAGCAATCACTCTTGGCCGGGCCACCACCCGGGAGCACCGTCGCGGCGGCCGGCTGCGCCAGCGCGCCCGCCACCATCAGCACCGGGAGCATCCACCCCCACACTCGTCCTCCGTGACGACCACCCATGTGAATCTCCTCCCTGGCTGGAATCGAGGCTTGGTTATAGGGAATTTCTCTCGCGGGTCAACCAGGTGTGGCGTTTTTGGCCTTGACGCCCCCAGTTCGCCCGCTCGGGGTCCCTCGTGGGGGGCGGGGCCTCGCCGGTTCGGCGTCACTTCGCGGTGCGGTCGACGGTCGAAAGCCAGTGCCCTTCGCGTCGGCCCGAGGGTGGAGGGATCCACCGCCGTTAGTTGCATCACTGCTGCCGTAGGAGGCAGCGGCCGGAGCCCGACGGAGGGCGCATCCGGGTGCTCCGGGACAGCGCGAGCAGAGAAAGTGCCCGTCATTGCACGTTGCACGATCGGAGCCCGTGCGAGCGTGCATCTGGCACCCCCCTTGCTCCAACGGGCGTCAGGACCGAGGAGGGGCACCGTGAAGAGAATCGAAGCCGTGATCAAGCCGTTCAAGCTCGACGAGGTGAAGGAAGCCCTCGCGAACCTCGGCATCCAGGGGATGACCGTGTCCGAGGTGAAGGGGTTCGGACGACAGAAGGGCCACTCCGAGCTCTACCGGGGCGCGGAGTACGTCGTCGACTTCCTGCCGAAGATCAAGATCGAGCTGCTGGTCGACGAGAGCAAGGTCGCCGCGGTGGTCGAAGCGATCCAGACGGCGGCCCGCACGGGACGGATCGGCGACGGGAAGATCTTCGTGTCCCCCGTCGAGGAAGTGGTGCGCGTCCGGACGGGCGAACGCGGAGTGGGGGCCATCTAACGGAGCCCCGTCGCCGGGACTCCTCTGGCTGCGACAAGCGGAAACTTTTTGGAGGGTAACGTGAAGACAATCGACGCAACGGAGAGGACGGTCGGATTCATCGACAAGGTGGCCCGGCTACGCTCGCGACTGCGGGATCCGGAGTGGCGCCACTACGGCTACCTGCTGCTCGGCGGCAAGATGCTCGGCATCGCGACGCTGCTCGGGTCCATCTACGTCCTGACGAACATGTTCGGGACGACGGTGCACGCCGAGGACGCCGCGCCGCCGGTGCTGACGGGCAACGACATCGTCAACCCGATCAACACGGTGTGGACGCTGGTCGCCGCGTTCCTGGTGTTCGGGATGCAGGCCGGCTTCACCATGCTGGAGGCCGGCTTCTGCCGCTCGCGTGAGACGGTGAACGTCCTCATGGAGTGCGTCGTCGACACCTGTCTCTGCGGGCTCCTCTTCTACGCCTGGGGCTTCGCGTTCATGTTCGGCGCGGGCACGCCGCTCTTCGGGACGCAGTACTTCTTCCTCCAGGGCGCGCCGGCGACGTACGGCAGCTCGGGGGTCGCGTTCCTGGCCTTCTGGATCTTCCAGTACGCCTTCGCCGACACCTGCTCGACGATCACCTCGGGCGCGATGATCGGCCGCACCGGCTTCTTCGGCGACCTGGTCTACTCGGTCGGCGTCTCGGGCTTCATCTACCCGATCTTCGGCCACTGGGCGTGGGGGCCGGACGGCTTCCTCGCCACCATGGGCAGCGACGGGAACTTCCTCCCGAGCCTCGGGATGTCGTTCCACGACTTCGCCGGCTCCACGGTCGTGCACAGCATCGGCGGCTTCGTCGCGCTCGCCGGCGCGATCGTGCTCGGACCGCGCCTCGGCCGTCGGTTCAAGCGCGACGGCGGCGGCCCCATGCTGCCGCACGACCTGACGGTCGCGACCGTCGGCGGCTTCATCCTCTGGTTCGGGTGGTACGGCTTCAACCCGGGCAGCACGCTGTCGGCGATGGACGCCGAGGGCATCGGCCGCATCGCCGCCAACACGACGCTCGCCGCGTGCGCGGCCGGTCTCTCCGCCATGTTCTACGCGTATCCGAAGACCAAGACCTGGGACGTGAGCTTCACGGTGAACGGCTTCCTCGCCGGTCTCGTGGCGATCACCTGCCCCTGCTACTGGGTGTCGCCGACGGGCGCTGTCCTCTTGGGCGGGATCGCGGGTGTCATCGTCGTGGTCGCGGTCGACGTGCTCGAGTACCTGCGCATCGACGACCCGATCGGCGCCGTGCCGGTCCACGGCATCTGCGGCATCTGGGGCACGCTGTCGCTCGGGCTCTTCGCGTCCGGGCAGTTCGGGGCGACGGGCCCGCTCGGCGCCGACAACTCCGCGCCGCTCACCGGCCTGTTCTACGGCGGCGGCTTCCAGGTGCTGATCGCGCAGGCGATCGGCAGCTTCTGCATCGTCGGCGCCACCTGTCTCACGAGCCTCGCGATGATGTACGCGGTCAACGCGCTCGGCATCCTCCGCGTGTCGCAGGAGGGCGAGATGCAGGGCCTCGACCTCCACGAGCACGGGATTCCGGCGTACCCGGAATACGCGCTGCACTCGGCCGCGACCCCGCACGGGACCGGCGCGTTCGTCGAGGCGGTGCTCGCCCCGTCGAGCGGCACCGTTCGCTCGGGGTCGCCGGCGCGGGCGACCGGGCACTGATCCGATCTGGAACTCCCCCGTGCGTCGAGCACGGGCCAGCCACCGGCGCCGGGCGTCATGCCCGGCGCCGGTTTCGTTTCTCGTCCGGATGCTGACGTCGTGGGCAGCAGCGGCCGTCACTGTTGAGCAGCATCTAGGCAGCGACGCGCGCGGCCGTCGCGGCGCGGCGGGCGGCTCGTCCGCGCGATTCGCTTGGCCTGCCTGGCGCCCGGGATTCGCGCGACCCCGCCCGCGTCCTCGGGCGGACGTGGCATCCGACTTGCTTCGCGGACGCTTGCGACGAGCACGCTCGCAAGGAGGGGCACGTGAAGAAGATCGAGGCCATCATCAAGCCATTCAAGCTCGACGAGGTGAAGGAGGCGCTCGCGACCGCCGGCGTGCAGGGCATGACCGTGTCGGAGGTGAAGGGCTTCGGACGGCAGAAGGGGCACACGGAGCTCTATCGCGGCGCGGACTACGTCGTCGAGTTCCTGCCGAAGATCAAGCTCGAGCTGCTGATCGAGGACGCGAAGGTCGTGCCGGTGGTCGAAGCGATCCAGGCGGCGGCGCGCACGGGACGGATCGGCGACGGGAAGATCTTCGTCACGCCGGTCGAGGAGGTCGTGCGCATCCGGACCGGCGAGCGCGGCGAGAGCGCGATCTGACGGCGCCCGGCGTCCGTCGTCGGCCGCCGGGATGACGCCGGTCGACGTCGGGCGGGAACACGTCGCGGTCGGAATCGAGGCGCCCGGCGCCCGGGCCGGGAATCCGGAGGAGGGAGGCGTCGCCGGTACGCGCCCCGCTGTGCGGGTGTTGGCGCGGCGATCGTTCGGTGGTGGTACACTCCCGCGCCGGGAGCGGATCTCATGACACCATCGACCCTCGATCTGGAGCGCGGCATCGCGCGCTGCCGCATCGTGCTCTCGGCGATCGCCATCCTGGCGGTCTACGTCGACCCCACGCAGCCGTCGCTCACACGCTGGCTGCCCCTCACGGGCGGGCTGTTCGTGATCGACCCCCATGCCCGGATCGTGATGGGATCGCACCTCGCGTATGCCGTCGCGTTCTACGCCCTCCTCGAGGGGCGTCGCGTCCCGGTGCAACGGCTCGCGCAGGTGAGCGCCGGCCTGGACGTCGGCTTCGGGGCGGCGATCGTCCTCGTCACCGAGGGGACCACGAGTCCGTTCTCGGCCTTCTTCGCGTTCGCGGTCATCGCCGTGGGCATCCGGGCCGGTCTTCGTGCGGCGCTCTGGGTGACGGCGATCAGCGTCATGCTCTACCTGCTCGTGGTCGTCGCGTCGGAACCCGACGTCGAGACGCGGTACGTCATGCGCCCGGCGTACATCGCGCTCACCGGCTACCTCGCCGGCTACCTGGGACAGCAACGTCTGGATCAGGACGCGCGCATCCGCGACCTGGAGGCGAACGCGCAGCGCGAGCGTATCGCGCGCTCGCTGCACGACGGGTACGCGCAGGCGCTCTCGGGCGTGAACCTCCGCCTGGAGACCTGCCGCGAGCTGTTCCGGCGGGGCCAGCATGCGGAGGTGCTGGCAGAGCTGACCGACCTCCAGGACGGCGTGAACCGCGAGCACGACCAGCTCCGGGAATACATCCGGTCGCTGGTCGACCTCGAGACGACACGGGTCCCGGACGCGTCGTCGGGTCGGACGCAGTTCTCCGTACACACCGACTTTCGTGGTACCGCAGGGCTGGTCCAGGAGATCCTGCAGATCATGCTCGAGGGCACGCGGAACGTTCACCGGCACGCGCACGCGCGCTCGGCGGTGGTGCGCGCGACGCAGCACGACGGCGAGCTGGTGGTGACGATCGACGACGACGGGACCGGCTTCCCGCAGCCCGTCACCCCTCCCTGGTCCATCGCGTCGCGCGTGGCCGAGCTGGGCGGCCGGCTCGACATACACGCCGCCGACGAGCCCGGCGGCCATGTCACCATACGGATCCCCGCCGCATGACGTCTCCCCGCCCCATCCGCGTGATCATCGCCGACGATCACGCCCTGTTCCGACAGGGGCTCAAGTCGCTCCTGCAGCTGCAGCCGGGCGTCACCGTCGTGGCGGAGCTCGAGCGGGCGAGCGACCTGCTGCCGACGATCGAGCACGCGACCTGCGATCTCCTGCTGCTCGATCTCCAGATGGAGCGGACGGCCGTCTCCGACATCCAGGCGCTCGCGGGACGCGTCGCGGTCATCGTCGTCACGGCCAGCGAGCGGACCGAGGACGCGCTGGCGGCGGTGCGGGCGGGGGCGCGCGGGCTCGTCTTCAAGCGATTCGCGATCGAGACCTTGGTCTCGGCGATCCGCGCGGTGACCGACGGGCAGGTCTGGTTGCCCCCGGCCGTCCAGGCCGCGGTCACGGCGCAGCTCCTCGAGCCCGCCGCCGCGGCCCTCACCCGGCGTGAGCACGAGATCGTCCGGCACGTGGCCCTCGGCCTCCACAACGCCGAGGTGGCCGAGCGGCTGGGCATCGGCGAGGTCACCGTGAAGAGCCACCTGAACAACATCTTCCAGAAGCTGGCTCTCCGGGATCGCGTCGAGCTCACGCGGTACGCGATCCGCGTCGGCATCGTCGGCGTGCACGAGCGCGGTCGGTAGGTCGGGACGCTCCGGCCGCGCTCGAATCGGTCGCAAGGGCCCCAGCGGAAGCACTGCTGCCTCGTCGAGCACACGACCTGCCTTCCCCGTGCGCAATCGAGATCCGACTCCGCCCCCGCTCCCGTTCGACGCCCTACGTGGGGCCTAGCCTTTTCCGACGTCACCCCATCTTTCGGTGGACATGATCTTCCGTCCATCGAAGGACACGCTGCTGCAATGTGCAGTGGTGGCACCGCCATTGCTCTGACGCCCCTCGGACAGCAGGCGGACGGCGGTGCGATCCGACGTCCGCCGCGAGAACCGAATGAAGAAGGTAGAGGCGGTGATCCAGGTCTTCAAACTCGACGAGGTGAAGCAGGCGCTCATGAAGGTCGGGATCGAAGGCCTCACCGTCAGCGAAGTCCGGGGTTCCGGGCGGGAGAAGGGACACACCGAGCTGTATCGCGGTAGCGAGCACACGGTGGAGTTCCTGCCGAGGGTGAAGATCGAGCTGCTGCTCGAGGACTTCAGGGTGCCCCCGGTGGTGGACGTGCTGTGGAGGGCGGCGCGAACCGGGCACGTGGGAGACGGAAGGGTGTTCGTGTCACCCGTGGAGGACGTCGTGAGGGTCCGCACGGGACAGCGCGGGAGCGACGCCATCTGACGCGACGGCGGCGCAACCGAAGGGAAGAGCAGGGACCATCTGACACCGAGGGCGTCAGCCTCTCGCACTGGAGATGAAAGGGTCGGCAGAATGAGGAAACTACGGATCGCGGCCTTGGGATTCCTGGCGTTCGCGGCGATCGCGACGACAGGCCGGATGGCGCCGTCGGCGCGCGCCGACGAAGCCGCGGCGGCACCCGCATTGCCGTCGTACTTCTCGGCGACGAACGACCCGGCGAAACCGACGTGGCCGGATCCGACTGGCGCCGCTGCCGGCGTGTGGGCGACGCCCGCCGGCGACGGCAAGGGCGACACCCCCGGCACGATGTCGGTGGCCGACGTCTACGATCGCGTCGCCCACAACCTGTACTCCATCAACTTCGTCTGGACACTGGTCACCGGCTTCCTGGTCATGTTCATGCAGGCCGGGTTCATGTACGTCGAGACGGGCCTCTGTCGCGCGAAGAACGCGGCCCATACGGCGGCCATGAACTTCCTGATCTATCCGCTGGGATGCCTCGCCTTCTGGGCGTACGGCTTCGCCATCGGATGGGGGAACTGGTGGAACGGGGCGGTGCCGCCGGGCTGGTACCCGTCACTCGGCCCCGGGCTCTCCGTGCTCAACAGCGGGATCGGGATCGGCGCCGCCGTCGACGCGGCCGGGAACGCGACCGGCGCGTACACCTACGGGCTGCTCGGAACAAAGGGCTTCTTCCTCAGCAGCTCGGTGAACGACACCGCGGTCATGGCGATCTTCTTCTTCATGATGGTGTTCATGGACACCACCGCCACCATCCCGACGGGCGCCATGGCCGAGCGCTGGGCGTGGAAGAACTTCTGCATCTACGGGCTCTGGGTGGCGCTGCCGTACTGCATCTACGCCAACTGGGTGTGGGGTGGCGGCTGGCTCGCGCAGGCCGGTATCAACTGGGGCCTCGGTCACGGCGCGGTCGATTTCGCCGGGTCGGGCGTCGTCCACGCCATGGGCGGCGTCATCGGTCTCGCCGGCTCCATGGTGCTGGGCCCACGCATCGGCAAGTACGTGAAGGGAAAGCCGCAGGCCATGCCGGGGCACGACATCCCGATGGTCGTGCTCGGCACGTTCATCCTCGCGTTCGGCTGGTTCGGGTTCAATCCGGGCTCGACGCTGGCCGGCACGGACCTCCGCATCGCGTTCGTGGTCGTCAACACGATGCTCGCCAGCATCACGGGCGCCCTCGGAGCGATGCTCACGCTCAACATGAAGGGCCTCAAGTCCGATCCATCGATGCTGTGCAACGGCATGCTGGCCGGGCTCGTCGCCATCACGGCCCCGTGTGCGTTCGTCGCGCCGTGGGGTGCGGCCGCCATCGGCTTCATCGCGGGCGTCCTGGTGGTCTACAGCGTGTTCTTCTTCGACAACGCGGGCATCGACGACTGCGTCGGCGCGATCTCCGTCCACGGCGTGAACGGCCTCTGGGGCGTGCTCTCGGTCGGCATCTTCGCGACCGGTGAGTACGGCGCGGGCTGGAACGGCGTGGTCCGCGACGCGATGGTGAAGGCGTACGGCTACGACGGTGTGCGCGGCATCCTCTACGGCGACCCGGGCCAGCTGGTGATGCAGGCGATCGACTGCGTGGTCCTCGCGGTCTTCGCCTTCGTCATGGCGTACGTCTGGTTCAAGGTGAGCGACCTCATCACCCCCATACGCGTGCCGCAGGAGGTCGAGATCGAGGGCCTCGACATCGCCGAGGTGGGTGCGCTCGGATACCCCGACTTCCAGCTCCACATCGGCAGCGGGAGGATGGTGGAGTAGCAGAGCCTACGGAGAACGCCGGCTCGAATGAGGACAGGGGCTCCCGGGGCGATCCGGGGGCCCCTGTTCCATTCCGGCCCCCGCTCGTGGCAATCTCAAGAAACTTCGGCGCCCTGCCGACATCGCACCGTGGCGTATCGCCTTCCCACCGCCGTCGTCCTGACCTTCGGGCTGCTCGCCCTGCTCGCCGTGCCCGTCCGGGCCGACGACGATCTCCAGGAGCATCGCGGCCACCGCGGCTGGGGCTACCTCGTCGACAAGCTGATCGCCGACGGCGTCCCCGCCGACCGCGTCCGCCGGGTGTTCGACGACCCGCGCATGCCGCCGTTCACGGGGCTCTACTTCTCGGTCAACCCGCACGAGTCGTCCGCGCTGTACCGCCGGTTCCTGAAGCCCGCGAGCGTCGCGGCCGCCTGTCGCTGCCGCGAGCGCCACGCCGACGCGTTCGAGGCTGCGGAGAAGGAGGGCGTCCCGGCGAGCCTGGTCGCCGCCATCATCTACGTCGAGAGCGGCTGCGGGCAGAACACCGGCCGCGAGATCATCCTGCCGCGCCTCGCGCGGCTCGCGATGGCGAACGCGCCCGGCAACCTCGAGGCGAACGTCGACCGGATGGACGCCGCCGACGCGCCCAGGGTGCGCGCCCGCGCGCAGTACCTGGAGGACACCTTCTACCCCGAGGTGCGCGCGACCTTCACGATCGCGGACCGCATGGGGATCGAGCCGCTCGACATCCGCGGCTCCGGCGGCGGCGCGTTCGGCAACCCGCAGTTCCTGCCCACGAGCTACCTCGAGCACGGCGTCGACGCCGACGGCGACGGCAAGGTCAGCCTCTACGACATGAACGACGCGGCGGCGTCGTGCGCCAAGTACCTGGTCGCCCACGGGTGGAAGACCGGACTCCCGGTGCCCCGGCAGCGCAACGTGATCTGGGAGTACAACCACTCGACGGCTTACATCGACGCCGTCCTCGCGTTGGCGAGCCGGGTCGACGGCCCGCCCCCCGTGGTGCAGGCGTCACACGCGAAACACGGCCGGAGCCGGCGCGTCGTGACGAAGTCGACGCCGGTGCGCCGGCGCGTGCGGGTCGCCCAGACCCGCTCCGTCTCCTGAGTCGCGCCGGGTCGCCTTGCGCCCTGCATCCCCGGCGGATAAGCCCGTCGACATGCAGATCGCCAAGCAGCGGGTCGTGTCGATCGAGTACACGCTCACCGACGACGAGGGCACCGTGCTCGACTCGTCCCGTGGCCGGGAGCCGCTCGTCTACCTGCACGGCGTCGGGCAGATGATCCCCGGGCTGGAGGCCGCCCTCACCGACAAGGTGGCGGGCGAGGCGCTGCAGGTGCGGGTGCTGCCTGCCGAGGCCTACGGCGAGCGCGACGACACGCTGGTCCAGAAGGCCGCGCGCTCGCAGCTGCGGGGCGTCGCTGAGATCGAGGTCGGGATGCAGTTCCAGGCCAGCGGGCCGCAGGGGCGGCAGGTCGTGACGGTGGTCGCCATCGACGGCGACGAGATCACGCTCGACGCCAACCACCCGCTGGCGGGCGTTCCGCTCAACTTCGCGGTCGAGGTCGTCGCGGTGCGGGCTGCGACCCCCCAGGAGCTCCAGCACGGGCACATCCACGGCCCGCACGGCCACGACCACTGACCCGCCCCGCGTGAAATTGCGGGTCCCCGGCCGGCCTCCGGGGTGCTATGGTCCGCCGGGAGGAGGCTGTCATGTCCAGCGGAGCCCTCAGCAGCACGTCTCTCCAGATGAGCGCCGCCGCCACCAGCGCGGCCCCGACCGAGCACCGCGAGATCGACGAAGCGATCGCCGTCGTCCGCGAGCACGCCCGCGACTTCGCGCGCCTCGGGCCGGCAGCGAAGGCGGCGCTGGTGCGCGAGTGCGTGACGGGACTGCTGGTCGCCGCCCCCGGCTGGGTCGCCGAGGGCGCGCAGGTGCGCGGCGCCGACCCGGGCGAGGAATGGCTCGCCGGTCCCACCGCCACCGTCCGCATGTACCGGCTGCTCGCCGAGAGCCTCGACGAGATCGCGGCCACCGGCCGCCCACAGCTCGGCCGCGGCGCCCGCCTGCGCAACGACGGCCGCACCGAGATCGCGCTCTTCCCCGCGAGCATGCTCGACGGCGTGACCTTCATGGGGTTCACCGGGCACGTGCTGATGGACCCGGGCGTCGACGAGCGCGCAGCGCGCGAGCGGCAGGCGGCGTTCTACCAGCGACGGGATCCGGAGGGCGGCGTGTCGGTGATCCTCGGCGCCGGCAACGTCGCCAGCATCCCGCCGATGGACGTTGCCACCAAGATGTTCATCGAGGGCTTCGTGTGCGTGCTCAAGATGAACCCGGTGAACGAATGGGTCGGCAAGCACCTCGAGCGCGCGCTCGCGCCGCTCGTCGAACGCGGCTTCCTCCGCGTCGTCTACGGCGGCGCCGACGTCGGCCAGTACCTCGTCTACCACCGCGACGTCGACGACGTGCACATCACCGGCTCCGACCGCACGCACGACGCGATCGTGTGGGGCCCTCCAGGTCCCGAGCGCGACCGACGGATGGCCGCCAACGACCCGCTGCTCAAGGTGCCGATCTCCTCCGAGCTCGGCAACGTGAGCCCGGTCGCGATCGTGCCGCACACCTACAGCGACGGCGAGCTGGCGTTCCAGGCGAAGAACGTCGTGACGATGGTGTTCAACAACGCGTCGTTCAACTGCAACGCCGCCAAGATGCTGATCACGGCCAAGGGCTGGGGGCAGCGCGACAAGTTCCTCGACCTGGTCGCCAAGGGGCTCGCGAGCGCGCCGACCCGGAAGGCGTACTACCCCGGCGCCTTCGACCGCTACCGCACGCTGCTCGACGGGCACGGCGGCGTCCGCCGCTTCGGCGACGCCAGCCCCGACCGGCTCCAGTGGGCGCTGGTCGCCGGTCTCGAGTCCGCCGACACGACCGAGCCGCTGTTCCGCACCGAGCCGTTCTGCGGGATCCTGAGCGAGACCACGCTCGGCAGCGCCGACCCGGTCGAGTTCCTCGCCGCCGCCACCCGCTTCATGAACGACCGTCTGTGGGGCACGCTCAACGCGACGATCGTGATCCACCCGCAGTCCGAGGCCGACCCGCAGGTGGCGAAGGCGCTCGACAACGCGGTGCTGGCGCTGCGCTACGGCACCGTCGGCATCAACCACTGGCCGGCGCTCAGCTACGCGCTCGGCACGCTGCCGTGGGGCGGGCACCAGAGCGCCACGCTGCGCAACATCCAGAGCGGGCTCGGCTGGGTCCACAACACCTACATGCTCGACGGCATCGACAAGGCCGTGCTGCGCGGGCCGCTCACGGTGTGGCCGTATCCGCTCTGGTTCTTCGACAACCCGAAGGCCGCGCGCGTCGGCCCCGTGATGGCCGAGATGGAAGCGCACCCGAGCTGGCTCAAGCTCCCCGGCCTGCTGCTGCGCGTGCTGCTCTAGTCCCACCAGCGTGGCCGACGTCCCCGAGATCGGCGGCACCTGCGACGGCCGCTTCGTCGCCGTGCGCGAGGCGCTGCGCGCGAACTTCCGCGAGCGCGGCGAGGTCGGCGCGGCGGTCGCGGTGACGCTCGACGGCCGGCCGGTGGTCGACCTGTGGGCCGGCTGGACGAGTCGGGAGCGGACGCGGGCGTGGGAGCGCGACACGCTCGTCAACGTCTTCTCGGTCGGCAAGGGCATGGCGACGCTCTGCCTGCTCATGCTGGTCGAGCGGGGCGCGATCGACGTCGACGCGCCGGTCGCGCGCTACTGGCCGGCGTTCGCCGCCGCCGGCAAGGCCGACGTCACGGTGCGGATGGTGCTGGCGCATCGCGCCGGGCTTCCGGCGATCCGGCATCCGATGCCGGAGTTCGCGATGTACGACTGGACAGCGATGACGACCGCGCTCGCCGGGGAGGCGCCGTGGTGGGAGCCCGGGACGCGGCACGGCTACCACGTGAACACGTTCGGGTTCCTGGTCGGCGAGCTGGTCCGGCGCGCGAGCGGCGAGACCATCGGCACGTTCCTCCGCCGCCACGTCGCGGCGCCGCTCGACGCGGACTTCCAGTTCGGAATCGGCCCCGAGCAGGACGCGCGCGTGGCGTCGTACGCGTTCGCCGACGAGCCCGCGCGCATGATCGCTCCCGACGACGGCGAGGACCGGCGCTTCCTGGTGGCCCGGGTCTACCTGAATCCGCCCGGCGTCTCGGGGCTCGGCACCGTCAACACGCGCGCCTGGCGCGCGGCCGAGATGCCGTCGACGAACGGGCACGCGACCGCGCGGGCGGTCGCGCGCATCTACGCCGCGCTCGCGTGCGGCGGCGGGTTGGGCGGCGTGCGGCTGCTGCACGCGGACACGATCGACCCGGCGATCGCCGAGCAGTCGGCCGGGCGCGACCTGGTGCTCGGACGCGACTCGCGCTTCGGCCTGGGCTTCCAGCTCACCCGTCCGGAGTTCCCGCTCGGCCCGAATCCGCGCGGCTTCGGCCACGGGGGCGCGGGCGGCTCGCTCGGCTTCGCCGACCCCGACGCGCGGCTCTCGTTCGCCTACACGATGAACGAGGCCGGCCCGCGCGCGAACAACCCGCGGACGCGCGCGCTGATCGACGCCGTCTACGCGTCGCTCTGAGCGGCGCTAGAGCGTGCTGCCCATGTCGTAGGGCCAGGTCGTGGCCTCGGTGCCGCCGTCGACCTCGAGGATCTTCCCGGTCACCCAGCTCGACGCCGGCGAGCCCAGGTAGACGGCCGCGAGCGCGATGTCCTCGACGGTGCCGTTGCGGCGCATCGGTGTCAGCGTCTCCATCTTCTCGCGGGTCTCGTCGTTCAGGAACGGCGCCAGCGCGGAGGTTTCGGTGGCGCCGACCGCGATCGCGTTCACGCGGATGCGCGGCGCGAACTCGCAGGCGAGGAGCCGCGTCATGAACGCGAGCGCCGCCTTCGCCGTGCCGTACGCGACGAACCCCGGCTGCACGAGCCGCCCCGCGGCGGAGGAGATGTTCACGATCACGCCGCCGTCGCCCTTCGCCATGTGGGGGATTGCGAAGCGGCTCAGCAGGAACGCCGACGTGACGTTGAAGCGGAACGCGGCCTCGAGCGACTTCTCGCCAGTCTGGAGCGCGGGCTTGGGCGGGAAGCCGCCGGCGTTGTTCACCAGCACGTCGATGCGGCCGAACTCGTCCATCGTGCGCGCGACCACGTTCTCGAGCTGGGCGCGCTCGGTGACGTCGCACGGCACCGCGATCGCGCGCCGGCCGAGCGCGCGCACGCGCGCCGCCGTCGACTCGATCTGCTCGGGCGTGCGGGCCGCGCACACCACGTGCGCGCCCAGCTCGGCGTAGGCGAGCGCGATGCCCTCGCCGATGCCGCGCCCCGCGCCGGTCACGATCGCCACCTGGTCGGTCATCCGGAACCTGTCGAGGATCATGTGGTCGTCTGTACGGCGTGCTTCCGTCCGCCGTCAAACCGCGCCGGGCGTTCGGACGACGTCCTCGGCTCGCGGTGGCGCCGGTCGAGGTCGGGGCCGCGCGCTGACGCGCGCGGCTAGTGCACGTCGCAACGGAGACGGATCCGCGGCGGGCAGACGCGCCAGCCGGGGGGGCGAGCGCCGGCACCTCGGGAGCCGCGGCCTCGCGGCCGGAGTCACTCGGACACAGGGTCGCTGCTGAGAGAGCTGGAGCGGGGCGAGTGGCCCGGCCCCGGGCTTGGCCTGCGGCGCCCGGCGGGCTAAAGGCAGCACGCCCACCATGGAAGTCCTCCGCACCAACGTCGACCCGCGCTCCGAGACCTATCGCGCGAACCGCGCCGCCTTCCTCGAGCAGATCGCGTTCCTGAACGAGCAGCTCGCCCTCGCCCGCGCGGGCGGCGGCGAGAAGTACGTGCAGCGGCACCTCGCGCGCGGCAAGCTGATGGCGCGCGAGCGCATCGAGCTGCTGCTGGACCGCGACTCGCCGTTCCTCGAGCTGTCGCCGCTGGCCGCGTGGGGCACCGACTTCGGCCTCGGCGGCAGCATCGTCTCGGGGATCGGCGTCGTGTCGGGCGTCGAGTGCGTGATCACCGCCAGCGAGCCGACGGTGAAGGGCGGCTCGCTCAACCCGTACAGCTTGAAGAAGAGCGCGCGCACGATGGAGATCTGCGCGCAGAACCGGCTCCCCATCATCAACCTGACGGAGTCGGGCGGCGCCGACCTGCCGTTCCAGTCGGAGACGTTCGTGCCGGGCGGGCAGGGGTTCCGCGAGATCACGCGGCGCTCGGCCGAGCGCATCCCGACCATCTGCCTGGTCTTCGGCTCGTCGACGGCGGGCGGCGCGTACGTGCCCGGCATGTCGGACTACGTCGTGATGGTGAAGGGCGGCGCGAAGGTGTTCCTGGGCGGGCCGCCGTTGGTCAAGATGGCGATCCACGAGGACACCGACGAGGAGTCGCTGGGCGGCGCCGAGATGCACAGCCGCGTGTCGGGGGTCTCCGACTACCTCGCCGCCGACGAGCTCGACGCGATCCGCCTCGGGCGCGAGATCGTCGCGCAGCTCAACTGGCGGAAGCTCGGCAGCTCGAAGCAGGTCGCGGTCGAGGAGCCGCGCTACGATCCCGAGGAGCTGCTCGGGCTCACGTCGTTCGACGTGCGCCGGCCCTTCGAGGTGCGCGAGGTCATCGCGCGCATCGTCGACGGCTCCCGCTTCCACGAGTTCAAGCCCACGTACGGCACGACGCTCGTCACCGGCTACGCGCACGTCCACGGCTATCCGGTCGGCATCCTCGCCAACAACGGCATCCTGTTCTCGGAGTCGTCGGAGAAGGGGGCGCAGTTCATCCAGCTGTGCAACCAGACCGACACGCCGATCCTGTTCCTCCAGAACATCACCGGCTTCATGGTCGGCACGCGCTACGAGCAGGGCGGCATCATCAAGGACGGCGCCAAGCTCATCAACGCGGTGTCGAACAGCACGGTGCCGCACCTCACGGTGATGGTCGGCGCGTCGTACGGCGCCGGGAACTACGGCATGTCGGGCCGCGCCTACGAGCCGCGCTTCTGCTTCACGTGGCCGAACCACCGCATCGCCGTGATGGGTCCGGAGCAACTCGCCGGCGTGCTCTCGATCGTCCGCCGCCAGGCCGCCGAGCGCGCCGGCACCCCGTTCGACGACGCCGAGGACCAGATGCTCCGGCAGATGGTCCAGCAGCAGATCGAGAAGGAGTCCTACGCCTTCTTCGCCACCGCCCGCGTCTGGGACGACGGCGTCATCGACCCCCGCGACACCCGCACGGTCCTCGGCATCAGCCTGTCGGCCGTGCACTCGGGGCCGATCCAGGGCACGCAACGCTTCGGCGTCTTCCGCATGTAGGAGGAGACGTCGCCGCGGGCGGGCCGGGGAGCGGGGGTGCCGGCTGCGCTTCGATTCGGCGCCGCTGCGCGGCGGCAGCCAGATCGGACGCTGCCTGCGGGCGCCTCATAGGCGCGCCGCCGGCACCCCCGCTCCCCGGCCCGCCCGCGGGGTCCGTCTTGCAGAGGACTCCCCTACTTGTGACGGCGCTCGTAGTGCTCGAGGAAGCGGCCGATGCGGCTGATCGCTTCCGTCAGGTCGTCGGCGTTGGGGAGGAAGACGATCCGGAAGTGGTCCGGCCTGGGCCAGTTGAAGCCGGTGCCCTGGACGATCAGCACCTTCTCTTCCTGGAGCAGGTCGAAGGCGAACTGCTGGTCGTCGACGATCGGGTAGCGCTCCGGGTCGAGCCGCGGGAACACGTACAACGCGGCCTCCGGCTTCACGCAGGTGACGCCGGGGATCTGCGTCAGCAGGCGGTGCGCGAGGTCGCGCTGCTTGCCGAGCCTTCCGGTGGGCAGCACGAGGTCGTCGATGCTCTGGTAGCCGCCGAGCGCGGTCTGGATCGCGTACTGCGCCGGCACGTTCGAGCACAGCCGCATCGAGGCCAGGATGTTGAGCCCCTCGATGTAGTCCTGCGCGTGCGCCTTCTCGCCGGAGACGATCATCCAGCCGGCGCGGAAGCCGCAGGCGCGGTAGTTCTTCGAGAGGCCGCCGAAGGTGAGGCAGAGGACGTCGTCGGCGAGCGACGCGAGCGCCGTGTGCGTGCGGCCGTCGTAGAGCACCTTGTCGTAGATCTCGTCGGCGAAGACGATCAGCCGGTGCCGGCGGGCGATCTCGAGGATCTCCTTCAGCACCGGCTCGGAGTAGAGCGCGCCGGTCGGGTTGTTCGGGTTGATCACGACGATCGCCCGCGTGCGCGGCGTGATCTTCGCGCGCAGGTCGTCGAGGTCGGGCTGCCAGCCGGCGCTCTCGTCGCACAGGTAGTGGCGCGGCGTCCCGCTCGAGAGCGAGACCGCGGCCGTCCAGAGCGGATAGTCGGGGGCCGGGATCAAGACCTCGTCGCCGTCGTTGAGCAGCGCCTGCATGCTCATCACGATCAGCTCCGACACGCCGTTGCCGATGTAGATGTCCTCGATGTCGACGCCGGCGATCCGACGCTGCTGCGTGTAGTGCATGACCGCCTTGCGCGCGGCGAACACGCCCTTCGAGTCGGAGTAGCCGTGCGCCTGCGGCAGGTTGCGGATCAGGTCCTGGACGATCTCCTCGGGCGCCTCGAAGCCGAACGGCGCGGGATTCCCGATGTTGAGCTTGATGATCCGGTGGCCCTCGTCCTCCATCTGCTTGGCGCGGGTGAGGACCGGACCGCGGATGTCATAGCAGACGTTGGCGAGCTTGGCCGACTTGAGGATCGGCGGCTGCGTCGAGCCGGCGCCGACCAGGGCGTCGAGCTTCGGGACTCCCGTCATGGCTCGCACTCTATCCCAACCTCCGGAGGTATTACGACCGGCCCCCGGCGCGACGTGACCCGACCGCGTCGTTGGCGTAAGGAGGCCGGACCTTGCAGACGGCGCACGGCATCGGGGACCCGCTGGCGGCAGTGTGGGGCGTGGGGGTCCGGTTCCCGAACGACGTCGAGGCGCTGCGCGACGTCGACTGCACGCTCCGGACCGGCGAGCTGGTGGCGCTGGTCGGGCCGTCCGGCTGCGGCAAGTCGACGCTGCTCCGGGTCCTGGCCGGCCTCGCCCAGCCGACGACCGGCACGGTGGAGATCGCCGGCCGGCCCCCCGCCGAGGCCCGCCGCGAGGCGGCCCCGATCGGCATCGTGTTCCAGCAGCCGACGCTGCTGGCGTGGCGCACCGTCGCCCGCAACACGGTGCTGCCGCTCGAGCTGGCGGGCGTCGCCGGCGCCACGCGCGACGCCGACGCCCGCGCGCTGCTCGAGGCCGTCGGGCTCGCCGAGTTCGCGGACGCGTACCCGCACCAGCTCTCGGGCGGGATGCGCATGCGGGTCGCGGTCGCGCGCGCGCTCGTCCACCGGCCCGCGCTGCTCCTGATGGACGAGCCCTTCGCCGCGCTCGACGAGCTCACGCGCGAGACGCTCCAGGAGGAGCTGCTGGCGCTCCGCGCCCGCCACGGCTTCACGACGCTGTTCGTCACCCACAACGTCTTCGAGGCGGTCTTCCTGGCCGACCGCGTGCTGGTGATGACGCCGCGGCCGGGCCGGGTCGTGGGCGAGGTCGCCGTGCCCTTCGGCCGGACGCGCGACGCCGAGCTGCGCGCCGACCCGGCGTTCGCGCAGCTCGCCGGCCAGGTGGCGCGCCGGCTCCGGGAGGCACAGGCGTGAGGGCGGCGCCGCTCGCGGTGTTCGCGCTGATCCTGCTCGCCTGGCACGCGGCGGTGGTCGCGTTCGGGATCCCGCCGTACCTGCTCCCCGGCCCGGCGACGGTCGGCGCCGAGGCCTGGGCGCATCTCGGTGAGCTGGTGCGCGCGAGCGCCGTCACCGGCGCGGCGGCGCTCCTGGGGTTCCTCCTGAGCCTCGGCGGCGGCGTGCTGATCGCGTTCGCGTTCGCGCAGTCGCGCGTGATCGCGCGGAGCCTCTGGCCGTACGCGGTGTTCCTCCAGACCGTGCCGATCGTCGCGATCGCGCCGCTGATCGTGATCTGGTCGGGGCCGGGGTTCCGGAGCGTGGTGCTGGTGACGTGGCTGGTGGGCGTGTTCCCGATCGTCACGTCGGGCACCGCGGGGCTGACGGCGGTGGAGCCCGAGCTGCTCGAGCTGTTCCGCGTCCACAACGCGTCCCGCTGGCAGACGCTCTGGAACCTCCGCCTGCCGAACGCGGTCCCGCATCTGATGGCGGGCGCGCAGGCGTCGGGCGGGCTGTCGGTGGTGGGGGCGATCGCGGGCGAGGTGTTCGCGGGCTACGGCTCGAGCGCCCGCGGCCTCGGCTACCTGATCCTGCTCACCTCGGGCCAGCTCAAGACCGCCTACCTGTTCGCGGCGGTGCTGGCGTGCACGTTGCTCGGATTGATCGCGTTCGGCACATTGACCGCCGTGGGGCACGCCATCGGCTCGCGCTGGCGCGATCCCGCATGACGACCGTGCTCCGGACCCTTCTCATCATCCTGCTCGTGCTCGCCGGCTGCGGCGGCAGTGCGCCGCCCCCGGGTCGTCGTGGCGTCCAGCTCTTCCTCAACTGGTTCCCGGAGCACGAGCACGGCGGTTACTTCGCCGCGCTGGCCGGTCACGACTACCGCGACGCCGGGCTCGACGTGCACATCCTCCCGGGCGGGCCGCAGGCGCCGGTCGCCGCCCGCGTCGCCAAGGGCGAGGTCGAGTTCGGCATCCTGAACGCCGACGACGTGCTGGTGGCGCGCGCGGCCGGCGTGCCGATCGTGGCGCTGCTGGCGCCCATCCAGACCAGCCCGGTGTGCATCATGGTCCACCGCGCGAGCGGCATCGAGAAGCTCGCCGACCTGCGCGACCTGACGCTGGCGATCTCGGTCGCGGGCGCGCACTACCAGTACCTCCAGCGCCACGTCCCGCTCACCGGCGTGACGATCGTGCCGTACGGCGGCAGCATCGCCGAGTTCCTCACCAACAAGCGCTACGCGCAGCAGGCCTACGTGATCAGCGAGCCGATCCTGGCGACGGCGCAGGGCTCCGACCCGAACTGCCTCCTGATCGCCGACATCGGCTTCAACCCGTACACGAGCATGCTCGTCACCAGCGAGAATCTGTTGAAGACGCAGCCCGATCTCGTCCGCCGCATGACGCTGGCGTCGGCCGCGGGCTGGCGTCGCTACACCGAGGACGGCGGCCCGGCGCACGCCCGCATCATAGAAGTGAACCCCGAGATCGGGATGCGCACGCTCGACCGCGGCCGCGAGGCGCTCCTCCCGCTCGTCCTCACCGACGAGGCCCGCACGAAGGGCG
>Ga0335069_10002372_pt1 | contig 29096 bp, 22 predicted proteins | sample Lox_Sample_11_FD_206714 | JGI IMG/M metagenome (GOLD analysis project Ga0335069, IMG submission 206714) | Soil microbial communities from Loxahatchee National Wildlife Refuge, Florida, United States - Lox_Sample_1.1 | ecosystem: Environmental > Terrestrial > Soil > Wetlands | place: USA...
CCGCAGCGGAAAGCCCCTTTCCAAGCACTTCTCCCAGCTTGCGTTTCGAGATCGGTCCCTCTTTGCGGATCGCCTGAAACGCGTCGATAGCCAGCTGCGAATATTCCGAACGCGGCCCAGCCTTCGGGGGAACCTTGGGATTGCGCTCTCCGACGAGCGCATAAAAGAAAGGAAATGCTGCCGCCGAGACGAGAAATGGATTGTTTTCGTCGACGAGCGGCGCTTCAAAAACGGCCTTTGCGCGCAGCGCGCGCACCATCAGTTCCATGGCCTCTTTGGCGCGCGGATCGGCGTACGCGTGCTGCTGCAAAGGAAGGCGATCATCCTCGCCCACCCATGCTCCTACGAAGGTCGGAACGAGCACGGCCGGGCGCGCTGGAAACATCAGGCAAAATCCGACGGACTCAAAAAACGCGCGCGCATCGTCAAGCGTCCGCACTGGGTGCCCGTCGAGACGCCACTTTGCCGCCCGAGCCTGCTGGAGTTCCTCTTCAGTCATTCATTCGATTAAAACACAGCGTGGGCACCGCGCTCAGTGAGCGGGCGCCGGCGCAGGATTCGAAGGCGCTTGCGTCGCCGGCGTCGTGCCAAAATTCACCTTCGGCGCTTCGCGCGAACCCTCAGCCGCCTTGAAGTAGGCGTCGTTCTGTTTGAATCCGGCAAAGTTCGCAAACAGGCTGGCAGGGAACTGGAGCACATAGGTGTTGTAGTCCTGCAGCGTGTCGTTGTAGCGTTTGCGCTCGACCGCGATGCGATTTTCCGTGCCCGCCAGTTCGTCCTGCAGGCGCATGAAATTCTCGTTGGACTTGAGTTGCGGATAATTCTCGACTACCACCAAGAGCCGCCCGAGCGCGCCATCGAGCTGGTTGTTTGCGGCGATCTTTTCCGAAGGTGTCCCGGCCGAAAGCAGCGCCGAACGTGCCTTGGCAATGTCGCCGAACACGGTGACTTCCTGCTGCGCGTATCCCTTGACGGTTTCGACGAGGTTGGGAATCAGGTCGGCGCGTCGCTGAAGCACGATATCGACCTGCGACCACGCCGCCTTCACCGCCTGATCCTTGGCCACCAGCGTGTTCTTCACGCTGATGTACTGACCGAATCCGATGAGCACGATCAGCACCAGCACCACGACGACAATCAAAGCCTTCATGAGAATCTCCTTAGCACGGAATCTATTCAATCACTGCATTAAACCTATCCGGTCTTAGCATCTTCGCTGACCGCTGACGGCTAGTCCAGCATCGCGTCGACTGCTGCTGTGAGCTGCTCCACAGCGTTCAAGTAGCGCGTGAACAATTCATCCACATCCACTCCGGCGCGATCGACTTTCTTCTCGCGCACATCGAGCAGCTTCAAAAACGCGCTGAGATCGAGCCCTGTCTTCGTGGCCAGCCGCTCAACCGCCTCGCGTTTGTGTTGAGCCGGAGGCTCGCCCGTTGCAATCAGCGCGTGCCGCCCCAACGTCGCGAACGCCGGAATCGACCGTAACAACAAATCCCATTCCTCATCCTTTTTTCCCGCGACGGCCAGCAACCGCTGGCGCAGCAGAATTGTTTTTTCGCGCAACTCATACTCGACCTGCGCGCGATGCAGCTTCATGGGAACCTTCAGCGCCTTCAGAACATCCTCGCCCCAGAGCACGCGGTAATGCCGCTTCATGTCCAGGAATTCGATAGAAAAGACATCGGCAGCGCGGTGCATCTCTTCCGAAGTCATCAGCAGCGGGGGATGATGCTTCTGGCGTGCCCACCACTCCACCGTCGGAGACAGTGCGGCAATCGCGGCGAACGACGTTTCTCCCAGCACGCAGAGCAGGTTGATGTCGGAATGCTCTGGGATGAAATCTCCCGCCGCCGCCGATCCATAGAGGATCACCGACTTCAGGTTCGCTCCCGCTGCCGCCTGCAATCGTCCGACAAAATCAGCAATCAGTTTTTCCGGAACCATCGATTTTCTCCGTGATCTGCGTGCCCTCCATGGCGATGCTTTTCGCGGCCTCGGTCACTACCAACTCCCGCCCGCCCCGCCGCCGCCGGTGCTGCCGCCACCAAAGCCGCCAAAGCCTCCGCCACCGCCGCCGAACCCTCCACCACCACCGAATCCACCACCACCCCAGCCGCCGCGAGGGCCGCCACTCATCAGCATTCCCCAAAACAGAGCGGAGAGACAACCGCCACCGCCTCCACGGCGCGCGATCGACAGGATGACCAGAACAACGATTGCCAGCACGATGAACGCAACAATCGATGGAGGTCCCTGCTGCCGCGGCGGCGCTCTAGGCGCTCGCCGCGCTGGCATTCCCTCCAGCGTTACGCCTGCATCCTGCGCAATGACCTCGGCCACGCGCGCGGTCATCAGCGTCACCGCTCCGTCATAATCCCCAGCCTTCAGAAGCGGCACCGCCTCCCGCCCGAACCCGCCGACTTTTCCGTCCGGAAGAATTGGCTCTAACCCATACCCGGTGTGGATCCAATACTTGTGATCCTGCGTGGCGAGCAGGATCAGAACGCCCCGGTCGGTGCCTTTTTTGCCGATGCCCCAGGCTTGGTAGAGCGCGACGCCATAGTCAAATACTTCCTGCCCATCGGTCGACTTGATCACGACGACGGCGATCTGCGCCTTGGCCTTCTCATCCACCTGGCGGCAAAGGTCGTTAAGTCTCGCCTCAGTGTTTGCATCCAGCACACCGGCGAAGTCGTTGACATAGTTCGACGCGTGCAGAGACGAGATCGGCTCGGCGTGGAGAGACACCGCCGCCATCGCAACAGCAATCGTGATTCTGGGCAGCAATTTCACGAGAAACAAAATTGTACAGGAGGGGAGTTGTTGGCGATGAGAACGTACTCAGCGGGCCCAGTCGGCTTGCAGCAGTCGGCTCATACGCGGCTGCAAAGCTTCGGCGATCTGGTCGAGCGATCTTAAAGACGTGAACGACGTTTCAGGTCGCGGTGTCTCGGCCGCGCTCAGCCAATGGAGAACCTGCGCAAGATCCTTCCATTTCTCTGTGGTGGTGGTTGTTGCGATTTGCACGCTTAGTTCTCCACGTCCGCGTAAAAATCGGAACAAAACTTCTCCGGTAGCGACGATTACGACCGCGTAATCGAAAAAGGTAGGACGCTGCAGATACGTTGGAACATCTTTCATTTCGCTCCGAAGAGGAACAATGTTGCCGGCATAATTATCAAAAAGGAAAGGGAAATTCTGCTTCACTTCCGATGCCAGTCTATTCTCCTCCACAATCGACCGTTCGATCTCTCCCTCACGGGAGAACTGATGGAAGAAATCTTTGACGGGAGCGAATATGGGGTTTAGCAAGCGCTCGAGCAACGGCCGCAGAAGATAATTTTCCATACACGATTTTTACTTCTGCAATCTGACTTCTGCAATCTGCAATCTCACTGTCCCGCCGCAATATACTTTCCGACCTCCTCATCGAGTAAATCCAGCGGCAGCGACCCATCCCGCAGCACGGCATCATGAAACTCCCGCACATCGAACTTCGAACCGAGCTTCGTCTCGGCCTTCTTGCGCAGTTCCATGATCTTCAACTCGCCAAGCTTGTAACTGAGCGCCTGACCGGGCCACGAAATGTAGCGGTCGATTTCCTCGATCGCCTCGCTGGGGGCATGGGCACGCAAATAATCCTGAGCCTGCTCGCGCGTCCAACCCATCGAGTGAATGCCGGTATCGATTACCAGCCGCGCGGCGCGAAAACGCTCGCTCGCCAGTTGTCCGAACTTGTTATACGGATCTTTGTACAACCCAAGCTGCGATCCCAGCGACTCCGCGTAGAGCGCCCAGCCTTCGGCGTACGCGCTGTTTCCATAGAACTTGCGAAACTCGGGCAGTCCTTTCAGCGAGCGCGCCAGCGATCCCTGAAAGATGTGGCCCGGAATTGCCTCGTGCAGCACCAGCGCTTCCTTGTCGTACTTCACCTGCTTCTCCGGCTCATAGGTGCGCAGGTTGAACCAGCCCGGCGCGCTGCCGTCGGGCGCGGGCGCTTGCGCATTCGAGGCATTCGTCTTCTCGCGATCCGGAGGAATCGGGCGGATGCCAAACAGCAGATTGGGAATGTGCTTGAACTGGCTCGGCAGCTCCGGTTCGACGATCATGGCCGCGTTCCGGCAATACTCCAACATGTCGTCTTTGGACTGAAATTTTTGCGCGGGGTCGTTGGCCAGCTTGAGTTCCAGTTCGCTCACCGAGCCCTGAAATCCAGTCTGCTTCGCGATGGCCAGCATCTCGCCTTCGATGCGGTCAACTTCGGCGAGCCCGATCTTGTGAATCTCTTCCGGCGAGCGGTCAGTGGTCGTCAGACGGCGGATCAGAACGCGATAGGCATCGGCGCCGCCCGGCATCGACGCAATGCCCACTGTCGAGCGGACCTTTGGTGCGTAGGTGTTCTTCATGTAATCCAGCGCCTTCTGCCACGCCGGATGAAAATTGTGCTCGAAGGCCTCGATCGCTTCTTTGCGGATGCGCTCCTGCTCGGCTGCGGGAATGCTCGATGGCATCTTCTTCAGGAAAGCGAGCAGCGGCGTGTTCGATGCGTTCTGCGCCACCTGATCCGTCAACTGGCCAATCACGAGGTCGGAGACAATCTTCGGTTGCGTCCAGCCGCGGGCAATCGCCTCGTCGAGAATGGCGAGATTCTGGTCGACAAAAGCGGGCACGGCGCGAATGCGCGCGATGATGTTCTCGCAGTCCTGGACGTTGAAGGTGGGCATGCGGTCGATGACGAGGTAAACGCCGTTGTGGAAGCCGGTCATCTGCCCGACGCGCAAGAGATAGGTCTCGATGTCGAAGGCATCAAGCTGCGTGCGCAAGTCGTAGCGCATCAGTTCGACGCTGAGCCGGTACTGATCGGAGAAGGAAGTGCGCTGCGCGTAGAATTTCTCGTCCGTCGCTAAAGCCTGCTCCAGATAAGCCTTTCGCTTCGCGCGTCCTTCTTTCGAAAGATCGGACCAGCGGTCGTCATACTCGTGACGGCCAACGTTGGTGGCGAACTCAGGTGACTCCCGCAGCCGCTCTTCAAAGTAGTCGGCGAAGAACTTAGCCAGTTCCGGCGAGGAAGAAGGAGAAGAAGCGGAAGCCGCCTGCGCAGCCGCGTTCAAAGACAAAAACAAAGAAAGGAACAATGAGAAAACAAAACTCCCGACCGCCGCGAAACACACTTTCATAGTTGCCCCCACCGGCGAATTGTATAACGAGAGAATGACCGCTGAATCGGCGGTGGACCGCGGAGGCGTGCGACAAGAGCCTTTCACCTCCGACCTCTGCCCTCTGACCTCTTCACTTCGGCAATCTGACTTCTGCAATCTGCAATCCCCCGTGTTATCGTCACTAAACAATGATCCGCACGTACAAAGGCATCACTCCGCAGATTCCCGAGACCGCCTATGTCGACGAGTCCGCGCAAATCCTCGGCGATGTGATTCTCGGCGAGCATTCCAGCGTCTGGATGAACGCCGTCCTCCGCGGCGACGTCCACGAAATCCGCGTCGGCCACTACTCCAACATTCAGGACGGCTGCACGCTCCATGGCATGAAAGAGCAATCCGGCGTCTACGTCGGCGATTACGTCACAGTGGGCCACAACGTCATTCTCCACGGATGCCGCGTCGAGCCGCGCTGCCTCATCGGTATGGGCTCGATCATCCTCAACGGCGCGGTGATTGGCACAGGCTCGCTCATCGCTGCCGGCACGCTGATTCCCGAAGGCACGGTCGTCGAGCCGAATTCGCTGTGGATGGGCTCTCCCGGCAAGTTCCGCCGCAAGCTCGAAAAAGCCGACGAAGACATGATCCTGCGCTACGTCGAGAACTACATCGGGTACAAGAAGCAGTATCTAATGGAAAGAAAGTAGCCCACCCACGAACGTTTCTCCTCATTCCAAATACGAGCGAGATCATTCCCTGATTACCTCCGGTTACCCTCCGCGTCAGGGATCCGCCTAAAGTTTGGCCGCGCGCCGCCGATTCGCTGCTGAGGAGGCGTTTTCCTATGAAGTTTGGCTGGATCGCTCTGCTCGCAGTCTCGGTTGTTCTGGCTGGTTGTGGTTCCAACTCTCAGTCATCCCAGCAGGCCGTTCGTGACTACAACGGTTCGGCGGCGGTCGGTGATTTCCTGACCATCTCGATCGATTCCAACGCCCACACCATTGCCTATGACAATCACACCAACGGAGAGACCGGAACGGTGCCCTACACCGTGAACGCCGACGGCAGTTACGCCATCACCGATCCGCAGGGAAACCTGCTCTCCGGCTACGAAATTCCGGGATCGGTCCTGGTCGTGCGCGCCGCCAATGCCGGCCCGAACCGCGACTCGGCCACTCTCATCACGGCCATCGAGAGCGCTCCTGCCACGGTCGGCACATTTTCCGGCAAGAATTTCAACTACACCCAGTTCCGCCACGCCGATGGCAGCGTCGAGTTCGGCAGTGTGACGATCGACGCCCAGGGCAACATCACGTCGAACAGTTGGGACCCTGGCAGCATCATGTGGTCCGGCGGCACATTGTTTAATGGCGGCACATTCCCCGCCAGCAGCATCACGGAAGACTCTTCAGGAAATTTCTTCACCATCCACGAACAGGACGGCTCCACGGACACGGTCTTCGGCACGCAAAACGGCTTGTGGGCCGTCGATAACGCGAATGGCACGATTCTAGGCCTGCCCAAAGCCACCACCAAGAACTTCAACACGGCCGATGCCGGAACTTACAACGCGATCTATTTCGAAAAGGCGAATGCGCAAATGGTGGGCCGCGTCGAACAAGGTACGCCCTCTACAGGCAACGCCGCCTTCACCGTAAGCTCCAGCGGCGCGGTGACCATCACGGACAGCCAAAACAACACCATTGCCACTGGAACGCTGGTGCCTGTAGCCGACGCGTCTTACATTTACGACGGCAACCCGGACGAACTCTCCGATCCCTGCTACGGCCTGTTCACTTTCCGGACTCTGACCCAGAGCCTGCACCAGGATGTGTTCGTCACATTCGAGGGCGACGCGGTCATCTTCGAAAGTTTCCAAACCGCCCTGCCAATTCCGCAAGACGGCACCGGCACCTACACCTACTACCAGGGCGTCGGATTGAAGCAATAGCGCTCAGTGCAACCTAGTACAATGTCATCCTGAGCCGAGCGAGATGTTCGCGCAGCGAACATCTCGCGGAGTCGAACTTGAGGCGTTGCGCGGCGTTTGAGCCGCGCGCCGAAATCCCGAGCGAAGCCGAGGGAAACTCAGGTCCGTGCACCTCTTTCCAAGGGCCGCAGCTCGCGACTCGTAGCTCGCAACTCAAAAATGATCAAAGCCGTCCGAGGAACCCGCGACCTTCTCCCGCCCGACACCGCTCTCTGGAATTTCGTCGAATCCGTCGTGCGCGAAGTTTTCCGCGCCTACAACTTCCAGGAAATCCGCACGCCGATCTTCGAGAGCACCGAACTCTTCGCCCGCGGCGTCGGCGAAGACACGGATATCGTCAGCAAAGAGATGTTCACCTGGGAAGATCGTGGCCGCGCCGAAAGCGACAAAGGTCAATCCCTCACTCTCCGCCCCGAGAACACCGCCGGCGTAGTCCGCGCCTACATCGAGCACCAACTCGAAAAACGCGGCCTCAACAAGCTCTTCTACATCGGCCCGCAATTCCGCCGCGAGCGTCCCCAAAAAGGCCGCTACCGCCAGTTCTTCCAGATCGGCGCCGAGGTCATCGGCCCAAAGTCCGCCGGCAGCGAATCGCCCGCGCGCGACGCCGAGATCCTCGAACTTCTCGCCACGCTCCTCGACCGCGTCGGCATCACCGGCTGGACGGTCGAACTCAACTCCGTCGGCTGCCCCGCCGACCGCGCCCGCTTCAACGAAGCCCTCCGCGCTGCGCTCGAGCCCGTCGTCGACAAAATGTGCGCCGACTGCCAGCGCCGCGCCGTGACGAACCCGCTGCGCGTTCTAGACTGCAAAGTCCCCGAAGACCAGCCGATCATCGAAACACTCCCCCACATCAGCCAGTTCCTCGACGAGGGCTGCCGCACGCATTTTGACGAGGTGCAGCAAATCCTGCAATCGGTCGGCGTCCCGTTCAAGCTCAACGACCGGCTCGTCCGTGGCCTCGACTACTACACCCGCACCGCTTTCGAGTTCACCCACGGCGCGCTCGGCGCGCAAAATGCAATTCTCGGTGGAGGCCGCTACGACGGCCTTTCCGAAGCTCTCGGCGGACCCGCCGCGCCCGGCATCGGCTTCGCCATCGGCGAAGACCGTCTCGTTCTCTCGCTAGCCAATTCAGCCGAAGATGCCGCCCCGAAGCCCGACGTCTACATCGCCCCGCTCGGAGCCGGCATGAACCGCGAAGCCGCCCGCCTCGCCCGCGAACTCCGTCGCGCTAACCAAGGCGATGGAAAAAGTCTCGTCGTCGAGCTCGGCGACGAATCCTTTCGCCTGAAAAAGTCCTTCGAAGCCGCCGACAAGCTCAAGTCCCGCTACATCCTCATCGTCGGCGAAAATGAGGTCAAAGCCGCAGCCTTCGCCCTCAAGAATCTCGCCACCGGTGAGCAGGTGACAGTCCCGCGCGCCGAGCTAGCTGAACGCATTGCCCAATCGTGATATCAGGAAAACCCTGATCCCCACTGCAGCCTGTCGCAATCTCCCTGCGGCATTCGCTGTATGTACAACGGCCCGCAACCGCGCGAAGCTTGCCTCAGGCGCTCGGGCGAGCAGCCGGGCTTCCCCCGACTCCCCTGGACATTTTCCCGACCGTTCGCCCTGAGAGCGCCGCAAGCGTGCAAGAGGAACTTCGATGTTGAAGCCGCAACATCTACCGTCAGGTCGGCTCGCAATCCTATTACTACTCCTTCCGCTCGCAAGCTCTCTTTCTGCCCAAGCGCGCGCTCCGAGAAGATTCTCCCCACACCCGCATTTCCGTCAACAAGCTGCCGTTTCCGAGCAGGTGATAGAGGCTCCTCGCACAATCGCGTTCCTCCGCGCCGCGCCGCTGCCAACTCTGGTGGAACTGAGGTTCTCGCATAAGACGTCGCTTCCATCGATAAGCCAGCCCGCTGTCCGCGAATCCGTCAACCTCGGCCTGCTCCTGCCGTCGAGCAGAACTCTGCCGTCATGGGCTTCAACGTCATGGGTTTCAACCAGAAGCACGTCCGCTCGCGAACCTGCCAACGTCTTCGCTCCCGATCCGCCGCCTCCCTCCACGGACCTCCCAGCACGCTTCAACGACATGCAGTTCTACACGCGCCACATTCCCGGAGTCGCCCCCATTGTCGATCGCTTCTTCCAGGAATCCAAGGCGCACCCTCAAATAGTCCGCGTCTTGCAGTATCTCCACCCGAAGTTCTAGCCTCTCCGCGCAAAGCATTAGCCTTGCGCCCGTCCCGCCGTTTGACATCCTCATCCCGCGCCTTCTACCATCCACCCGCAATCCCCTCACAAAAATTTCGCACCAGGAGTTCTCGATGAAAAAGTTAATCCTCGTCTTAGGGACCCTGCTCGCCGCCACCTTCGCCTTCGCGCAATTGGAAATGCCCAAACCCGGTCCTGAACACAAGAAGCTCGACTACTTTGTCGGCCACTGGACCTCGGATGGCGACATGAAGCCCGGCCCGATGGGGCCCGGCGGCAAGTTCACCATGGAAGAGAATTCCGAGTGGATGGATGGCGGCTATTTCGTCGTCATTCACTCCAAGTACAGCGGCGGAGGTATGCCCTCGGGCACCGGCATCGCCTTCATGGGTTATGACACGAACGACAAGATGTACACCTACGACGAATTCAACAGCATGGGCGAGGCCGACCACTCCAAGGGCACGGTCGACGGCGACAACTGGACCTGGACCAGCGACATGAAAATGGGTCCGCAGACCATGAAGGGCCGGTTCAGCATGAAGATCCTGTCGGCGACAAGCTACACCTATAAATTCGAAATCTCGCAAGACGGCAAAGAGTGGACGCTGGTGATGGAAGGGAAGAACACAAAAGTAAAGTAAGTAAACGATGAAGCTCTAAGAAATCGCGACGGTGCCCCATTCAAGCCTTCTTTTGGCTTGAGTGGGGACCGCAAGATATGTGCCCCACGCGACGGTGCCCCATTCAAGCCTTCTTTTGGCTTGAGTGGGGGCCTCTCAAATCCGTCCCCCACGTCAAAGCCCATCTTCCCACCATTTATAATCATCGATTCGGCAATCATCCAGGCAGCACCAAAGGACTCCCGTGCTAGATTTTCTAGGCGATTTACGACGTACTCACATGTGCGGCGCTCTCCGCGCCTCCGATGCCGGCAAAAAAGTTGTGCTCATGGGCTGGGTCAACCGCCGCCGCGACCTCGGCCAGATCATCTTCGTCGACCTCCGCGACCGCACCGGCGTCTCGCAAGTCATCTTCAGCGCCGAGACCAGCGCCGCCGTCCACGAAAAGGCCGAGCAACTTCGCAACGAATACGTCATCGCCGCCATCGGCACGGTAAAGCTGCGCGATAAAGACACTATCAACTCCAACATTCCCACCGGCGAAATCGAACTCGTCGCCGAAGAGCTGCGAATTCTCAACGTCGCCAAGCAGCCGCCGTTCCTCCCTGGCGACACCGTCCTTGCCAACGAAGAAATGCGCCTCAAGTACCGCTACATCGACCTGCGCCGCGAAGAGATGCAGCACAACATCGCGCTGCGCCACAAGGTCGCCCTCGCCATCCGCGACTTCCTCTCGTCGCAGGGCTTTTTCGAAATCGAAACGCCATTCATGACGCGTTCCACGCCCGAAGGCGCCCGCGACTACCTAGTTCCCAGCCGTGTGCAGCCGGGCACGTTCTATGCACTCCCTCAGTCGCCGCAGCTCTTCAAGCAGATTTTGATGATCTCCGGCTTCGACAAATATTTTCAGATCGTCCGCTGCTTCCGCGACGAAGACCTCCGCGCCGACCGCCAGCCCGAATTCACGCAGATCGATTTGGAAATGTCCTACCCGCAACCCGAGCGAGTGTGGGAAACGGTCGAAGGCTTCCTGCAAGCCGCCTTCAAAGCCGCGGGCGTCGAAATCAAGCCCAACTTCCCGCGCATGGACTACGACGACGCCATCCGTCAATACGGTATCGACAAGCCCGACCTGCGCCTGCCCGCACTAACCGAAGTCCGCGACTGCTTCACCGCCGAAGAGCTGCAAACGCTGGCGATCAACAAAGACCTGCCGGTCATCGCCATCCGCATTCCCGGCGTAGGCGAGCTCTCTCGCAAAGAGCGCGACGACATCAAGCCGCTCTTCGTCTCCAAAGGCGGAGCCCGCGTCTTCGAAGACTTCAAGCGCATCGAGAACAAGCAACCGGAAGCCGGAGTAAAAATTCGCGAGAAGGTCCGAGCGAATACGGGAGACGCTGCCGCCGCCGATCTGATCGTTCTGGTAGTAGGCAGCGCACAAACCGCGTCCGACGCAGCCGCGCATCCGGCAAGCAAACGCAAAGTCACGCCCGCCGAAATGGCCATCTACGCCTCGGCCGGCCTGTTGCGAGTAGCGCTCGCGCAAAAATACGCAGACCGTCACGGCATCTTCAAAAAAACCGGGGACCCAACGAAAGACTACCGCTTTCTCTGGGTGACGAACTTTCCCATGTTCGAATACGACGAAGGCGATAAGCGCTGGATGGCCGCGCACCACCCCTTCACCTCGCCGCACGAAGACGACATGGACAAGCTAGAAACCGATCCAGCCATGGTCCGCGCCCTGGCGTATGACGTGGTGCTGAACGGCACCGAGTTGGGCTCCGGCTCGATCCGTATTCACAGGCAAGACATTCAGAGCCGAATCTTCCACGCGCTAGGCATGACGGAGGAAGAAGCCAAGAGCCGCTTCGGATTTTTCCTGGAAGCATTGGAATACGGCACGCCTCCACACGGAGGCATAGCGCTGGGCCTCGATCGAATCGTCATGATTCTCGCCGGAGCAGAGAGCCTGCGCGAGGTGATTCCATTTCCAAAGACCGCAGCCGCCAAAGATCTGATGATGGAAGCCCCCACGCCGGTGGCGGACGGGCAGCTACGGGAGTTGGGGATTGGCGTCGTGAAGAGATAGGAGATCCGAAGGCCGTAACCTGGGATGGCAAAGCTCAATAGGGACGCTGCTCGCGAAACATATTGGCCGGGAGACCTCCGTGACCAGTCGTGGTTTTGTTCTCGTCACGGTTGCTATCCACGACTAAAGGCCAATGACAAATGCGTTGCCTGCCACTCGGAAGAAGAAGAGAAAGCCCGGATCGAGAGTTTGTGGGCGCACCTTCCCCAAGATCTATGGAAGCGGGCGAGAATACGCTGGAAAGAAGACCACTATAAGTTCAAGACAAACGATCCTTTCACCCTCACGGTTGACGACGTGAGAATGGTGATCCCTCTTGATAGGAAATGCCCCGTCTTAGGAATCCCGTTCGTGATCGGCGGTGGAATGGAACCCGTCTTTCTGAGAACCAAACCTTATCCCACGTGGACCTGGCGACTCGTACGATGGGGAGGAGACGCCTCGCCGGCTCTCGACAAGTTTTTGCCAATGAAAGGTTATGTGCGCGGCAATATCGCGGTAATCTCGTCCTTGGCGAATCGCATCAAGAGCAACACTACCGACCCAGAGGTTCTTCTGAAAGTTGCAAAGTGGATGGAGTCCATCAAAGCTAAGATGTAATCAGATCATCGGGACAGACCCGCTTCTGTGATCTCGATAGGATCACTCGGCTAACCTGTAGCCTCGCGAGTATCACTTGCCCAGTCCCGCAGGGACGAGCTAGCTTAGCCCAGCGCCTCGGCGCTGGGTAGGCGTAAGCCAAACCTTCTTCACGATTAATCTACGGTCAAGTCCCGTAGGGACGACCTACCTCGTCCGGCGTTTCAACGCCGGACCGCGCTGAATTATCCCAACCCATGCGCCGGATCGTACGCGATCCCATAACTCTTCAATAACTCCAAAAACTCTTCCTCATAATTCCGTTTCGCATGGTGCGTCGCCTGATTCTCGATATAAGCGATCACTTCATCTGTCTGCGATGCGCTCACGCTGAATGCTCCATAACCTTCCTGCCACGCAAAATCGGCGCCGATCGCCCCGGTGTCATTCAACCATTTTGACGAGCATCCCTTGGTGGCCTGCACCGCCTTCGCCAACGGCGACACGGGAGGAATCACGAGCAGGGCGTGGATGTGATCTTCCACGCCGCCGATCTTGAGAGCTTCGAATCCATGGTTCTTCGCGATGCCGCTCATGTACGCCCACAGTTTCGGTTGAATCTCGGCGCGGGATTTTTCTTGCGCTCCTTCGTCGAAAATACAACGTGCAGCCGATTGCTGGAGTAGGTGTGCGACATGGGCCGTCCGTCCGGGACTTTTTTCTCCGGGGCGGACGCGTTCCCAGCGCCGAGGCGCTGGGCTAAGCTGGCTCGCCCTCCGGGCTCGTTTTGAAAGACTGTTCGCAGTGTGCTTCTGCCGTATTCAGGTAGCGGTGACGATGATCACGGTCTTTTTGTTCAGTTTCCTACGTTTGCAACGAGGTCTTGCGACAGCGATAGAATGAGCTTGCGGAGGTCTTAGTGACTGGGATTACGCGACCGGTATCGGAATTGCTGGAAAAGGCTCTGGCGCTTTCTACGAGCGAGCGCGGCATCCTAATCGATCATTTGATTCAGAGCCTCGACGAAGGGCCCGCTGACGAAGGCGTTGATGCGGCATGGGACGAAGAGATCAAGCGCCGAGTCGATGAGATTCGCTCTGGCAAGGTGGAGATGATCTCTGGCGAACAGGTGCTACGAGAACTCGGCAAGTCCGTAAATAAACTACATTTACACCTGAAAACGCAATCGGTCGTCTAGCTACGGCACACTTACCGTCACCGTCGCGCTCGACCTTCCGTATTGATTCGTCGAGTAGAGCGTATAAGTCGTCGTCGCGCTCGGCGAAACGGTTACGCTCGAATCGCGCACCGCGCCCGCTCCCGGAGAAACGATGTTGTACGTCGCGCCGCTCACGCTCCAAGACAAGGTCACGCTTCCGTCGGCCTGCACGTGCGGTGCTGACGACGTGAAGCTTGCAATCGACGGCGCCGCTCCAGTCGGGTAATTCGAATCGTTGTAGAGCGGATTAATTTGCACTACCTCAAACGCCGATGACGGAACTGACTTCAGTTCGCCGATCTCGGCACCCCAGCGATTGTCCGAAACGCCAGTCACATAGAGCGCGCTGCCGTTGTCGGCGAGAATCAGGCCGTAATGCTTCATCGCGGTAAGAATCGTCTGTGTGTTTGCCGAGAAGCCGCTGATGTCATAACTGGATTTCAGCCTCAACCGCATTCCCATCGGAGGAGCCGACGAGTTGCTGGTCGTTCCCGCCGCGTGCGATGCGGGCGGCGTGAAGGCCGCATAGGTTCGAGGCAATGTGAATCGAAACGCGTGCTTGATGCTTCCAGAAGCCGCTTCGTCGTACCGCACAAGCCCCGGAAAGATCGGCAAGCCTGCCGCATCGGCCGAAGTCCAGGTCCATGGCCGTTGCGTGTTGCCGTTGCTCAGCAGGTCCCAAACCGCGGTCGAATCGGCGTTCCACGATCCATCGTTGTTCGAAGACGCGTTGTACAACTCATACAGAAAGCAGTTGCCATTATCGAGCACCAGCACATGTTGATCGCCGCCGCTGCCCGCTCCGCCTTCCACCGGCGCATTCGCCGGAATCGGCATCGGTCCAGGATCGCTTTCATCGGGATAGGCTCCGAGATGCACGGCGACCAGCGGCTGGTTTCCATCGACCACAACGTAAGGAATTCCGTAAGTCGGATCGTTTCCCCAATCCGGATGCATGTTCACCGACCCAACCCAGTTCGCCATGATGCTCGCCGAATTCGGGTCAACCGGCGAAGTTGAGATATCGGTATTCCACAAACTCGAATTCGTGAACGGCACAAATCCGTTCAACGCGGCCATCTGGCCGGTGTTCATAACGTCGCAAGCCAGATTGCCACCGCCAGTTCCGCCACCACCGCCGGTTCCGCCGCCTCCACCACCACCTCCGCCCGAAGACGAAACGCTGCCGCCGCAGCCCGCGAGCACGGCGGTCAAAGTGGCAAGTACCGACAGAGAAAGGAAGTTGCGGCCGAACCCCTTAGCGAAGAAATGCGAAGTCATAGTCAACACAATTCTCTGCCACGGCAGCTGAGGTCAAAAGAGAGCCTTCGGACATGTCCGGATTTCCGTCCGACTGCTGGTCAATTTCCACGTGAGCCAGTTTTCGGGGTTTCCGCGCATGTCTATGTAGAGCGGAATATTCATCCCCGCTCCCAGGAGGCTCAGATGTCACGACCCAGCTCTTTCGCCAGGATTCTCGCTGTCTCGGTTCTTACTTTTGCGGTGGGAATGGCCGCCGAAGCGCAATCCGAGCGGGCTCAATCGCTCCGCCAGATCGTCGGCCGCGCTCACAACCAGTCCGGATCCGAACAAGCCAAGCCCGCTGGCATCGGCAGCAATCCGTTTATGCTGATCGACTATCCCGGTGGACTTGGGAACCAGTATCCGTCCGCCATCAACGACAAGGGAAAAATCGTCGGTGTGACAGGACTTCCTGACGGCTCATTCCAGGGCTACCTGCTGCAAGGCTCGACCTTCAGGTTGATCTCCTACCCTAATGCACCAAATACGGCCGCATTTGGGATCAACAAATCCGGTGTGATCGTCGGCACTTATTGCGAAGACGCTGGCTGCAACATAGGCCATGGGTTCATGCTGAAGGGCAAGAATTTTACCACGCTCGACTATCCCGGAGGAACGAACGCGGAGGCATTGGCCATCAATGCCAGCGGCGACGTCGTCGGCACATACGAGTCTCCAGATAGCCACCTTCACTGTTTCCTGCTTCATAAAGGTGTCTACACAACGTTCGATTATCCGAATGCCTACCAGACTGTAGCCCGTTCCATCAACCAGCAGGGCATGATCGTGGGCGGCTATATCAACCCTGACGGTACCGGTGCCGGATTTACGCTCCTGAACGGAACATTTACGGAGATCGACTATCCCGGAGTGTTGAATAGCGAGATTGATTCAATTAATGACAGCGGCGATATGGTCGGAACCTTTCAAAATCCGGGCGAAGACGGAGCCCATGGCTACCTGCTGAGCGGCGGCGTGTTTACCAGCTTCGATGTGCCGTTTCCGGGCTCAACTGCCACCGCTCCAGACGGCATGAACAACAAACACCAGATTGTCGGATCCTATGGCACGTTTTCCCCGGACGACTACTTCTTCGGTTTCTTAACGACCTACTAGGAAGCCGATCCAAAATTGACGCCAGATTGGCCCACACGTCGAGGCGCCGATGTGTGGGCTCCACTCTTTGACGCACCCCCTCACCGCCCCCAGCCAGTGCTCTTCGTGTGATCAGGATCACCTCGTGGAGTGATCGTACCCACCGGGCAACTCGACTCTTTGCGGCCATACTCGCTTCAAGAGGTTGGCAACAGAAAGTTCAGCAAGGAGTTTTGTATGGCAAGACCAGCAATCGTTTGGCGGAATCCCAAGGCGGTGCAATGGCGGCGGCTTTGGAACCAGGCACGTCAGAATGCACATAGCCGCGTTTATGTAGTTGTCCGGGCCGGCGCCGCTGCCGAAGCCGAGTGGGAAGGATTGCCCAATCTCGAGGTCATCGACGGTAGGGAGACCATGCCGGCGGAGCGAAAGGGCGTCCGCGAATTGTGTTCGCAGCGTTAACGGCGGTTTGGAGCTGATTGCAGGAATGCCCTTCTGGCGTCCTCCCTACGAACCAACTATTTCTCACTGCCTGGATTAGCAGGTATGCTCGATCCAGTCAGGGCGAGCTCCTGTCTGGATTCCCTGATCGGCCGACAAAAATAGAGGTGCCGGGAATGCATCTCGGGCTACAATAGTGGAGGCTTGCTTCGTGGGGACTTCTGGGAAATCTAAAGAGTCATCTTCAGGATTCTGATCCGCACCGGCCGGGTGGGGCGATGCAAGCATCCTTATTGCGCGAGCGGAGCTTGGACAGTGCAGAAGAGGTTCGGGCACGTCCCAGCGGCGGTGTAGCCCGTTACGGTTTTGCTCTGGGAACCGCACTTCTTGCCCTGATTCTGCGCGGCCTCTTCACGCCCTGGCTGGGGCCGCATAATCCTTATCACACGGTTTGGGCGGCTGTCGTTCTTGCCGCTTGGTATTTCGGCTTGGGTCCGGCGATCCTCACCACACTGGTGAGCGCGACTGGAGTCTGGTATTGGTTTCTTCCTCCAGGACACACTTTTCTGGTTAACGATCCAAAGGAACAGATTGTCGGGACCACCGGATTTCTCGTGATGTCAGGTTTTATCATCGCCCTGGGCGACGCGAACCGGCGCTCGAAGGAGCGCTCGGCCATCGAGATTCGTCAACGAACGGCAACGGAGAAACGCCTGCGCGCGCGAGAAACCGAGCTGGAGGCCCTCCATTCCGCCCTCGCCGACCGCGTGGAAGAAAGAACGGCGGAACTGAATGCGGCAATCGCCGGTTTGCGTCAACTTTCGGCCCGCCTTTTGCAGGCGCAGGACGATGAGCGGCGGCGCCTGGCGCGTGAGCTCCACGATAGCGTTGGTCAACTGTTGGCGGCGATCAACATGAACCTTGAAATTATGCGGGGCGCCAATCTCACGCCAGAAGCCGCCGCCGCCGTCGATGAAAATGCCGCGCTGGTGGACCAGATCAGCAGCGAGATCCGCACCATGTCACATCTCCTCCATCCGCCATTGCTCGATGAGGTGGGGCTGGCATCCGCCTTGCAGTGGTACATCGACGGCTTTTCGGCCCGTAGCAAGATCTCTGTGAACCTGGAGATCGCAGGCGACTTTGGGCGCCTTCCCAATGATATGGAGATCGCGATCTTCCGTATGGTGCAGGAGTGTCTCACGAACGTGCATCGCCATTCGGAAAGCGACAGCGGCGAAGTTCGTCTCAAGCGGGATGCTGAGCGAGTTGTGATCGAGGTCCAGGACAAAGGCAAGGGCATTCCGCTCGAAAAGCAACGAGCCCTGAATTCATCGCAGCAGGCCGGCGTCGGTTTTCGGGGCATGCGCGAGCGCATCCAGCAGCTTGGCGGGCGGCTGGAAATTCGCTCCGATGAACACGGCACTTCCATCAAGGCGACAATGCCGATCCGAAAACCTGCGGCGGCTTTTGAGCGCGAGGTCGCGTAAGTCTCTAGGCGCGTTTCTTGCTGGGCTTGGTCGGCGCGGAATCGACACCGCTGACGATCTCTTCAACTTTAGCGGGCGGTCCGCCGTTGATGGCGTTGGCCAGTTCGGCGGCCTGATCTGTGCGAGGATGAAGTACAGTGACGCGTGGCCCGACATAGGGTCGCTTGACGGCATCCCTCTTGCGGCTAGTTTTCTTTTTCATGCCCCTCCAACGAACCCACTGTCGTTTGTATCGCACGGACGAGCCGATTTCTTCCCGATCGAAAAGCTGTTCCGTTTTCGTAACAGCTACAGGGAATCGGGTAGTTCCAAACCAAGACAAAACAATCCCGAGTTGCCAGGACGCAATTTCACAGCACTAGCCACTTCCCGACGCTCTCTGGCAAACTGAACTGTCAACGAATCCGAAGTTGGGTCAGGGGCCGATGGGGAAGATCCATGTACTTCCGGAGCGTGTCGCCAACCAGATCGCTGCGGGCGAGGTGGTGGAACGGCCCGCCTCGGTGGTGAAGGAGCTTTTGGAAAACGCCCTCGATGCGGGCTCGACGCGGATTCGTATCAACGTCGAGGCCGGCGGAAAGAAGCTGATCCAAATTATCGACGACGGCTGCGGCATGGTCCGTGACGATGCCATGCTCGCCTTCGAGCGCCACGCGACTTCAAAAATCAAAGACACCGGCGATTTACTGACCATTGCAACCCTTGGCTTTCGTGGGGAGGCGCTGCCCTCAATCGCATCGGTGGCGCGGCTCCACCTCGAGACGCGGGCAGAAGAGGATGCTGCCGGCACCGTGATCGAGATCAACGGCGGCAAAATGTCGCGCGTGGAAGAGGCGGGGCTTCCGCTCGGAACCTCGATTACGATTCGCGATCTCTTCTTTAATACCCCGGCACGGAAGAAGTTCTTGCGGTCGGAATCGACCGAGTTGTCGCATATAGCATCGCTCGTGACGCACTATGCACTCGCGCATCCGGACAAGCACTTCGAGTTGCACTCGGCGACGAATGCGCTACTCGTTGCGCCCCCGGTCGAAGGACATCGTGAGCGCGTGTATCAGGTCTTTGGCAAGGAGACCCTTGACCAGTTGATCCCGCTGGCTGCGGTTCAGCCGCTGGAGAGGGTTGGGTTGCCGCAGCCTCCGCCCTGGCGGCGGGAATTGGCGAAGGCCGGTTCTGCCGAACAGGTTGGAGAGACGGACGAGGTTGAGCAGGCGGGAATCTCCGCATCGCACGACTTTGGCGAAGTGCGGCTCCATGGGTTCGTCTCGAAGCCGGAGATTCAGAAGCTCAACCGGAATTCGATTTACATTTTCGTAAATGGCCGCCTGATTCGCGACCGCTTGATTCAGCACGCGCTGACCGAGGCGTACCGCAACATCCTGCCTCCGACGGTTTATCCCGTGGTGCTGCTTTTTCTCGAGATGCCTTCGGCAGAAGTCGACGTGAACGTCCATCCGTCGAAGACGGAGGTGCGGTTCCGGCAGCAGACGGTGATACACGATTTCGTGCGCGAGGCGGTTCGGGCTGCTTTGATGAAAGCCAGACCCGTGCCGCAGTTTCTCGCCGAAATCAACGCGCAGCCGACAGCGACTCCGGGACTTACGCCGATGCGGCCTAGCGACGGGGCAGGGCGCGGGCCGTGGCAAAATCTCCATGAGGCTGCGCCACCCGGTGTTGTGGATGCCGAGCCGAATCCGGGCAGTGGCTTTGCTTTGCGCGCGCGAATGCTGCCTCCAGTTACGGCCCGTCTGGAATTTGATGGCGGGATTGCGGTTGAGGCGAATGCAGCCGTCTCGCTTGCCAGAGTCCCCGCGCCTTCAGTCCCCGATCATGGCTGCGCCCCGCCGATCGAGGCGGCGTCGCAGTCTCCGCCGACCCTCGAATCGCTGCGAACGATCAAGGCTCTCGGGCAAATTCGCAACTCTTTTATTCTGGCGGTGAACGACGATGGACTCTGGATCATCGATCAGCATGTGGCGCATGAACGCGTGCTGTTTGAGCGAGTCTTGCGGCAACGCGCGGCGCAAAAAGTCGAGAGCCAGCGCTTGCTGATGCCGCTGCTGATCGAACTGACTCCGGCACAGCAAGCCATATTCAGCGAGATCGCGACGGAACTTGCGCACAACGGATTCGAAGCCGAGCCGTTTGGCGCCCGCAGCATCGCGGTGAAGGTCGCGCCTGCGGGCGTAGACGCAGCCCAGGTCGAGCACATGCTCAACGAGATACTGGAGCAACTCACGCGCGAAGATCAGGCGGTCAACCTGGAGGCGGTGCGGACTCGAATCGCTGCATCGATCGCGTGTCATGCCGCGATCAAGGTAAATATGCCACTCGAACAGAACAAAATGGAATGGCTGCTGGCCGAGTTGGCAAAGACGCAGCATCCGATGTCGTGCCCGCACGGGCGCCCGGTCGTGTTGCGGTACACGATGACGGAAATTCAACGGGCATTCAAGAGAATCTAGCTCGGCACGCAAAGAGAACAAAGATGTAGCCTGGAACGAGCCAGGCGTTCCTGCTCAGATCCGTGAGGCTCAGACCCGTGAGGCTCAGACCCGAATGATCATAACTTCGGTGGCCTTAATGAGAGCCGCTGCTGTCTGCCCGGCTTTCAGATTCATCTCTCGCGCGGAGTTCGAAGTGATGATCGAGGTGATTTGCTGCTCGCCGATGGAGATGACGACCTCCGCCATGAGCCCGCTGATGCGCACGCTTTCGATGCGTCCAACCAGTTGATTCCGCCCGCTGACCTTGCGAATGACGAGATTTCGCTCGGGTGAAGTTTTAGCGCGGGTGCGGAAGAGGAAGCGATCGACCTCGCTTTGCGGAATGCGATGATGGCCTCCCGCAGTCTGCACGCTGCGGATCTTCTTTTTATAAATCCACTGCTTGATGGTCGGAAAGCTGATGCGAAGCTCCAGCGCGGCGTCGCGCGGCGTTAGCAGTTGCTCGTCCGGGCTTGCCGGGCGCGGCGCTTTTGCATTCCTGGGCATTCGGAACGGAATCCTATCCTGTACCCGCAAAGCGGTCAATCGGTGCGTATCGTTGGAATTCCGGTCCGGCGCCGGGGTTCCCGAAGGTCGTAACTATTCGTCTAGTCTCGCATCATATTCGACATATAATCCGTCGACCATATACACTTCTGCAATCTGCACGACTCTGTGGGGGCGAAACAATGAGTCTGATTTACCTGCCAGCAGTCCAGCGCTTATGGGTGCGCCTTGTCGGCGATAAAACCTTCTTGCAAGCAACAACTCGGGCACTGGTCTTAGTGCTTTTGTGCGCGCTGCTTTGCGTTACCTCCGTGGTTGCCCAAGTATCGGCGACTTTGTCCGGAATAATTACGGACGCGTCGAATGCTTCGGTCGCGGGGGCGAAGGTTACGGCGACCAACCTCGAGACTGGCGTCTCGCGCACCGTTCCCAGCGACTCGACGGGCCGGTATCAAATATTCGCGCTGCCGGTGGGAGAGTACCAGGTCCGCGTCACCAAGGAGGGATTCTCCGAAGGCGTCCGTACCGGTATTCATTTGGTTGTTGGACAGGAGGCGCTGGCCGACGTGCCACTACAAGTCGGCCGCATAGACCAACAGATCAAGGTGACCGAGGATGTGCCGGTGGTGAATCTCACGACGCGCGACATTTCGGGCCTGGTTGGGGAGCAGCAAGTGAAGGACCTTCCGCTGAATGGAAGAAGCTACGACCTCCTGCTCGAACTGAATCCGGGAGTGGTCAACTTCACCTGGGAAAAAACGGGTGGAACGGGAGTGTCGAACTCGACTAGCGGAAACGATTTCGCGGTCGCGGGTAATCGGCCACAGCAGAACTTGTTCCTAATGAACGGAGTCGAATTCACGGGCGCGGCCGAAAACAACATGCAGCCAGGCGGCGCCAGCGGGCAGGTGCTCGGCATCGAAGCGGTGCGCGAGTTCAATGTGCTGCGTGATTCGTATAGCGCGCAATACGGTAAGCACCCGGGCGCGCAAGTGAGCATCGTTACTGAATCGGGTGGCAACCGCGTCCACGGCAGCGTCTACGAATTTTTGCGGAACAATGCGCTGGATGCGCCCAATTATTTCGATCGAGGTTCGGCGCCGCCATTCCAGCGCAACCAGTTCGGAGCGGCGCTGGGCGGACCGATTCGTGCGAACAAGACATTTATTTTTGCCAACTATGAGGGCCTGCGGCAGCATCTGCACCAGACCTCGGTGGCGTTCGTACCCGATGCGAATGCGCGCGAGCTGGCCGTGGCAAGCGTGCAACCGCTGCTGAACCTTTGGCCGATCGCTCCGCCCGACGCTCCCGACTTTAATGTTGGATGCACCATCAGTGGCATGACCGAACCCTGCGGAATTGCTCAGGTCTTCGGCAGCCCGCTCCAGACGATCCGCGAGGATTTTGGGACGGTGCGGCTTGACCATAACAGATCCACGCGAGACTCGCTCGCTTCTGTCTACACAATCGACGACGGTGAGGACTTCACCGCAACCATCGCCGACCCCTACAGTGCTGACATTCTTCGGCTGCGCGAGCAGGTCTTCAGCCTGGAAGAAACGCATACGTTTTCGCCGTCGCTCCTCAATGTTGGACGTGTGGGCTATTCGCGTGCCGGATATTTCTTCACGGGTGAGCCAACACCGGGAACTCCCGCGGCTGGAGTGCCAGGCTTTCTCTTAGGGCATCTGGTGGGCGCAGCGGTGGTCGGCGGTAGTGCGGCTTCCAATCCTCAGGCCCAACTTGGATTGGCGGGCAGCAACAACGGAAGCAACTTGACTGTCGCGCGGAATCTCTTCACATTCGAAGATCGCCTGACCTGGGTGCGCGGACGGCATCAGCTCAGCTTTGGGGCCTGGTTCCAGCCGTTTCAATCAAACGAGACAATTGCGCTCAGCCAGTATGGTCAGGCCACGTTCACTAGCCTTTCGACGTTCGTGACGGGAACAGTCGGCACGTTCTTGTGGGATCCTGCACCAACCGAGATGAATTGGCGATCGCTGTTCGGTGCCTGGAATGCCGAGGATGTGATTCGCGTGACGCCGCGGCTAACCTTGTCGCTTGGTTTTCGAGATGAGTTTACGACCGGCTGGAACGAGGCGCATGGCCGTGCGGCCAACTACACGTATCCGGGTGGTGTGATCTCCACCGATCCACATATCGGCGACGCGTTGTTTACCACCAATAATGCGAAGTTTCTGCCGCAGCCGCGCATCGGAGTCGCATTCAGTCCGTTTGCCAGCAAGACGATTTTTCGTGCCGGCTTCGGCATGTACAACGATCTTCAGGATGCGCTCGGCTATCGTGCTGATCAGAATGCGCCATTCAATCCAACCTATAGCATCAAGAACCTTGCCGTTTCCTCGCTGCCAATCGATCCCACCGCACCGCCGCCGGCCGGATCGCTGCTTGTCCCCGGTGGCGTGCAGCCTGACATGAAGACGCCGACCTTGATTTCGTGGTCGCTGCGGGTGGAACAGGAAATCTCTCCGAATACCTCGCTGACCATCGCCTATGTGGGCAGCCACGGGTATCACGAATTGATTGGGCTCGATGCGAACGAGCCGTTTCCGGTGATCTGCCCGGCGTCGCCTTGTCCGGCCACATATCCATCCGGATTTGGCGCTTTGAGTGGTATCCCTGTTCCAGCGGGATCGTTCTACGTTCCGAGTGCAGTCAAACCCAATCCGGCAATCAACAACACTTGGACCTGGTTCTCCCTGGGTACGAGCAACTATCACTCCCTTCAGGTAGATGTGAATCATCGCTTCAGCCGCGGCCTTTCGATTCGAGGCGTGTACACTTGGTCGCGCGCGCTCGACGATGGTGACTCGCTGAATGCCACCGCAGCCGCCAATGCGCCGGGACTCGTTTCGAATCCGTTTAATTTGAAAGCCGACTACGGTCTTGCCACTTACGATGTCCGCCACATTGGCGTGATTAATGCGGTTTACGATCTGCCCTTTGGACGAGGACGAGCTTTCGGCAACAGCCTATCGGGTTGGGCGAATTCGATGGCGAGTGGCTGGTCCGTGAACAGTATCGTTACTGCGCAAGCGGGATTCCCGTTTACGCCCCAGCTCAGCTATAACCCTTCTAATAATGGAGACACGCGCAATCCAGTTCGGCCTTTCATCGACCCGACCTTCCATGGCCCGGTGATTCTTGGCAATCCTGCGCAGTGGTTCAATCCTCTCGCTTTCATCGGTCCGCCGAATAATTCTGGGTTCTACGGGAACTTGGGGCGCGATACGCTGATCGGGCCTGGATTGGCGACGTGGGATTTCTCGACCTTTAAGCAGACCGCGCTGACGGAGCGGCTTGGGCTGCAGTTCCGCGCCGAGATTTTCAATCTGCTCAACCGCGCCAACTTCAATACGCCGAATCTGATTACATACACGCCAACGGGGGTGTCGGGCACTGCCGGTGCGATCACAAGCACATCGACCTCATCGCGGCAGGTTCAATTTGGATTGAAGTTTATCTGGTAGTGCCAGTTTGGATCGCGCACCTCGAAAACCGAACATTTTTGACGTGCGTCCCGTCACATCTTGAGCCTCTACACTAAGGTATAAGGCGTAAAGGATCTCCCTCCTTTCCCTCCGATTTCGAGGTCTGCTCGAATCGGAGAGCCGCATGCGCCGATGTATTCAGTCGAATCTGGCCACAATCTGCAACCACCTTCTCGCCGAAGAGTCGGGCGCGGTTCCGTTGCGAATCGCCGTCCTGGCCTTTGCCTTTTTGGCGTTTCTTATCTTGGTCGTTGTCTTGGGCGGACTAGCATGGGCGCAGGACGCATCCACCGGCGCGCTGCGAGGATCGGTGCTCGATGCGCAGGGCGCTGCGGTGATGAGCGCGGACGTGGTTTTGATCTCGGTCGACACGGGCATTCGCTACCACGCAGCTACTGATTTGGCCGGGCGATTTGTCCTCGATCTGCTGCCGCCCGGAACGTATTCGGCCCGGGCTGAGGCAGAGGGCATGTCGCCGCAGGTCTCCCCAGCGATAAAAGTTGAAGTGGGAGCGGCGCAATGGCTCACCTTCAGGCTGTCGGTCGCAGGACCGCAGGAAACCGTGACGGTATCGGGCACGCCCCCGATCGTCGATCCCAGTCCAACCGGGTCGTCGGTATTATTGGATGAAAGGGCAATCGCGGACTTGCCGCTCGGCGGGCGCCGGTACACCGAACTGTTGCTGCTGACGCCGGGAGTGACACAGGACCCGCGCGGGCTGACTTCGGGATCGAATGGCGACTTGTCCTACGGTGGCATTCGAGGCTACAACACGAGCTACACGATCGACGGCACGGACGACAACAATGGATTCTTCGCGCAGGCGCGCGGACGCTATCGGGCCCCCTACCAGTTTTCGAACGAGGTGGTGCAGGAGTTCCGTGTTTCCTCGAACAGCTACGGAGCGGAGTCCGGGCGTTCGGGCGGAGCCGTTGTCAACATCGTGACCAAGTCGGGGTCGAACTACTGGCACGGCAGCGCGTTCTACTATCTGCGCGACAGCTCACTCGGAGGTGCCGCGCCGCCGTTTGTCGGATTTAACCCGAATAGCCAGCAGCACCAGTTCGGCGGCACATTCGGCGGGCCGATCCAGCGCAATAAAACTTTCTTCCTTGCGGGCTACGATCAGCACATCTTTCACCTGCCGACGGTCGTGCAATTCCAGAACGGCCAGATGGAAGTGACGCCGGCGCTCGGAACGCCCGGTTTTCCGCTCGATTATGAGGTGTGCGATCCGCACATTGGCGGCAGCGCTTGCGACCAAACCTTGGTTGGCGCTGCAGCGGCGCAGTTGTCGGGACAGGCAGGAGTCTTTCGCGCGGAGATGCTGGGGAATACGGGATTTTTGAAATTCGATCATGTGCTGGGAACCCGGCACCTCCTCTCGGCTCGCTTGAGCACTTCACGCTACTACGGCCAGAACAACGTATTCCTCGATCCCTCGAGCCCGGTGACAAACGACGCCTTGAGCGGCAATGGGCAGGAGAACGTGACCACCGAGAGCGGGGCACTAACCCTAACCAGCAGCCTGACGCCGCGCTGGATCAGTCACCTTAGGGCACAATTCTCGCGTGACCTGCAACAGTCTTTTCCAAATTCCACCGCGACGCGAACCGAGATCTACAACTGGATTTCAGATATGGGGCAGTCATCCATCCTGCCGCGGCAGACTCGCGAACACCGCCTGCACCTCGCCGAGACGATGAGCTTCACCCGCGGTCGCAACGAGTGGAAATTTGGCGGCGACCTGATGCGAACCTGGGACTACAACTATTTCCCGTCGCTCTTCGGCGGGGAATATATCTTCGACTACATTTCGGTCAATCCGTGGACGTTTGTGCCCATGCAGGAAGGTGTGAACCTGACGCCATTGCGCGCCTGGGCGCACACGATAATGCCCAGCTGGGATTTCGACTCCGGCAGTTGGACTGGACCAGTCGCCAATCTGCCTCGCTACTACATTCAGAATTTCGGAAATCCGGTTTCGCACCCGAACAGCAATGACTATGCCGCTTTCGCGCAGGACACCGTGCGGCTAACCAGTAAATTCTCGGCGAGCCTCGGTGTCCGTTACGACCGGCAAACATTCTCAAAAGAGGGAATGGTAAGCGACCCGCTCTGGCCGCTGGCCGGGCACATGCCTGAGCCCGCTGCAAACTTCGCTCCGCGAATCGGATTGGCATACGCAATCGGCGACAAGAGACCGGTAGTGCTGCGCGCGGGATTCGGAATTTTCTACACCCGCATTCCGCAGCTTTATGAATCGGCGGTGATCAACGGCAACGGAGTAACCAACCAGTTCCTCGAGCTCGACAACACGGATCTCAACCAAACGGCGATCTTCCCGCAGTTTCCGAATGCTGCGGCAAAATGTGCAGCGGGCCCGGTCGAGTGCGCGTTGCCATCATCGCTTGCGCCATTTGCCACGGCCGAGGTGTCGGCGTTCGGACCAGGATTCAAGACCCCGCGTGTGCAGCAGGCCAGCTTACGAATGGAGCGCGAGCTGTCCGACGGCTTCACCGGAGAACTGTCTTACCTCTTCGTTCATGGCATAGACCTGATCCGCGCCCGAGACGTAAACCTGCCGCCACCCACCGACTACAGTTATCCGGTCTTCGACTCGACCGGCAGCGAGTTCCAGAATGCCTTTTACGATGTGCAATCCTTCTCGGCGTGGCAAACCAGCTACAGCCTCACTTGTCCTTATCCGCCATGTCTGAATCCATTGCAGCGCCCGATCGCTCAACTCGGAGCGATCGACCAGTTTGAGAGCGCGGCGTCGAGCGTTTACCACGGCCTGACAGTTTCGCTGCAAAAAAGAATGTCGGCGGGGCTCGCATTTCGCCTCGCCTACACCTGGGCGCACGCCATCGACGATGGGCAGGATGCGCTGGTGGCAGGACAACCTGCAACGGTCCAGAACTCTTACGCCGCGAATAGTGAGCGCGGACCGAGCGTGACCGATCAGCGCAATCGGCTCACCGTCGCCTTGACCGAGGAGCCGCGCCTGTTCGACTCCGGCCAGAAAATTTTGGCGGCGATGTTCAATCACTGGAAAGTTTCCGGCGTGATGACGTACGGCTCCGGCCGCCCGGCCAATGCGAACGTTTACGGCGACCCAAATCAGGACGACAATACCAGCAACGATCGTCTGGCCGGATATGGCCGGAACGCCTTCGTCGGCCCGGATTATGCCACCTTGGATTTGCGGCTGGGAAAGCGAGTGAAGATACGAAGGGGCTGGAAGTTAGACCTTAATGTCGAGTCGTTCAACCTGTTCAACCGCGATAACAAAACGTATCTGATCTCAGATACAGGCTTTTATAACTCCGCAGGAGAGTTTGTTAAGTACAGCCAATATGTCGGAGGAACTTACTATCCTGCATATTATCAGCGACCTACAAACTTCCTGCGGCTGAATAGCGCATTTGCACCACGCCAGCTCCAGCTCTCCACGCGGTTGAACTTCTGAGCCGCGCGAGAAGGGGGAAGGGCTGCGCGTTCCAAGTCGAAGGCGTGTTCTGGTATCAATACACGCGTGCGTCAAGTGCCTTCTTCGGCCAAGTTGCGCCAGAATGGGAAGCTAATCCGGCGAGAAACGCAGGCAGGCGAAAATTTCTGCACATTCCGCTTGACTTAGCGCGCCCGCCTTGCCATAAACTTAGAGCGTCCCGTCAGGACGAGCAGGGGGGTGTAGTCAGCTTGGCTGAAGTTCGACTTCAAGAGGGAGAATCCCTCGAGAACGCTCTTCGCCGTTTCAAGCGGAAGGTACAAACCGAGGACATAATTAAAGAAGTAAAACGTCACTCGTTCTACCTGAAGCCCGGCGAACGGAAGCGGGTGAAAGAAGCTCTGGCGCGTAAGCGCAGCCGCAAGAAAGCGCGCAAAGAGCAAGACTAAAGAATTAACCAAGGCGGGCCGCTTAGGGGTAAGCGGCCCCAGGCCTCTCACTCAAAGTCCAAACACAACGTTTCTGACGGATGTTGCGAGCAGTAAAACCATGCGGTGTGTCCCACCGCTATGGTGGGCCGAGTCCATGGGTCAAGTACGAGGGGATCGTAGTCTCCTGCCCACGTTGAACCGGATCCTTCCCGTTCGGGTCTCCCGTGTAGCGCAGGTCGGGGAATGGGAGCGCCTCTTGCGATGGAATTCCAGGACAAGATTCTGAAGTGCGTCGATTGTGGGACGGACTTCGTTTTTACAGCGGGAGAACAGCTGTTCTTCCATGACAAGCAGTTCAAGAACGAACCGAAGCGCTGCAAGAACTGCAAGGGTAAACGTGTGGGTGGATCGGGTATGAATCACGGCGCCCATACGTTTGCGAAAACGGAAACCCGCACCAACTGCTCGCAGTGCGGGAAGGAGACAACGGTACCGTTCCGGCCTACTCAGGGACGGC
>Ga0335069_10002374_pt1 | contig 29090 bp, 26 predicted proteins | sample Lox_Sample_11_FD_206714 | JGI IMG/M metagenome (GOLD analysis project Ga0335069, IMG submission 206714) | Soil microbial communities from Loxahatchee National Wildlife Refuge, Florida, United States - Lox_Sample_1.1 | ecosystem: Environmental > Terrestrial > Soil > Wetlands | place: USA...
CGGCCACGCGACGCCCCACGATTCGGCCGATTGCCCGACCTGTCGGGCGGCCGCCCACGCTCGCACCGCGGTCCGGAGCGCTTCGCTCGGGCGTGCGACCGCGTCGTTTCCCCGTCTCGAACTCGCCTGCTTCGACACCGTAGACCTCCCGGGCCCGCGGGCCGGGTCGACGGTCGCGCCGCGCGCGCCTCCCGCCTGAACGGTTCGCTCGCGGTGTAGCCCGGTAGTCCGCGCTCCTCTGCATTCATGCAGCGCGGATTGCCGCCCGTGAGTTCGTGTGGTGTCACGTCCGGCGCGGGAGCCCGGTCGTGATCGAGGACGGAGGGGTCGTGCCCCACGATCCGATGTCGACGATGTCGAGCAGGGAGCGGCGGGCCGACCCGCATCGGGCCGTCGTGCTCGCGCTGCTCGGCATCACAACCCTGGGAGGTGCGGCGGCGCTCGCCGCGGGGATCACCGTCGGCAATCCCGTCGTGCTGGACGCGGCGCTGGCGTCGTGGCTCGCCGCCGGAATCCTGCTCGGGGTCGCCTGGGCCCACGCGGCGCGCGTCAGGGGGCCGCAGCCCTCGCAAGCCAGCGAATCCCCGCGAACCGAAGCGGTGTCAGAGGCGGAGCCCGGCGGCGTCCTCGGCGCGGCCCAGGCCGTCCTCGCGGCGGGTGACATCGGCGAGCTCGCCCTGGTCGCGATGGCGATCGCGAGCGTCGGGGGGTTCGGCGTGCTCGTGCGCCTGCTCGGCAGCGGGGTCCCCTATGGTGCGCTCTCGCCTCTCGCCATCGGCCTTGCGTCCGGGCTTGCCCTTGCCGCCGTGGGCGTCGCGGGGCTCGCCGCCCGCTATCTCGCCGCCGCGGATCCGCAGCGTCTTCCCGAAGCGCCGGGCCTCGCACGGGGAGCGCGCGTGCTTGCCTGGATCTACGCCCTGGCGGGGCTCGCGGTGGCACTCGCATGGGCTGGCTACGCGCGCAGCGTGCTCGTCCTGCACGGCGTCGTATTGATCCTCCTCGGAGTCATCTGCTTCCAGCTCTTCCGGGCGGGACGCCAGACGCCTGCGAACGCCACCGTATTTCCCACCGAGCTCGGGGGGATCTCCCTGCTCGGTGGCCGCTGGAATCCGCTCGCCAGCGTGCTCGACACGACACGGCGTCAGCTCGGCATCGACCTCCGCTCCACCTGGGCGCTGACGGTGGTGCGCCGCAGCGCAGAGCCGCTGCTGGTCGCATGCGTCGCCATCGGCTGGCTCTCGACCGCGGCGACGGTGGTCGGGGTCGACGAGCAGGGACTCGTCGAGCGGCTCGGCGTCCCGCTGGCTGGAGTCCGCACCCCGGGAGTGCACCTGCACTGGCCGTGGCCGATCGACCGCGTCGAGCGCATCGGCGTGCTACGCGTGCGGACCGTGGGGGTCGGGCACGAGGGAGAGGAGGAGGAGTCGGGTCCCGAGAACGTTCTGTGGGCCAGAGAACACGGTGGCGGCAACGAGTACACCTTGCTGCTCGGCGACGGACGCGATCTGATCGCCGTGGATGCAGCGGTGCACTTCCGCATCTCCGATGCACACGCCTGGGTCTACGGCTCTCAGAACCCTTCCGATGCGCTACGCGCGATCGCGTATCGCGCCGTGATGCAGGCAACGGTCGGCCGTACGCTCGCCGAAACGCTCTCGGAGAACGTGGCCGCCCTCACCGCACAGATGCGCAACGAGGTGCAGGCCGAGGCGGATGTCCTCGGGCTCGGTGTCGAGGTCGTCGGCTTCACGGTGGGCGGGATGCACCCGCCCGTGCGGGTCGCGCGCGACTACCAGGCAGTCGTCTCGGCCGCGCTGGGACGCACCACGGCAGCCGTCGAAGCGCAGGCCTACCGCAACCAGATCGTCCCGGCCGCGGAGGCCGAGGTGGTCGCGCGCGCGAATGCTGCCCGCGCGGAGGGAGCCGAGGCGCTCGGCAAGGCGGCCGGCGAAGCCTGGGGCTTTCGCGCGCTCGAATCCGACTATCGCGCCGCGCCGGAGGAATACCGCTTCCGGCGGCGCCTGGAGACGCTCGAGAAGGGTCTCGCCGGACGACACTTCACGGTGCTGGATGCCCGTGTCCAGCGCGATGGAGGTGAGCTGTGGCTGATGAAATGAGGTCGCAACGCTGGCTGCGCGCAGTCGTCGGCAGCGTCGCGCTGCTGGCCATTGCATTCCATGCCACCGCGCTGGTGGTGCGCGAAGGGCAGGCCGTCCTCGTGACCCGCTTCGGGCGGCCGCTGCGCGCCGACACCGGAGCGGGACTGCATTGGAAACTGCCCTGGCCCATCGACCAGGCCATCTGGCTCGACATGCGGAGGCGCGTGTACGAAGGGGGGCACACGGAGATGCTCACCCGCGACAAGAAGAACGTCATCGTCCGCACCTTCGTCGTCTGGCGGGTCGACGATCCGCTGGTGTTCGCGCAATCCATCGGACAGCAAAGCGAGGCGGAGGGAAAGCTCGATGGCCTGCTCACCAACGCCGCCATCAGCACCCTCGGCGGACACGACCTCTCCGCCATCGTGTCGACGGATCCCCGCTCCCTGCAGGTGGATCAGATCGAGTCGGAGCTGCTCGCGGGGGCCGCTCCGGCCGCGCGCAAGAGCTACGGCGTCGAGATCGAGCAGATCCGCCTGGAGCGCATCGCCCTGCCCGAGGAGAACGTCCAGGCTGTCTTCGAGCAGATGCGTGCCGAGCGGCGCCAGTACGCCGCCCGCTTCCGCGCCGAGGGCGAACGGGACGCCAGCCGCGTCCGCTCCGAGGCCGAGCTCGAGGCCGCGCGCATCCGCGCCGAAGGCGCCGAGCAGGAGGCTCGCATCCGCGGCGAGTCCGCCGCACAGGTCGCCAAGACCTATGCCGATGCGCATCGGGTCGATCCGGAGCTCTACCGCTTCACGCGCTCCCTGGATTCCCTCGATCAGCTCGTCACTGGCGAGACGTCGCTGATCCTGCGCACCGACGCAGAGCCCTTCTCGCTGCTCGAGAGCCAGCACTCGAAGTGAGGCAGACGCGCCGCACCTCCTCGGAGCTGCGCCGGATGCTCGGCCCGCTCGCACGGCTGCTCGACGCAGCCTGGCGGCGCATGCACTGGTGGGTCGCGGCGATGGCGCTGCTCTACGCCGGCTCCGGCATCACGGTGATCCAGCCCGACGAAGTGGCGGTGATTGCGCGTTGGGGACGGCTCGTCGGCGACACCCCGGCCACGCAGGAGCATGGTCCCGGTCTGCTCTTCGCACTGCCCCGACCGATCGACGAGGTGGTGCGGGTGAAGACCCGCCACGTCTGGCAGCTCCCGATCCAAACGCTCGGCGAATCGACCGATCGCTACGGCGGCTACCCGCTCGGAGACACGCTCGACCCGCTGACGGTCGGCTACGCGCTCACCGGAGACCAGAACATCGTCCACGTCTCGATGATGGGCCGCTATCGGGTGCGCGACCCTGCCGACTTTGCGTTCTACGGGCCGCCCGCGGAAGAGATCCTGCGCGTCGAGGTGGCCGCGGCGATGGTGCGCTCGCTCGGGGAGATGGGCGTCGATCCCGTGCTCTCGGACCGACGCAAGGAGCTGATCGCGACCGCGACCCGCCGCGTCCAGGAGGGTCTCGACGCCGCGCATTCCGGCCTCGCGCTGGTGTCGCTGGAGCTCACCGACCTCCGGCCGCCGCGCGCGCTCGCCGGGGACTTCGACGCGGTCCAGAGTGCCTACATCCAGATGGAGACCCGGAAGAAGGAAGCCGAGGCCTACGCCCAGAGCATCGTGCCGCGCGCTCATGCCGAGGCCGACGCGTCGGTGCAGACCGCTCGCGCGGACGCCGCAGCGGCGTCGGCGCGAGCGCGTGGCGACGCGGATGCATTCCGCGCGCTCGAGCGAGAGTTCCGCGCCAACCCGGTGGTCGTACACGAGCGCCTGTATCGCGATGCGGTGGGAAGGGCGATCGGCGCGGCGCAGAACGTGCGCTGGGTGCCGCCGCCGACGGGGCGGCCCGACGAGCGCATGCGTCTCCAGGTCGAAGTGGAGAAGGCAGGGACGCGTGAGACCACGCCCACCTTGCGCGAGGAATGAATGTGACCGCTGCCACGCCTGTGTGGTCCGACGACACGAGCCAGCCGCTGCCGGGAGAGCTCTCGATCGACGAGCGACGGCGCATCAGCAATCGCCTCGGCGCGGGGCTCGCGGGAGTCTCGCTGCTCGGGCTCGGCACGCTGTTGCTGCGCCTCGCACCGGAACAATGGCAGGTCGCCGAGCTGATTCGGGGTCTCGCCGCGCTCGTGGTCGGTACGCCGATCCTCGCGTCCGGAGTGCGGGGGATCCTGACCGGTGACACGCGCCGCGCCACCGACCAGCTCGTCGCGATCGCGGTGCTGGCTGCGGCGGCGAGCGGGGAGTTCGTCACCGCGACCCTCATCCCCTTGTTCCTCGAAATCGGGCGCCTGTTCGAGGAGCGCAGCTCGCTCGGGGCACGCGCTGCCATCGACGGCGTGCGGGCGCTGGCGGCGCGTCAGGCGGTTCGCGTGCGGGACGGCGTCGAGGAGCGCGTCGATCCGGCCAGCCTGAAGCCGGGCGAGGAGATCCTGGTCCGACCCGGAGAGCGGATCCCGGTGGACGGCACCGTTCTGGTCGGTCGGGCCGCGGTGGATCAATCCCCGGTGACCGGGGAGTCGCGGCACGAAGACGTGGGACCGGGGAGCCCGGTCTTCGCCGGAACCGTGGCGCTCGACGGCCTCTTGCGCGTGCAGGTGCGCGGGACGGGAGCCGACACCGTACTCGGACGGGTCGTGGGACTGCTCGCCGAGATGGAGCGCGCGAGCGTTCCCGTGCTGCGCCTGTTCGAGCGACGCGCGGGCGTGTGGCTCCCGGTGGTGCTCACGCTGGCGGCGACCACGCTGTTCTTCAGCCAGGATCTCTCCCGCGCGATCGCGGTGCTCGTGGTCGCCACGCCGACGGCCCTGGTGGTCGCGGGGCCGGCGGCGATGGTGGCGGCCATGACGACCGCGACCCGCCTGCGCATCCTCATCAAGAGCAGCGACCTGCTCGAGCGGGCGTCCGAGGTGGACACGCTCGTGCTGGACAAGACGGGCACGGTGACGGTCGGCGCGCCGGCGGTCGTGGCGGTGCGCTGCGCGGAGGGGGTCTCCGCCCGACGACTCTTCGAGGTCGGAGCGAGCTGCGGCTTCGGCTCGCTGCATCCGGTCTCACGGGCGGTGGTGGCGGCGGCACGGGCCGAAGGCGTGGACGCGATCCCGCCGACGCAGGTGCAAGAGCGAGCGGGGCTCGGCGTGGTGGCCGACATCGAAGGGGATCAGGCGGCCCTCGGCCGCCGCGAGCTGCTGGCCGAGCTGGGCGTGCGGCTCGACCCGCAGCCGGAGACCGAGCAAGCCGAAGGGACCGAGGTCTGGGTTGCGCTTCGAAGCCAGCTGCTCGGGAGCTTCGTGCTCCGCGACCAGCCGAGGGAGGACGCCCGGGCGGCGCTCGCGGCGATGAGGCGGCTGGGAGTCGATCGACACGTGCTCCTCACGGGAGATCGCAAGGCGATCGCCGAGCAAGTCGGGCAGGCGCTCGGAATGGATGAGGTCATCGCCGAGGTGCTGCCGGCCGAGAAGCTCGAGGTGGTCCGGTCCGAGCAGGCGAACGGTCGCACGGTGATGATGGTCGGAGACGGCGTGAACGACGCCCTGGCGCTCTCGGGCGCAGACGTCGGTGTGGCGATCGGGGCCGAGGTCAACGAGGTGGCGCTCGGCGGTGCCGATGTGGCTCTGCTGGGAGCGGACCTCGGCCGCCTGCCGCGGCTGCTCCGCCTGGCCGACATCACGCGCAGCGTGATCGGTCAGAACGTCGGGCTGGCGTTCGGGTTCGCGGCGGCGCTCATCGTCCTCGCGGCGACTGGCGTGCTCGATCCGCTGCGCGGTGCCCTGGCGCAGAGCGTTGCCGTGATCGCCGTGGTGCTGAACAGCGCGCGGATCCTGCGGTTCGGGCAGTAGATGCGGCGCCACCGATTCACCGCCTGTGCCGGGATCTCTCTTCTGCCGCTGCTCGCAGGCTGCGGGCACTTATCCGGCGGGTTTGCTGGAGTCCCCCATCCGACCTTCGCGTCGAGTGTCCAAAGGGGTCTCGGGGCAGACCTGTCCGCGGACGCCGATTCCGCGCTCTCGGACGCCGGACCCCCGAAGAGGGACGCCGAAGACCACGACGATCTCTTCGAGCGCATGCGGGCTGGATTCGCGCTGCCGCGTGCGGATGACCTCCGCGTTCGCCAGGAGATCGATTGGTACGTCGCGCATTCGGCGTACCTCGATCGCACGTTCGAGCGGGGCCGACGCTACCTGCACTACATCGTGCGGCAGCTCGAAGAGCGGAACATGCCGTGCGAGCTGGCGCTGCTGCCCGTCGTGGAGAGCGCCTTCGATCCCTTCGCGAGTTCTCCGAGCATGGCGTCGGGACTCTGGCAGTTCATCCCGAGCACCGGGCAGCGCTACGGCCTCGATCAGGACTGGTGGATGGACGGGCGGCGCGACGTGCTCGCGGCGACGCGGGCGGCCCTCGATCTCCTGGAAGAGCTGCACGAGGAGTTCGATGGCGACTGGCTGCTGGCCCTGGCCGCCTACAACGCCGGCGCAGGGAACGTGAAGCGGGCGGTGGAGCGAAACCAGAGAGCCGGGCTCCCGACCGATTTTTTCGCTCTCGATCTGCTCCCCGAAACGCGCTCGTACGTGCCGAGGCTGCTGGCGATTGCCCGAGTCACGGCCGAGCCGGAGCGCTTCGGCATCGTCTTCCCTGCGATCCCCAACGCGCCCTACTTCACACGCGTGGACGTCGGAGGGCAGGTCGACCTCGGTCTGGTTGCGAATCTGGCAGCGATCCCCATCGAAGAGCTGCGCGCGCTCAATCCCCAGTACAAGCGCTGGGCGACCGCACCCCGCGGACCGCACGAGCTGCTGGTGCCGACTCCCGCCGAGCAACGCGTCCACGAGGTGCTGGCGACTTTGCCGCCTTCGAAGCGGCTTCGCTTCGTGCGGCATCGCGTCCGCCGCGGCGACACGCTGATCGGCATCGCGAGCCGCTACGGCGTCCCGCTCGAGGCCTTGCGCGACGTCAACCGCGTGCGCGGATCGCTGATCCATCCCGGCGACGAGCTGCTGGTCCCGCTCCCGACCGGAGCGACGGCTGCGGCACGACCCAGCCTGCATCTCGGGTTCGAGTCCTGAGCCCGTTCGGCCGGCCTGTCCTGGCCCACGCGCAAGCCGCAGCGCGTCCCGCGCCTGGCGGCGCCGTCGGCGCATGCTGACGGCGCTGATAGGATTGGGCGCTTCGAGGGGAGCCGCGCATGCCCGCGCACGAAGTCAATCGCAACGTCCGCCTGATGGACCCGATGTTCTACATCGACCCGCACCTCCACTTCCTGTGGATGCGCGAGCACGCGCCGGTCTATTGGGACGAGACCAGCCCCGACGGCGGCCTCTGGGGCGTGGCGCTGCACGAGGACGTGCTCTTCGTCGCGAAGACGCCGGAGATCTTCTGCTCGCGCAAGAGCTCGCGGCCCGAGCGCGATTCGTACATCCCGTCGATGATCAACCTCGACGACCCCGACCACAAGCGCCGACGCAATCTGGTGAACCGCGGTTTCACCAAGCAGCGCGTCGAGGCGCACGAGGCGAAGATCCGCGCCATCTGCCGCGAGCTGATCGCGGCGGTGCTGCCGAAGGGCCGCTGCGACTTCGTGCACGAGATCGCGGCGCCGCTGCCGATGATCATGATCGGCGATCTGCTCGGCGTGGAGCCGGAGGACCGCGACAAGCTGCTGCGCTGGTCGGACGAGATGCTCGGGGGCGGCGCGGCGCGCCGCCTGCCGAAGGAGAAGATCCGCGAGCACCAGGCGAAGGTCGCGCTCGAGTACATCGCCTACGCGCAGGCCGTCATCGCCGATCGCCGCGAGCACCCGCGCGAGGACCTGATGAGCGTGCTCGTCCACGCCGAGATCGAAGGCGACCGGCTCAGCGAGGAGGAGATCATCCAGGAGAGCCTGCTCATCCTCGTCGGCGGCGACGAGACCACGCGCCACGTGATCACCGGCGGCATGCTCGCGCTGCTCCAGAATCCGGACCAGCACCGCAAGCTGCTCGAGAACCCGAAGCTCGTGCCGACGGCCGTCGAGGAGCTGCTGCGCTGGGTGACGCCGATCCAGAACATGAACCGCACGGCGACGCGCGACACCATCCTGCGTGGCCAGAAGATCCGCGAGGGCGATCGCCTGCTGCTGCTCTACCCGTCGGCGAACCGCGACGCGAAGGTCTTCCGCGATCCCTTCCGCCTCGACGTGACGCGCACGCCGAACCAGCACGTGGCCTTCGGCGGTCCGGGCACGCACTTCTGCCTCGGCGCCTCGCTCGCGCGCCTCGAGCTGCGCGTCATGTTCGAGGAGCTGCTCGCGCACCTGCCGGAGCTCGCGCTCTCGCTGCCCGCCGAGAGGCTCCCCTACCGGCCCTCGAACTTCATCGTCGGCCTCGAGGAGATGCCGGTCGAATTCCCGGCGCGCGACGGGCTCTGACGAGGCCATGGCTCACATCCGCAAGCCCCTCGCCGCCGCCGTCGCGATCAATACGGCGGTTTGCGCCGGCGAAGCCGTCGCGGGGATCCGCGCGGGCAGCCTCAGCCTGCTCACGGATGCGGTCCACAACTCGTCCGACGAGCTGGCGCTCGTGTGCCTGCTGGCGGCGTTCATCTCGGCGGTGTCGCTGTCTCGCGGTCTCCAGCGCGCGGCCAATCTGCTCAACTCCGTTGGGCTCGCGGCGCTGAGCGCCGTGCTGATCTGGCAATCGCTCGAGCGTCTCGTCCAGCCGCGGCCCGTCGTCGGGTGGATCCCGATCGGTGTCGGTGCGCTGGCGGCCCTCGGGAACTGGGGGGTCGCCCGCAGCTTGCGCGACTGGCGACACCACAGTGCGGCGATCCGGCTTGCCTATCTGCACAACGTCGGTGACATCTACGTCTCGCTGGCGCCGATCCTCGCGGGCCTGCTCGTGTCGATCAGCGGTCTTCCGATCTTCGATCCGCTGATGGCGATCGCGATCGGCCTCTGGCTGATCGGCTCCACGATCGTCGAGCTTCGAGGCTCGGCAGAGAGCCTGCTCTGGCCCGAGACGGCGACCTGCCCCCACGAAGAAGCGCACGGGGTCTAGTGGACGGAGATCGGAACCCGGATCTCGAGCTCCGACGCGACCGGCCGGCCCTGCTCCATGGCGGGAAAGAAGCGCCAACGCGCGAGCGCGCTCAGCAACGTCTGATTCAGCCGCGTGTCGTTGGTGGGCCGGACCAGCTCGACCTGCGCGCTCCCGTCGGCGGCCACCCGGAAGCGGGCCACGGCGACCGCCTCGAGATTCTGGCGGCGCAGCTCCTCCGGGATCTCGGGTGTCGGCTGATAGAGAGCGCGCGCGCTCATGTGACCGCCAGCGAGGGCTGGAGTAGCGACGCTCGGCTCCGCGGCGGCGGATTCACGAGGTGGGGTCGCGGTCGTGCTCGCGGGAGACGAGGACTCCGGAGCCGTCGGCGCCGCCGGCGTTTGCTCTCGATGCCGTGGCGGCGGATTCTCGGCGAGTCGCTTCGGCCTCTCGAGTTCCGGCGGCGGCGCGGTGGGCGGCGGCGCGGGTGGCACCGACGCAGCGGACGCCGTAGCACCGGGCGCCGGAAGCTCCACGAGCTGCGCGCTCAAGGCGGGGGGCGTCGATCGCTCCAGCGGAGCCTCGGCGAGCAGACGGACGAGCGCGAGCAACCCGATCAGCGCCAGCAGCGCGCCCGTCGGAAGCGACCACGGGAGTCTTCTCCAAGGCGCGTCGTCCAGGCCGTCAGCCACCGCACTACTCGTGCTGCACCGCGATCAGGAAATGATCGGCTCCGGCCTCGCGCGCTCTGAGCATCGCCTGGACCACCACGCCGTGCGGTGCGCCCGCATCGGCGGCCACGACGACGGATTGCTCGGCGCCGAGCAGCGGTCGCAGCGCGGGCTCGAGTGTTTCCAAGGTGATCGCGACCTCGTTGAGAAGCAGCTGTCCATCGTGCGTCACGGTGAGCGTGATCGGATTCCTGCGATCCATCGCCGCGGCGCGACCCTTTGGCAGATCGATCCCGAGCGAGTGCAGGTGCTGCATCGAGAGCGAGGCCAGCATGAAGGTCGCCAGCAGGAAGAACATCACGTCGATCATCGGGATGATCTCGATGCGACCGCGCCGCGAGCTACGCGATCTACGGAACTTCATCGAAGAGTCCCTCCTGATCGAGCCGGATGTGGTCGACCAGCCGCGTGCCGAGGCGCTCGAGCTCGTCCATCAGCTGGGCGCGCCGTTGTGAGAAGTAGTTGAACGCAAACAGCGCCGTCAGCGCGATGAAGAGCCCGACCGCGGTCGCGATCAACGCCTCGGCGACGCCTCCCGTGACGCCTGCGGGGTCGACGAGGCCTTGGTCTCCGAAGAGCCGGAACGAACGGATCATCCCCGTGATCGTTCCGAGCAGTCCGAGAAGGGGTGCCGCCGTCACGATCGTTTCGAGCACCCAGGTCCAGCGGCCGAGCGCCTTCTCGATCAGGCTCGCCTCGTCTCCCGCCCGCGACTCCACCCACCATCCGGGCTGTCGCCTGCTCTCGACGAGCACGCGAAGGAAACGGCTCGCGTAGAGCTTCGGGTTCACGTCGGCGAGCTGCTGCTCGAGCTCGCTCCACTTGAACGTCCCGCTCTCGATCGTGCGCACCAGCTTCGGCGGAAGATGGGTCCTGGTCGCGTAGACGAATCCCTTCTCGACGATCACCACCGCGGCGATGACGGCCAGTCCGAGCAGCGGATAGATCGTCGCGCCACCTGCCCGTAGTGCAGCCACGAGGTTCGCCAGGTCTTGCACCTTTCAGAACTCCTTCGTCAGGCCCCCGAAGAAACCACGCTCGGGTCCGCGCTGAGCCGCGAACACACCGATCCCGCTGCCGCTGCGGATCTGGTTTTCCTTGTCGAAGAGGTTCACGAGGTCGAACCGCGCCGTGAACCTTCCCAGTGTCGGAAGCTCGAAGGCGCGCGACGCACCGAGATTCACCTGTTCGGCGTCGGGCATCTTCATCGTGTTCGCGAAGCCTTGCCGCAGTCCGCTCCCGAGCACGTTCTCGACGTACATGCGCGTGTCCCAGAGGATGTAGGAGAGCCCCAAGGTGCTGCTCCAGCGCTGATCGTGGTCCAACCAGATGGAGTGGTTGTGGGCGTAGGCGAGTTCGTCCGCCTCCCACAGGAACTGGGCAGACGAGGCGGTTCGACCCTTGGCGTACGACAGCGCCAGATTTCCGTAGGCGGAGAGGGCACCGAGCTGGTAGTTCGAGGTCAGCTCGACGCCATAGATCGTGCCCGTCTTGTAGTTGAACGGGGAGAACACGAGGGCCGCGCCGAACTGGCCGTCGTCGAGCTGATCCTTCGCCAGCTTGTAGTAGCCGTCGAGCCCCACCTGCCACTGGGGAAGGATCTGCTGGAGGATCCCGAGGTCGAAATAATGAGCGCGCTCGACCGTGACGGTCTGGATTCCGGTGTCGACCTGACAGGCGTTGGTCGTCCCGGCGAACTTCTGGCAACCATCCTTGGGGAGCAGCTCCAGCGGAGGCGGCGTGAAGTAGCGCGCGTAGCCGGCGTGCAAGGTCGTCGTCTCGAACGGGCGGTACACGACATTGAGACGCGGGCTCACCTGGTATTTCTGTACGAAGCCGTCGTAGTAGTCGATGCGAACGCCGCCGTTGATGGTGACCTCCGGCAGCACCTTCCACTCGTCCTGCAGATAGAGGCCGTAGAGGTAGGTCGTCAGGTGGGCGTCGTCGTCGATCGAGAACGGGACGTCGCTCGTTTGGTCCCCGGCCGCATCCGTGGGGAACACGCGGGACGTGGTGTTGGTATCTCCGCGAGAGGTGCTGAAGAAGAAGCCGCCCCGCAGCGTGTGCGAATCGTTCAGGTGATAGGCGCCGTCGCCCTCGACTCCGGTCTCGAGCACGCCGCGAAAGACGCGGGATGCCACGCCGTTGAAGAGCAGGTCCGGATCGTAGTCGGGATCGAACTTGATCCCGTTGTATTGACTGAATGCAGCGAGCTGGAAGTCGAGCTTGCCCACCGTCTTCTGCAGCGACAGGATCCCGAACGGATTGATCTCGTGCTGCTGCTCGTCCACCTGCCGGGAGTCGAAGCTGTCGACGCCAGCCAGATCGAAGGCGGTTTGCTGGTGCGGATTGTTGGGGATGTTGAAATACCCGAGGTCACCGCTCAGGGCGAGACTCACGCGCGTCGTCGGATCCGGCACCGCGGAGAAGACTCCGAACATCCTTGCCTGCCGCGTGAAGTCGTGGATCGCGTTGGGGGTCGGCGGCTCGAGGCCCCGGTCGTTCTGCATGTAGGTGCTGGTGACGAAGTAGTTGAAGATCCCGGAGGAGCCGCTCGCCTCGACGCTCGGCTGGACCCAGTCCTCGCTCCCGCCGTACATGCCGACAGAACCTTGCGGCGTCAGCGTGCCTTCCTTGGTCTGGATGTCGACGACTCCCGCGGTGCGATAGCCGTACTGCGCGGGAAGCGCGCCCGTGAGCAGCGACGCATTGCTCACCATCCGGGTATCGAGGATGGAGGCGAAGGTGGCGAGACCCGCCGGTAACAGGATTCCGTTGATCCGGTACTGGAGATTGGCGTGCTCGCCGCGGACATGGAGCTGTCCGTAGGAATCATTGGCCACGCCCGGCGTCCGCAGGATGACCTGATTGAAGGGCGTGTCCTCGCCGTGAGGCTGTGCCTCGATCGCCTCCTGGGTGATGTCGTAGTGGCTCGCCCCGATCGCGGGTGTGATGGCCGCCCGACGCTCATCGAGCCGCTGGGCCACGACGTTCAGGTTGAGAGGCGTCGTCGAGGCGAGCACCAGCTCGGAGCGCGCCGCTTCGCCCGCGGCGACTGTCACGACGGCGGTCGCGGTTTCGAACTGTTCCTTCTCACCGACGACGGAATAGACGCCTGGATCGATTTTCTGAAACGAGAACCGTCCGTTCGCGTCGCTCGTGGTGCGACCGGCCACGGTTCCACTGGGCGTTTCGAGTCGCAGCGCCACGTCGGCTAGCGGTCGATCGAGCGCGTCCTTGACATGTCCCTCCACCGAACCCTGCGCGGTGTCAGCGCGCGCGGCGACCGAAATACCTGCGAACCACCCCGCGCACAGCAGGGCGAAGAATCTTCCCTTGCCTCCCACCTTCGTTGCCCCCGGGCGGCGATCGAAGCGCCGCCGTCAGATCGCCTCGGAAGGCGGTCCGCGGACGCGTCACGTGCTGGCACACGCCGTGGGCCGAGAAGCCATCACGCGGAGCGTTCGAACGAACCGCGACTAGGAGATGGCGACGAGCGAAGAAGAGGGCGGAGCGCGAGCGTCGGCGACAGCGACGTCCGAGGAAGTCGCTGTACGGCTCTCGGCCATGACGACCGGCAGACCGATCGATGGCGCAGGAACCCGAGCCGCTTCCGCGGTGGCAGCATGAGCGTGGATGAGAACCGAACAGATCGGGCAGTGGTCCGGATCGTGGTGGGGAGTCCCGTGCGCAGGGGCGGGCGAACTCGAACCGGCGTCCGCGGCGCACTCGTCCAGAAGCGACGCCGTGGCGGGCGCCTCTGCGCAGGCGGACCCGATCTCCATCGCGTGAAGGAAGGGCGCCGTGAGACGCAGCAGGAGCGCGACGGCCGCGAACCAGAGCGCCGGTCGCGCGCTCCGCAGCGAGCGGAAGGAATCGACGCTCACGATCGACGCGGGATATCGCATCGCCGCAACACCTTATAGTCTGGAGGTCGATGCTGCCAACTTGAGATCACCTAGCATGTGAGGTCGTCATCGAGCCCCGTCCTCTCGCGGCGGAGACCCTCGACGCCCCCATCCTTCCATGACAGACTTCCAACGCACTTCGTGCGTGGTCCCGGCGAGGTGGTCGCGGGTGAGATCGTGGTAGGCTCGGCCTCCCAGTCGAACAGCGCCGCAGCGGGTCTGCGATCCGGATTCGTGCTGCGGGCTGGCTCGCGACGGCTCTCGATCGTCGCGCTCCTCGTCTGCCTGCTCGGCCAGGGGGCGCTCCCCCTATCGCACCCCCACGCGAGCCGCCGGGACGAGTGGGGTCGCCGCATTCGCGCTGCACGGGACCAGCGTCTCCCGCGCCGAGCCGTGTTCCGCCCACGATCCGACCACGTGCCCGGTCTGCCAGAGCCTTCTGCACACGAGGCCCGCGGCGCCGCCTCCCGCACTTCCCGCGCGCTCCCTTCCCGCGCTGGCTTCGATCCTCCCGGAGCCCGTGCTGCGCGCTCATGAAGCCGTGGCGCGGACGGGACATCCGCCGCGCGCGCCTCCGCAGACCTCGCTCTCGCTCGCCTAGACGCGAAACGAGACCCGCATCCCGCGCGCGGCACGAACCGGTGTAGCCGCGCAACGCGGAAGTGGGAGGGAGCGGCCGGCGCTCGCGCCGGCGAGAGGGGTTCGCATGCGTCCCAGCTTCGGACGCGAACGGTCCGCCGTGGCCGTCGCGTTCCTGATCGGATTCACACCGTTGCTATCGATGCGCGCCGACGCCGTGACCGAAGTCGAGAAGCTGCGCGCGGAGCTCGCCGCCGCGAAGGACCAGCTCTCGAAGACCCAGGACGAGCTCGGCGCGACGCGCGCCGCGCTCGAGTCCTTGACCCAGCGCGTCGACGCGATCGAGGCGGCGCCGCCTCCGGCACCGCCGGAGGCACCGGCTCCGCCGCCCGCGGCCGTCGCCATCGCGCCCGCGCCGATGGCCGAGAACACCGCGCGACTCCCGCCGGTCAACGCGGACAACCCGGCCATCAGCTTCGTCGTCGACACCGAGCTGTCTTCGGATACGGAGGACTCGTGGCATTCGATCGGCTACGCCAACGGCGTCGACTTCTCGCTCCAGAATGGCGAACTCTTCATCTCCGCACCGATCGATCCGTTCCTCCGCGGCTACGCCTCGATCAACGGGTCCAGCGACCACGGCTTCGACATCGAGGAAGCGGCGCTCGTGACCACGTCGCTGCCGTGGAATCTGACGGTGAAGGGCGGACGCTTCTTCGCCGACTTCGGCCGCCTGCCGCACTGGCACGACGAGGCGCTTCCCTTCGTGAACCGGCCGCCCTCGATCGACCGCATCATCGGCGGCGAGTCGCAGGCCGAGGGAGCGGAGATCTCGTGGCTCGCGCCGATCGAGCACTTCGTCCAGTTCACCTACGGCCTCTACAACGCGGTCGGCTCGGACAACACGGACGATGTGAACCAGAACGGCTTCTTCGGTCGGCGCGACTGGAGCGATCTCTCGATGATCGGTCGCGTACAGACCTACTTCGATCTGACCGACACGTGGAACCTCGAGCTCGGCGGCAGCTGGCTCGGCGTTCCGCACTCGAGCGACCGGAACCTCTGGGGCACCGACGTGACCTTCCGCCATCAGCCCGGCACCGAGGGCTTCTACCAGGGGCTCGTGTGGGGAACCGAGTGGCTCTGGAACCGCGAGAAGTTCACCGAGCGCGACGACACCGGCGCCGTGATCGGCGAGACCCGCGATCACCGCAACGGCGGATACACCTATGCGGAGGCGTTCTTCGGGCGGCAGTTCTCGGCCGGCGTTCGCTTCGACTACTCCGAAGCGCCGAACGACGGAAAAGATCTCGCGGAGACGATCTCGCCCTTCATCACCTGGCAGCCCTCCGAGTTCCAGCGGATCCGCTTCCAGTTCGACGACACCTGGGGCGACGAGCAGACCAACCAGCGCTTCACCTTGCAGTGGACCGCATTTCTCGGGAGTCACAGCCATGGCTTCGCACAACGTTAGGCGCCTCCTTCGCGCGGGCCTCGTCGCGCTCGCCGTCTTCGGCGCAGCGGGCCCCGCCGCGGCGAAGCTCTACGTGGTCGCGTCGACGCCGGACGTCGGCGACATCACCGCGCAGATCGGCGGCGACCGCGTGTCGGTGGTCACGATCGCGGAGGGCACGCAGGACCCGCACAAGGTGCCGGTCAAGCCCTCCTTCGTGACGAAGCTGAACCGCGCCGACGCGCTGGTGGTGCAGGGGCTCGGGCTCGAGCACGCGTTCGTCCCGGCGCTGACGGAGGCGGCGCGCAACGCGAACATCATGCCCGGCGCGCGCGGCTACATCGACGCCTCGCTCTACGTGCAGCCGCTCGAGGTCCCGACCAGCCAGAACCGCACGCAGGGCGAGCTGCACCCGCTCGGCAATCCGCACTTCAACCTCGACCCCGAGCAGGGCAGGCTGATGGCGCGCGCGATCGCGGAGGGTCTCGAGCGCGTCGATCCGCAGGGCGCGGACGCCTACCGCGCGGGGCTCGCGCGCTTCGACGCGACGCTCGATCAGAAGCTCCCGGAGCTCGCCCGGATCGCCGCGCCCCTGCGCGGTGTCAAAGCCGTCTCCTATCACCAGGACCTCATCTACCTTGCTGCGCGCTATGGCATCCATCTCGTCGGCACGATCGAAGACAAGCCCGGGATCCCGGCCACCCCCGGTCACGTGGAGGAGCTGCTCGCGACCATGCAGCGCGAGGGCGTGAAGCTCGTGATCCACGAGATCTCCTACGATCCGGGACTCGGCGAGAGCCTGGCGCAGCGCACGGGCGCGCACGTCGCGACCATCTCGTCGATGGCGGGCGGCCTCGGCAAGCCGGGCTACCTCGAGTCGATCCAGGCGAACCTCGAGGCGCTGGTCGCGGCGGTGCGCGCGGCGTCGCCGAGCTGAGCGCGCAGGTGGACGACGTGGCGCTCCTCCGACTGAACGATGCGGACTTCGGCTACGCGCGCGAGGCGATCGTGCACGGCGTCTCGCTCGAGGTGCGCGCGGGCGAGTTCGTCGCGCTGATCGGCGCGAACGGAAGCGGCAAGACGACGCTCGTGCGCGGGCTGCTCGGGCTGCTGACCCCGCTCGCGGGCCGCGTCGAGCGTCATGACGGGCTCCGCATCGGCTACGTGCCGCAGCGCGAGACGCTCGATCCGCTCTATCCGCTCTCGGGCTTCGACGTGGCCTTGTTAGGCGCGTGTCGCGACCTGCCCTTCTGGCAGCCGGCGGGCGCCGCGGAGCGCGCCGCGACGCGCGCCTCGCTCGACGCCACGCGCGCGAACGCCTTCGCGCGCCAGCGCTATGGCCAGCTCTCGGGCGGCCAGCGCCAGCGCATCCTGATCGCGCGCGCGCTGGCGACGCAGCCCGCGATGCTGCTCCTCGACGAGCCGACCGCGGGCGTCGATCCCGAGACCGAGGACGCGATCCTCGAGATGCTCGAGTCGCTCCGCAGCGAGCACCGCATCGCGGTGTGGATGGTCACGCACCATCTGCACGCCGTGCGCGGGCGCGTCGATCGCACGCTCGAGCTCGAGGCGGGACGCCTGGTGAAGGAGCAGCGCTGATGGAGCTCCTCTTCGGCCCCGGCATGCTCTTCCGCAACGCGGTGCTCGGCGGTCTCGTGGTGGCGTTGGTCTGCAGCCTGCTCGGCGTCTACGTCGTGCTGCGACGACTCGTGCTCCTCGGCGTCGCGCTGCCGCAGGCCGGCGCCGCGGGGATCGCGGCGGCCTTCTGGCTCACGGGACACTCCCACGCGCCGGGCGGCGGCGGCCACACGATTGCGTTGCTCGGGTCGCTGGCCTCGACCTTCGGCGCGCTCGCGCTGCTCGTCGCGGGACAGCGGCTCGCGCGCTCGCCCGCCGAGTGGGGCGTCGGCGCGCTCTTCGCGATCGCGTCGGCCGCAACCGTGCTCTTCGTGGCGATCGATCCGACCGGCGATCTCGAGATGACGAACCTCCTGCGCGGCGAGCTGCTCTCGCTCGCCGACCGGGACCTGGTGGTGCTCTCGGTGGTCAGCGCGGTCGTGCTGGTGCTCTTCCTCTTGTTCCGGCGCGAGATCCTGCTCGCCTCCTTCGACCCCGAGTTCGCGCGCACCATCGGGCGCGAGCCCGGACGCGCGGACGCGCTGCTCTTCGGGCTCTTCGGCGTGACGATCGCGCTCGGTGTCCTCGACGCGGGGCCGCTCGTCGTGTTCGGCTTCCTCGTGCTGCCGGCGCTCGCGGCGCTGCGCATCGCGCCGAGCCTCGGCGCCGCGCTGGCGATCTCCGTGGCGATCGGGACGTTCTGCTCGGTCTCCGGCTTCGCGCTCGCCTACCGCGCCGACCTGCCGACCGGACCGACGAGCGTCGCGCTCGCGGCCGGCTGCTGGCTCGCGGCGTCCCTCGCCGGGCGCCTGTGGCGGCGCGTGCGACAGAGCGGCGCGTCGCGCGCGGCCGCGACCGCGCTCGTGCTCGTCGCGGCGCTCGGGCTGATGTCGGGCTGCAGCTCGTTCTTCGGGCTGAAGCCCCGGGAGGAGCCGCTCTCGCGCGGCACCCTGCCGGACCTCGCCGCGCGCGGTCCGGTCGTCGTCTCGCGTTTCCGGAACGACACCGGCAATTCGCTCCGCATCCCGAGCGGGAACCCGCTGCGCGAGATGGAGGTCGCGATCGGCGCCGCGGAAGCGCGCGAGTGGCGGGTGACGGACGCGCTCCAGCAACGCGCGGTCCACGAGCTCGCGCGGCGCGGCGTCGCGGTGCTCGACTTCGAGGCCGCTCGCGCCGCGCTTCCCGACGTCCCGACCGATGCCGCCAACGCCGCGCGCACCGCGCACGCGGCCGGCATCCGCACGCCGGTGATGTTCGGCGACCTGCGTCGCTTCACCGTGTCGGGAGACGACGGGATCGTGGTCGTGCGGCTCGACCTCACGCTCATCGACCCCGAGAGCGGCGACGTGCTCTGGAGCGGAAAGGCGGAAGGGCCCGTCGCGGTGAAGAGCGCGCTGACCTCGCAGGAGGTCGTGCTCGACGCGGGGTCCGCGATCTTCGCGCAGGCGTTCGGGAACGACGGATCCGGGTCGGACGCGGCGAAGAAGAGATAGGAGCCCCTGCTCGATCGGACCGATGGCTGACGGTCAGATCTCCTCGATCTCCGCGGGCGCGTAGAGCGCACCCTCGCGCAGCTCGAGCGGCACCGGCACGAGCTGGTCGCCGACGCACGGCCCGGCGATGCAGACGCCGTCCTCCACGCGGAAGCGCGCGCCGTGCGTCGCGCACACGAGGTCGCGGCCGGCCTCGTCGAGCAGCTGATCGGCGACCCAGTCGAGCGGCGTGCCGCGGTGGGGACAGCGGTTCACGTACGCCCGGACCGCGTCGCCGCGGCGGACCGCGAAGATCCGCACCTCGCGGCCCTCCGCGTCGCGCTGCCGGAAGCCGCGCGCGGAGCCGTCTTCGATCTCGTCGAGTCGGCAGAGGCGGACCGGGTCGCGCAGGGGATTCTCCGGGCGGGGCTCCGTACATTACCGAGAGCGCGGTGACGCGCCGCGAGGTCCGATGCCGCTGCGACTCCACAACCCGGGCGCCGACGTCTTCGTGCCGGACGGCCGTGCCCCGGACGAGGCGCTGGCGCGCGTCACGCACGTCGGCGTCGGCGCGCACGCCGACGACCTCGAGCTGCTCGCCTTCCACGGCATCGCGCACTGCCTGTCGACGCCGGGCTGCTGGTTCGCCGGCGCGGTCGCGAGCGACGGCGCGCGCGCGCCGCGCGTCGGCCGCTTCGCCGGTCTCGGCGACGCGGAGCTCCGCGAGGTGCGCCGCGCCGAGCAGCGCGCCGCCGCGGAGCGCGGTCGCTATGCGGCGGTGGCGCAGCTCGACTACTCGAGCCCCGCGGTGCTGTCGGGCGACGAGCGCCTCGTCGACGACCTCGCCGCCTTCCTCGACGCGACGCGGCCGCGCGTCGTCTACACGCACGATCCGGCGGATCGCCATGCGACCCACGTCGCGACCTGCGGCGCGGCGATCGCGGCCCTTCGCCGGCTGCCCGACCGCTGGCGTCCCGCGCGCGTGTACGGCTGCGAGGTCTGGCGCAGCCTCGACTGGCTGGCCGAAGGCGACCTCGTGCGCCTCGACGTCTCGGGACACGAGGAGACCTGGCGCGCGCTGCTCGCCTGCTTCCCGTCGCAGACGGAAGGCGTGCGCCCCTTCGACGCCGGCGCGCTCGCGCGAGGGCGCGCCAACGCGGTCTTCTCCGAGGCGCGCGCGGCCGGCGGCGGCGGCCGCATCTGGCTCGCGATGGATCTCACTCCGCTGGTGCGCGACGAGATGCTCACGCTCGACGAGTTCGTGCGCGAGCGCGTCGCGCGCTTCGAGGCGGAGCTCGCGAAGAATCCGGCGCCGCGCGGGTGACGGCCTCGCGACGCAACCGCGACGAGCTGCGCCCGCCGGACGGCGCCGCCACGACCTACGCCGACTACGCGCCGCGCGAGTGGGCGCGCTCGTGGCCGGCCGAGCACATCTGGAAGACGCGCAAGACAGGGGCCGGCGAGCCGTGCTGATCGTACACACGGCCGAGATCGCAGCACCGGTCGAGCGCGTCTGGCAGGTGATCGTCGATCTCGACCGCTACCCCGAGTGGAATCGCTTCGTCGTCGCGTGCCGCTCGTCGCTGCGGGTCGGCGAGCCGATCGACATGCGCGTGCGCGTCTTCCCGTTCTTCGCGCAGCCGCAGCGCGAGACGATCCTCGAGCACGAGCCCGGACGTCGGCTCTGCTACGGCCTGCCGAAGCGCGGGTCAGCTGCGCTGGTCAGCCGGCGCTGCCACGAGGTCGAGGCGCTCGGACCCGACCGGACGCGCTACGTCTCGCGCTTCGAGCTCGAGGGCTGGATGGAGCCGGTGGTCCGCACCCTGCTCGGACGCCAGCTCGCAGCGGGCTTCGCCGCGATGAGCGCGGCAATCGGAGTTCGCGCGGAGTCGCTTCGCACCGGCTGATAGAATGGCTCGGAGCTTCGAGAGGACTCCCATGTCGCCGCGGCTGCGACGCTCGTTCCAGATCTCGCGCATCGCGCTGCTGGTGAGCCTTTCGGCGCTCGCGTTCCTTGCCCTCTTCCTCGTCTCGTGGGCGATCTACATGCCGGTGGCGGCGCTCTTCTTCGCGCCGTTCTCGCTCGCCGCCGCGTTCATTTCGAGCCAGCCGCCGTCGCCACTCGTGAACTCGGTCGCAGCCGTCGCGCTCTCGGGCGGGCTCGCGGCCGCGACTGCCGCGGCGGTCTTCCGAGTGCTGCTCGCGCGGGCGCGCGCGAGACAGCGCGCGCGGATCGCGGCGTGAGCGAGAAGTCCGCCGCCGTCGCGGCGATCCGAAGCGCCGCCGAGCGACTCCGCGCCGACTGCGCGCGCGCGAGCGCGGCGCAGTGGAGCGCGCGGCCCGGGCCGGATGCGTGGAGCGTCGCGCACGTCGCCGAGCACGTCGCGATCAGCAACCGCGGCATCCTCGCGACCCTCGGCAAGCGCGTCGCGGCGAGCCCGCTCGCGGGGCGCGCGACGGACGTCCTCGATCTCGAGATTCCCTATCTCTTCTACCGCGGCGAGGAGCCCCCGCAGGTCGCGACGCCGACCGGGACGTTCACGCAGCCCGCCGCGCTCGACGCGCTCGACGCGAGCTCGCGCGCGCTGCTCGACTGGGCCGAGGGCTCCGCGCTCGATCTGCGCGCGGTCGGCGCGCCGCACCCGGCCTTCGGCCTCTTCGACGGCATCCAGTGGCTGCTCTTCGCCGCGGCGCACATGGAGCGCCACCGCGCGCAGGTGCTCGGGCTGCTGACACCTCTTCGCGTCTCGAGCTGAACGCGAGCTACTGCCCGAGCTTCGCCTCCATCGCCTCGAGCACGCCGCGGTAGAGGCCGTGCTTGAGCGCGCGCATCACGGGGTGCGCCTTGCCGGCGAGCCCCGCCGCGATCTCGATCGCGCGCGGCAGCACCTGCTCCTCCGGTAGCGCGTGGTCGACGATCTGCGCGGCGAGCGCGTCCTCGGCCGCATAGCGTCTTCCCGTCGCGATCACCTCGTGCACCGTGCGCTTCGAGAGCCGCGCCTGGAGGATCGCCGTCATGCCGGGGTGCAGCGGCACCTTCATGTCGATCTCGGGCATGCAGAAGTAGCCGCGCCCGCTCCGCATCACCTTGTAGTCGTGCGCGACGACGAGCTGCGCGCCGGCGCCGAAGGCGTGGCCGTTCACCGCGGCGACGGTGATCGCCGGGAAGACGAGCACGCGGCCGATCACCGCGAGGACGCCGTGGAGATACTCGTTCGCGTGACCGCTGCCCGGGCCGAGCATCCAGTCGAGGTCGAGACCGTTCGAGTAGAACTTCCCGCTGCCGGTCGTGACGAGCGCCTTCGGCCCGTCACTGCGCTCGACCTCGTCGAGCGCAGCGTTCCACGCGCGCACGAAGTCCGGATGGAAGCGGTTCTCGCCCGCGTCCATGCGCAGCACGAAGACTTCACCCTCGCGACGCAGATCGATCACGCCATTCTCCCGAGACGCGCGCCCGCCGACGGTACCCGAAAGGCGACGCCGAGGCGGATCCCGTAGACTGTTCGGTTCCGCTGCACCCGCTCCGCCCGCCGGTCGCCGGACTCCCTCATGGTCGACTCGCCCGTCGAAGAGAGCCTCGGCGCCAACCCCGCCGAGGCAGCGCTGAACCCCGCGGATCCGGTCGCGATGGGTGTCGCCGCCGACCGCGCGCCCGGCTTTCTCGCCTCGTCGCAAGGCCGCGCCTTCCGCGCGCTCGCGCACGAGCCCTTCCGCCTGCTCTTCACCGCGTTCCTGATCAACCAGACGGGCTTCTGGATCTCGCACATCTCGCTCCAGGCGCTGATGGTCGAACTGACGAACAACGACCCGCTCCATCTGGGGATGCTCTTCTTCGCGATCTTCATCCCGACCTTGTTCTTCGCGCCGCTGGCCGGCGTGATCGCGGACCGCTACGACCGCCGGCGCATCGTGCTCGGCTGCTATGCCGCGGTCTCGACCTTGATGCTCACCTTGGCGGCGCTCAGCGGCTTCGGCCTGCTGACGCCGCCGATCGCCCTCGGCCTCTCGTTCCTGCTCGGCAGCGCCTTCTGCTTCGCCGGACCCGCGAACTACGCGGTCGCCGCCAACACCGTGCCGATCCTCGATCTCCCGAGCGCAGTCTCGCTGCAGTCTGCCGCGAACAACCTGACGCGCGTGCTCGGCCCCGCGCTCGCGGCGCCGCTGCTCGCGTCGCATCACTTCGAGCTGTCCTTCTGCATCTTCGGCGTCGCGTCGGTGACGGCGGCGATGTTGATCGCGCGCATCCGGATGCCGGCGTTCGTGACGCACACCGGCGGCGCCGGAATCTTCACGCGCCTGCGGATCGGGCTCGCGCACGCGCGCGAGCGTCGCCCCGCGCTGCCGGCGCTGCTGACCGTCGCCGGACTCTCCACCTTCGGCGTCGCGCACATGACCTTGCTGCCGGTCTACGCCGAGCACGTGCTCGGCAACCGCGACTACTTCGCCTGGATCGTGGTGGCGTCGGGCCTCGGCGCGATGACGGGCGCGCTCGTCGCCGGCTATGCGCAGCACTCCACCTTGCGCTCCTGCGCCGTGCAGCTCATGTGCTACGGCGTCGCGCTCACCGGCTTCGCCTTCGCCTCCTCCGTGCCGTTCGCGCTCGCCGCGCAGATGATCACCGGCTTCTTCTACTTCTCCGTGATGACGCACCTCCAGACGCTGGTGCAGCAGATCGTCGACGAGGACAAGCGCGGGCGCGTGATGAGCCTCTTCCAGGTGGCGTGGGCCGGACTCATCCCGATCGGCGGCGTCGCGATGGGCGCCGTCACCAACCGGGTGGGCGTCGTCGCGACGCTGGCGGGCGCGGCCGCTTGCTGCTTCGTGATCGGCTCCGTCGTCGCATTCGGCGCCCACCGCTGGAGCCGGCCGCTGGCTCAAGCGCCGGTGCCGACGCCCTCCGCACGCGCGGCGTAGGCGCGCACCGTGTCGATCGTGTCGGCCTCTTCGGGGCGCTTATCGGGCCGGTGCGCCTTCACGCGCGCGAAGCGGAGCGCGACGCCGCCCGGGTAGTGCGGGCTCGCCTGCACGCCGTCGAACGCGACCTCGACGACGAGCTCCGGGCGCACGGTAACGATGGGACCTTCCTGCGACACGGCGAGCCGTTGGAGCTCCTCGGTCTGCCACGCGAGCATCGCGTCGGAGAGGCCCTTGAAGGTCTTGCCGAGCATCACGAAGCCGCCCGACACGGGATCGCGTGCACCGAGGTGGAGATTGCTGAGCCAACCCCGCCGACGTCCGTTGCCCCACTCGACCGCGAGCACGACGAGATCGAGCGTCGCCGCGCGCTTCACCTTCAGCCAGCCGGCGCCGCGGCGACCGGCCTCGTAGGGCGCATCGAGCGACTTCGCCATCAGGCCCTCGTGGCCGACCGCGAGCGCGCTCTCGAAGAAGGCCTCCGCCTCGGCGACGTCGTCGATTACGCGCCGCGCGACGCGGAGCCGCTCCGGCACGCAGGTCGCGAGCGCGTCGAAGCGCTCGTGCGCGGGGCGGTCGAGCCAGTCGGCGCCGTCGAGGTGCAGGCAGTCGAAGAGCTGCATCGAGAGCGGCAGATCGCGGCGGAGCGCCTCGACGTCGAGGCGGCGACCGAAGCGGCGCATCGTCACTTGAAACGGATGCGGCCTGCCGTCGGCGCGCAGCGCGATCGCCTCGCCGTCGAAGACGGCGGCGCGCACGGGCAACGCGAGCGCGCTCTCGACGAGCTCCGGCACCGCAGCCGTCACGTCGTTGCCGCGGCGCGTGAAGAAGCGCACCTCGCCGCCGTCGCGGTGGATCTGCACGCGCGCGCCGTCGAGCTTCCACTCGAAGGCCGCGCGGCCGAGCCGCGCGAGCGCGTCGCCGACGTCGTCGGCGCTCTGCGCGAGCATCGGCTGGAGCGGCGTCATCAGGCGCAACGAAAAATGCGTGAGGCCCGCGGCCCCCGACGCGAGCGCGGCACCGGCGACGGCGCGAAGGCTTCCGGCGCGCATCGCCGCCGCGCGGAGCCGCGCCGCCGGAATCTCGGCGGCCTTCGCGACCGCCTCGAGCAGTACGCCCTGCAGCGCGCCCTGACGCAGCTCGCCGAGGAGGAGCCGCGTCAGGAAGTCCTGCTCGGCGTGCGTCGCGCTCGCGAAGAGGATCTTCGATGCCTCCTCGCGGCGCGCGGCGGAGCCCGGTCCGCGCAGCGCGGCGAGCGCGTCGAGCGCGAGGTCGACGTCGCGGAGCGAGAGCGAGGCGGCGGACGCGGCCGGCGCTGCGCGCGCCGCTTCGAGTGCGCGCCAGCCGATGCCGATCCGGCCCTGCCGCGGCGCGCCCTCGAGGAAGCCGATCGCGATCTCGACCTCGTCGGGTGCGAGCCGACGCAGCAGCGCCGCGAGCGCGGCCTGCTTCTCGCCGCGCGCGCGCGTCGCCGCGACGGTGGCGGAGGTCAGGACGAGCTCGGAGAGCCGCACCCCCCGAAGCTAGGCGAGCCCTCGCTCCGAGAGGAAGGCCGAGACCTCGCGCACCAGCGCCGCCGGCCGGTCGCCCTGGATCGTGTGGCCCGCGCCCTCGATCCGCACCCAGCGCGCGTCGGGTAGCGCGGCGGCGAAGCGCTCGGCGTCGGCGTCGAGGAAGACGTCGCTCTCGCCGCCGCGCAGGATCAGCACCGGGCAGCGGACCTCGCCGAGCCGCGCTCGCAGTGCCGCGAGGCGCTTCTCCATCCCCGCGAGATCGGTCGGGCGCCGGCGGTCGGTCTTCCAGGTGAGGCGGCCGTCGGGCAGCTCGCGCAGGTTGTGGAGCAGGCCCTGGCGCAGGAGCCGCGGGTCGCGTCGCGGATTGAAGCGCACGGCCGCGGCGACGAAGGACTCGACGTCGACGCCGCCGTCGGCCTCGCGTGTGAACTCGACGATGCGGCGCCCGCCCTCCATCTGGACCCACGGCCCCGCGTCGACCGCGACGAAAGCTGCCACGCGTTCGGGGTGGCGCGCCGTGAAGGCGAGGCCGTTGAGGCAGCCCATCGACATGCCGATCACGATCGCGCGCGACACCTTCCGGTGATCGAGCAGCGCGAGGAAGTCGCCCGCGTGGTCCTCGGGCGCGTAGGCGAAGTCGTGCGCCCACTCGGAGTCGCCGTGACCGCGCTGGTCGAGCGCCACGCAGTGGAGTCGCCGGCGCAGCGCCAGGCAGCAGAGATCCCAGGTGCGCGCCGTCTGTCCGCCGCCGTGGAGAAAGAGCGCAAAGGGAAGGCCGGCAGTGCCCCAGTCGATCGTGCGGAAGCGCATGTCGCGCAGCAACACGCGCTCGCTCTGCGGGGCGACGAACTCGGGAACGTCGAGGCCCGCGAGCTTCGCCGCGAACGGGTGGAAGCTCGCGTCGGGCTCGGGCTGCGGCATCGCGACAAGCTAGGGCATCATCCCGCCCCATGGACTGGACCCTCGCACGCCATCCCCGCTTCGCGGGCGTCCGCGGTCCCGTCGTCGTCTGCATCATGGACGGCGTCGGGATCGGCGCGCACGACGAGGCCGACGCGGTCTGGCTGGCGCGCACGCCGAACCTCGACTGGCTCGCGGCGAACGCGCTCGCGACCTCGCTGGCCGCGCACGGCACCGCCGTCGGGATGCCGAGTGACGCCGACATGGGGAACTCCGAGGTCGGCCACAACGCGCTCGGCTGCGGCCGCGTCTTCGATCAAGGCGCGAAGCTCGTCTCCGAGGCGATCGCCGACGGCCGCATCTGGCGGAGCCCCGTGTGGCAGAAGTTGACGGAGCGCGTGCGCCAGAGCGGCGAGCCGATGCACCTGATCGGCCTGCTCTCAGACGGCAACGTGCACAGCCACATCGATCACCTCTTCGCCCTGATCCGCCGCTGCGACGAGGAAGAGGTGCCGAAGCTGCGCCTCCACGTGCTGCTCGACGGCCGCGACGTGCCCGAGCGAAGCAGCCTCGGCTACGTCGACGCGACGGAGAAGCTGCTCGAGGCGCTGCGCGCTCGCGGCCGCGACTACCGCATCGCGTCGGGCGGCGGCCGCATGCTCGTCACGATGGACCGCTACCAGGCCGACTGGCGCATCGTCGAGCGCGGCTGGAACGCGCACGTCCACGGCGAGGCGCGCGCCTTCCGCAGTGCGCGCGAGGCGATCGAGACCTTCTACCGCGAGGACTCCGCGGTGAACGACCAGTGGCTACCGGCCTTCGTCGTGGCCGACGACGCGGGGCCGGTCGGCCGGATCCGCGACGGCGCCTCGGTCGTGCTCTTCAACTTCCGCGGCGACCGCGCGATCGAGCTGTCGCGCGCCTTCGAGGACGACGACTTGCCGTTCTTCTCGCGCGGGCGCCGCCCCGACGTCGCCTTCGCCGGCATGATGCAATACGACGGCGACCTGCTGGTGCCGAAGCAGTTCCTGGTCACGCCGCCGGCGATCGATCGCACCCTCGGCGAGTACCTGGTCCACAACCGCGCGCGCCAGCTCGCGATCAGCGAGACACAGAAGTTCGGGCACGTCACCTACTTCTGGAACGGGAACCGCAGCGGCTACATCGACGAGAGTCAGGAGCTCTACGTCGAGATCCCGTCGGACCGCCTGCCCTTCCAGGAGCGGCCCTGGATGAAGTGCGCGGAGATCACGGACCGGCTGCTGGAGGAGCTCGCCACCGGCGGCTACCGGCACGCGCGCCTCAACTACGCGAACGGCGACATGGTCGGACACACGGGTGATTTCGAGGCGTCGGTGGTGGCGGTCGAAGCGGTCGACCTCCAGATCGGGCGGCTCGTGCGCGCGACCGCGCGCGCGGGCGGCGCGCTGATCGTGACCGCCGATCACGGCAATGCCGACGAGATGTTCGAGCACGACGCGAAGAGCGGCGCGATCCGGCGCGACGAGGAGGGGCGCCCGCAGGTGAAGACGAGCCACTCGCTCGCGCGCGTGCCCTTCTACGTCTACGCACCGGAGGCGAAGCTCGCGCTCGACGCGCGCGTGCAGGCGCCCGGGCTCGCCAATCTCGCCGCGACCGTGCTCGCGCTCATGGGCTGGCAGGCACCCCGCGACTACGCGCCGTCACTGCTCGCTTGATCCGCTGCGGCAGCGCGCGCACGAAGAGCACGGAGTCGTCGAGCCACAGATAGAAGACGGGCACGACGAGCAAGGTCAGCAGCACCGACGACAGCATGCCCGCCGCGGTCGCGACGGCCATCGGCGCGCGCGTCTCGGAGCCCGGGCCGATTCCGAGCGCCGCCGGCAGCACGCCGAAGATCATCGAGAGCGCGGTCATCAGCACAGGCCGCATGCGGACGGGCGCCGCGGTCCGCATCGCCGTGAGCTTGTCCATGCCCTCCGCGCGGAGCTGGTTCGCGTAGTCGACGAGCAGGATCGAGTTCTTCGTGACCAGCCCGATCAGCAGCACGATGCCGATCATCGAGAAGAGGTTGATCGTCATTCCGGCGACGTAGAGACCGCCGAGCGCGCCGACCATCGAGAAGGGCAGCGCCAACATGACGGCGAGCGGCTGGAGGAAGCTCTCGAACTGCGCGGCGAGCACCATGTAGATCGCGAGCACGGCGAGTCCGAGCATCAGTCCGAACTGGTGGCCCGCCTCCTCCATCTGCTCCGCGTCGCCCGCGACGCGCAAGGTGACGCCCTCGGGCAGGATCTCGGCGGCGAAGCCGCGCGCGCGTGCGACCGCATCGGCGAGCACGAGCCCGTCGAGATTGGCCGTCACGCTGACGGCGCGCTGGCGGTCGACGCGCGTGATCGCCGACGGCGCCGCGCCGGTCTCGAGCGACACCAGATTGCGAAGGAGAGCCAGCGAGCCGTCGGACGCGCGCACCGTCAGATCCTCGATCGCGGACGGCGTGTCCCGCTGCCCGCGCTCGAGGCGCATGCGGACGTCGTAGCGGCTGCCCGACTCCTTGAACGCCCCGACCTTGAAGCCGCCGATCATCACCTGCACGACCTGCGCGAGCGCGGTCGCGTCGACGCCGAGCGCCGCGGCCTTCTCGCGGTCGGGAACGACGCGGACCTCGGGCATTCCGAGCTCGAGGCTGCGGCGGAGATCCACGAAGCCTCCGCTCGCGGCGAGCCGATCCTCGAGCTCCGCGGCGTAGCGGTCGAGATCGGTGAGCGGAAGGTGTCCGCGGATCTGCACCTCGAATCCTTCGCTGCCGGTGAAGGCGCCCGACGGATCCATCACGCGCACCTTCTGGCCCGGGATGTCCGCCATGTAGGC
>Ga0335069_10002375_pt1 | contig 29088 bp, 31 predicted proteins | sample Lox_Sample_11_FD_206714 | JGI IMG/M metagenome (GOLD analysis project Ga0335069, IMG submission 206714) | Soil microbial communities from Loxahatchee National Wildlife Refuge, Florida, United States - Lox_Sample_1.1 | ecosystem: Environmental > Terrestrial > Soil > Wetlands | place: USA...
AAGGAGGCTTGCCATGAAGAAGATGCGGGGAGATTCACGTGGCTTCACGCTGGTGGAAATCCTGATCGTGGTGGTGATCATCGGGATTCTGGCGGCGATCGCCGTGCCGAAGCTGACGAACGCATCACAGATTGCGCGGGAGAGTTCGCTGAAGGGCGACCTACGATTCCTGCGTACGCAGATCAGCGTTTATCGGGCGAATCACCACGAGATTTCGCCGGGTTACCCCGGCGGGAACGTTGCGCAGACGCCGACGCAGAATGCATTTTCGGACCAGATGACGCTCTACACGGATTCGTCGGGATATACGTCGGCCACGCTGAACGGCCCCTACATTTACGGGCCGTACCTTCCGCAGGTGCCGCCGAATCCGGTGAATGGGCTCACCACGATGAAGATGCTGGCGCCTTCGGACACGTTAACGCCGGACAACACGACAGGGTGGCTTTATCAGCCGTCGACCGGGATGATCGAGCCGAACATCGTCGGCAGCGATTCGGAAGGGCATACGTACATCAGTTATTGAACGCAGATGGGTGAGACCCCCCTGGACTCCCCGGCAATTTGCGCAGATCCGCCGGGGCGGTCGACCGCAATTCTTCCGGCCTGTGACAGTTAGTGAATCTTGTTAAATCCGCCTACTGAACTTCGAGCTGCTGCTGTCCGATACAAATGAGAGAGTGTCCCGAATTCCCGAAAGGAAGCGTTATGACTCAGAACGATCGGACGATGCGCGTTCTACTGATTACGATTGTCGCCCTTCTGGCGGCGAACCTGCTGGTGAACATGAACAACAGTTCCGGTCCGCGTTCGGCGTATGCGGACGGGATTCCGGACACGGGGGCGCAACTGCAGGCGATCGTTGATTCGGTCAAAGATGTCGGCAAGAAGGTGGACACGATCAACGCCACGCTGGAGAGCGGGGATATCACGGTGAAGATCAAGGAAGACAAGAAATAACTGTTGGGCTTATTTGCTGCCGCAACGTAGTGCTACCGGGAGGCCCCGCGCGACGCATGTTTGGCGTTTTGAATACAGGTTTGTGCCCCATCGGCATTGATGTCGGAACGCACTCAGTGCGGATGCTGCAGTTCCGCCGCAAGGGGGAGGCGCTTGCGCTTCAGGCGGCGTGCAAGGTGGAGATGGAGTCGGGGGAGGGGGAATCCGGTGGGCGGGCGCGGCTGCAGGGGGCGATCAAGCGGTGCCTCTCGCTACAGCCGTTCATCGGGCGTCGCGCGGTGATGACGCTTCCACCGTCGGCGGTCGCGTCGAAATCGATCCGTCTTCCGCAGATGCCCGATACTGATTTGCAGCAGGCGCTGAAATGGGAAGTGAAGGATCGTTTCGGATTTGAGATGGGAGAGGGGCAGATCGTCTGGTTTCGCGCCGGAGAGGTTCGGCGGGGGACGGAGGTGAAGGATGAGCTGCTGCTGTTCGCGGCCAAGGGGCAGGACCTGGCGTTGCACCTGGATGCGGCGGCGGGCGCGGGCGTGACCACTGCGGCGATTGATCTGAGCGCATGCGCGGGGTACCGGGGTGCGATGCGTGGCGGGTTTCAGCATCCGATCGGGGAGGCCGCGGCGATCCTCGATATCGGCGAGCACAGCTCCGAATTCATCATCACGCGCAACGAGCAGCTCACGTTCTACAAGCATGTTGAAATCGGCGGCCATCATCTCGATACGGCGGTCTCGCAGAAGCTGGGGATTTCGCACATCGAAGCTGCACAGATGCGGTCGCGTCTGGCGACGGATGGTGGCGGCGAGTCGGCAGCGCCGCTTGTGCAGGCGCTGCAGGATGCGATTCGCCCGTCGCTGGAAGAGCTGGCGCGGGAGCTGGACATGTGCATGCGGTATTTCGTGGTGACCTTTCGCGGGTCGAGGCCGGACCTTATCGCGCTTACGGGGCGTCAATCGAGCTGTCCGCGGATACTCGAAGCGCTCTCCAATATTCTTGGAGTTCCCACCGAAGCAGCACAGCCGCTGCGTGGGGTGCTGGATCTGCAGGATGTGGCCCGGCCGGACCGCTCGGGGGAATGGGCCGTCGCGGCGGGCCTGAGCCTTTACCCGGTGGAAGCGGCGCAGCAGGGGGCGGCGGCATGAAAACGGTGAACTTTCTTCCCGACTGGTATCGCCAGCAGCAGCGACAGGGTCGCAACCTGCGGGTGCATGTGGGGGTCATGATTCTGCTGGGCGCCGCGGCATTCGGCGCCAGATTTATCGGGGCGGAGCATGTGGCCAGGCTTGCTTCGGTGCAGGCGCAACTCGCGGAGCAGGAAAAGCTGGTCGGCGACCCGACACCCCAGCTCGAAGCGAAACAGGCGGAGCTCAAGCGGCTGGAGAATCTTCAGTTGGCCTACCGTGAGCTGGGCAACACGATTCCGATGTCTTCCGTGGTGCAGCAGGTTCTTAACGACATGACGCTCGGCATGGCCTTGTCGCACGTGAGCATCGAGGTGCATTCGGAGGCGGTGAAAGGATCCGGAATTCTTGGCGATGTGCGCCATCCTCCGCGCACGCACAACGTCGCACACATTGTGTTTGTCGGCGTGGCGCCGAATGATGTGCAGATCGCGCAACTGGTCGGGAAGATTTCCTCCAATCCGCTCTTTTCCGACATTTCGCTGAATTACACGCATACGGAACTGCTCAGCGACCGTTCCATTCGGCGGTTTGAGATTCAGATGGCGATGGATCTCGATCGTCTCGCGGTTGACGACGGCCAGGCGGATCCGGCGCACGCCCCGCCACAGCAGCAGGCGATGAGCAAAGGAGGCCGCGACCATGCCGGCTAATTCCGCGGCGACGCGCTATCGCAGGATGTTCATTGTCTCGGGCTACGGGATCATTGCCGGGGCGTTTGTGCTTTTGTGCGTGCTTCCGTACGTTCATCAGGTGGCGTCGATTCGTGCTGCGATCACGAAGCAGCAGGGGGAAATTGAGGCACGGCGCGCCGCGCAGCGGCAGCTTGAAGACGTGAGCAGCCAGGCGCGCTTCATTGAATTGCAGGTGGGCAACCACGACCGTCTGCTGCCCGAATCGCAGAACGTCGGCGACTTTATGGAGGCCCTTTCCCACGAGCGCGACAAATCGGGCATGAAAGATGGGTCGGTGCATTCGCTTCCGGTGATTTCGCTGACGCGCTGCCAGCAGCTTCCGATCGAAATCAGCGGCACGTGCACGTTCTCGCAGTTCCGCGATTTTCTGGTGCGGCTGGAGGGGATGCAGCGGATGTCGTCGGTTTCGAAACTTTCGATCGATTCGGACACGGCCATCAGCGGCGCCGTCAACGTTTCGGTACAGCTCTCGATTTACAACACCAAGGCTGCCGAGTGAGGGGCGCCGTCGCCTATGCCGCGGCCCGCGATCCTCTGGTTGATGGTTGTGGCGAGTTGTGAGCTTGCATCGGTTCTGCCGGGCGATAGCGATTCGCCATCAGCGCTTCGATCACCGCGAGAATCATGACCATTGCGAGCACGCCGGGTGTGAGGCTGGTTCCTTCGCTGCGCTTGTCCAATTGTGCGAGCAGTTCGCCGGCGGTTGTGGCGACAATCGGTGCGCGTCCTGAGCCTGAGCCGGCGGCGGCTGCCGCTTCCCGCGCCAGTTCCTCGGTGTTCGCGGCGTGCAGATCGGCCTCTTCTCCCGGCGGGTTGACAGCGAACATGCCGGCGTACTTCCCGTCGGTGCTGCGCCAGTGATACATCCCTTCGCTCCGGGTGTGATCAAGCGGCCAGCGGGGCGCGCCGGCGGATAGGGCGGGACGGGCGTTTACCACGGTGTTTTCCGGCGTTGTGACGTCGACGGTTAATCGTGAAATGGCGGGGGCGGGCAGGGATTCGGCGGAGGCGATCCGAATGGGCACGGAGTCTCCGGGTTCATAGCTCAGTGCGGTGCGTGAACGTCCGGAGTCGCCCAGTGCCATTCGCGAAGCCATGGGCACCAGGAGCACCGTCGATCCGAGATTGGACCACGCCGAGCCGGGCGATGTAAGCAGTGTGTAGATGTCGCCGACGCCGCCGGGGCCGGCATGCTCGGTGAGGACCACCTGGCCGTCGGCGAGTTTTCCCAGCGCCCGGCCGTGCATTTCACCGGGGGCGAGACTCCACCGGCCGGTGACCACTGCGGAGCGGAAGGGTTCCTGGCTGTCGAAAAGATTGGCGAAGATGTCCGACTGCAGATCGACCCAATCGAGCGTTGCGCCGGTGGCGGTCACTATCGGATCGCCGAGCGGCGCGGGAAGCAGGCCGCGACTTGCGAGCAGATTGTTGTACCCGGCTGCATTAACGCTGGGGCCGAGCACCCAGATGATGCGGCCGCCATCGCCGGCGCCGACGTAGCGTGTGAGCGAATCCGCCATGCGAGCGGAGACTTTCGGGACATCGCAGATAAAGACGGCGGAGTATCCGGCAAGCTGGGCGGGACTCGTGATGTCGTCCGCGCTGCGATAGGCTGGCTGAATCGCCCAGGGGATGGGCTTTTCCGCTGCGTCGCGCAGCTCCGAACCCTCGAAGGGGGCCAGTGCCGCCATGAAATAGAAGGCCGCAGAACGTGGCCGCGGCCCGCGCGATGCCGGATCGGCCCCGATGACCAGCACCCGCGCTTGTTTCGCCACGTCCAGCACAAGCGTGCGCGCATCATCCCATTGCATTGCGTCGCGCGGCTCTTTCAAACGCAGCGTGAAGGCGTGCGGTCCGGCCTGTTCGAGACGGCAGGGGACCCGAATGGTCGCCCGCGCGGCGGCGGTTGTTGCTGCTGGGAGCTGAACGGTCGAGACTGCGGCCGCGGGATTGGCGACAGGTTTGCCATCGACGAGCAGTTCCCATTCCATTGCCGCGGCCGCATCGCCGCTGTTGACGATTTGGGCGTCGAAGGTCACCTCGGTTCCGAGCACCGCGGCCCCGGCGCCCTCGGCGATGCCGAACGATGCGATCCCCACATCCTCGACTGGCGCGGCGCCACCGGGTTGCATCAGCACCAGCTGTACGTCCTTCGCGCCGCTCTCCTTGAGGCCGTTGAAGACTTCGGCGTCGGAAAATGCGGGACCGGCCATATCTGACACGAGGATCAGCATGCGGTTTCCTTCGGTCGAACCGGCAAGCAATGTCGCGGCGGCGTGGATGCGCTCCTTCATCGAGCGGGCCCGGCCGACCGGCTGGAGCTTGTCGAGATAGCCGACGAGCGAGGTCATGTCGCCGGTCAGCGATTCGCCGACGGCGCTGGCGCCGGCATTCGTCGGGAGGATTGCCGCTTCCGCGGGGCGAATCGTTTCCACCAGGATGCGGCGCACCTCTCTTTTTGCGGTGTCGAGTCGGGCCGTGCCGTCCTGCCGGGCGAGCATGGAGTGGGAATTATCGAACACAATGACGGCGGCGGTGGAGCGACCGGAAAAGGCGCCGGCATCGCCCGAGAAGTAGGCGTTCGAGGTGAAGCCGAAAAGGGAAAAGCCGGTGAGTGCGATGGCCAGCATCAGCGCGGCCGCAGCAAGGCCCCAGTATTTGGCCGGTCGTTCGGGTGCTGTGGGCCGTGATTCATCGGTTCCCGCGGGTCGCGATTTGGCCTTATCAATCGCCGCGGCTCCCCAGACGCCCGCCAGCACGAGCATCGCGAGTCCGCCAAGCAACGTTCCCAGCAGGGCGTAAGCCACCGAAGCGCTCCCGCCGCGAATGAGCGGATGGGCCACGGCCATGGCGATCATGGCAAAGACGGCCATGCGCAGCAGGAGGAGGAAATACTGCTGCACCTGCCGGCGGCGCGACGTTTTTTGGGCAGTGATCTTCAGAAATCGCAGTGTCGGGAAGGGGACCACGGGCGAGCGAATGCGGTTGAGCAGGTGCAGCGCGATGGGGATCGCCGCCGCCAGGAGCCCGACGAGCATCACCGGATCGGAAAAAGAGATCGCCGCGAGGATCATTCGCGTACTTTACCCCAAATGCCCCCGTGCGAGTGGCCGGTCAGGAAATCCCGCCCCTGAAGGTCCCGATGCGGTAAAAGCCGTCGGCGTCCCTGGAGAGCCGCCCGAGCCGGACGAGTTCGTCCCAGATTTCCTGAGGAAACTCGCGTGGGGGCGTGATGGATTCGATACCGCTGCTGCCGCCGCCGCTGAGCGGGCTCCGTCCCAGCCGCGATTCATCATCGAGCTGGGTGAGCTTGAGCCGCTTCTTGAACGCCTTCATTGCTTTTTTCAGTTCTTCATCCGTTGGCATGCCGCACCCTCTCAACAACGCTCAAGCAAGTCTCAAGCGAGGGGCGACATTGTACACCAGAGACCAGAGTGCCGGGGAGTTCCGCCGTTGAGGATCATCCGGGATCAGGCGGGCCCTTCCGCAAGATCCGCTTCCCGTTCGGCCTCGCCATCCTTGGATCGCTGCCGGAGGATCTCCTCCTTCAGTTCCTCGGAGATGGTGATCGGCTCGACGATGCGGAACTGCCGCCGGAAGCCCGTCGGGGTGAGTCCCGTCTCCTCCCGGAATACGGTGGTCAACCGCACGGCTGAATCGAACCCGCTCCGCTCGGCAATGACGGGCATGGACAGATCTGTATTGACGAGGAGTTCCCGCACGCGGTCGAGGCGCGCCCGGCGGATCTCTTCGAGGGGGCTGCGTCCCAGGACGGTCCGGAACTTTCGTTCGAGGCTGCGCCGCGCGACCTGGGTCGCCCGGACGACATCGAGCACCCCGATCCGGTTTCCCGCATTGTGCCGGATGAATCGCACCGCCGCGGCCAGCTCGGAATCCGGAATGGCCAGCACGTCGGAACTCTGGCGGGTGACGATCTCCTTCGCCGGGATGAGGACGGGGTCGCGCGGCGGCTCTTCGCCGTTGAGTATCCGATCGAGGAGTGCCGCCGCCTCATACCCGATTCGTTCGGCCGGCACGGCGACGCTGGAAAGCGTGGGTGACGAGAGCAGGCAGACCATGGGATCGTTATCCACGGCCAGCACGGCGATCGATTCGGGAATGGGGATGTCCAGATCGCGGCAGACTTCCAGCACGGGCCAGGCGACCGAATCCGAGGCGGCGAAGAGCGCCAGCGGCCGCGGAAGCGTCATCATCCACTGCCGAATCGCATCAAACGTATCGAAGACCTGAAGGTTATTGTCCGCCGCCCAGCGCGACATCGAATTGTAGGAGAGTTTGGCCTTCGCCAGTTCGTCGGCAAACCCCAGTTCCCGTTCGCGAGACAGATGCATGCCCAAGGTGTCGATGAAGGCGAAGTGTGAGAACCCGCGATCCAGGAAATGGCGTGCCGCAATCTGTCCGATGCCGCGATCATCGGTCCCCACGCGTGTCACGCCGGGGTTCGCATGGCGATTTGAAATATTGATCGTCGCCACGCCCTGCGCGTGGAGCACATCGGTCACCTCGCTGTAGACGAGCGTGCCGATGACGCCATTGAGATGATCGACGCGCGTGCCGGGGAACTTTTGCGGGCTGGCATCCAGCAAGTGAAAGATCCACGGGCGCGAGGGCCTGGCGTATGCGACAATACCGCGCATCGCGGCACGGGCGTACTCGTAGTGCAATTCCAGCGCAATACCCACGTGCATTGACTCCGCCATCGTCAGGCCTCCGTGTGGGTGTGGGTGGCTCCATCCGCCAGGTTATCGCTTCAAATGAAAAATGGGACCGAGACTTCAATCCCGAACGTGCGGATCGACAAGAAATGAGTTCGATGCACGCAGTAAAATTATGGCGCAAAAACGGGAAGAGGGAAAGAGACTTTTCTCATCCAGATGTTTATTTTTTTTTCAACGATTCTCTGACATTTTCTCAATCCGCGAATATTATGGATTGCATCTTCCCCTCGTTTAACATCCTGGGATGCCCCAGATCGCACAGGAGCGTCATCATGCCGTTTGATATTCAGCGGGTTCGCCTGTGCGACCACCCCCTCATTCGTCAGGCCCTTGGTGAACTCCGGCGCAAAGAGACGCCGGCGCTTCAGTTTCGCGCCCGTGTCGGCGAACTATCCCGATATCTGACATACGAAGCCGCCCGCGATCTTGCGCTCGTCGAGGTTCCGATCGAAACGCCGCTTGTGTCCACCACAGCACAGCGCGTCGACGAAGGGAAGATCATCCTCGCCCCCATCCTCCGCGCCGGCCTTGCCATGATCGAAGGGGCCATCGCCACGTTCCCGCACGCCCAGGTCCGCCACATTGGCATCTTCCGCGATGAAACGACCCTTCAGCCGGTGGAATATTACGTGAAGCTTCCCCCGGCTCTGGACCGCGACACCCTCGTGCTGCTCCTGGATCCGATGCTGGCCACCGGCGGGAGCGCCATCGCGGCGGTGGATGTTTTCAAAAAGCGCGGCATTACCCGCTTCAAATTCCTATGCCTGATCGCCGCTCCGGAAGGAATCAGAGCCGTCCAGTCGAAACACCCGGAAGTCCCGATCTACACGGCCAGCATTGACTCTCACCTGAATGAGCGCGGCTACATCGTCCCGGGCCTCGGCGATGCCGGCGACCGATGCTTTGGCACGACATGACGGGAGCGTGTTGGATATTGATTAGCGGATTGCAAATGCGAGGAGAGGCGTTTTCGACCGGAGTCACTGCCCGATCGCCTGAGACGCGGCTACCGATGCCACACCCGTCCCCGAGCCCGTTCCCGCCCGCGTCCCCCCCAACCGCGCCGCGACGGCCAGCACGATAAGCATCGCCACGACGACGCCGAAGCCCGTCAATCTCATCTCCCCACGACCGGATGCAGGCATTTTGCTTTTCATGGCTCAAATCCTTAAATCCGAGCGACGCGTCCTCGCTCTCTCGCTCCCTCCGGCAGATGGAGAGACGCGCCGCTCGGACTCCGTGTAAGAACGCGTCAGCCCAACTCGTGCTCCGCAATGAAATCGGCGAGGGTAGTTCTGCCCGGCGGTGCATTCCCCGTACCCGCGCAAGCCGCTATACTTCGCACAGTAACAGCCGGTGAGGAATCCCATGCCCGATCCGCTCCCCCCAGACGCCTTGAAAGGCCTTCGTGAAAGAATTGACGAGCTCGACCACAAGATCGTCGAACTCCTGAATGCCCGCGCCCGCATCGTCGTCGACATCGGCAAAATCAAGCACCAGTCCGGTGCGCCCGTCTATGCGCCTGACCGCGAGAAGATCGTGCTTGACCGCATCCGCAAGGCCAACCACGACGCCGGGGGGCCGCTGCCGGATTCGTGTCTCGAGGCGATTTATCGGGAGCTGATGTCCGGCTCGTTCGCCCTGGAGAAACCGCTGCGCATCGCCTTTCTGGGCCCGCAAGGCTCCTATTCGCACCTCGCCTCGGTCAAAAAGTTCGGCTCCTCCGTCGAGCACGTTCCGGTCACCGATATTGCGGCCGTCTTCAAGGAGGTTGATCGAGGTCATGCCGACCTTGGTTTGGTGCCGATCGAGAACTCGACGGTGGGGGGGATCATCGAATCGATGGATGCGTTCCTGGAGAACCGCTCGGTCACGATTGTCGCCGAGGTGCTCATCGCGATTCACTCCCACCTGCTGGCGAACTGCGCCCCGGAGGAGGTGAAGATTGTTTATTCGAAATCCGAGGCGATCAATCAGTGCCGGCAATGGCTGACGGCGACGTTTCCGACGGTCGAACGCCGCGCGGTCGCCTCTTCGAGCAGGGCCGCCGAGATGGCCGCAAATGAAAGAGGCGCCGCCGCCGTCGGCTCGTCGCTCGCCGCCGAACTCTACAATCTCAAGATCCTCTTCCAGAACATCGAGGACAATCCCTCGAACGTCACCCGGTTCTTCGTCATCGGCAAGCAGCCGGCGAAACGCACCGGCGACGACAAGACCTCCATCATCTTCACCACCGCGCACAAGTCCGGTGCGCTGGTGGATGTGCTCGACGTCTTCCGCAAGTACGGCATCAACCTGACGAACATCGACACCCGCCCCTCGCAGAAGCGCAACTTCGAGTACTACTTCTTCACGGACATGGTCGGCCATTTTGACGATGACAACGTCAAGAAGGCGCTCGTCGAGGCCAAGCAGCACTGCCTCCAACTCGCCACGCTGGGCAGCTTCCCCCGCGCCACTGAAACGCTTTAAAGCAATGCGATGGCAAACTCGAGCGGGTGCACATTCCTGCCGATGCGGATTCGGACTTACCCCGTCAGCCGCATATTTGCCGGTAAGGTTGCCCGGATGCGACGCGCCACGCGATCTCCCACCGTGGGATCCGTCCCCACCGGCGCCCGATCGTCGCCGTCACGCAGCCCGAAGGTCAATTGATAATCCAATTCTTCCAGCGCCTCGAGGTGCAGCGGCACCAGCAGGGTCCGATCGTCCAGCGTCGGCGCCGGCGGAAGTCGCGGCATATACCCCTTCGCCACAACCTCTTCAAACGTTGCAGTCCATTGCGCGATTGCCCACTGTGCCACAGCGGCTTCTTCCTCGGTGAGGAAAAGAGTTACCGCCGAAGCTGCCGCAGTCAAATTTGTCCTGGATTCACTTTCACCCACGGCGGCACCCACTCGGCAGAGACAAACTGACAAAGAACCCGCTTTTAGTATTCTCGTATCGGCATGCGGTCATAAAAACGTTGAGTCACTTTTTGTGAAGAATATTCCCGCAGCGTTGCCTGATTTCCACAAGTGCCGGGCACCCGTTTGGGACTCCCTCCCGCGCCGCGTATACTTTCCGCCATGACCCACGCCGCCGATTCCATTCATGCGCAGGACCCCTCCACCCTCACGCCGGCCATGCGCCAGTACCAGCAGTACAAGGCCCAGTATCCCGATGCCGTTCTCTTCTTCCGCATCGGCGACTTCTATGAGTGTTTCTACGAGGACGCCCGCACCGTCGCCCGCACCCTGGGGGTTGCGCTGACGGCACGTTCCAAGGGCGAAAATCCCGTCCCCATGGCGGGCGTGCCTTATCACGCCGTGGAAACATATTTGCACCGCATGGTGGCTGCCGGGCACAAGGTGGCCATCTGCGAACAGATGGAGGATCCGAAGGTTGCCAAGGGGGTGATCAAGCGCGAGGTGACGCGGCTGGTGACTCCGGGGACGCTGACCGAAGAAGCGATGCTCGACGGGCGGGAGGAGAATTTTCTCGCGGCCGTGGTAGGGGGGGGCGATGATGCCGCCGCCATCGCGGCCATCGCATGGTCCGAGCTGTCGACCGGCAAGTTCCTCACGTTCACTGGCACGCTCGCCGCCTGCACGGAAGAACTGGCCCGCCTCCGACCGCGGGAACTGATCTATGCCGAGACCGCCGACCACCGTCCGCCGGAATGGCTGGAACAGCTCCGCGCGCAGTTGAATGTCGCGCTGAGCCCCCGGCCCGCGTGGCAGTTGGATGCGCATCACGCGGCCCAGACGCTCAAGACGCACTATGCGGTGAGCACCTTCGCCGGCTTTGGGTATGAGAACGAAAAGGACCCGGCCCTGCGCGCGGCGGGCGCCCTGGTCGCTTATCTCCACGACACGCAGAAGGCCGCCCTCGAACACCTTCAGCCGCCGCGAGCCTTTGAGCACGCGCGCCATCTGCTGATTGATCCCGTTTCGCTGCGCTCGCTGGAGGTTCTCCGCACGCTCCGGGGTAATGCCGTCGAAGGTTCCCTCGTCGCCGCGGTTGACCGGACCCAGACGCCGATGGGGTCGCGCTTATTGCGCAACTGGCTCTGCTATCCGCTTCAGGACATTCAGCAGATTCGCCAGCGGCAGGATGCCATCGAGCAACTGGCCACAGCGGAATCGACTCTCGCGCAGCTTCGCGCGATCCTCTCCGATTGCTCCGACATCGAGCGCATCACGGCCCGAATCTGCTGCCGCCGGGGCTCGCCGCGCGATCTGGTCGCCCTCGCCCGCAGTCTCGAAGCCCTCGTCAACGTGAATAAGATTCTCGAATCGAGCGATTCTGAATTTCAAATTCTGAATTCTGAACTCATCAGCGAAGCGAGAAAGCTCGCCGCCCACCTCCGCTCCTTCCTTCCGGACGATCCGCCCGCCCACCTCCGCGACGGCAACGTCATCCGCGACGGCTGCAATGCGGAACTTGATCGCCTCCGCGCCCTTTCCCGCGACTCCCGCACGTTCCTCGCCGAGTATCAGTCCAAACTGATCGCCCGCAGCAACATCCCCTCGCTGAAGGTCGGCTACAACAAGGTCTTCGGCTTTTACATCGAAGTCACGAACACCCACGCGGAAAAGATCCCCGCGGACTTTATCCGCAAGCAGACCGTCAAGAATGCCGAGCGCTACATCACCCCCGAGCTCAAACAGTATGAATCGGAGATTCTGACCGCCCAGGAGCGGAGCCTCGCGCTGGAACAGGAACTCTTCGAGCAGCTCCGCGCTCACCTCGCGGCGCACGTCCAGACCCTGCAGCAGCTTGCCACCGCCGCCGCCACGCTCGACGTGACCGCCGGACTCGCCTACCTCGCCCGCACGCGCCACTACTGCCGGCCCACCCTCACCACTGAGAAAGTCCTCGCCATCACTGATGGCCGGCACCCGGTCGTGGAGCAGGCGCTGGGCGAAAAGTTCGTCCCCAACGACACCGCGTTCGGAAGTCCCGAGACCAGTGAACTCAAGACGCAAGACTCAAATCTCAAGTCTCTTCACGTCATCACCGGTCCGAACATGGCTGGTAAGTCGACCTACATCCGCCAGGTCGCCCTCCTCGTCCTCCTCGCCCAGGCCGGCTCCTTCATTCCTGCCAAGTCGGCCACCATCGGCATCGTCGACCGCATCTTCACGCGCGTCGGGGCCGCCGATGATCTCGCCCAGGGGCAATCGACATTCATGGTCGAAATGATCGAAACCGCCAACATCCTCCACCATGCTACGGAATCGTCGCTGGTGATCCTCGATGAAATCGGCCGCGGCACGAGCACGCTCGACGGTCTTGCCCTCGCCTGGGCCATCGCCGAATTCCTCGCCGACACCACGAAAGCCCGCACCCTCTTCGCCACCCATTACCACGAACTGACCGAACTCGCCGAAACCAGCAAGGCCGTCGCCAACTACAACGTCCTCGTCCGCGAATGGGAAGACCAGGTCGTCTTCATGCACCGCATCGCCCCCGGCCAGGCCGACAAATCCTACGGCGTCCATGTTGCCCGCCTCGCCGGCGTCCCCCGCAGCGTCGTCACCCGCGCCAAACAGCTCATGTCGCAGCTCACCGTCCACGTGGGCAAGACCGGTTCGCGACCGAAGGCCGCCAGCCCCACCGTCGCCCCGCAGATCGGCATGTTCGATCCTGTTGACCAGCAGGCCCTCACCCAGCTCCGCGCTCTGGACATGAACCGCATGTCGCCGATGCAGGCGTGGGAGGCCCTTCGCGCCCTGCAGGGAATGCTGGAAGGGAAGAGGGGATAACATCTCGCATCCATGACGCGACTACTGAGCACATTTATCAGGTTTCCACCCCGATTGAGTCATCCGGCAATCAGCAAAGCCGCCGAAGTTCTCCCCGTGCTGGATCAGCTACATCGCTTGGAAGTTTCGGGCACACATCGTCCCACGGTGGAAGTTCGTTTGTCGACATCGCATTGTGAAGAAGGCAGCTATCGAGTGCGTACGGGAGCTCCGGATCTTCCCGAACGCATCTTCATCAGCCGAAACGCATCCTGGCCTCGGCTCACGTTTCTGCATGAGGTCGCACACTATCTCGACAATCAATGGATGCACCCGCTCAAGCAGGGCTTTGCCAGCACCTACGACGACGATTTTCTGCTGATCAAATCCATTTGGAACGCCACAGCCACCATCTCAAACCTGCGTTGGTTGCTCAATAAATATCGCGCACGAATGGCTCTGCGTGACCGCCAGATCTTCGTTGAAACCCTTTTGGACAATGAAATCTGGGCGCGCTGTTATTCCCAATGGGCAGTCATGCGGTCAGATAATTATGTGATTTTAGGTGAGCTCGAAAACGCCTTGAAAACCGTTGGCTCTCTCGCCGGACACAACTATACTATCCAGTGGCCTGCAAAAGAGTTTACGCCGCTTGCCGAGGCTGTCGATAATCTCTTGAAGGTAAAGAAACTCATATGACCATCGCTTTGAGAAAAACGTTCGCCCGCCGAAAGCCCGCAAAGGCCGCACCCGCACGTGCTCGTCGCAAATCTTCAATCGTCCAACTCAAACGTCTGCCGGGCATGGGCTCGGATACTTATTTCGGCAAGACCCGATACACGGGGAAATGAGCGCGGATCAAGCTGAACTTCCCTTTCCTCTGCTCCCTCTTTTCCGTCCGAGACTCAGTTCCTCGCGGCACTTCCAGCAAAAAAGAATCTCCCGTCCTCCGCAGATTCTCGGGAACCGCCACGCCCTTCATGCGTCCAATCCTGCAACGTCCCCTTGCACGAGGTACCGCCATGACCCGCCGCAACCCCCTCCTCCTGGCCCTCACCTTCGCCCTTCTCTCCACTACCGCGTTCGCCGAAAACCCCACCACCCTCCCCTCCGCCGACGCCCTCGCCAAAATGCCGGTCAAGGAGATCACCGTCTTCAAAGACGGCCACGCCCTCCTCCTCCACTCCGGTAAAATGCCCACCGACGCCGCCGGCAACGTCCTCCTCGACAATCTCCCCGCACCTGTCCTCGGCACGTTTTGGCCTTTCTCCAACGACCCCAATGTCAAGCTCGCCTCAGTCACGGCCGGTACGCGCAAGATCTCCGCACCCCACACCGCCCTCTCCTATGCCGACCTCCTCCGCGCCAACATCGGTGCCCGCGTTGCCCTTCACGCCAACGACAATTATGAAGGCACCGTCCTCAAAGTCCTCGATGCCTCCAAGGACCAACCGGATTCCCCCGATCAATCCGCCCCCAATGCCCCCGCGCCATCCGCCAGCGAATTCCTCCTCCTCCAGACCGGCACCGGCACCAAGGTCCTCAACATCGCCACCATCGACTCTCTCCTCTTTGAATCCCCCGACTACAAAACCACCCTCTCGTCCGAGGAATCCCGCAACCTCCTCACCCTCAAACTCCAATGGCCCGACAACAAACCCCAGCCCGCCGCTGACGTCGGCATGATGTACCTCCAGAAAGGCATCCGCTGGATCCCGAACTACAAGATCACCATCGACGGCAACGGCCATGCCAATTTCCAACTGCAGGCAACCCTTGTTAACGAAATCACTGATCTTCATGATGTCACCGCCAACCTCGTCATCGGTGTCCCCACCTTCGCCTTCAAAGACATCACCGACCCCATCGCCCTGCAAAAGACCATCGCTCAGCTCTCCCCGTACTTTCAGCCCAATGCCGCAGCCGCGTATGGGATGTCCAACGCCATCATGTCGCAGGGCCGCATGTCCGAAAGCCGCACCCGCGATGAAGGCGGTGGAAACCCCTCCGACCTCGGTCCTGAACTCGGCGGCTCGCAGAAGAACGAGGACCTTTTCATCTTCACCGTCAATCACATCACGCTCAAAAAAGACGAGCGCATGGTTGTCCCCATCACGCAGTTCTCCGTCCCATACGCTGATGTGTACACACTCGACATCCCCTTCTCACCGCCGCCGGAAGTGTGGCGCAACTTCGGCGCCGAGCAGCAGGCCCAGATCGCCCGCCTCTTCCGCGCACCGAAGGTCATGCACACGCTCCGCATCAGCAACACTTCGGACTTTCCCATCACAACGGGCCCGGCACTCCTGATGCGCGATGGCAAGATCCTCTCGCAAGCCATGACCGAATACACGCCCATCCACGCCACTCTCGATCTTTCCCTCACCACCGCCGTCGATGTCCTCGTCAAGAAAACCGACCGCGAAACAAAACGCATCCCCAACGCTGAACGCTGGGAAGGCATGGACTTCGCCCGCGTCGACCTTAAAGGGAACATCACCCTCACCAATCACCGCGCCACGCCCATCATTCTCGAAATCTCCCGCAACGTTCTCGGCACCGTCGATACCGCCGACAACGACGGCAAACCCGAAATGCTCAACCTCTTCGAAGACGATTCCTTCCTCCCCACCGCCGCCGACGCCGACCAGCCCACCTGGTGGGGTTGGTACAACTGGCCCAACTGGTGGACCCACTTCAACGGCGTCGGCCGCATCTCCTGGAAGGCCACACTCGATCCCGGCAAAGACCTCACCCTCAACTACACCTGGCACTACTTATGGCGGTGATCACATGTGGCATGGCCGTCCCGGCCATGATGATTGAAGCGGGCCCAACGCCCGCTTCAATCATTTTTGCTCACACCCCGATATCCTCATTCCACAAGTCCGGCTTCTCCCGCACAAACTTCTCCATCAGCGCAATGCACCCTGCATGATTCAAATTCGTCAGCGCCACCCCGCGCGCCTTGAACAAATCCTCCGCCCCCAGAAAATTCTTGTTCTCCCCGATCACCACCCGCGGTATCCGATACAGCAGGCTCGTCCCCGTGCACATCACGCACGGCGACAGCGTGCTCACCAGCGTCAGCCCCGGCCAATCCCGCCGCCGCCCCGCATTCCGGATGCACACCACCTCGGCGTGTGCCGTCGGATCTCCCGTCTGCACCCGCAGATTATGCCCCACCGCCAGAATCACCCCCTTCTCATTGGCCAGCACGCTCCCGATCGGCAGCCCGCCCTCCCGATACCCCTTGAGCGCCTGCTCGTACGCCGCTTCCATCAGAAGATTCAAATCCATTCTGTCCCTTTCATTCAAGACGCTTCCTTAAACTGCCCAATCCGTATGTCGCCCTTCGGCAAATGCGCAATGACCTCCAACTCGCCCCCCAACGCCTCAATGACTCGCCGCAACGTGCTGATCTGCATGTCATCCTGGTTTTCCAGCTTCGACAAGCTCGGCTGCGTGATCCCCAGCGACTCAGCCAGATCCTCCTGCGTCAACCCAACCGACTTCCGAATCTCAGCCAGCAACATCTCCGCCATCATCTCCTTCGCCTTGACCTCCGCACGCTCACGCTGCGCCGGTGTCATCTTCGCACGCAATTTCTGAAAAGAATGGTGTCCCATCAGATCAGTCCTCCTTTCCGGAGTTCCTCCAGATACTCGTCGTACAGCTTATCCGCCAGCGGAACCATCCGCTCGTAAAACCGATTGTCACCGGTCTTGTCGCCACCGATCAGAAGTATCGCCGACCGCCGCGGGTCGAACGCAAAGAACGTCCGCAATGGCCGCCCCTGGCATTGGGTCCGCAATTCCTTCATGTTCGAATGCCGCGAGCCTTTAATCGTATCCGCATGCGGCCTCGACAACTGGGGTCCCAGCACCTCGAGCAATCGAACGCTCGCGCCAATCGAAGACTGCTCCTCCTCGCTGAGCGTCTCCCACCACTGGCCGAATTCGTCCGTGTACTCGACTTGCCACATGACAACCCTTTATAACCTATCGGCAATATGCATTCAAGGCTATAACTGAACGCTGCGGCTCCCTATTTCCCCGCCTCCAGCGTCACCGTATACGTCACCTCCGACCCCTTCAACGGCACCACCCCGCGCTCCACCCACCCATTGTGATTCACCAGCCGCGGCCCAACTAACTCCAACGCACCCGCCGCATCCGCCGCGCGCACTGCAATCGTTGTCCGCGACCCATGATCATCAATCTCCACCGCATCCCCCGCCTTCTTCACCGCCAGATCCTTCGCCCCATCCGACACCAGCACTGGAAACTCCGCCCGATACCCCATCGCCACACTTCCACCGACTACTTGCGTCGTGCACTCCACCCCATCCGCACTCAGCACATAACGCTCCACCACATGCCGCCCCTCCTCCCCCGGCCCCGCCAGCACATAATCCGTCTCAAACGCCACCCGCCCCGGTGTCGCCGCGTCCAAATGCAAATCCACCGATCCCACCGCGTACTTCCCCCCATGTTCACTTCCCGAAAACTCCGCCAGCGACCGCCACTCCCCGTTCCCCTCCTTCCATGCAATCCCCGGCGCCACCGCCTCCTTCGCCGCCTCCTTCGGCTCATACGCCCGATCCCCCGCCACGCTGTCCGACAACGCCGGAAACGCTACCCCCGCCCGATGCACCCGCTGCAACCCCGTCGCGTTGTAGTGCGGATCCCCACCCGTATCGATCAGCACGTAATACCCGCCCGCCGCCGCCGCAATCTTGTGAAAGTGATCCCGCAGGTCAAACACGTACCCACCCACCTCCGAGGGAATCGCCCGCTCCCCGATTGTCTCATCCGCATGGGAATACGCCATCGCCAGCATCGCCATCGGCAGCAGGTTGTACTGCGAATGCCCCGAATACGTTTCGTACCCCAGCCGCTCTCCCGGCTCCGCCCGATTCTTGATGATCCACAACTCCCCCGTCGGCCGCACCCACCGCTGCATCGACTCAAACGCCAGATGCGCCCCACGCTTGAACATCTCCGCCAACTCCGCATGCCCCTCCCCCTTCGCCCGCCCCGCCGCAATCTCAAAAATCACCGCATTCTCCGCCTCGTTCCAATTGTGCAGCGCCGACCGCCCTCCATTCGCCCACTCCCCCGAAGGCGACAGCAACACCAACCCCGATTCCGCGCCCTCCTGCAACGACTGCTCAATCCTCTTCGAAGACTCCCCGCCATACGCCCCCTCCGCCATCATGTCCTCCAGCCACAGCCGCGAAAACGCGTCATATGCCAGCGGCGCCCCCGGATCCACAAACAGCCCGAACTCCGTAATGTCCTTCAAATGCCCCGCCAGCGCCCTCTCCAGATACTCCCACTGCGGCCCCATCTGATTCGCCGCCACCAGCCCCGCCTTCCGCCGCAACAACTCCCCGCTGCAGCTCACAATGTTCCAGTTCATCCCGATCAATTTCATGTTGTACGTCTTCTCCGGCACGATCGTCTTGAATTGCCCCTCCCACCCGCTCACCATTTCTTTCGGCGCCCGCTCCTTCAATACCCCATACCCATGCACCAGCAGCGGAATATAAAAATCCGAATGCCCATCCGCCGCCTCGTGATTCACCAGCGCCGTCAGCGCGCAGCTCATCGCCTTGCAGGCCGGCGTCAGCAGATCCTTGCGATCCGCATGCACCGCCAGCGTTCCCGCCTCCAGCGCAAACGCCGGCGTCGAATACTGCACCTCCTTGTGGCTGAACGGATCGATGATTGCCCCGTCCGCCCGCTGATACTTCTTGAAATAATCAACATCCCCCGCCATTAGCCGCAGATAATCCTCCCGTTTCACCCCGGTTGGTTGGGCAGAACTATTCTCCTTCAAGACCGCCTGCAAAATCCCCTCGGCGGCGGTTGGATGGTTTGCTGTCCCCTCGTCCGCGCGAGCCGCATCAACCATCCCCACCGCAATCGCCAAAACGCTGACTGCAATCCGCTTCACAGCAAACCCCATAGCCCGCTCCGCCTCGCCCGAGAAATGCCAAGACCGTCACGAGTGATACAGCCTCCGCACGGCGAACACAATCATGCCGGCAACTGCACTTCCACCGCTTCCCCTCCGATCCCCAGCCGCACGCGCACCCAATTTCCCTCGCGCCCCAGCACCTCCCCCATCCCTTCCGCCACGCGCTTGACCTCGCCCCGTCCTTCCGAAATCTCCCCCTCATAAGTCAAATACACGCGCCGATGATCCTGTATCCGCACCGCCGCCAGCGGCCCGCAGCCCCACTCCGCCGGCCCCTTCAGCACCCGCCAGGCCCACAATAGCCCCTCCCCACCCCAGTCGATCAGCAAATCAAAATGAGCCTCGGCAATCCCCGTGTGGTGCAGCACCACAAATCGGAAGGCCTCGCCCGCTTCCCGTGTCACCTTGTCACCTTGTCCCCTTGTCACCCGGCCACGCCCTCCGGCTCATGCCTTGCGATTCCTTCGCCCGATGATACCATCATGCGCTCCCCCGATCATTTGGAGATCTTCATGCTCACCTCCCGCACCACCAAACTGTCCGCCATCCTCGCCGTCGCCGCCTCCCTCGCCCTCCTCACCGGCTGCGAAAGCAGCCTCGAAAAATACCGCAAGCTCGGCATCAAGCAGTACAACAAGGGCGACTACGACAGTTCCCTCAACACCCTCAACAAGGCCCTCTCCTACGACCAGTTCGACGCCCAGTCCAACGCCTACGCCGGACTTATCCAGTACCGCCAGGGCAATTACGAGCAGGCCGTCTACCACTTCAAGGTCGCCCTGCAGTCCGATCCCTCCTCCGAAGAAGCCAAGGACGGACTCACCGCCGCCCTCATCAAGCTCGACAAGCCCGACGTCGCCCTCGATTACCTCGAGCGCTCCTCCGCCCTCGCGGACAAGGTCAACGACCCGCACATCGCCCAATCCGCCAGCAAAATCCCCCTGCAACTCCAAACCGAGCAGCGACTCTACAACGGCAAAGTCGCCGACCGCATCCGCATCGCCCGGGCCTACGAAAAGCTCGGCGATTACGACAATGCCCTGGTTTACTACAAAAAGGCCCTCGCTCTTAACGACACCAACACCAAGACCCTCATGGACCTTGCCGCCCTCTCCGAAAAGACCGGCAACAAGGCCGCCACGCGTGAATACCTCATTCGCGCCTACAACATCGACCCCGCCACGCCCGGCCTGACGGACGCCATGACCCGCAACGGCGTGGCCATCTCCGACGTCATCGGCCCCGGACAAAAGCAACCCGCCGCGCAGTAATAGGAAGGAGAAGTCAGAAGTCCGTAGTCAGAAGTCAGAGGATTCCATTTCTGACTTCTGTCTTCCGATTTCTGACTTCCAGATAATGACCGATATCCTCTCCAACAAATTCATTCTCGCCCTCGAGCCCGCACGCGATCAGCTATACACCCTCGCGCTCGCCCGGGAACAAACCCCTGCCAAAGCCGAGGCCGCCCTCCAGAAGTCGGTCCGCACCCTCTTCCCGGATTTCATCAAGAATCCCTCGCTCGACATTCCCGCGGCCATCGAAGTCGCTCTTACGCCTCCCGCCTCTCCGCTCACCCCGAACCCCTCACCCCTGGCCCCTCAGCACATGCCCGCCGACGTCTGGGCCCGACTCGCCGCCGCCGTCCAGCTCACCGCGGCCACGTCTGTCCCCACCACCCCCGGCACCCACGCCCTCAACCCCGATTCGGTCCTCCTCAGCCCCGACCCCCTCCTCGCCCCCAGGAAGCCCGCCCCCTTCGACGACGACGACATCCCCGCCCCCTCCCGCTTCCTCTTCGCCTCCACCATCGCCCTCCTCATCGGCATCACCCTCACGATCTACATCCTCACGCGCCCGGCGGCGCCGCGCCGGCCGCTGACACAACCCGCGACTCAGCCCATGACTTTGACAAGGTGACCCGGTGACAGGGTGACAAGGTGAATCTCCGCACAATGCCCTTCAGCTTGTCACCCTGCCACCTTGTCACCTTGTCACCACTCCCCGATTTCCGCTAAAAAGGCCCTCATGACTGAATCGCTCACCACCCTCACCTCCCGCTTCCCGACGCGCATCCATCGCCTCGACATCAAGAACCCTGACGGCTCGCTGCTGCGCCAGATCGACCTCCTCGCCCCCGTCGACCCCGACGCCCTCCTTGATGACCCCATCGTCGAGCAACGCTACAAGGCCGACAACTATCTGCCATACTGGCCCATCATCTGGCCCAGCGGCCTCATGCTGGCCACCCGCATCCTCACGGCTGAGTCCTCTCCGCCGCACCCCCCTCAAGACTCAGGGCTCAAGACTCAAGACTCTCCCCGCGCCATCGACCTCGGCTGCGGCCTGGGCACCACCGGCATCGCCGCCGCTCTCCGCGGCTGGCACGTCACCTTCACCGACTACGACCCCGAAGCCATTGAGTTCGCCGGCCACAACGCCCTCCGCAACGGCATCCCCGCCGAGCGCATCCGCGCCCTCCACATGGACTGGCGCGATCCCGTCAAAGAGACCTTCCCCTGGGTCCTCGCCTCCGACGTCCTCTACGAACGCCGCCTCCACCCCCTCCTCCTCAGCTGCATCGCCAAACTCCTCGAAAAATCCCCCCACGCCCAGGCCTGGGTCTCCGACCCCCAGCGCACCAGCGCCGAAGACTTCCCCCTCCACGCCCTCGAACACGGCTTCAAAGTCGAAACCCAAAACCTCGAAGGCGAAAACTTCGCCGGCGGCAAACAACTCGGCCAACTCTACATTTTGCGGTGGGCAAAATAAGGAGTTGCGCGCGATTTTGCGCGGGAAAGTTTGCGATGGGGATGAAAAGTGGGTTTTTGGGGTGGGAATGGGGTTTTTTGCGGGAATGGGGGTGGGTTTTTGCGTGGGATTGGGGGTCGAAACGCGTTGTTCCGCTTCGATCCGCTTCGTTGAGGGGGGTACGTTGGGGTGGATTCGAATGAGTGATATCCGTGATATCAGTGGTAGCGGTGTATCGGGTCGAATGGGTGAGAGGGCGGGCGGATGATAGGCGGGTGCGGGGGATGGAGGGGCATCGCGCCGGCGGTAGCCGGCGGGCTTTGGTGGTGGGTGTGGTGGATGTGGGCATGGTTTTGCTCCCCCGGGGGTGGGGTTTTATCCGTGGAGTAGTATACCTTACGGAATGCTAACGTCAAGTTTTATTTGTTTCTGAGTCCACTACCTCTGCTCGCGTCCACCCACCCCGTCCTCACGTTTTCGCCGGTCCAGCAATATGGCCGTTTGTTTCCGGGGACGAACGGACGGTTGCGGCTCACCTGACATTCGATATGATTCTGGTCGCACCCCATCTTTTTCCTAAAGTGGCATGGGCCCGACCGATCGCGGTCGTGGGCAAATTCAGTCGATGCGAATGTGTTAAGCAAGTCTTCGCACTCACCAAGTGCCGGAAAGCGATGGATGGGCGCATTTTTGTCTTGCTTGAGGGGTCCAGAGAATGGCCAGCGGTGGCAAGAAGCCCGACACCAAGAGGAACGACAGCAATTTCAGCCGTCTGACCCTTGGAGACATCGTTGACATGATCGCCGCCCAACTTCCGAAGGGCGTGCGAGCCGGCGAAGTGACTACTCCCGCACAGTTTCGCGCTTTCATGAGCCAAGAAATCCTGCTGCCGAAGGCGGCCGTTAATTCCCTACTGGATGCGGTAACCTCGGCTTTTCCGCCTGGGGAAGAGCCATTGCCAATCGCCGATCACCGCCCTAAGGACGATCCACTAAAACTGAATGAGATACTCGCTCTGGTACCGAAGCAGATCAATCAGCAGCAGGTCCAAGACGTTCTGAGGGCTGCGCAAAAGGATCATCCCGACGTCAGGATCTCCGCCCCTACATACCACGAAGTTGTTGAAACCAACCTTCGCCGCGCGGTCACCTCGGGTGCGATTCCCAAAGAGGAAGTGGTTGCGCTCGTGCAAAAAGCCGAGGAGAGCGACAAGCAGCATCTATTCTTGTTTGAGGTCCCTTCGGGCGACAAGCGATTGGATGACGTGAACAAAATTGGGCGGAACCTCTTCGGTGGGGAATGGCCGGATAGAACCGGGTTCCCCAAATTCGTTTCCTCAGCCCCGTCCTTCAGTTGGGCTGACTTTCGCGAACTGAAAACGGCCAAAGGAAAGTTCAATGGCTGGATCTTAAAAGCCTATGATACCGGGGTGAAGAATGAAGTGCAGAATCTCGAAATGCCGGGTGGGCGCAAGATTCGGATTGAAGATCCGAGACCCCAGCGTCTCGTGTTTGTCGCCCAATGGCGACCGTCTCGCGGCCTGTTGCAAATACATGTACCGTTCGGGTTTGGAAAGATTGGAACGCTCGCTCACCTTCAAACATTCACCAGCGCACTCAAACAGGCCATGCCGATCGATGAGTTTCCGGCGTGGAATATGGAGCCCGTCCGCCGCCGCATCCGCAATCATCGAAAAGATAAGAAAGCCAATTACGTAATTACGCAGTCCACAATGCTCGACGCCCACGGGAACCGTACTCGGCTGACAAGCGCCTCCGTTTCGGAATCGCTTACAAACTCCGATGAGGCAAATAATAAGCTGGATATCGCCGCCAAGGCAGATGAGGCGCAGCCGGAAATCACAGCCCGCTGGGTTATGCCTGGCGAGGATGAGAACGATACCAGCGATGATACGGTGCGAACGCCCATGGGGTCATTCGGGACGAATGAAATCGCCTTCAGCGCCAGAGTGACGCCGGAGATAATCGAATATGTTGCCGATCAACTTGTGGAACTTGCGAAAGCAGCATCCTGAACTGAACGAAGTTTGGGATGGTCTGGCCAGGCTAGATAAGGTCTTGCATAAGAAGACCTATTTGGATGTGCGTCTTTTGCGCCAGACGGGTATTAACAATCCGCAATTACTGACAGCGGCCGTTATGGCCTTGGCGGCGACGGGCAATTACCGTTGCGTGCTTCGGGTTGAGGACCCCTACGACCATACGCTTCAAGCGGGATCGTGGGACCGGTTTGAAGACATTCCGAAGGATTTTGTTGACGAATCCGAACGCCCGTTCAAACTCTCTGATGCTGATATTGTGCCAGTCTTGATCGAGGAAAAGGCTTGATCGAGAGTCATGGACGACGCAACTTACATCATCTTGAGCCAGATTGGGAACGAGCTAAATAGCCGTCGCGGCGAGGCTAGCCGCAGTGGCCAACGCTTTGATCGTGGTGATTTCCTGACATTTGTAGAGCGGAAGCACGGGGCGGCATACGGCAAGGTTGCTCTGATTCTGTTGGCTGTAGACACCGGACCGACAACTACCCAGAACTTTTACGGAGATACAAAGATGAGCAACAACACGGTGCAGGGAAATGTCATTGGCGGCGCCGTGGGCGATGGCAACAAAGTGAAAACAGGCGATATTACCGTCGGATCTCACAACAAGAGTGAGGTGCAGTACTCGTTGCCGGACGCCTATGCCAAGTTCCTAGATCATGTAAATGGGCAAGCGGATCTGGTCGATTCCGAGAAGGAGGAAGCGAAGGATCACGCTGATTCTTTGAAGACAGAACTCGAAAAACCCGAGAAGGATCGGAATGGCGGATTTATCGCTCGCACATTCAAAAAGCTTTGCGCTGTAGCACCCGAGGCGGCCGGTCGTTTTTTTGGAAGCTTTACTGCTGCGTATATGGAGCATAGGCATCCTGGGGCTTGATCAACAGGCTCAATCTTTTTTGCCCCCGGGGTGGGGAAGAGGCTGTTGTCGGTGGTGATCCAGGTGTCTTTGTCTTTGATGATGGCTTGTGGGGGGAGGAGGGCGGATTGGGGGGTGAGGTTGGGGTGGTATGCCTTTACCGGACTGTGCGGCGCGTCATCCATTGAAAGCGCTTCGTTCAAGCGTGAGCCATTTCCCTTTCCATGCGTCGTGTCTGCTTGCTCGCCGGGTGCCTCGATTCAAAGGTCACAACCAGCTCGTGATCAAAAAACTCGGCGATCTTCCGTAGAATGCGCAGGCTGTGGCCGTCGTAATCGGCATCCTCAATCCGGCTGATCGCCGGGGCCTTCGTGGCGAGCGCCTTGGCCAAAGCGCTCTGCGACAATCCCCGTGCCTCGCGCAGCGCCCGAATCTTCCGGCCAAGGGCGAGTTCCTTGCGCGTTTTGTGCAGCTCGACGATACGCTCGGGACGGCCCTTGTAGAGCCGATCGAATAGAATCCGGCTCGCGGACGCATTTTTCTTGTGGCCAGCCATGGGGGTATCTCCCATTTAATGAGGCATCTTATTCATCGATCGGGTCGGTCGGCGGCGTGTAGGTGTGGGCCGCGCGGTTCGCCAAATACTTCTTTCGCCGTTCCAATGCCAAGGCAATGTCCGTGGGGTGGACTGCGTCTTCCTTCGTGCATCCATGGGCAATGACTGCCCGGCGCAACGTAGTCTTGCCCTCTTTGTCTTTGCGGTCATCAAAAAAGTAAAGGGGTCGATAATTCACATGCCCTTTCTTGACGCGTAACTCGTAAAGGTCCTTGCCCAGGTACTCCGCTTCGGGACGCCGGAGATCATGGCCCAGCTCCTCCAAGCGCGAGACGGCATCGAAAAGTTTGTCTTGCACCTTCGGCGGTTGACGTTCAACCCATGCAAGAAAAGGGGATTGCCCGCCTTCGGCGTAAAGGACAACATAGGTCTTGGGCATAACACTCCTTTTAGGGATAATAACAAAATTGTTACATTTCGCAATGCCGAGCGTGCCCATTTGTGAAGCGGGAGGTTTGATTTATTTATCGGCATCAGAGATGACACTCCACGTCTCAATCCAGCGAGAGCCGCTCCATCTGGGGCAGTGTTTTTTTCGCCCCGTGTGGGGAAGAGGTTGTTGCTGGTGGTGATCCAGGTGTCTTTGTTTTTGATGATGGCTTTTGGGGGAGGAGGGCGGATTGGGGGGCGGTATTGCGGCACTCCCCTGCATCAAATGCTACAATCGAACGTTCTCCTATTTCGTCTCGTCATTCGTCATTCGTCATTACGAAGTCTATGTCCCCAAAACCCTCCACTTCCTTCCGATTCTCCCCGCTGATCTGGGTCATCAACATCCGCTCGGCCTTCACCAGCCTGATGTCCAACAAGCTCCGCACCTCTCTCGCGATGCTCGGGATCATGATCGGCGTCGGGGCGGTTATCGCCATGCTTGCCATGGGCGCCGGCGCGCAGGCCCAGGTCGTCGCACGCATCAACGCCATGGGCAGCAACGTCCTGATCGTCCGACCCACGGAGCGCGGCACCGGCGGGGTGATGTCCGGCACGCAGCAGAACCTCACGGTTCAGGATGCCCTGGCCCTCCGCGATCTCCCCGATGTCGCCGCCATCTCCCCCGGCGTTCAGAACGGCGCCCAGCTCGCGCACCTCAACCACAACACCAACTCCGACATCAACGGCGTCGCCTCCTCGTACTTTGCCATCCGCAACTTCGAAGCGGAGTTCGGGCGGGTCTTCACCGACGACGAAGTCGACAGCGTGGCCCGCGTCGTCGTCATCGGACCGGTTGTGGCCGCCAATCTGTTCGTCGGCGACGACCCCATCGGGCAGACGATCAAGGTCAAAGGCATCAATTTCAAGGTCATCGGCGTCATGAAGTCCAAGGGATCCAACGGCTGGACCGGTCCCGACGACGAATGCTTCGTCCCCTACACCACCGCCATGAAAATCCTCTTCGGGCTCACCTACATCCGCGAAATCGACATCTCCGCCAACCCCGGTGTCGATCTCAACAGGCTCTCCGGCGAACCCGTCGGCACCGGCGGCTGGGGACGACGCGTCGCCGGCACCGTTCATACGACCCCGCCCGCCGAAGATACCATCGCCGGCGTCCTCCGCCATCGCCACCGCCTCCTGGACCTCAAGGACCCGGACGACTTCCGCGTGATGAACCAGGCGGAGATTCTGCAGCAGGCCTCGGACACGGTGATGGTCTTCCGCATTCTGCTGGGCTCCATCGCCGCCATATCCCTCCTGGTGGGCGGCATCGGCATCATGAACATCATGCTGGTCACGGTGATCGAACGCACGCGCGAGATTGGGACGCGCAAGGCCATCGGCGCGCACAACAACGACATCCTCATGCAGTTCATGATGGAATCGGTCATGCTCTCGGGCATCGGGGGGCTGCTGGGGGCATCGCTGGGCATCGGCCTGGCCAAGGGAATTCCGCTCATTCCTCGCTTCAACAACTTCCTCACGATCGTCGACCCCTCCTACGTCCTCCTCTCGGTGACGTTTGCGGCCGTCGTGGGTATTGTCTTTGGCGTCTATCCCGCCTGGCGCGCGAGCCGGCTCGATCCCATCGAAGCGCTGCGCTACGAGTAACCGACCGTCATTTCGATCATTAGATTCTCCCGAACTCCCCTGGGAACAGGCACGTTGCGCGCGCCGCGGGGTGATGCGACATACGAACAGTCCATGCAATTCAGTTTTTTCCACTTTTTGTTTGCATTAAGCACCCATGAAAGTGTAGATAACTTTATCCAGAGATTTGTCGCAGGCTCATCCCGGCGCGGCGACGCACAATGTCAACGGCATTGCGTTTGGCCCCGTTTATTCTTGGGCGGCCCCCCTAAAGCGTAGAAATATTCTCATCATCCTCCGCCGGCCAGAACTTCACTCAACTACGGAAGAGGACTCTATGCCCAAATACTACATGATCAGCATCCGCTCCGTTGATCGCGTCAAGGGCACCTTTGGAACCGAACAGGGGCCGATGACCTTCTGGACCAGCGATGCCGGTCCGCTCAATGACTTCAGCAGTTGGATCGAAATCCGCTCCCTGGACGACTTCAAGACCCTGATCATCGCCGCCGCCAATCAGCTTCGCGTCGTCGCTGACCCCGCGAAGCAGGAAGATCAGCAGCACGTCACGCTGATGATCCACGGCTTCAACGAAAGCTGGCAGGACGCCGCGGCGCTTTATCAGAGTGTCTGCGATACCCTCTTCGCCGGGGCTCCCGATGCCGCCGGCAATATGGGAATCTGCGTCAGTTTTGACTGGCCGTCGCGCGGCTCGGTCGCCGGCTATTTGCCCGACCGTGCGACCGTCGAGCAGTGTGCTCCGGATCTTGTGGATATTCTCGATGAACTCTACGAATGGCTTATCGACAAGCAATACGTCGCGGCCCAGGCTGCTGCCGATCCGAGCAACACAACGCTTGCCGCCCAGGTTTGCCGCGCCAAGACCTCCATCATCGCCCACAGCATGGGCAACTACCTCACGCAGCTTGCGATGTACAAGCTGTGGGTGCGGAAGAACCAGCCGCTCCTCGTGAGTTTCGTGAACCAGCTTCTGATGGTCGCCGCCGATGTCGACAATGACCTCTTCGATGATGGCGAGACCGTCACGAATACCGGCGGCGAGGGAATTGCCAACCTCACCTATCGGGTCACCGCGCTCTACTCCGGCCTCGATGCCGTGCTCGGCGTTTCCGCGTCGCTCAAGCACTTCGGCAAACGCCGGCTTGGCCGCAGCGGCCTCAATGATCCCACCCGCGTCCCTGACAATGTCTGGGCAAACGACTGCACCTCGCTCCTCCCGGGGGGTGCCAATTATCCGACCTGGCAAGTTCACGGAGTTTATTTCAATCCCACTGACGGCGCGAAAATCTTCGCGCTGATGCGTGAAGTCCTGCGGGGGATCGACCGCGGGGTGCTCGTCGCGCGTGGCCTCGCGCCCGCTCCGTCATGATGGGAATATTCTTCGCATCGCAAATGAAACGCGCATGAATCCCGGATGAATCGTGGTTCATTTTGAATTGACTCATTCACTGATTCTGAATTCCCCGCC
>Ga0335069_10002377_pt1 | contig 29067 bp, 25 predicted proteins | sample Lox_Sample_11_FD_206714 | JGI IMG/M metagenome (GOLD analysis project Ga0335069, IMG submission 206714) | Soil microbial communities from Loxahatchee National Wildlife Refuge, Florida, United States - Lox_Sample_1.1 | ecosystem: Environmental > Terrestrial > Soil > Wetlands | place: USA...
CCGCCGACACAGCCGGTGATCGTAGGCGAGCCGGTAGCGCAGCCGGGGCGGCACCGAGAGCACCCATTGCCGCACCGGCACGTCGGGCGGCAGCACGTGCTCCACGAGGTGGGCGGCCCGCTCGGCCATGCGCCGTCCGCCGCAGCTCGGACAGAAGCCGCGCCCCTTGCAACTGAACGGCACCAGCCGCTCGAAGGCACAGTCGCCGCACCGCACCCGGGCGAAGCCGTGCGCCAGCACGCCACAGCGGAGGAACTTGCGGAACTCGCCCACGACGAACGGCGGCAACCCATCCGAGTGCCCCTCGACCTCGGCGAGGAAGGCCGCGAGGTGCGTGCGCACGACGCCGTAGAGCACGCCCGTCGTCGGCGACCGCGGCACGTAGACGCCGGCCATGGCGAGCGACACGGAGCAGGCGCAGTGCCAGGGCGTGGCGCGAGATTCGACGTCCGCGGCGTTGCACTCGTCGTCCCGGAGAGACGACGTGTTTCAGCCGATGTGAAGCGCGATCGGTCGAGGCGCGGCTCTAGCCGCGGCCGCTGCGCAGCACGCGTCCCGGGAGCCGCCCGTCCGCGTCGACCGTGGTCTTCCCGGCCTCGCGCACGATCGTGCCGTTGACGACCACCGCGTCGATCCCGCTCGCGTCCGCCACCAGCCGCTCCGCGCCCGCCGGCTGATCCGCGACGCGCCGGAGCTTCGAGGCGCCCACCGTCGCCGGGTCGAAGACCGTCACGTCGGCGGCGAGGCCAGGGGCGAGACGCCCGCGATCCGTGATGCCCATCACCTGCGCCGGGCGCGCCGTCAGCATGTGTACCGCGCGCTCCAGCGAGAGCGCACGCTTCTCGCGCACCCAGTGGCCGAGCAGGTGCGTCGAGAAACACGCATCGCAGAGCTGGCTCGCGTGCGCGCCGGCGTCGGACAGCCCGAGGACGGTGTGCTCGCTCGCGAGCAGCGGCGCCAGCTCGTCCTCGTCGTAGTTGACGATCGCGAGCCGGAAGCGCGCCTTGAGATCCGACGCCAGCGCCAGGTCGAGCATCAGATCGAACGGATGCACGCCGCGGGCGCGCGCGACCTCGTCGAGCGCCTGTTCCTCGAGCGCGGGCTCCATCGGGCAGTACGCGACCCGCACGCGCCCAAACGGTGCGTGGAACGGCCCCGCCATGCCCGACTCGAACGTCTCCTTCGCGCGCGTGCGGAAGGCGGGATCCCGATAGAGCCGGATCTTCCCGGCGCGGTCGGCCTCCGACACCGGCTTGAACACCGGCAGGCTCTCGAACGCGAACGGCTCGGCGAGATCGAACTCGAAGTTGAGCGGCCGGCACGACACCTGCGGCACCACCGGCAGCCCCTGCCGGATCAGCTCGACGCTGCGCGCGAGCAGCATCGCGCCCGAGCCGGGGCCGAGCATGCCGGCGAGCAGCGCCGTCCACGTGACCGGCCGCTTGGTCATGCGCGCGAGGTCGGCCAGCTCGTCGAAGAACAGCCCGGGCCCGACGGTCGCCTGCATCACGCCGCGACCGGTCTCCGCCATGCCGGCCGCGAGCGCCTGGATCTCCTCCAGCTCGGCGACCCGGCTCGGCACCGGCTTCCCGGCGTAGCCGACGTGCGTCGGCGCCTTCGAGCTGGCGAAGCCGATGGCGCCCGCCTCGACCGCCTCGCGCACGATCGCCCGCATGCGCGCGACCTCGTCGGCGGTGGCGGCGCGCTCCGTCGCGTCCTCGCCCATCACGTAGAGGCGCACCGGCGTGTGCCCGACGAACGCCGCGACGTTGAGCCCGACGCCGCGCCGCTCGATCGCGTCGAGATACTGCGGGAAGGTCTCGAACGGCCAGTCCGCGCCGCAGCCCGCTTCGAGCGCCTCGATGCTCATGCCCTCGACGCGCTCCAGCGTGCGCAGGATCAACCCGCGGTGCTCCGGCCGCGTCGGCGCGACGCCGAAGCCGCAGTTCCCCATGACGACGGTCGTGACGCCGTGCCACGGCGAGATCGTCATCAGGCGATCCCACAGCACCTGCGCGTCGTAGTGCGTATGCAGGTCGACGAACCCGGGCGCGACCACGCGGCCGCCGGCGTCGATCGTACGGCTCGCGCCGCCCGGGGCGTCGCCGACCGCGACGAGGCGACCGTCGCGAATCCCGACGTCGCCGGGGACACCCGGTGCGCCCGTGCCGTCGACGAGCGTGCCGCCCGCGATCTTCAGGTCATAGTCCATAGAGGCTCGCCACGTTGTCGTGCAGCACCATGCTGGTCTGCTCGGGCGTGAGGTGCACGGTCTGCTCCCGCAGCACGTCCTGCGACCACGGCCACGTCGAATCGCTGTGCGGGAAGTCGTTGCCCCACATGAGGCGCGCGGGGTTCGAGAGGTGGGCGGTCTGGAACGCGGTCCAGTCGTCCTGGAACGTCATGTAGATGTGCCCGCGGAAGTACGCGCTCGGGAGCTGCTTCAGATCCACCTGCCCGAGATGGTGGCGGTGGCGCTTGTAGAAGTGGTCCATGCGATACATGTAGTGCGGCGCCCAGCCGGCGTCGGCCTCGACGCACACCACCCTGAGCCGCGGATGGCGCTCGAACACGCCGCCGAAGATCAGCATCCCCATGATGTCCTGGTTCGCGCGGATGATGTTGATCGCGAAGTTTATCACCGGGCCGCGGTTCTTGGTGACGTCGGTCGGGGTCGTGAGGATGTGGAACGACGGCGGCAGCCCGAGGTCGACGACCGCCTCCCACACCGGGTCGTACATCGGATGGTGCCAGTCCTCCTGCCCCGGGATGCCCGGCAGCATCACGCCGCGGAGCCCGAGGCGCTTCATCTCCTTCAGGTCCTCGATCCCCTCCTCCGGCGTCCGCATCGCCGTCTGGCCGACGCCGAAGAGCCGATCCGGATGCGCCGCGCAGTACTCGGCGATCCACCGGTTGTAGGCCTGCATGCAGACGCGCTTGTACTCGAGGTCCGGATGGTTGCAGAGCACCATGCCGACCGTCGGGTAGAGGATCTCGCCGTGCACGCCGTCGCGGTCCTGGTCCGCGAGGCGCGCGTGCGGGTCCCAGCCGCCGCGGTACCACTCGTCGAACTTGCCCGACGGCGTGATGTCCTCGGGACGCTTGCCGGCTGCCGCGATAAGCCCCATCGGGATGAAGGAGCGCTGCATGCCGGGCAGCACGTAGACGTCGCCGGCCCCGTCCTGGCTCTGGAGGTGCGGCGCGCGGTCGCGCCAGGCGGGGTCGATGTGGGCGCGGTACGTGTCGGGGTGCTCGGTGATGTGCGAGTCGGCGGAGATGATCCGATCAGGCGTGAACATGGGGCAGGTTTAGGACCGCCGCACGACCGAACGCAAGACGCGGCGGGTCGCGCTCGCGTTCCCGCGACGCCTGGCGTAGAAGCACGCGCGCATGGCGATCTACCTCGTGCGCCACGGCGAGAGCGTATCCAACGCGGCGCGCATCGTGCAGCTCCCCGACGTGCGGCTCAGCCCTGCCGGGATCGAGCAGGCCGAGCACCTCGCCCGACGCCTCGCGGACGGCGGCATCACGCACATCCTTTCGAGCGACCTGCCGCGCGCCACTATGACGGCCGACGTCCTGCACCGGGTCACCGGGGCGCCGGTGACGCTCGACCCCGGCCTCCAGGAGCGCAGCTACGGCGACATCCGGGGCACGCCGTACTCGGCGTTGTGCGTCGACATCTTCGCCGCCGACTACGAGCCCCCGGGCGGCGAGACGTGGGCGGAGTTCCACGCGCGCGTCGACGCGGTGTGGGCGCGCGTGCTCGCGGCGGCCGCACGAACCCCGGGGAGCCTGGCCGTCGTCACGCACGGGCTGGTCTGCCAGGCGGTGCTCGATCGCCACCTCGACGCGCCGCCGGGGGCGGCTCCCATCTGGGGCAACACCGCGCTCACGATCATCGACGGGACCCCACCGCGCCACGTGCAGCTCCTCGCCTCCACGGCGCACCTCGACGCGGCGCCCACCGGCAGCGCGGTCTGAGACGCCATGGTCACAGGCGTCCTGCTCGGCCTCGGCGCCAGCGCGAGCTGGGCGGTCGCCAACGTCGTGATCCAGCGCAGCAGCCGCCGGCTCGGCGCGGTGCGGGCTGCGCTGTGGGCGCAGGTGGCGGGCGGGATCGGCGCGGCGCTGATCGCCCTGCTCGAGCAGCCGGCGGCGCCGTGGAGCACGAGCGCGACGGTGTGGGCGGCGACCGGCGGCGTGGCGGCGCTCGTGGCCTACGCGGGGCTCTTCACCGCGACCGAGGGCGGACGGCTGTCGATCGTCATCCCGATCATCTCGAGCTGGTCGGTGCTGGCGGCGGGGATCGGGATCGGCGTCCTCGGCGAGCACCTGAAGGCCGTGCAGCTCCTCGGCGCGGCGCTGGTCGTCGTGGGCGCATGGCTGGTCGCGCAGACCCCCGAGAACGCGACGCCGGGCGGCGAACGCCCGGCGCTCGTCGCCGCGCTCGCGGGGGCGCTCGGCTTCGGCGTCCTCATCCCGGCGATCGGGCAGCTCGCGCCCGTCGCCGGTGCGCTCGGCTCGGTTGCGGTCGTGATGGGGGTCGAGCTGGTGGTCGCGGTGCCGCTCGCGCTGGCGTTCGGCTTCGACCTGCGCCCGCCGCGCGGCGAGGAGTGGCGCATGGCGCTCGCGGCCGGGCTGTTCGAGGTCCTGGGCTTCGCCTGCGTGGCGCTCGCGACGGCGCGCGCGCCGGTCGCGATCGTGAGCCCTGCGGCGAGCATCGGCGGCGCCGTGACGGTCGCGTGGGCCTGGCTCGTGCTCCGCGAGCGGCCGGGCGCGGTCGCGCTCGCGGGCGCGGCGCTCAGCGCCGCGGGCGTCGTGACGCTCTCGCTCTGACGCTACCGCACCACGACGGCCGCCGCGGGCGCGAGCACGCCGCCGAACGGCGCGCCCTCCCCGGCCCCGTCGCTCGCCACCTCGACGATGCCGGTCGCCGGGACGGCGACCGGCTCGTCCACGAAGCTCGCCAGCACCGTCCGTCGATCGTCGCCGCACGTCCGCCCGTAGGCGAGCACGCCCGCCGGCGCCGGGAGCAGCTCGATCTCGCCGAGCTGCAGCGCCGGCGACGCGCGGCGCGCACGGAGCAGCCGGCGATAGAGGTGCAGCGTCGAGCGCGGATCGGCCCGCTGCGCGGCGACGTGCAGCCGGTCCGCGTCGGGCGGGAACGGGAGCCAGGGCTCGCGTCCCCAGCCGTGCTGCGGCGACGCGTCCCACGGGAGCGGCCCGCGGCAGCCGTCGCGCCCGCCGGGGTCGAGGCGACGTTCGCGCGGCACGACCGCGTCCTCGAGCCCCAGCTCCTCGCCGGCGTAGAGGAACGGCGTGCCGCGCAGCGTGAGCAGCAGCACGGCCGCCGCGCGGGCGCGCGCCTCTGAGCCGAAGCGCGTGCGATGCCGGGGCGTGTCGTGGTTGGACAGCACCCACGTCGGCCAGCCGCCGATCGGGTCGAGGCTCTCGGCGGCCCACGCGATGCGGTCGCGCCACGCATCGGCCTCCCAGGGCGTGAGGATTGCGGCCGGCAGCTCGAAGACGAGATGGAGCTGGTCGCCGCGTCCGAGATAGCGCGCGTGCGCGCCGGGCGTCATCAGGAACACCTCGCCGAGCAGCAGCCGGTCGCCGCCGAACGCGTCGGCGGTGCGGCGGAGATCGCGGAGCAGCGCGTGCGTCGAGGGCTGGTCGTTCAGCAGCGCGTGCGGCACGCCGGCCCATTCCGGCGGGTCGTCCGGCAGAAGCGGGTCCTTCCCGATCCCGTGCACGACGTCGACCCGGAAGCCGTCGACGCCGCGCGCGAGCCAGAACCGCAGCACGTCGTGCATGGCGCGGACGACGGCGGGATTGCTCCAGTCGAGGTCGGGCTGCTCGGGGAGGAAGAGGTGCAGGTAGTACTGCCCGGTCGCCGCGTCGAGCGTCCAGGCGGGCGTGCCGAGCGGGAACGCGGCGGCCCAGTTGTTGGGCGGCCCGCCGTCGGGACGCGGGTCGCGCCAGACGTACCAGTCGCGGTGCGCGCTGGTCCGCGAGCGGCGGGCGTCGACGAACCACGGGTGCCGGTCCGAGGTGTGGTTCGGCACCCAGTCGAGGAGCAGCTTCAGACCGCGCGCGTGCGCGTCGGCCAGGAGCCCGTCCAGGTCCGCGAGCGTCCCGAACAGCGGGTCGACGTCGCAGTAGTCGGCGACGTCGTAGCCGAAGTCGGCCATCGGCGAGCGGAAGACCGGCGAGAGCCAGAGCGCGTCGACGCCGAGCCAGGCGAGATGCTCGAGCCGCGCGCGGATCCCGGGCAGGTCGCCGACGCCGTCGCCGGAGGCGTCGGCGAAGGAGCGCGGATAGATCTGGTAGACGACCGCCGAGCGCCACCACGACATCGGGGCGCAGCATAGCACGCCGCGATCAGCGGAGGGCGCTCAGTCGGACTTGGCCTTGAAGAGCGTGCTGGTGTTGGTGCTGCTCGAGCTGTACGTCGCCTGCCAGCAGGCGTTGGTGCCGAGGAGCTGGACGGTGAGGCTCGGCGCCTGCACGAACGGCATCGCCGGCACCGCGAGGTTCTGCCCCTTGGCGCGCAGCACGACGTTCGCCAGCCCGTCGGTGCCGGGCTTGAGCACGATCGAGTTGACGCCGCCGTAGGCGAGCGCCTTGTCGCGGTAGCGGTAGCCCTTGCCGAACGTCGCCCAGTTGGCGCCGGCCGGGACGCGCGTGTCGAGCACGACGGCCGGCGCGCCCGCGTGCCGGTCGAACACGCACAGCTCGTAGTCGCCCGACGCGAGCGGGTTGCCGAAGTCGACGAGCTGGGTGTTGCTCCCCTTGCCCCACTTCCAGACCAGGGTGTCGCGCGACGGCGCCGAGCTGACCTTGATCGTGAGCTGCGCCTTCCCGGCCACGAACGGCGCCTTGCACGTGTTCACCGGCGTCGGCGTGCCGACGCAGGCGCCGGCCGCGCACACGTCGCCGGACGTGCAGCCGCTGCCGTCGTCGCAGCTCGTGCCGTCGAGCACGGGCGTGCCGGCGCAGTTGCCGGCCTGGCAGACGTCGCCGCTGGTGCAGCCGTTGCCGTCGTCGCAGACCTGGCCGTTCGTGCCGGAGCCGGGGGCGCCGCTGCCGAACGTCGTGACGGTGACCTGGTAGACGCCGGCGCCCGACTTCCGCCGGACGAGCAGGTGCCAGGTGCCGGCGGCGGGGGCGTTGAACTCGCAGAAGCCGTACGCGCTCGGCGTGGCGGCGGCGCAGTCGTAGTCGACGGTGGTCGGCGTTCCGGCCTGCTTCACGTAGAGGTCGAAGTCGGTCGGCCCGTCGTCCATGCCGTTCAGCGCGACGCGGAGCTTGGTGGTGCCGGCCGGCACGGTGAAGGACGGCGTCACCTGGGTGGTGATGCCGTCGAGCGTGCCCGACAGCTCGGTCACGGTGGTGTTGGCGTCCCCCGCCTGCGGCATCGCGCCGCAGTACGCGTTGGCGAGGTCGGCGCCGCCCTGAGCCTGGATCCAGTCGTGGTAGAAGTAGGTGTTGCCGTCGTAGGCCGCGTCGGTGGGCAGGCACGAATTGCTGTCGCCGCCCGACGTGGTGCCGGCGACCACCGGCCCGCAGCCGAAGTCGACGAACAGCGGGCCGCCGGAATCCCCGTTGCAGGTGTCGGAGTTGGAGCCTGGCGCGCCCATCGGCGCCGTGAAGTTGAAGCACACCGACGTCGCGTTCGAGATGCCGCCCGTGCACGCCGCCGTGACCACGCTGCCGACGCGCTTGATGCCGTAGTCGAAGTTCGGGTCGCCGCTCCGCCCGAAGCCGACGATGGTCGCGCGGGTGCCGGGCGGCGGCGTGCCGGTGGTGTTGATCGGGGTCGGCGCGATGCCGGTGACCGGCGTCGCGAGCTTGATCACGGCGACGTCGCCGACCGGGAAGTCGAAGGTCGGGTGCACCGCGACGCTCGCGACCGAGAAGAAGCCGGCGTGCTGGAAGAAGACCAGGTAGTCGCTCGCTCTGGGCGCGCTGGCGCCCTGGCAGTCGGCGCCGGTCCCGTTGCAGACGCAGTGGGCGGCGGTGAGGAACGTGTCGCAGCCGATCAGCGTGCCCGTGCACTGCATCGAGGCGATGCTGGCGTTGCCGGGCGTGAGCAGCACGCCGGTGCTGGCGTACTGTCCGGTGAGAACCCCGTTCACGATGCGCGCGTCGACCGGGCGGTTTGCGGCGCGGCGCCCATGTGCCGGCGCCGTCATCCCTGCCAGCACGGCGAGCGCGAGAAGCAGCGAGCGACGGAGCGTCGGGGTCGGCATGCGCGCGTCGTTCGGCGGCCCGGCAGAACCCGGCGGAGGCCTCGAACGAAGGCGCCTTCTACCGCTCCATGTGCGCGACCGTCAACAACTTTCTCGCGCGAAGCGCGCCGCGCGCAAGGCTTCGCCGTGCGCCGTGCGGGGCGCGCTTGGAGGTCGCTCACAGGGGGCGCTCATGTGTCACGCGCGGAACCGCGTTGCGCACGGCAGCCGCCGCGGCTCCGCCTACGCGGTCGCCGCGCACGGCGTTCGCTGCGGAGCACCATGGCGTCGGAACGGGCGCCGTCGTAGTGTCGAGCGATGCGCCTCGTCGTCGCGATCAGCGCCCTCGCGTGCGTGCTCGGCGGCGTGGCGCGCGCGACGACGTACACCGTCGCCGCGTCGGGCGGCGACTTCACGACCATCCAGGCGGCGCTCGACGTCGCGGTCGCCGGCGACACGATCCAGGTCCGCCGGAAGGCGACGCCGTACGGCGAGAAGCTCGTCTTCCCGCGCAGCGGGAACGCGAGCAGCGGGTTCATCTCGCTCGAGGCGTATCCCGGCGAGCAGCCGGTGCTCGACGGCACCGGGCTCCCGGCCGGCGACATGGTCCTCATCGACACGCGGAGCTACGTCCGCGTGTCGGGTCTCGAGATCCGCAACGACCTGAACGTCCACGACGCGTCGGGCATCCGCGTGCTGGGCTCGGGCGCGCACGTCGAGCTGCTCGGCAACGACATCCACGACATCCGCGGCGCCGACGCGATGGGCATCACCGTCTACGGCACCGATCCCGCGACCCCGATCTCGGACCTCGTCATCGACGGCAACACGATCCACGACTGCGATCCCGCGCACAGCGAGGCCCTCGCGCTGAACGGCAACGTCACGAGCTTCGCCGTCACGAACAACGTCGTGCGCGACGTCAACAACATCGGCATCGTGATGATCGGCGGCGAGAAGGACATCCAGCCCGACCAGACCAAGGTGGCGCGGAGCGGCGTCTGCCGCGGCAACACGGTGATCCGCGCGCGGTCGGTCTACGGCGGCGGGTTCGCGGGCGGCATCTACGTCGACGGCGGGCGTGACATCGTCGTCGAGCACAACGTGGTGACGCAGTCGGATCTCGGGCTCGAGGTCGACGCGGAGAACACCGGCGTCGTCGCCAGCAACGTGACGGTCCGGGACAACGTCCTCTACGCCAACGAGAAGGCCGGGCTGGTGTTCGGCGGATTCGCGGCGGGCGTCGGCCGCGTCAAGAACTGCACGTTCGAGAACAACACCGTCTACCACAACGACACGCTCGGCGCGGGCTTCGGCGAGCTGTGGATCCAGTACGCCGAGGACAACCTGGTCCGGAACAACCTCTTCGTCGCGACCGCGCAGGGCCGGCTCGTCACGTCGGACGCCGGCAACGTGAACACGACCGTCGACTACAACCTCTGGTGGGCCGACGCGGCCGCGGGCGCGGTCACCGCCACGTGGAACGGCGCGGCGTACACCGGCTACGCCGCCTACCAGGCCGGCACGGGCCAGGACGCGCACTCGCCGTTCGTGAATCCGCTGTTGGTGAACCCCGCCGCCGCGGACTTCCATCTCGGCCCCGGCTCGCCCGCCATCGACGTCGGCGATCCGGCCTTCGTCGCCGCCGCGGGCGAGACCGACCTCGACGGCGCCCTGCGCGTGAACGGCCCGCGCGTCGACGCGGGCGCCGACGAGGCCACCACCTGCGGCGACGGTGTCACCACGCCGCCCGAGCAGTGCGACGACGGGAACGCCGTCGACGGCGACGGCTGCGACTCGAACTGCACCGTCACCGCGTGCGGCAACGGCATCGTCACCGCCGGCGAGCAGTGCGACGACGGCAACACCGCGGCCGGCGACTGCTGCTCGCCCACCTGCCAGCTCGAGCCGAACGGCGCCGCGTGTGACGACGGCGACCCCTGCACCAACGTCGACGCGTGCACGGCCGGCGTCTGCACGGGCGCCGCCGCGCCGGCGACCGGCTGCCGCGCAGCCCGGTCCGGGACCGTGCAGCTCCGCAACACGACCCCAGACAAGAAGGACGTCCTCGTCTGGCACTGGAAGCAGGGCGCCGCGACCAGCGCGGCCGAGCTGGGCGCGCCCACGACGACGACCGGCTACGCGCTCTGCGTGTACGACGCGGTGGGCGGCGTGCCCGTGCTGCGCCTCGGCGCGTCGCTCCCCGGCGGCGCGCGCTGCCGCAGCAAGGCGTGCTGGAAGGTGCTCGGGTCGGGCGCGGTCAAGTACGCCGACCGCGACGGCGCCGCGCACGGCGTGACCGGGCTCCTCTTCAAGCCCGGCGCGCCGGCGAGCCTCACGCTCAAGGGCAAGGGCGGGCACCTCGCGCTGGCGCCGTTCCCGCTCGCCCAGCAGCCCGCCGTCACGCTCCAGCTGAAACGCACCGACGCCCCGCTCTGCTGGGAGTCGGTGTTCACCGCGCCCGCGACGCACAGCGACGGCGCGCAATTCAAAGACAAGCTTCCCTGACCACGGAGGGTCTCCCGGATGGACGTCGCCGCCGCCGATCACCTGCTCACCACCACGCGCTCGGTCCGCAAACGCCTGGATCTCAGCCGCCCGGTCGAGCCGGCGGTGATCGAGCGCTGCATCGAGATCGCGCTCCAGGCGCCCACCGGCTCGAACGCGCAGGGCTGGAGCTTCGTGGTGGTCACCGACGCCGTCAAGCGGAAGGGGCTCGCCGACCTCTACAAGCGCGGCTTCGGGCTCTACGCCGGCAACCCCGATCTGCACGCGCCATACGCGGCCGACGACCTGCGCAGCCGGCAGATGCCGCGCGTGCTCGATTCCGCCACCTGGCTCGCCGAGCACCTGCACGAGGTCCCGGTGCACGTGATCCCGTGCATCGAGGGACGGATCGAGAACGCCGGACCCCTCGCGCAGGCGTCGGTGTACGGCTCGATCCTGCCGGCGGCGTGGTCGTTCATGCTCGCGCTCCGGCCGCGCGGCCTCGGCAGCGCGTGGACGACGCTGCACCTGATGTTCGAGCAGGAGGCGGCGGCGATCCTCGGGCTGCCGGCGAACGTCACGCAAGCGGCGCTGCTGCCGGTCGCGTACGTGAAGGGCACGGACTTCAAGCCCGCCAAGCGTCTGCCCGCCCGGCAGCTCACGCACTGGAACACCTGGGGCACGCATCGCTGACCCATGGCGGCGCGCTTCGAGCTTCCGGCCGAGCATCCCCACGTCGCGGTGGTCACGATCGACCGCCCGGCGCAGGCCAACGCGCTCGACCCGCCGACGCTGCGCGACCTCGCCGCCGCGTGGCGCCGGATCGCCGGCGATCCCGAGATCCGCTGCGCGATCCTCACCGGCGCGGGCGACCGCGTCTTCTGCGCCGGCATGGACATGCACACGACGATCCCCGCCGCCCAGCAGCTCGCGCGCGGCGAGCGCCTCGACGACGAGACGTTCGAGGGGCTCCGCAGCGTGCAGACCGCGACGCTCGCCGGCTTCGACCTCGGCACGCCGCTGGTCTGCGCCGTCAACGGCCACGCGCGCGCCGGCGGCTTCGACCTGATGCTGGCCGCCGAGATCCGCCTCGCGGTCCCGCACGCGACGTTCGCGCTCGAGGAGGTGGCGCTCGGCCTCTACCCGACCGGCAACGCGACCGTGCTGCTGCCGCGCGAGATCGGCTGGGTGCATGCGCACGAGCTGCTCCTCACCGCCCGCCCGATCGACGCCAGGCGCGCCGAGACGATCGGCCTCGTGAACCGGCTGGCGCCCGCCGACCGGCTCATGGCCGAGGCGTTCGACGTCGCCGACGCGATCGCGGCGAACGCGCCGCTGGCCGTGCGGGCGACCCGGGCCGGCGTCCGGGAGCTGCTGGCGCTCCCGCTCGACGAGGCGTATCGACGCCAGGAGCAGCTCGGCCGGCCGCTCCGGGCCACCGAGGATGCGCGGGAAGCGCAGCGGGCGTTCGTCGAGAAGCGCCGCCCGGCATGGAAGGGACGCTGATGCAGGAGTCGATCGTCGAAACCAGCTACGGGAAGCTGCGCGGGCAGACCGCGCACGACGTCACCGTGTTCCGGGCCATCCCGTACGCGCGGCCGCCGGTGGGGTCGCGCCGCTTCTTCCCGCCGGCGCGCCCCGAGCCGTGGGCCGGCGTCCGTGACGCGACGAAGATCGGGCGCGCGGCGCCGCAGAACCCGAGCCCGCTGATGGCGATGCTCGGCTCGCACGTGCGCGTGCTCGACGAGGACTGCCTGACGCTCGACGTCGCCACGCCCGCCCCCGACGGCCAGAAGCGCCCGGTGATGGTCTGGATCCACGGCGGCGCGTTCGTCCTCGGCGCGGGCTCCGACCCGATGTACGACGGCGGCACGCTCGCGCGCGTCGGCGACGTGGTGGTGGTCACCATCAACTACCGGCTGGGCGCGCTCGGCTTCCTCGACCTGGCTGCGGCGACGGAGAACCGCGTCCCGGCCGCCGGCAACCAGGGGCTCCGCGACCAGATCGCGGCGCTCGAGTGGGTGCGGGACGAGATCGCGTCCTTCGGCGGCGATCCCGACAACGTCACGGTGTTCGGCGAGTCGGCGGGCGCGATCAGCGTCGGCACGCTGCTCGGCGCGCCCGCGGCGCACGGGCTCTTCCGTCGCGCGATCCTCCAGAGCGGCGCCCCCAACTTCGTGAACCCGCGCGACGTCTCCGAGCGGGTCGCGCGCGAGGTGCTGACGGAGCTGGGCATCCCGAGAGCCGAGGCGGCCAGGCTGTCCGAGGTCCCGGTCGAGCGGCTGCTCGGCGTGCAGCTCCGGGTCGCGAACCGCAGCGGCGTGGGCGGGGGCCTGCCCTTCGCCCCGTCGATCGACGGGATCACGCTGCCGCAGCACCCCTTCCACGCCATCGCCGCCGGCGGCGTGCGGGACGTCGCCGTGCTGGTCGGGACCACGCTCGAAGAGATGAAGCTCTTCATGATGATGGACCCGAAGGCCAAGACGCTCGACGAGGCCGGGCTGCTCCGCCGCTGCGAGCGCTGCGTCCCGGGCCCGGATCCCGAGCGGGCGGCGCGCGCCGTCGAGATCTACCGGAGCGCCCGCGCCGCGCGCCGCATGCCGGTCACGCCGCCCGAGCTGTGGTGCGCGATCGACTCCGACAAGCAGTTCCGCTACCCGTCGACGCGCGTCGCCGAGCTGCAGCGCGCGCAGGGCGCCGACGCGTTCTCGTACCTGTTCACCTGGCGCTCGCCGCTCATGGAAGGCGTGCTCGGCTCCTGCCACGCGCTCGAGCTGCCGTTCGTGTGGGGCACGCTCGTACACCCGGCGCTGGCGCTGTTCGCCGGCACCGGCCCCGACGCGACGACGCTCGCGCACCGGATGCAGGAGGCGTGGGTGGCGTTCGCGCGCACCGGCAACCCGTCGACGCACGCGCTCCCGTGGCCCCGCTACGACGTCCCGCGCCGCGCGACCATGATCTTCGGGCAGGAATGCGGCGTCGAGGACGCGCCGCTCGAGCCCGAGCGCCGGTTCTGGGAATTCTGGGACGGGATCCTGTAGGAGATCGCCATGCGCGCCGCCGTGATGCGACATTCGACGCTGGTCGTCGACACCGTGCCCGATCCGGAGCCCGGGCCGGGCGAAGTCCTCGTGAAGACGCTCGCCTGCGGGATCTGCGGCTCCGACCTCCACGCGCTCGAGCACGCCGACAAGCTGGTCGAGTCGGCGGCCGAGTCCGGCGTCCCGTTCCTGATGGACGTGCAGCGCGACATCGTGATGGGCCACGAGTTCTGCGCCGAGGTGCTCGACTACGGGCCGGGCGCCATGAAGACGCACGCGCCCGGGACCCGCGTCGTGTCGATGCCGCTCGCGATGAGCGCGAGCGGCCTCCAGGGCGTCGGCTACTCGAACGACTACCCGGGCGGCTACGGCGAGTTGATGAAGCTGTCCGAGCTGTTCCTGCTGCCGGTGCCGAACGGGCTCCCGACCGAGCACGCCGCGCTCACCGAGCCGATGGCGGTCGGCATGCACGCGGTCGCCAAGTCGCGCTTCGACCAATGGGACGCGCCGATGGTGATCGGCTGCGGCCCGGTCGGGCTGGCGGTGATCGCGGCGCTCAAGCTCCGCGGCGCGGAGCCGATCGTCGCCGCCGACTTCTCGTCGACGCGCCGCGCGCTGGCGCAGAAGATGGGCGCGCACGTGGTCGTGGATCCGGCCAGGACGCCCGCGATCGAGGCGTGGCGCGAGGCCGCGGGCGCGAGGCCGGCGGTGATCTTCGAGTGCGTCGGCGTGCCAGGCCTGCTGCTCCAGGTGATGCGCGACGCGCCCCGCGAGGCGCGCGTCGTCGTCGCCGGCGTCTGCATGGAGGAGGACCGCATCCGGCCGATGATCGGCATCAACAAGGAGCTGTCGCTCCAGTTCGTGCTGGGCTACACGCCCGACGAGTTCGCCGGCACGCTCACCGCGATCGCCGAGGGCAGGATCGACGTCGCGCCGCTCGTCACCAGCCGGATCGGCGTCGCCGACGTGCCGGCGGCATTCGAGGAGCTGGCGAACCCGGAGGGACAGGCGAAGATCCTCGTGGAGCCGTGGCGATGAGGATCGCACTGGCCCTCGGGACGTTCCCGGCGTAGCGCCCGGTGACGACGGATTCCGCGGAGTCGGCGGGCCGGCGGTCGCGTCGGCGGACGTGGGTCAGCATCGCCCGGATGGGCGCCCCGTACTGGGGCCGCTTCCTCCTGGTCGCGCTGTTCGCCGCACTGAGCGCCGGAGCGGGGCTTCTCGAGCCGCTGGTCTATCGCACCGCGGTCAACGACGTCGCCGGCGTCTTCGTCAACCGGGCGGCGATGAAGGCGGAGAGCGCGGCCAAGCCCAAGGAGAGCAAGCCGGCGCCGGCGCCGAAGGTCAAGCCGCCGCACACGCACCCGCGCGGGCTGAACCGGGTCACCGACCCGCCGCGGCGCGCCGCGACGCCGCACACGACCCGCCCGCATCGCAAGAAGAAGCGGCAGCAGCACCACCATCGCGGCAAGGTTGCGCCCCGGACCGTGCAGGACATGTTCACGACCCTGCTCTGGGCGGTCGGGCTGCTATTCCTCACCGGGCTCACCGCGCAGCTCTTCGAGGTGCTGGCCGACAACACCGCCGCCGCCACCGCCAACCGGATCGAGGAGGACTTCATCGGCCGCACGTTCGGCCACGTGCTGGGCCTCAGGCTCGGGTTCTTCGGCCGCCGCGCCAGCTCGGCGCTCGCCCGCCAGATCGACCAGTCCGACCAGGTGGCGCCGATCGTCACGTCGTTCGCGAAGGACATCCTGCCCGAGGTGTTCCGCGTCGTCGGCACGTTCGCGATCATGTTCACGCAGAGCCCGCCGCTCACCGCGGTGGCCCTCGGCACGCTGCCGGCGTACTTCTTCGTCGCGCGGCGCTCGGCGCGCACCCTCGAAGCGACGCTGCCGCGCTACTACAGCCTCTGGGAGGAGGTCTCGGCGCGCATCCGCGACGCGGTGGGCGCGATCAAGACCGTCAAGCTGAGCGGCGCCGAGACGCGCGAGGTCGAGCGGCTACAGACCGCGTCCCACGAGGCGTACGCGACCTACCTCGAGCGCAACCGGCTCGCGAACCGCTACGTGTTCTGGCAGTCGCTGCTGCACCAGCTCGGCGAGGCGCTGGTGCTGGCGTACGGCGGCTGGCGCGTCCTTGCGCACCAGCTCACGCCCGGCGACGTCGTCATGTTCGTCACCTACCTCGACCGGCTCTACGGGCCGATCGACTCGCTGACCAGCCTCGCCAAGACGCTCCAGGAGCACGCGATGTCCCTCGAGCGCGGCTTCCGGCTGCTCGAAGCGAGCGACACCGAGCCGCGCGGCGTCGCCCTGGTGCCGGGGCCGGGGCGCGTCGAGTTCCGCGACGTCCGCTTCAGCTACGTGCCGGACCGGCCGGTGCTCCACGGCGTGAGCTTCACGCTCGAGCCCGGCACCGTGACCGCGCTGGTCGGACCGTCGGGCGCCGGCAAGACCACGATCGCCGACCTGCTGCTCCGGCTGCACGAGCCCGACGCCGGAGCGATCTTCGTCGACGGGCAGCCGCTCGCGCGCCTCGACCCGGCCTCGGTGCGGCAGGCGGTGAGCGTGGTGTCGGCCGACGGCGCGGTCTTCCGCGGCACGCTCGCCGAGAACATCCGCTACAAGCGCCCCGACGCGACCGACGCCGAGATCGAGGCCGCGGCGCTCGCCGCGGGTCTCGGCCGGACGCTCGACCGCCTCCCCGACCGCCTCGCCACCGAGATCGGCGAGGGCGGTATCGGCCTCGCGGTGGGCGAGCGCCAGCGCGTGCAGCTCGCGCGCGCGTTCGCGTCGCGCCCCCGCATCCTGGTCCTCGACGAGGCGACCGCGAACCTCGACTACGCGACCGAGAACGAGATCAAGGACGCACTCGCCGCCATGGAGCACGGCCGCACGACGCTGATCATCGCGCACCGCTACTCGATGGTGCGGGACGCCGACCACGTGCTCGTGCTCGAGGCGGGCCGGCTGACCGAGCACGGAACGCCGGAGGCGCTGATCGCGGCCGGCGGCTGGTTCGCGCGCTTCGCCTCCGACGCGGCACAGCGCCGCGACCTCGGCACCGCCGACGACCCGATCGCCGCCGACGAGGACGAAGACGACGAGTAGCGCCGCTCAGGGCGCGAGCGTCGAGCGGCGGGCGCCCCACACGATCAGCCGCTGATACGCGGTCGGCAGCAGGCGCTGGAGCGTCGTCAGGAGTTGCGCGTCGGGCCCGATCACGACCCGGCGCGCGTTGCGCTGCACGCCGCGGATGATCGCGCGCGCCGCCTGCTCCGGCGACCGGCGCGCGAGGCGCTCGAACTCGCGCGCCATCTCCTCCTTGCTCACGCGCTGCGCCCGCTCGGCCGAAATGCGCGAGCGCCGGACGATGTTCGTCCGGATGCCGCCCGGGTGCACGCAGGTGGCGCTCACTCGCGTGCGCGCCAGCTCCAGGTCCACGCGCAGCGACTCCGTGAACCCGCGCACCGCGAACTTGGCCGCGTGGTACGCCGCCTGCCCCGGCACCGCGATGATCCCGAAGATGCTCGAGACGTTGACGACGTGGCCCTCGTCGGCGTGGAGCAGGTGCGGCAGGAACGCCTTCGTGCCGTGCACCACGCCCCAGAAGTTGATGCCCATGAGCCAGTCGAAGTCCTCGTACGTCATCTCCGCCACCGACGCCGCGAGCGCGACGCCGGCATTGTTGACCACCAGGTGCACGCGCCCGTGCGCCGCGATCACGGCGTCGGCGTGCCGGTGGACGGCGGCGCGGTCGGCGACGTCGACGCGCTCGGCGGTCACCCGCACGCCCGACCGCGCCACCAGCGCGGCGGTCTCCGCGAGCCCCGCCTCGTCGACGTCGGAGAGCGCGAGCGCGGTCCCCATCCCCGCCAGCTGCACCGCGAGCGCGCGGCCGATCCCGGAGCCGGCGCCGGTGATGGCCGCGACCTTCCCCCGGAGGTCGCGCATCAACCGAGCTTCCCGACCAGTGCCCCGAGATGCAGCTCGACGTCGCGGGTCTGTCCGCCCAATTCGAGGAAGCGCGCCATCCGCGCCCGCGCGGGCGTCGTCGCGAGCGCGCGGGCGAAGGCGTAGGCCTCGTCGCAGAGCCCGGGCGTCACCGGCCCCTCGGCGGCGTCGACCGCGCGCTTGGCGAGCGCGATCGCCTCCGCCGGGAACGACGCGATCCGGTACGCCAGCGCGTCGACGAACGGCCCCAGCTCCGCCGGCGGCATCGCTCGATTCAGGTAGCCCCAGCGTTCCGCCAGGTCCGCGGGCACGTCGTCGCAGCCGAGCACGATCTCGAGCGCCCGCGCGCGGCCGACGAGGCGCGGCAGCCGCTGCGTGCCGCTGCCGCCGGGGATGATGCCGAGCGCGACCTCGGGCTGCGCCAGCACCGCGCGACCGAGCGCGCCGAAGCGCATGTCGCACGACAGCGCGAACTCGCTCCCGCCGCCGCGCGCGATGCCTTCGATCCGGGCGATCGTCGCCTTCGGCATGGTGCGGAAGCGCTCGACCATCTGGTGGAAGAAGCCGAGCGTGGCGTCGCGCCGCGCCTCGCCGTGCGGGAGCCCGAGAATCAGCGCGACGTCGGCGTGCGCGATGAAGAACTCCGGGTTCGCGCTGTCGACGACCACGACCCGCACGCCGTCGTCAGCCTCGAGCTCGCGGCCGACGCGGTCGAGGTCGCGCATCAACGCCAGGTCGAAGAGGTTGATCGGCGGATGGTCGAGCGTCACGAACGCCACGCCGCGGTCCAGGCGGACGCGGAGCGCGTCGTAGCCGTCGTATGCCATGGCCGCCTCTAGCACACGTCGGATTGACTGCTGCAAGGGGCCGGCGCTAGCTTCGCGGTCATGCCGCTCCATCCCCAGGCTCGCGCGTTCATCGACCAGGTGGCGCCGCCCGGCAGTCCCGGGCTGCACCAGCTCGACCTTCCGGTGCCGGAGATCCGGAACCTCGTGATCACGATGTTCACGGCGACGCAGGCCGGCGAGCCGGTCGCGGTCGGGCGCATCGAGGAGCGCACCGTGCCGGGTCCGGCGGGACCGATCCCGGTGCGCGTCTACACGCCGGCCGGCAGCGGCCCGTTCCCCGTGCTGGTCTACTTCCACGGCGGCGGCTGGGTGATCTGCAACCTCGACACCCACGACCGCGCCTGCCGCCTGCTGACGACGGCGATCGGCTGCGTGGTGGTGTCCGTCGACTACCGGCTGGCGCCCGAACATCCCTTCCCCGCCGCGGCCGAGGACTGCTACGCGGCGGCGAAGTATGTCGCCTCGCACGCCGCCGAGTTCGGCGGCGACCCGCAGCGGGTCGCGATCGGCGGCGACAGCGCGGGCGGCAACCTGACCGCGGTGGTCGCGCAGATGGCGCGCAACAAGGGCGGGCCGAAGCTCGTCCACCAGCTCCTCATCTACCCGGTGACCGACGCGGCGATGGACACCACGTCGTATCGCGAGAACGCCGACGGCTACTTCCTCACGACCGAGATGATGGCGTGGTTCTGGAACCACTACGTCCCGAGCAAGGCCGACCGCCACAGCCCGTACGCGTCGCCGCTCCGCGCGTCGGACCTGGCCGGGCTGCCGCCCGCAACCGTGCTCACGGCGGAGTTCGACCCGCTGCGCGACGAGGGCGAGGCCTACGCCGCGCGCCTCCACGACGCCAAGGTGCCGGTGAAGGCGGTCCGCTACGACGGCATGATCCACGGCTTCTTCGGCAACCCGCTGTTCGACGCCGCCAGGCGCGCGCTCGAGGACGCCGCGGCGGCGCTCAAGGCCGCCTTCCGCTGATCATGCCGGGACGGCTCGCCGGCAAAGTCGCACTCGTCACCGGGGCCGGCCGCGGCATCGGGGCCGCCATCGCCAAGTGGTTCCGCGACGAGGGCGCGACGGTCGTCGTCAACGACCTCCAGCAGCCGTCGGCCGACGCGGTCGCGCGGCTCGTGGACGGCCTCGGCGTCGCGGCCGACGTCTCCGACTCGGCGGCGGTGGCACGCATATTCGAGGCGGTCGGGAAACGGTACGGTCGCCTCGACGTGCTGGTGAACAACGCCGGCATCTCCGGCATGGAGGGCATGCCGCACGTCGCCGAGATGGTGACCGGCATGATGGCGCGGCAGGCGACCGAGCGCGCCGCCGGCGGTCCCGTCACCACGCACCTCGACGTCACCATGAACCTGCCCGACGACGCGTGGCGGAGGATGCTGGCCGTCCACCTCGACGGGACGTTCTACTGCTCGCGCGAGGCGCTCAAGATCATGGCGCCGCAGGGCGCGGGCTCGATCATCAACATGGGCTCGATCATGGCGACGGCGCCGGTCGCGGGGGCGCCGCACTACTCGGCGGCGAAGGCCGGCATCCTCGGGTTCACCCGCGCGTTGGCGCGCGAGGTGGCGAGCCGGGGGATCCGGGTGAACGCGATCGCACCGGGGTGGATCGACACCGACATGACGGCGCCCCTGGGACCGACGAAGCACGAGCTCACGAGGAACATCTCGACGGGACACTTCGGCACGCCGGACGACATCGCGTGGGCGGCGGTGTACCTGGCGAGCGACGAGTCGGCGTACATGACGGGCCAGGTGATGTCGCCGAATGGCGGCTGGCACATGGGGCAGTGAAAGGATGCCGTCGGGCGGAGGCGCCGGGGGGCCTGCGGGGCTTCGATTCGGCGCCGCTCCACGATGCAGCCACGATCGCGCCGCTCGCTCGGCACCTCATAGGCGCCCCGCAGGCCCCCCGGCGCCTCCGCCCGACGGCACCACCTTCTTCTTGGGGATGGTACGCGCATGGTGTCGTTGGTAGCGAAGGTCGGAGCACGCGCGGTCTTTCCCGTGATCGTGGTCGTTGCGGGCGGGGTGGCTGTTGGGTTGGCTCCCGCCAACCCGCCGCTGTTGCCGGGGGCCGGCTCCGGCCACGATGCGGTTCGGTACGCGGTCGCCATTGGCAGTACGTACCTGGTGCTTGCCGTTTTGGAGCGGGTGTTGCCGTATCGGCGGGAGTGGGTGAACTCGAAAGGGGATCTGCGGGCGGATGTTGCGCATTTCTTCTTGACGGCGATTCCGGCGAACGAGCTGGTGAAGGCGGCGATCAACCTCCTCGTCGTGGCGGCGGCGGGATGGGGGGTGTCGGGGTTCGGGTTGGGGATCTGGCCGGTGGGGTGGCCGATGGGGGCGCAGCTGCTTCTGGCGGTGCTGCTGGCGGAGCTGGGGCACTATGCGTTTCATCGGTGGTCGCACGAGATTCGGTGGCTGTGGCGGTTTCACGCGGTGCACCACAGCGCGCCGCGGTTGTACTGGTTGAACGCGACGCGGTTCCATCCAGTAGATCTGTTCGGGACGTTGCTGGCGCAGTACCTGCCGTTGTTCGCGCTGGGGATCCCGGCGCATGCGTTCGCGACGTACGCGATCTTCACGGGCGTGTACGGGCAGCTCCAGCACAGCAACATCGACGTGCGGACCGGACGACTCAGGTGGCTCTTCAGCACGCCGGAGCTGCACCGCTGGCACCACTCCACCGTGCCGGCGGAGGGCAACAACAACTACGGCGCGATCTTCAGCGTGTGGGACTGGCTGTTCGGGACGCTCTTCTTCCCGCGCGACCGGAGCTTCACTGGCCCGGTGGGGATCGCGGACCGGCCCGACTTCCCGACGGGGTGGCTGGGCCAGCTCGCGTCGCCGCTGCGCGCGCCGTCCTGACGCCGACGGCATTCGAATACGCCGGGTTCCGGCTCGTCGCCGGCGTCGGGCGCGCTTGCCTCGGGGGGCCGTCCATGGTGGCTATGCTCTCCCATGAAGACGTTCAGGGATCGGGTCGCGGTGGTGACGGGCGCGGCCAGCGGGATCGGGCGCGCCATGGCCGAGCGCTTCGCGGCCGAGGGCATGAAGATCGTGCTGGCCGACGTCGAGGAGCAGCCGCTCGCCAAGGCGGCGGCGGAGATGAAGTCGGCGGGCGCCGCCGTGCTGGCGGTGCGCACCGACGTCGCGAAGGCGGGCGACATGGCCGCGCTCGCGAAGAAGACCAGGGAGACCTTCGGCGGCGCGCACGTCCTCTGCAACAACGCCGGCGTCAGCGTCGCCGGACCGATATGGGAGAAGACGGTCCAGGACTGGGAGTGGATCCTGGGCGTGAACCTGTGGGGCGTGATCCACGGCATCCGCGAGTTCGTCCCGATGATGCTCGCGCAGGACACCGAGGCGCACGTCGTCAACACCGCGTCGATGGCGGGGCTCGTCTCCGGGCCCGGCATGGCGCCGTACAACGTCACCAAGCACTCGGTCGTGACGATGTCCGAGTCGCTGCACCACGAGCTGGCGATGGCGTCGGCCGGGCGCGTGAAGGTTTCGGTGCTCTGCCCCGGGTGGGTGAACACCAAGATCGCGGAGTCGGAGCGCAACCGTCCGGCGGAGCTGCCCGAGACCGGACCGGAGGCCCCTGCCCACGACGTCATGCTCCAGATGGTGAAGGGCTTCCTCGCGAACGGGCTCCCGCCCGCGCGCGTCGCCGACCTGGTGTTCGCGGCGATCCGCGACGAGCGCTTCTACATCCTCACGCATCCCGAGTGGAAGCCGATGATCCGCACCCGGATGGAGGACATCCTCGAGGAGCGGAGCCCCACCTACGCCGGGATCGCCTAGCCCTCGACGTCGATCGCGAGCACGGTAGCGAGCGGGTCGAGGAGCCGCTCCGGCACCTCGATCACCAGCTCGCCGGTCGGGTCGGGGTTGAACAGCGTGTCGACGACCGGGCAGCGCGTGGCGAACGCCAGCGGCGTCCCGGTGCGCAGCTCCTGCACCGCGCGCACGCGCCGGATCGGCAGGCCGCGCACCGCCACGCGCTCGTAGGGGCGCAGCAGCAGATGCACGAAGACGCGGCTCCCCTTCCGCGTCGTCGGCGCGTAGCACTGCCAGGGCGCGAGCCCCGGCGTGGTGTCGAGGATGCCCTCGGCGTGCGCCGCCATCCACGCGGCGATCGCGTCGAGGCGCTCGCGCTGCTCCGGCGGGAGGCTGCCGTCGGCCGTCGGCGAGACGTTGAGCAGCAGGTTGCCGCCGCGGCCGGCGACCTCGCAGAGCGCGTGCACCAGGTCGCGCGACGACTTGTAGCCCGCGTCCTGTGGGTTCCAGCCCCAGCTCTCGTTCATCGTGAGGCAGGTCTCCCACGGCCCCGCCGGCGGCTCGGCTGGGATGAACTGCTCGGGCGTGTCGAAGTCGCCGACGCCGGGCAGCCGGTCGTTGAGGAGGATCCCCGGCTGCCACTCACGGATCGTCTTCTCGAGCTCCCACGACCGCCACTCGTCGGCGGTGCGCTCCCAGCCGCCGTCGAACCACAGCAGGTCGATGCGACCGTAGCCGGTGAGCAGCTCGCGGAGCTGGGTGCGCAGGAAGTCCGAGTAGCGCGCCCACTGCGCCGGCGTCGGCCGCGGCGCCATGCCGTAGCGGTACGGCCGGTCCGCGTCGGTGAACGGCGGGTAGTCGGGGTGGTGCCAGTCGCAAAGCGAGAAGTAGAGACCAACGCGCAGCCCGGCCGCGCGCGTCGCCTCGACATACTCGCCGACGACGTCGCCGCCGTACGGACCGCGCGCCACCGAGAAGTCGGACGCACGCGTGTCCCAGAGCGCGTAGCCGTCGTGGTGCTTGGCGGTGAGGACGGCGTAGCCCATCCGCGCACGCGTCGCCGCCGCGATCCATTCCCGGGGCGCGTCCTTCTTCGGCGCGAAGCCGGCCGCGTTCGCGTGATACGTCGCGGCGGGCACGTCCTGGCAGCGCGGCAGCGCCGCCATGCCGCCGACCAGCGGCCACGACAGCTCCCAGCCCTGCCGGCTCGGGTGCCCCCAGTGGACGAACATCCCGAAACGCGCCTGGCGGAACCAGTCGGTCACGTGCCGGCGCGCTCCTCGATCGTGCGGCGGATCCAGCGCCGGTACAGCTCGATCGGGTGCGCGCCGGTGAGCGGCGCGTCGCGGCCGACCATCCACACCGTCGGCACGCCCGTCACGCCGCGCTCGACCGCCTCGTTGTGCTCGTCGACGACTTGACGCACGAGCGCGGGGTCCTCGACGCGCTCGAAGGCGCTCGCCGGCAACCCGGCCTCCTTCCAGATCGCGTACAGCGTGTCAGGGTCGGTGATGTCGCGGTTCTCGGCGAAGTAGGCGTGCAGCAGGCGCTCGTGGACGGCGTCGAACGCGTCGGGGCCGAGCGTCGCCGCCGCCTTCGCGACCAGGTGCGGCGGCACGCTGTGCGATGGCGGCCCCGCGTCGCCCTCCCAGACCCGGAACGTGCCGGCGTCGGGCTCGGCCGCGGGCCGCAGCCACGAGCGCGTGTAGGCGCGGAACTGCTCGAGCGTGCGGTTCGGGTCGACGCGGGGCCGCAGCAGGTACGCGCGCCAGTCGAGGCGCACCTGGTCGCCGAACTCGGCCTCGATCCGGCGCAGCCGGACGGCGCCGTTGTAGCACCACGGGCAGAGGTAGTCGGAGTAGACGATCAGCTCGATGGCGCCCATCGCGCTCCTCCCATAGCACACCCACTGCGGTGCGCATGCTCGAGCGGCTCGGCATGACACGCGAGCGGCGGGTGCGGAAGGGCTGGACCGGGCTAGTCGACTACGCGCTCCGGCCGATGGAGTTCCGGCGGTAGGCGCCCCGGGCGGGCGCGAACGCCTGGACCTTGGCCACGCGCAAGGTCACCCCGTTCGCGTCGAACACCAGCACGAACGGGTCGTCGGCGAGGAGCCGGGGGCCGGGCGTGCGCTCGGCGAAGGGGGCGCACCCGGTCGGCCCTGGTGGTCGCCACGAACGGAACGATGGTCGCGGCGCCCGGGATGGCGTGGTCACTTCAGCAGCTCGTAGGGCCCGCCCTTCTCGAGCGCGCGCTGGTACGCGGGCCGCGCGTGGATGCGCTCGAGGAACGCCATGATCTTCGGCCGGCCCGCGTCGAGCCCGGCGCGAGCGGCCGCCGCCTCGAGCGGGAAGCTCATCTGGATGTCGGCGGCGCTGAACTCGTTGCCCGCGAACCACGGCCGCGCGGCCAGCTCGCTCTCGATGAAGTCGAAGTGCGTCTTGATCTGCGGCTCGATGAACGACGTCCGCGCCGCGCGCGCGATCCCCTTCGCGATCGGCCGGATGAAGAACGGCATCGGCGCGGTCTCGACGCGGCTGAAGACCAGCGAGAGCAGCAGCGGCGGCATCGCCGACCCCTCGGCGTAGTGGAGCCAGTAGAGGTAGCGGAGGTGCTCGGGCGTCCCGGCCGGCGGCACGAGCTTGCCGCCGCCGTGCTTGCCGGCCAGGTACTCGACGATCGCACCCGACTCGGCGAGGGTGAGGTCGCCGTCGGTGATCACCGGCGACTTGCCGAGCGGATGCACGCGCTTCAGCTCGGGTGGCGCCAGCATGGTCTCGGCGTTGCGCTCGTAGCGCTTCACCTCGTACGGCACGCCCAGCTCCTCCAGCAGCCAGAGCACGCGCTGCGAACGCGAGTTGTTCAGGTGGTGGACGACGATCATCGGCTCCCTCCGGGGCCCAAGCTCTAGCAGAACGTCCGTCCGACTGACGAGGGGTCGGCTCTTGCTCCCGCCGCGGGAGAGGGAGATATCGTCGGTGCACGCATGGCGGCGACGGGACCACTCCGGAGCCCGCCCGACGAGGCATCCGGTCGAGGCCTCGAACGCCTCGCGGCCTCCCCGGGCGCGGTGGCCGCGATCGTCGCGGCGGGCGTGGCGCTGCGGCTGGTGCAGTACGCTGCCAACGGTTCGCTCTGGGTCGACGAGGCGGTGCTGGCGCGGATCGTCGTCGAGCGGCCGGTCACGCAGGCGATGCCACCGGGGCAGGTGGCGCCGCTGGGCTTCCTGCTGGTCGAGAAGGCGATCGTCCGGCTGCTCGGGAACCACGAGCTGGTGCTGCGGCTCTTCCCCCTCCTCTGCTCCCTCGCCGCGCTCGCGCTCCTTCCGCGGCTCGCCGCGCGCGTGCTGACGGGCCTCGGCCGCCCGCTCGCCGTGCTCCTGTTCGCGCTCGGTCCCGGTCTCGTCTGGTACGGACCGCAGGTGAAGCAGTACGCGAGCGAGATGCTCGCATCGCTCGCCATCTGGCTCCTCGCGGTCGACGTGGTCGACCAGGGCCTCACCGTCGAGTGGGCTTGGTGGCTCGGCGCCGCCGGGGTGGTGGCGGCATGCTTCACGCAGGCCGTCGTGTTCACGCTCGCGGGCGTCGGGCTCGCGCTCGCCGTCATCGCGGTCCGGAGCGGCCAGCGCGACGCGGTGCCGGCGCTCGCCGTGCTGGCCGGCTGCTGGGGCGCGGCGGTGGCGTTCACGACCTGGGTGAGCATGACGACGCTCGCGCCCGCGTACCGGGCCTACCTGAACGCGTACTGGGCGGGGGCGTTCATGCCACTCCCGCCCCGCACCCTCGCCGACCTGCTGTGGCCGTTCAAACGCTCCGCGATGCTCTACGGGGAGCTGCTGCTGTCGTACCACTATGCGCTGGCGCCCTTCTTCCTGGTGCTGGCGCTGGCCGGGGTCTGGTCGCTCGCGCGCCGGTGCCCGGCAGTCGCGCTGGTCCTCTTCCTTCCCGTCGCCCTCACCATGGCGGCCGCGGCCGCGCGGCTCTATCCATTCGCGGGCGGGCGGGAGAACGCGTTCCTCATCGCCGTCTACGTCCTCGCGACCGCGGAGGGCACGGAGTACCTGAGGGCGCGCTCCCGGCTTGGCGGCCACGCGCTGGTCGCGGCGGTCGTGGGGGTGGCGCTCTACGCCCTCGCCACCAGCCGCTTCCCATACCTCCCCGAGCACCTGCGGCCCGCGCTCGCCGGCATGCGTGCGCGCTGGCGCGACGGCGACGTCGTGTATGTGTACTACGGGAGCGAGCCGGCCTTCCGGTACTACGCGCCGGGTCTGGGGTTCACGCGCGCGGACTACGTCGTCGGCCGGTGCGCACGCACCGATCCGCGACGGTACCTGGCGGAGCTCGATCGCCTCCGCGGGCGCCGCCGCGTGTGGATCGTGCTCACCCACGACGATCTCTTCAACGAGAAGCAGGTCATCTTCGGCTACCTCGATCGCATCGGCCGGCGGGTCGACGCCGACCCGATCCCGGCGCGCAGCGACGTGCTCACCGCGCTCTACGACCTGAGCGACCCGCTCCGCCTGGCATCGGTGGCCGCCGACACCTACCCCGTGCGGCCGCCGCCGGACGCGACCGGCGCCCAGTGCTGGAACGGCGTCGACGCGACGCCGCCCTGAGGTCTGCTACACTGGCCGCCGCATGAGCAAAGCCTTCACGAAGGACGACGGTCCCGACGAGCCGCTCGTCGTCCCGCCCCGCGCCCCGCTCCCGCCCGGTACCCCGAACTACGTGACGCCGCGCGGCCTTTTGCTGCTCAAGGCGGAGCAGATCGAGCTGGCGGCGGCCCGCAGCCGGCTCGCGGCCGAGGATCCCGACGACTCGAACGTGCGACGCGAGCGCGCGGTCGTCGCCCGGCGGCTGGAGGCACTCTCCGCTCGCGTGGCCTCGGCGGTGGTCGTCGACCCGAAGACGCAGCCACAGGACGAGGTGCGCTTCGGCGCGACCGTGACGCTGGTGGTCGCCGGCGGCGAGCTCGCCGGCGAGGAGCGGCAGGTGCAGATCGTCGGCGTCGACGAGGCGGCGCCGGCGGAGCGGCGCGTGGCGTTCGTGGCGCCGATCGCGAAGGCGCTGCTCGGGCGCAAGGTCGGCGAGACGGCGACGCTCAAGGTCGCGCGCGGCGAAGAGGTGCTCGAGGTGCGGGCGATCGCGTACGCGACCAGCTAGAGCACTTCGTTCTGCAGCACCTGGTCGAGCGTCTGCCGCTTGCGGATCAGTCGGGCCTCGCCCTCGCGATCGATCAGCACCTCGGCGGCCTCCGGGAACGAGTTGTAGTTCTTGGCCGCCATCCCCGAGCAGTACGCGCCCGCGCCGCCGATCACGACCGCGTCGCCGATCCGCGGCTGGGCGAGCATGCGCGTCTTCAGCCCCTCGGGGTTGCCGGGCTCCGGCGTCAGGAGGTCGCCGCTCTCGCAGCAGTGCCCGGCGACGAGGTACTCCGCGCGCGGCCGCGCGCCGCCGTCGGCCGCGACCACCGCGATCGGGTGCTGCGCGCCGTACAGGCTCGGGCGCAGGACCTCGGTCATGCCGGCGTCGATCTTGACGAAGCGGTAGCCGTCCCGCCCGGTGTCGACGACGTCGATCGCGGTGGCGACGAGCGCGCCCGCGTTCGCGACCAGGAACGTCCCGGGCTCGACCTCGAGGTGCAACTTCCGCCCGTGCTCGGCTGCGAAGGCACGGAACGCCTCCACCACGCGGAGGCCGACCTGCTGGAGATCGGTGCCGTGCTCGCCTGAGACGCGCGCGACCTTGAAGCCGCCGCCGAGGCTGAGGCGCGTGGCGTCCGGGATCCGCGTGCAGATCTGAAGCGACATCAGCGCGACGCGCGCCCACACCTCCGGATCCGTCCCAGAGCCGATGTGCGTGTGGACGCGGTCGACCGTCAGCTCGTGCTCGCGCGCCGCCGCCAGCGCCTCGGCGAGGTGCTCGTGCCAGATCCCGAAGCTCGACGACGGCCCGCCGACGTTGGTGCGGTTGCTGTGCCCCGAGCCGAGCCCCGGATTGATGCGGATCGACAGCGAGCGCCCCGGGAAGAGCTGGCCGAAGGCGCGGATCTGCGCGATCGAGCACGCGTTGAACAGCACGCCCTGCTCGACCAGCGCGTGCAGGTCCGCGGGCGTCTCCTGCGCGGTGAGCTGGATGTCGGCGCCCGGCACGCCGGCGCGGAGCGCGCGCTCGGCCTCGTAGCCGCTGCTGGCGTCGATGTGGAGCCCGGCGCCGGTGAGCACGCGGATGACGGCGGCCGTCGGGCACGCCTTCATCGCGTAGCGCGCGGTGAGCCCGAAGGCGTTCGGGAACGCCAGCACCTGCTCCGCCTGCCGCTCGAGCGTGGCCTGGTCGTAGACGAAGACCGGCGTGCCGAACTCGCGCTGGATCCGGCGCACGCGGTCGTCGGAGAGGAAGGGGATCGCGTCCATCACCGCATCCTGTACGCCGCTACCACGCGAGGGTCCAGAGCGTGAACGCCGTCGACGCGATGCCGGAGGCGACGAGCCCGATCGTGTCGCCGCCGGTGAGCGCCAGATCCGCCGCGCCCTCGCCGCCCGCGGCCAGCCGGCGTTCGCGCGCAATCAGGAACAGCGGGAACGTCACGCTGATCGCGATCAGCAGGCCGCCCACGACGTAGAGCCAGACCAGCCGGATGCCGAGCTTCCGCGCCTCGAGCACCATCCACACGGCCGCCGCGAGGAAGAAGAGCCCGATGTC
>Ga0335069_10002378_pt1 | contig 29057 bp, 17 predicted proteins | sample Lox_Sample_11_FD_206714 | JGI IMG/M metagenome (GOLD analysis project Ga0335069, IMG submission 206714) | Soil microbial communities from Loxahatchee National Wildlife Refuge, Florida, United States - Lox_Sample_1.1 | ecosystem: Environmental > Terrestrial > Soil > Wetlands | place: USA...
GAAGCTTGCGGTTGAGTACGGCCGCAATCGCGGCGGCGCCGGCCCCCTCGGCAAGCGTCTTTTCCCGCTCCAGCAGAAGTAGAATCGCGTTCGCGATCTCCTCTTCTTCAACAGTGACGATGTCGTCTACATACTTCCGGACCAGTGGAAGGGTGCGATCACCGGCTCGACGAACTGCAATTCCGTCCGCGATGGTTTTTGCCGAATTCAGAGTTATCGGCTTCCCCTCCGCGACGGCAGCCTTCATGGAAGGAATCCTGGCGGGTTGAACTCCAAAGACCTGCACTGCTGGATTGGTTTCCTTCACTGCGCACGCGATACCACCGATCAGTCCTCCGCCCCCGATAGGCGCCACGATCACCTCAATTTCCGGGTGCTGCTGTAGGATCTCAAGCCCCAACGTTCCCTGTCCGGCAATCACCGCATCGTCGTCGAAGGCGTGGATCAACGTTAACCGGTCTTCGCGCCCCGTCTGGACAGCCCGGTCATAGGCTTCGTCGTAGTTGGCGCCATGCAGCACGACGTCGGCCCCATAGGCGCGAGTGGCGGAGACTTTCGTCAGCGGCGTGGGAAGGGGCATGAAAATTCGGGCCCGCACGCCATGTCGCCCGGCATGATACGCAACGCCCTGCGCGTGGTTGCCGGCGGATGCCGCGATCACTCCCCGCGACCGTTCATCCGGCGTCAGAGTCAGCAGCTTGTTCAACGCTCCCCGTTCTTTGAAGGCACCGGTGCGCTGTTGATTGTCGAGTTTCAGAAAAATAGAGTTGTGCGTCAGCCCGGAGAAGGTCTCGGAATGGGTGCAGGGAGAAACGCGGATATCGGCGCGAATCCGGTTCAGCGCCGACTGGATATCGGATAGTTGGATCATGTTGGATGCGCAGCCATCTTACATGGCGGAATTGCGCAGGTCATTTCAGGACGCAACCGGATGCGCCGACATGAGCGGCGCCATAGGACGCACGGTCGCTCTTTTGAGATAGGCATCCACACCAGCAGCGGCTTTTCGTCCCTCGGAGATGGCCCACACCACCAGCGATTGGCCCCGACGCATGTCTCCGGCCGCAAAGATGCCGGGAATGGATGACATGTAATTGTCGTCGGTGACAACGTTGCCGCGATTGTCGAGTTGCACTCCGAGTTGCTCGATCATGCCGTTGCGCACTGGCCCCACAAAACCCATTGCGATGAGGACAAGATCGGCGTCGATGGTGAACTCAGTCCCGGGTAAAGCTTCGAACTTCGGAGCAGGTCCCACTCTGACTGCGTGAAGCTGCTTCACCTGGCCGTCATGGCCTCCGGTGAACCCGGTGGTGGCGATACTCCAGTCGCGAATGCCGCCTTCCTCATGCGCGGCCTCTGTGCGGAGTTGCATCGGCCACAATGGCCACGGAGTCAGCGGCGAGCGCTCGTCCGGAGGCTTCGGCATGATTTCGAACTGGTGAACCGAGAGCGGTTTCTGGCGGTGGCAAGTCCCCAGGCAATCGGCACCCGTGTCGCCTCCACCGATTATGACGACCCGCTTGCCCGTGGCGAGGATTTCGGCGGCAGGATCGATCGTGTCTCCCAGGCAGCGCTTATTCTGTTGCGGCAGAAACTCCATGGCGAAGTGAATTCCCTTGAGTTCCCTGCCCGGAACCTTCAGATCGCGCGGTTGCTCGGCGCCGCCCGCAAGGACGATGGCGTCAAAGTCGTGTCGTAGCTGTTCGACTGGGATATTCTTGCCGACTTCCGCTTTGGTCACAAACGTGACGCCTTCGGCCGACATCTGCTCCAGCCGCCGGTCGATGATGTGCTTCTCCAGCTTGAATTCGGGAATGCCATACCGCAGGAGACCGCCAATGCGGTCCGCCTTCTCATACACCGTGACCGCGTGACCTGCGCGACACAACTGTTGAGCCGCAGCCAGTCCAGCGGGACCCGATCCCGCAATGGCAACCTTCTTCCCGCTCTGAACGCGTGCGGGCTCCGGATGGATCCATCCCTCCAGGAATCCGCGCTCCACGATATTTTTTTCGTTCTGCTTGATGCTGACCGGAGGCGCAGTGATACCCAGCACGCACGACGCTTCGCACGGCGCCGGACAGATACGGCCCGTGAACTCGGGGAAGTTGTTGGTGGCGTGCAACTGACGCACGGCATCTTTCCAGCGCCCGCGATATACAAGATCATTCCAGTCAGGAATAAGATTGCTCACGGGGCAGCCCGTCTGGCAAAAGGGCACGCCGCAATCCATGCAGCGCGCACCCTGTTCTCGCAGTTTTTCTTCCGGAAAATCCTGGTAGATTTCGAACCAGTCATTGACGCGCTCAAGAACCGGGCGACGCGGGGCTTGCTCGCGAGAATAATCCAGAAAACCGGTCGTCTTACCCATGCTGCACCTGCTCGGTCCCGGCCAGGGACGCTACGTGTTCCCGCGGTACATACGCCTGCTCCGCCCGATGAATGCCCAGCACGCGCTTGTACTCGTGCGGGAATACCTTGATGAAGCGCGACACCGCATCGCGCCAGTTCTCAAGAATCCAAGCGGCACGGCGGCTGCCGGTCAAATCCTTGTGGCGGGTGATGAGATCTCGCACCAGTTGCAGGTCGGCGGGTTCGATGAGCGGTTCCAGGTCCACGGATTCGAGGTTGCAGCGTTTCTCCGTGAAATCACCTCGCTCGTCGAAAACATAAGCAATGCCTCCGCTCATGCCGGCAGCGAAGTTGCGCCCGCAGGCACCCAGCACCACGACCAGCCCGTTCGTCATGTATTCGCAACCGTGGTCGCCGACGCCTTCCACCACTGCGGTCGCCCCCGAGTTGCGAACAGCAAAGCGCTCGCCCGCCATTCCATTCAGAAAAACCTCTCCGCTGGTGGCTCCGTAGAGAGCGACATTGCCGATAATGATGTTCTCCTCCGCGGCAAAGCTTGATTCCTTGGGCGGGAACACGATGATCTTTCCGCCAGAAAGGCCTTTTCCAACGTAGTCGTTGGCCTCGCCCTCGAGCCGCAGCGTGATCCCTTTCGCCAGGAACGCGCCCATGCTCTGTCCCGCGGAACCTGCAAGGTGGATGCGGATAGTGTCGTCTGGTAGTCCGGCCGAGCCGTACCGACGCGCAATCTCGCCGCTCAGCATGGTCCCGACCGAGCGGTGCACGTTGCGCACGGGGAGATGAATCTCAGTGGAGCTGAGGCTGAGCAAGGCGTCCAGAGAATGTTCCACAAGCTGATGATCCAGCGCGTTGGTCAGGCCGTGATCCTGATTCTGGAGGCATCGCCGCGCCACCCGCGACGGAACCTGCGGGTTGTAGAGAATCGCAGATAAATCAAGCCCGCGAGCCTTCCAGTGATCGACGGCAGGAGCCAGATCGAGCATATCGACCCGGCCCACCATTTCGTCCACCGTTCGGAATCCAAGTTCGGCCATGTACTGGCGAACCTGCTCAGCCAGGAAGAAGAAGAAATTGATGACATGCTCCGGCTGCCCCTTGAACTGCTTGCGTAGCACCGGATCTTGCGTTGCTATCCCAACCGAACAGGTGTTGAGGTGGCACTTGCGCATCATGATGCAGCCCATTGCGATCAGGGGCGTGGTTGCGAATCCGAACTCCTCCGCTCCTAACAATGCCGCGATGACTACGTCACGTCCGGTCTGTAGTTTCCCGTCGGTCTGCACGCGAATTCGGCCGCGAAGATCGTTCAGCAGAAGAACCTGCTGCGTTTCTGCCAGCCCAAGTTCCCAGGGAATTCCGGCGTGCTTGATCGAACTCAAGGGCGATGCCCCAGTTCCACCGCTGTCGCCGCTGATCAGGACGACATCAGCGTGCGCCTTCGCTACCCCCGCTGCCACCGTGCCTACGCCAACTTCCGCAACCAGTTTTACCGCAATGCGGGCCTGTGGATTCACGTTCTTCAAGTCGTAGATCAGTTGCGCAAGATCTTCGATGGAATAGATGTCATGATGCGGCGGAGGAGAAATCAATCCCACGCCCGGAATCGAGTGACGGAGACGCGCGATCACTTCGTCCACTTTGTGCCCAGGCAGTTGCCCGCCTTCGCCGGGCTTGGCCCCTTGCGCCATCTTAATCTGCAGTTCGTCTGCGTTGACCAGATAATTGGCTGTGACGCCGAACCGCGCGGACGCGACTTGCTTTACGGCGCTACGCCGCAGATCGCCGTTCGAATCGCGCTGAAAGCGTTCTTCGTCTTCGCCCCCTTCGCCCGTATTCGATTTTCCGCCGATGCGATTCATGGCGATCGCCAGCGTCTCGTGTGCTTCCTTGCTGATCGATCCGAACGACATTGCCCCGGTGGTGAAGCGCCTGACGATCTCTTTGGCGGGTTCGACTTCTTGGAGCGGAACCGGCTTTTCAGCTTTCTTCAGCTTCATCAGTCCGCGCAGCGTGCAGAGATTGGCGCTCTGTTTGTCGATGAGGTCGGTATATTCCTGGAACGTCTTGTAGCTTTCCTGCCGCACGGCATGCTGCAGCTTGCTGATCGTCGCCGGATTGAGCAGATGGTATTCACCATGGACTCGCTGGTGATATTGGCCGCCCACGGTCAGTTCGGTTTCGAATTCAGTCAGGTGCCGGAAGGCAAACTCATGCTTCATTTGCGCTTCGGCCGCAAGCACGGGAAGGCCGACACCCTCCAGGCGAGAGGTCGTTCCCGCAAAATACGTTTCGATGAGTTCCTTGTTCAGGCCGATCGCCTCGAATACCTGTGCCCCCTGGTAACTTTGCAGGGTAGAGATACCCATCTTTGAGAAAGTCTTCAGCAATCCCTTCTTAATGGCTTTGAGGAAATGCTTGACCGCCACCTCGGGAGTCACATCGCCCAACTCGCCGCGCCAGGCAAGGTCCTCCACGGTCTCCAGGGCAAGATAAGGATTGATGGCACTCGCCCCGTAGCCGCTCAATAAGGCAAAGTGCATCACCTCGCGAGGCTCGCCGGATTCGGTGATCAGGGCTACCTGGGTTCGAGTTTCTTCACGCACAAGCAGGTTGTGAACGGCCGCGAGGGCAAGCAGGCAGGGGATTGGAGCGTAGTCCTTGTCCACACCGCGGTCGGAGAGGATCAACATAGAGTACCCCGCCTTCACGGAACGCGATGCCGTGCGGCAAAGCTCGTCCAATGCCCGGATGAGGCCGTCCGGCCCGTCGCCGACGCGGAATAATGCCGGCAAAGTCGTGGCCAGCAGATCGCGATTCGAAACCCGGCGCAGTTTCTCCAGTTCACGGTTCGTGAGGAGCGGATGCGCGAGCTTCAGCATGTGACAGTTCTCGGGAGCTTCTTCGAGAATGTTGCGCTCGCTCCCGATGTAGCTGATCAGCGACATCACCATCTCTTCCCGGATCGGATCGATGGGAGGATTAGTGACCTGCGCAAACAGTTGCTTGAAATAGTTGAAGAGGGATTGCGGCTTATCCGAGAGACAGGCTAAAGGCGTATCGGTTCCCATTGAACCGATGGGTTCCTCCCCGGTTTTCGCCATTGGGCCGAGGATCATGCGCAGGTCTTCGTCCGTGTAGCCGAAGGCACGCTGACGTCTCAGAAGGGTCTCAGCGTCCGGATGATGCATGCGGGCCGGATCGGGCAGTTGATCGATGGTGATCTGATTGTCCTTCACCCACTCCGCGTAAGGCTGGCGCGATGCGAGCTTTTCTTTGATCTCGCGGTCGGAAACGATTCGCCCCTCAACCGTATCTACCAGGAACATCTTGCCAGGTTGCAGGCGTCCTTTGCGCTTCACCTGTTCGGCGGGGATCTCGAGCACTCCCGCTTCGGAGGCCATCACAACGAGATCGTCGTTGGTGACGACGTATCGTCCGGGACGCAAGCCGTTCCGGTCCAAAGTGGCGCCAATCACGCGGCCGTCAGTGAAGGCGATGGCAGCAGGACCATCCCATGGCTCCATCAGGCACGCGTGGTACTCGTAGAAGGCACGCTTCTCCGGCTTCATGTGCGGATTGCCCGCCCATGCCTCCGGAATCAACATAGCCATCACATGCGGCAGACTGCGGCCGCTCTGTAACAGCAACTCAACCGCATTGTCGAAATTTGCGGAGTCGCTACCATCGGGCGCAATGATTGGAAACAGCTTCTTGAGATCGTCGCCGAACAAAGGTGACTTCAGCAGTGACTGGCGAGCGTGCATCCAGTTCACATTCCCGCGCAGAGTGTTAATTTCACCGTTGTGCGCGATGTAGCGATACGGATGCGCGCGCTGCCAACTGGGAAACGTATTCGTCGAGAACCGCTGGTGAACCAGGCAGAGAGCGCTGGTGGCATCGGGATCGGAAAGCTCGCGGTAGAAGTTCGCGATCTGGGGCGCGAGCAGCAACCCCTTGTAAACGATCGTGCGGCAGGAAAGAGACGGAATGTAGAACATCTCCGCATCTTCGATCGCGGAAGCGCGGATGACATTTTCCGCTCGCTTGCGCACCACGTACAGCTTGCGCTCGAAGGTGTCTTCGTCCATGCCCGCCGGACAACGGACGAATATCTGCTGAATGTAAGGTTGGGAAGCACGAGCCACGCGTCCAATGGCCGAGGCATAGACCGGCGTGTCGCGCCAGCCAAGCAGGGTCAAGCCCTCTTCCTTGACTATCCCTTCCAAAATGCCTTCGCACTGCAAGCGAGGATGCTTTTCTACCGGCAGGAAGATCATCCCAACGCCATAACTGCCCGGCTTGGGCAGGCCAAAACCTAATCTTTCGCATTCCCGCGCGAAGAAGTTGTGCGGTATCTGGATGAGAACACCGGCGCCGTCCCCAGTCTCCGGGTCGCATCCGCAGGCTCCACGATGCGCAAGGTTGAGGAGTACCTGGATCCCTTTGCGGATGATCTCGTGGCTCTTTTGGCCGCTGATGCTGGCCACAAAGCCAATGCCGCAGGCGTCGTGCTCGTGCGCGGGGTGATAGAGACCCTGGGCAGGCGGCAGACCATTCCTCGTGTTTTGACGTGTCATCGTGGACTCCGTCCTCGTTTTCAGCTGGCTCCGAACCAGTTGTCCATGGGGCCGGAGTGGCTCGCCGGACGCGGCACACCTCTGCTCAGGAACAGGCGTTCGTAATGTGTTTAATACGGGCGCAACCGGCAAAAGTACAATGCAGAATTTCGATGAGTGCCATGCAAAATTCAGAACGCTTTCAGGCCTTCAGGGAACACGAATTCACGGCAAATTGAAACAGGTTCGCTATAATGCCCTGCTCAATCAAAATGGACTTTGATCAGCTCATCACTTTTCTCGAGGTGGCGCGGCAGGGCAGCTTTTCGCGTGCCGGCGAGAAGGTCTTTCGCTCGCAATCGGCCGTGAGCGCGCAAATCCGGCAACTGGAGCAGGAATACGGCGACCGTTTGCTCGACCGCTCCGGCAAAACGGTGAAATTGACTCCAGCAGGCCAGGTTTTTTTCGAGTATGCCGAGCGCCTGAAGAACCTGCGGGACGAGTCGTTGATGGCGGTGGCCGACCACAGCCGCACGCCTCGGGGCACCCTGCGCGTTGGCGCAAACGAGGCCACCTGCCTTTACGTCCTCCCTGAGGTCTTTGCGGAATATTGCCGGCGCTATCCTCCCGTGCAGATCAGTATCTATCGCAATTTCAGCTACAAGATCGTCGAGAAACTGGAAAATGGGCAGGTCGAAGTGGGGGTGCTGACCCTTCCTATCACTTCGCCTAGCCTGAAGATCCAGCCGATCTTTCGCGATAAGCTCCTGCTGATGGTGAGTCCGAAGAATCCCCTGGCGAAGTTCAAGAAGGTTTCGGTCAGCGAAGTTGTGAAGCATCCGCTCTTGTTCCCCAAAACCGGACACACCCGACGCCTGCTCGACAAGTTGTTCCGCCCCTACAATGCCGAATTGCAGGTCCGCATGGAGCTCCCAAGTATCGGCATGATCAAGAGTTTTGTCGCTGCCGACCTGGGAGTTTCCCTGATCAGCGCATCTTTTGCCCGAGACGAAGTCGACGCCGGTCGAGTGAAGCTGATCGATCTGGAAGACGCCGAACTCTATCGGGAACTGGGCCTAGCCTATCGTCGCGATCGAACCTTGTCGGTCGCAACTACGGCCTTCATCGCCCTACTGCGCCAGTTGGCGATGAACCTGAAGAAGCCAGAAAACGCTGGCACTTGAAATATCGATAGCTGCCATCGAAATTTTGCGTTTCCAGGGAAACCGGGCTCCCGCTAAGCTTTAACTCAGGAACATGCAACTCACTATCATTTCCGTCCAGAAGGCCAAGCGAATTACATCGACAGGCACAGGCATGTCGACACGAATTACGTGTCTTCTGGAGGAAGGGATCGGATGAGGTAAGGCACTCATAAAGGATCACCGAACCCACCGCCAGAAGCGATCTGGCGGTGGGTTTTTCTTTGCGCCAATTTTGCCTACGAGGAGAGCGGGATGAGCGAACGAGAGCGACAGAGCCGGTTCGATGCAGACAACGAGGTGGTGGTCATGAAGTTCGGAGGAACTTCGGTGCAAGATGGCGCAGCCATTCGACGCCTGATTGGGATCGTCCAAGGCAGGGACAAGTACCAGAGAGTCGTTGTCGTGAGTGCTCTTGCGCGCGTGACGGACCAGTTGCTCGAGGCCGGGCAATTCGCCGCTGAAGGGCGTCTGGGGGCGGCGCTCGCCTTGGCCCGCGATCTCTATGTTCGTCACGAATACCTGGCTGATGAGCTATTGCAAAACGGGGTCCACGCTGGATTGCAGGCTGAACTGCATAAGGAGTTCGCAGACTTGGAAGCGCTGCTACTCCGCCTCGATTCCACGCGCGACCTGGATCCGCGCTCCCAAGATCGGTTGCTTGGATTTGGGGAATGCCTCGCGAGCCAGCTCGTGCAAGCCGCTTTGCAGGAAGCCGGAGTGACGGCAGTTCACGTCGACGCCCGCGCTTGCATCGTGACCGACGATGCCCACGGACAAGCCAGTCCCCTATGGGAAGAAACGAACTTCAAATCGCAGGAAGCACTTTGTCCCGCGCTGGAGAATGGACGCGTCCCCGTTTTGGGGGGCTTCATTGCTGCGAACTGTCATGGGGTACCGACCACGCTGGGCCGTGGTGGCTCGGATTTCAGCGCTGCAATCCTGGGTGCAGCCCTTTCCGCCTCGCGAGTGGAGATTTGGACGGATGTAGATGGAATCATGACGACCGATCCGAAACTCTGTCCCGACGCCCGCGTTATTCGCAAGATGAGCTTCGAGGAAGCCGCGGAGTTGGCGTACTGCGGCGCCAAGGTACTGCACCCGGCAACTCTGGCTCCCGCCATGCGGGCAAATATCCCCGTCTACGTTCTGAATTCGCAGCGCCCCGAGGGCGAGGGCACGGAGATTGCCTCGCGTACGCGCGTGAACCGCGACATCAGCGCAATTGCGCTCAAGAGAAAAGTAACGCTGGTCGACATCTCCGCTCCGCACGCAGCCCAGTCCCCGCTCCCGAATAATGTCTTTGATGTGTTTTCAAAACATTCTTGCCCCGTCGATCTTCTGGCGACCTCGCCGGGCAGAATTTCATTGCTGGTGGCTTCAAGTTCGAGCTTGCCCGGAATCGCAACTGACCTCAAAGGCCAGGCCCTGGTGCACTGGGAAACGCACAAGGCTCTGGTCTCGGTGGTCGGTGAAAGCCTTCGGAGACAACCTGAGGTGGCAAGCCAACTGTTCGCTGCGGTTTCAGACCTGAATGTTCGGGTGCTATGCCAGGGCGCGTCGGACCGGGCCATTTCATTCCTCGTGGATGAGCAGAAGGCCGAGGAATCAGTACAGAGATTGCACGCTTTGTTTTTCCCGCAGATACCCCCTCAAAAAGACTGGGGAGGCATCTCGGCAGCATTTTGCCAGGCGGGCTGAACGACCGTTCTAATTCCCGATCTTCGCGGCCTGGGAAGCTTCCGCCACTGCTGGGGCGGGATCGATAAGATGCAGGCCGCACTCCGTCTTCGCGAAGCCCGGCCAGCGCCCTGCGCGCGGGTCCTCTCCCGGCTTCACCGCTCGCGTGCAATGGGTGCAGCCAATACTGGGATAGTCCTGGTTGTGAAGGGCGTTGTAAGGAACATCGTGGTCGTGGATGTAGCGCCACACCTGCTTCGCATTCCAGTCCACGATGGGATTGATTTTCACCAATCCAAATTTCGCGTCCCATTCAATTCGCTTCGCCCCGGAGCGGGCTGAGGTCTGGTCGCGTCGAATGCTGGTAATCCACGCGCTCAGTTCCGTCAACTTGCGGCGTAGCGGCTCCACTTTCCGAAGATTGCAGCATCGGTCCGGATCGCTGCTCCACAGCGCCGTTCCGTGAGTTCGGTCCTGCTCCTCGGGAGAGAGCAGCGAATACACTTGCTCGATCGAAATCCCGTACTTTTCCTCGATACGTTCCATCAAGTTGTAGGTCTCGGGGAATAAGAATTCTGTATCAATGGTGAACAGCCGGAAGTCTCTACGCAGACGCGACGCGAGATCGATAATGACCATGCCTTCCGCGCCAAACGCCGAGGAGATAGCTACGCGATTGCCGAAGTTATCGAAGGCCCAACTTAGCACTCGCTGCGGAGTCCATGACTCGGCTGATTCCTGAATGCTCGCGATTTGTTGCTGCAGATGATCTTTCACGCGAGTGTCTCCTCGTTTCTTTCGGAGTCCGTCGCTGGTACTTGGTTTCCAAGGGAGAAATCGATCTCGTCGGCGATAGTGTCGATCCGCGCCAGTCCCACGACCTCGCCCACGACAAGTAAAGTCGGAGCGGGCAAGTGCGGAGCCTGCAGCAACTTCTCGATGGTTGTGCGGTACGTCTGCTGTCCCGCAGTCGTAGCCCGCGAAATGATTGCGGCAGGCGTTTGCCCGGCAAGGCCAGCATTCCGCAGCTTGCTCGCCAGTTCCGCATACCTATACCCGGGCATGTAGATCGCAAGCGTGGCGCCGCTCGCCGCGAGCTTGCTCCAGTTGGCGGCCTCGCTGTCGCTAGCCTGCTGCGCCGTGATGAGCACTACGGCGGAAGAAGATTTCCGATGCGTCAACGGGATTCCAACTGACGCAGCCGCGCCAAATGCCGAAGTCACGCCGGGGATCACTTCATACGGAATTCCGGCGTTACGCAGCGCTTGCATCTCCTCGCCGGCGCGCCCGAAAATGAGTGGATCTCCACTCTTTAAGCGCACCACCTGCAATCCCGACTCGGCCAGCGCGATCATCAGGAAGTTGATCTCTTCCTGTCGAATCTTCTTCGTTCCGCAGCGTTTCCCCACGTCGTGCAGCTGCGCCGTGGAAGGAACCATAGCCAGGATTTCCGGGGAAACCAGGTCGTCATACAGCACCGCTTCTGCGGTCCGCACCAGTCGCAGCGCCTTTAAAGTGAGCAGTTCCGGATCGCCCGGACCGGCTCCTACCAAGAACACTTTGCCTTTCACTGTTCCACTCCTTTGCCGACAAGTTCGCGCACTTCCGCAAGCGCTGCTTCCACCGCTTCCCTGCTGGCGAGCGAATGCAGCAATTCCAATTTCCGTCCTTTGTCGAGATCGCTGCCAAGAATCAGTTGCCGTGTCTCGCCTAACTCGGAGACCCATTCTGCGTATGCCGGACCGAACTGCTTTTCCAGCTGCTGTCGGATCTTCTGTGCCAGGGACGGGCTCTTCCCGGCCGTCGAGACCGCGATCTGCAGGTCTCCTCTTCGCACTACCGAGGGATAATAAAAATCGCAGAGGTCCGGGACATCGACTACGTTGCAGAGGACGCCGCGGTCACGAGATTCGTCGTAAACGCGCTGATTCAGAGTCCGAGAGTTTGTCGCGACAATGACCAGGAATGCACCGTGAATGTCGGATGTAGAAAACGGCCGCAGTTCGAGCTGTATCCGACCCTGCTGCGCCCATTCCCGGACCGCTTGAGTGGCGTCAAGAGACACCACCCGAACGTGCGCACCGCTTTCAAGCAGTCCGGCGATTTTGGGCTCACCGACTTTGCCAGCCCCGACGACCAGGCAATCCCTTCCCTCAAGTTTCAGAAACATGGGAAACAAGCTAGTCACCGATTCCTCCTGCCGTTTGCGCGATTCCGTGCATTGAAATGGGCAGATCCCGGGGTACTGCCTCGACTACTTCCCCGGCCAGCAACTTGCGGAGATCGGAGTCGCTGTGCCGGGTAAAGAAGCGACGCAGATTCTCGCCCGGCTCGCGCTGCTTCAGGTACTCGCCCAGCAGCCGTTCCAGAGCATTTGGGACTTCCGTGGCGGCGCACCGGTAGCCGATGGGGCGAGCCGTAGACTGATGCAGTCCGAGCGCGCCTCCCAGGCAAAAGTAGTAGGCATCGACCATGCCGTTTTGCACTTTCATCTTCTTGCCCTCGATACCCACATCTGCGATCCAGTGCTGGCCGCAACTGTTGGGGCATCCGGTTACATGCAGCTTCAGGTGCTGATCAAAACCTGGCAGCCGCTCCTCCAGTTCCTCCACCAGCCACCGGGAGAAGCTCTTCGTCTCGGTAATGGCCAGCTTGCAGAACTCGGTACCGCTGCACGCCACAATGCCGCGCGCGAATGCTGACCCTCCTACCCTCAGTCCCACCTGGTTCAGTTCTTGCGCCAGCGAGTCGGCGTTGATGGTGGGAACATTCACGATCAGCAGGTTCTGGGCGTTTGTGGCGCGAAGTTCGCCGTTGGCGAAGCGCTCGGCTAAATCCGCAGCCGATTGCATCTGCTCCGCGGTGATTCGTCCGCGCAGGACAACTGCCCCGACGTAAGAAAGTCCGGGCTGCTTTTGCGTATGGATCCCGACATGGTCGCGATGCACATCGTCCGGGGCATGCTCCTCAACCGCTGGGTCCAGCTGGAAACCGATCCGCTCTTCCAGTTCGGAAAGGAAACGGTCCGCGGTCCAGCCATGGCGCAAGAACAGGAACTTCAAGCGCGCGCGCTCGCGATGTTCGCGCAAGACGTCGGAATCCCGGAACAACTCGGCGATCCCCTTAATGACCGGCAGCACCTGGTTCCATCCAACGAACGCGTTTAGGCGAGCTGCGAGGTAGGGCTCAGCGGAGAGTCCACCCGCCACTCTCAGAGAAAATCCAACTTCGGTCCGTCCGCCGACGACTCGGGAAGTGGCAGTCAGTCCTACATCGTTAATCTCAGGATAGGGGCACCAAACGCGGCATCCGGTGATCGCAATCTTGAATTTTCGCGGCAGGTTGTAGAACTCCGCGTTGCCAGCCAGCAACCGCGAAGCTTCGTGAACCAGCGGCGAGGCGTCCACGATCTCGTCGGCATCGACGCCTGCCACAGGGCACCCCGTGATGTTGCGAACAACATCGCCGCAAGCTCCTGTTGTATTCAGTCCTACCTGCCACAAGCCTTCGAGCACTTCAGGAAGAGATTCAATCGTGACCCAGTGCAGCTGGATGTTCTGGCGAACGGTGAGATCGGCGATTCCATTGGCATAGCGGCGAGTTAGATCGGCAATGGCTCGTAACTGCGGCGACGTCATGATGCCGTTCGGGATGCGAATCCGCACCATGAAACGCTGCAGGGCGCGGCCTTCGCCGTTCTGCCCGGCGGTGACGCCCAGGCCGTCGCCCTGCGTGTAGACCCCCCACCAACGGAAGTACGTTCCGATCCACTCGGGGGGGATCGACCCAAAACCCTCGCGTGCAAAACGGCGGATTTCCTCGGGTCCTTCCCAGGGATTCTTCGCGCGCTTCAGCCGTTCGACTCGCTGCGCCTTTGTTTCTTTCGGAGTGTTAGTCAAAGTTGTCATTGTTTTGGAAACAAAAAACCCACCGCCAGATTGCTCTGGCGGTGGGTGTATGAGTGCTGAGTTTTCGAACTTTACTCTAGGTCAGCATCCTCCACGCGCCAAAGCGCACCTGTGCGCAACAACAACAGGTACAACAACAGATGGCGCGAAGATTGGAGCTGCGTGACATTCGAGTTTGCATTCTATGAGGCCCGGCTCACGCCGTCAACTGCCTCAAGTAACCTTTCGATTCATAATTTGCATGGAAAGTATCAGATTTTTTTGCGCATGCCCGTGTCTGACTCGCCTTGGCTGTAGAATCAGCAACTTAGATTTCTTAACAAACGTTCGGTGATACCCTTTCGTGTTCCGGAATCCCTGTGCCCATTCGGATTACTACTCCTGCGAGGTACGTTTGATGAAGGTTCGTGCGAGTCTGATCTCATTTCTCATCCTGGTCTCATCATCGCTTGTGGTCTCTCAATCAGCACAAGCTCCAGACCCGTATAAAGCCACTCTCGACCGTCTGCAATCGCTGACGCGCCAGGGCGAAACCGAGTGGCGGTTTCATACCGACATTCCGCATCCGGAGGATCCCGGAGTCAGCGATTCCGATTGGGGCACCTTTGCGGTAAAGAACGTCTCCGGAGGGGGCGGGCAAAACGCAAATGAGGAACATTGGAAAGGTACTCGCGTTTTCCGGCGCCGGGTACAGGTCCCCGACAAGATCAATGGCTACGCAACCGACGGCGCCCGCGTATGGCTCGATCTGCGGTTCGGAAGCCCTAGCGCGTTGATGATAACGGTGTTCTCTAACGGGGGTATTCTCTACCGCGGCAATGACGATGACATCCGACCAGTTCTCCTGAGCGAGCACGCGCAACCCGGACAAACGTTTCTTATCGGCGCGCGCGTGGTGGCTGACGAAAATCAACAATCCGAATTCGTCCACGCGGAACTGGTCATCGAGGCCGCGCACTCCCGACCCGATCCTGCGTTCCTGGCCACTGAAATTCTCGCCGCCCGTCCTGTAATCACCGCGTATGCGGAAGGTCGCTCCGAACGCCAGCAGCAACTCGACGCGGCTATCAAGGCCATCGATTTTTCACCGCTGGACCATGGGGACCAGAACGCCTTCGACGCCTCGCTGCGCCAGGCTCATGCCAAGCTGGAATCCCTGAAGCCGTTCCTGCAGCAATTCACCATCCGCATCGTCGGCAACTCCCACATTGACATGGCTTGGCTGTGGCCGTGGACGGAAACAGTCGAAGTCGTGCGCAATACGTTTCAGAGCGTGCTCGACCTGATGCGTGAATATCCGGACTTTAAGTTCACCATGTCGTCGGCCCGCACCTATGAATGGATGCAGGAGAAATATCCCGATCTATATAGCCAGATTGAGCAGCGGGTGAAAGAGGGGCGATGGGAGATCATCGGCGGCATGTGGGTGGAGCCTGACCTTAACATGCCCGACGGCGAATCTCTGGTGCGGCAAATTCTGGTTGGAAAGCGCTATTTCGCCAAGAATTTTGGCGTGGATGTAAAGATTGGATGGAATCCAGACTCCTTCGGCTACAACTATCAACTGCCGCAAATCTACAAAAAATCAGGCATGGATTATTTCGTCACCCAGAAATTGCTCTGGGCACACGAATTCACCACGTTTCCCTACAAGCTCTTCTGGTGGCAAGCTCCCGACGGCAGCAAACTGCTCACCTATTTCCCACATGATTACGCCGGCGGAATTGATGCCGAGCCCCTGGGAAACGACCTATCGGTCTGGATGCCTTCGATCTACGGGCCGAAAGTTCCGGACAATCCCGAGATGATGCATCTCTACGGCGTGGGAGATCACGGCGGAGGTCCCACGCGTGTCATGCTCGATCACGCAGAGCAACTAAGGGCGCCAGATGCCGTCTTTCCCAAGCTTCAATTCAGTTTCGCGCGCGACTTTTTTAGCGACATTGAGAAGAAATTGCCGAGCATGCAGGTTCCGACCTGGGATGGCGAGTTGTACTTTCAATACCATCGCGGAGTCATGACCACCCAGGCGGAAACGAAACGGCGCATCCGGCGCTCCGAAGAAAACGTACTGAACGCGGAAAAGTTCGCCTCCCTCGCCAGCTTATTCGGGCGATCCTACCCTCAAGAGGAGATGGAGTTAGCCTGGAAGAACTTGCTGTTCGATCACTTCCACGACATCATGCCAGGCTCTGGGATTGCCGTGAATTATCTGGACGCGAAGCGCAACCTGGAAGACGTCGATCGGGCCGCCGGCGAGATGACGCTTGGCTCACTGAACGAGATCGCCGCCCACGTCAACACGCAAGCAGAGGGGACGCCAGTGATGCTCTTCAATCCCCTGTCCTGGGCGCGGACTACCGTGGTTGAAGCTGAGGCGCAACTGCCGAGCGCAGCCACGCAAATCCAGGTCGTAGACGCATCTGGGAAACCTGCGGAAACCCAGCTGCTGTCGCTCGACTCCGCAACTCATCGAGCGAAATTTTTGCTCCTGTCGCACACGCCTTCGATGGGCTATCAAATGTATTTCGTGCGGTCCGCTACAGCATCTCCGGCTGTCCATTCCTTGTTGAAAGCGTCGGCCGACGCGCTCGAGAACGAATTCATCCGCGTCAAGATCGATTCCCAGAGCGGATGCATGACCAGCTTGATCGACAAGAAAAGTGGTGTGGACTCGCTCGCGCCGGCGGAGACGGATACCGGAGGTCCGAAGAACGCAATCTGCGGAAACCTGCTTCAAACATTCGTGGATAAACCCAAGCAGTGGGATGCGTGGAACATCGACGCCGACTTCGAAAAGCAGCACTGGGATCTCGACAAAGCCGACGAAGTGAAGCTGGTCGAGAATGGTCCATTGCGAGCCGTCATCCGGGTGAAGAACCATTTCCAGAATTCCACATTCGTGCGCGACATTACTTTGTACGCGGGTGTGCCTCGCGTAGATGTGAAGATGCAAACCGAGTGGCACGAAAAGCACATTCTGCTGAAGGTAGCGTTCCCGGTGAGCGCGCACAGCGATCACGCCACATACGAAATCCCCTACGGCTCGGTGGAGCGCCCGACCACGCGCAACACACCGGCCGAAGAGGCACAATTCGAAGTTCCAGCGCAGCGCTGGGCCGACATCTCTGACGGCAAGCACGGTCTCAGCCTTCTGAATGACTGCAAATACGGATACGACGCAAAAGGCAATGTCCTCCGGTTGTCGCTTCTGCGCTCGCCCGAATGGCCCGACCCACACGCGGATGAAGGCCATCACGAGTTCACATACTCCTTGTATCCCCACGGCGGTGGCTGGAAGGATGCGTTGACCATCCGGCAAGGTTACGAACTGAATTACAAACTCGTTTCGCTGTCGGCTGCAAAGCATGAGGGTGCGTTCCCCGCAGAGCATTCGTTCGTACAAACCGAAGCGACGAACGTTATCGTAAGCGCGATCAAGAAAGCAGAAGATGACAACTCGCTGATAGTGCGGTTCTACGAATGGGCCGGGCACGCGGGAGACTTCACTATGCGAATCCCTGCTGGCGCGCTGTCTGCCACGGAAACGAATTTGATGGAGAAGTCAGACGGCAAGGTCGACTTGCAGAATGGCGAGCTTAAGCTTCATAGCAAGCCCTACGAGATTCACACCGTCAAGGTGCAATATCCGAACACTTCCGAGGCGAGCGCGAGTACGCAACCATGAGCACGCCCGTGTCGAACCCAGCGCCCATCCTCGGCGTGGACATCGGAGGAACCAAAGTCGCAGTTGGCCTGGTCGATCATCAAGGGAAGATCCTTGCCCAAGGCCGCCAACCCATGATCGCCAACGGCACCGCTGAAGCCGGGTTGGAAGCGGTTTTGACGGCCATAGGTTCTCTTTCCGCCAAGTCCACCTTCAGCGCCATCGGAATCTGCGCTCCCGGTCCGCTTGATCCTAAAACCGGCATCGTTCTGAATCCTCCCAACCTTCCTTGCTGGCGCAACTTCCCTCTCGCGGCGCGAATCCAGTCGCACTACAGCGTCAACGTGGTTGTAGACAATGACGCGAACGCCGCGGCTCTGGCCGAATGTCGCTGGGGAGCGGCAAAGGGATATCGATACGTCTTCTACGCAACCATCGGCACCGGAATTGGGACGGGGATTGTTTTTGATGGCCGCATTTACCACGGCAACACAGGAGCCGCCGGGGAAGGCGGACATGTGAGCATCGATTACCGCGGCCCCATTTGCGCCTGCGGCAAGCGGGGCTGCATCGAAATCCTGGCGGCGGGACCGGCCATCGCAAAACGAGCGCGTGAGAAATTCGCGTCCGGTAAACGGCCTTCCGCGATACTCGATCTCGCACAGGGTGACGTTCTCTCGATCACAAGTGAGATGGTCGGCAAAGCGTATGCTTCCGGAGATCCTTTAGCGAAAGAGATCCTGCTTGAGACGGTCGCCTTACTGCTCCCGTGGCTGGGAAACATCGTCGACCTGCTCGACCCCGATATCATCGTGATGGGTGGAGGCGTCGCGGCGATGCTGAGCCCTTTTTTTGCAGACATCAAAGCCCAGCTCCCGCCCTGGTGCGTGAACCCGCGGGCTTCCGAAGTTCCTATTGTGATGGCGCACTACGGGTCCGACGCGGGAATTGCCGGCGGCGCCGCCCTGTGCGCAGATCTCACCTGATTGTGAAATGTTCAGAGAACCCACCATGTCCTTCAAAAACGTCTTTGTCCCTTGCCTGATCATCTTCGCCACCCTGCTGGCCTCAGCCCAGGAACTGCCCAAGGCTCCTCAAGCAGAAGTCTTCGCACTCACCCCTGCACCCGGGTTCTTCACAGAGCCTGGAGTTGCGGTGAACCCGTCAAATCCCCAACAGGTGGTCGCGGTCTTTCAGGACAACGTCCATGCGTCCTATTCCGACGACGCGGGGAAGAGTTGGCATGCAGCAGAAGGCACCGCCCCCGCGAACTACCTTGTATCTGGTGACGTTTCAGCCGCATTCGACAACCAGGGACACGCCTTCGTCTGCTACATCGCTTTCGACAAACTGGGAACCTTCAACTACTGGGCACACGGCGCAAAGAGGAATGGCATTTTTGTTCGCCGCTCTCTTGATGGCGGGAAGACATGGGAAGCAGAACACTTCCCGGTCGCGGAGCAGAAATCAGAACCCGGCATTCCGTTCGAAGACAAGCCTTACATCGTCGCGGATAATTCTCACGGCCGTTACGCCGGCAATCTTTACGTTGGTTGGACGCGATGGCGGCTCACGGATTCCCAGATGGTGATCTCGCGTTCCACCGATGACGGCAAGACATGGTCAGAACCGGTCGAAATCGACGCTCATCCGGGATTGCCGCGTGACGACAACGGTGCCGCCGAAGGATTCGACGGCGTTGTTGGTCCTGACGGCACGCTGTACGCCATCTGGAGCCAGGACAATGAAATCATGCTCACCGTGTCCCGGGACGGAGGCAAGACGTTCTCCAAAGCGCGGGCGGTCATCCATACCGCACCTATCATGTTCGCCATTGATACGCTGGACCGTGCGAATGGCTTCCCGCAAATCGCGATTGATCCCAAGAGCAAGAAGCTATATGTCACATGGAGCGACTATCGCAACGGCGATCTGGACGTATTTCTCGCCACTTCTTCCGATGGAGGCAAGAAATGGAGTGAACCCGTTCGAGTGAACAATGACCCGGTCCACAACGGGGCGGAACAGTTTTTTCAATGGCTCGCCGTCGACCCAACCGACGGATCCATTAACGTCTTGTTCTACGACCGGCGGCAGGATCCACTAAACCGCAAGCAGATCGTCGTACTGGCCCGCTCAATAGACAGTGGCAAGAGTTTCCAGAACTACTCCTGGTCGGATACTCCCTTTGAGGCCGGCGGACTCTTTTTCGGCGACTACAGCGGAATCGCGGCCTATGGCGGACGGGTTTACGGAGTATGGACGGAGAAACCTGCGCCCGAACCGGAACCCAAGAAAACAGAAGGCGCGGAAGAAAAGCCGAAACCGAAGGGCACTGTAGTGAAACTGGGAACGGCCGACTTCAACAAATAACGCCGATCGAAGACGAATCAGGCCGGGAAATCCCAGCCCTCTTCTTTCATCTTCTTATTCGACCAGTGCTGCAGGTGTTCGAACAAAGCCGGTTCAATCACGGCGAAACGGATACCGACCCGCCCTTCGTCGCCCACCCACATCAGGCGCGCTTTCGCCTGAAACAGAATCTCGCTGTCGGGAAGCACGAAGCTGACATCAAGTATTCCTGAGAAACGTAGCGGGTCTTTCACACCGTCGAGCCCCATACCTCCGGTGCTTAAATTGACTCCCAGCACCGAAATCTCTTCGCCCTGTGAGTTTTTCAATTTCACCGGAATCTCAACCCGAGCCCGGAAGAATTTTTGCTGCTCCGTGCTGATGAAGCCCAACGCGGCGGAGCCTTCTCCGGGAGCAAAGCTGATGTTGTATTCCTTAAGTTTTCGGCTAAGTGTGCGCCGCGAGATCCCAAGCTGCTCGGCCGCAAGCGTGCGATGGCCACCGGTCCGCTCCAGAGCCTTGATGATCATCTGCTCTTCCATGCTTTCCAGGTTTCCTACCGGCATGGATGCAGTCTGGCGCAACGCAATGGGTTCCCCGGTCAGCACCGCATTCAACTTCGAGAAGTTGATTTCCACTTCCTGTGTCTCCATTGCGACCTTCGCCACCAGGTTGCGCAACTCCCGGATATTTCCTGGCCACGAGTGCGACAACAACGCCGAGACGGCCTGCGTGGAGAAGAACTTCGTCGGAGACTTGAGCCGCAGGAAATGCTCTGCCAACGCAACAATGTCTTCCGGGCGCTCGCGAAGGGGAGGCACGCGCAGTTGGAATTGACCCAGACGGTGATAGAGATCTTGCCGAAATCTTCCGTTCTTCACGGCAGACTCAAGATCCTGGTTTGTGGCGGCCACGATGCGCACATCCACTTTAATCTTTCGGTGTCCACCCAGACGATAAAACGGCTGTCCGTCGAGCACGCGCAGCAGTTTCACCTGGGTCTGAAGCTGAAGCTCTCCGATTTCGTCCAAGAACAGCGTGCCCTTGTCCGCGAGTTCAAACAGCCCTGGCTTCGATGAATCGGCCCCGCTGAACGCGCCTTTCTCGTACCCGAACAGTTCGCTTTCAACCAGGTTCTCAGGCAACGCGGCGCAATTAATATCCACCCAGGGCCGGCTGCGCCGCAACGATGACTCGTGAATCGTGCGGGCAATCAGTTCCTTGCCCGTTCCGGTTTCCCCGGTGATCAGAACAGTTTCCGTATGCCCCGCGACGCGGTCCACCAGCGCCATGAATTTGTGCATAACAGGGCTGGCAAGGATGAACAAAGTGTCGTCAACCTTGCGGGAAACAATTCCCGCGCCCGCCAGTGATGCTGCTTCGGCACCCGAGTTCGCCGGCATCGGGAGCACCACAGCTACCACCGACTTCGGGGCATCGATTGATTCGATCAGGAGCATGACCGACAACTGCACGGGGAAAGACTTGCCAGACTTGGCGAATGCAACCAGCGGCGAACTGTAATTTCCCTGCGCGCACGCAGTGGCCAATATAGTCTGCTGCAATTTGGATTGTTGTTCGCGCTCCGGCTTCTCTGCGGACCCGAACAGCGCTGAAAACGTCCGCCCTAACAACTCCTGCGCGGAGTATTCAAACAGCTGGGTAAAGGCGGAACTGCAACCGGTCACCTCTCCCTGCAGCGTGGCCGTGAAGACCGCCAGCTTCGCGGGAAGAACTGACCCCGCAGTTGCCGCGGAGTCCCGTTGCGCTGGAGCACCGGCTGGCTGCTGCTCCGAATTCGGGTTGAAGGTCAACATGCTTGCGTTTGGGATGATGGTTACACAGGCTGGCTGGTTTACCGAGGCTGCTGTGCACGCAAGCGTAACCAAGGTAATCACTTGTTGGACGAAACGTCACAGTATGCAGGATTTTGCACCCGCCGATAAACGCAAATGCCTCAGCGCGAGTTACTTCCGTAAGCTACAGAACACCTTGTATCTGCAATAGGATTCGGGGGCAAGCTGGGCCGAGGTGTGCGTGCGCCTTGATATCCCCTGCCTGCGTTCGCGAGCTTTGCAGAAAGAACATGTAGTTCGATGAAAGCAGAGACGAACGAACTTTCGATTCAGACCAAGGCCTTCATCGGCATCACTGCGTGTCTCGGCGTGGTGGTAATGGCCTATGCCTTTTTACACTGGCAGTCGCATGATGTCATGCGCTTCGTCTGCTACCTTGCGGTTGCCATTCTCGCCTCAGGACTGAAAGTACAGTTGCCGGGCATCGACGGAACGATGTCGGTAAATTTCCTGTTCATCCTGCTAGGCGTGCTCGAATTGAGCCTGCCCGAAACACTGGTCATCGGATGCACAGCCACCCTGGTCCAGAGTGTGTGGCAGGCGCGTAAGCGCCTCGATCCGGTAAAAGTCTTGTTCAACGTGGCTGGCATGATGGCCAACGCCAGCGCACTCACGTACCTCGCTTACCACTGGCTCAGCGGATATTTCGGATCCAATAAGCCGATCCTGCTCATGTTGGCAGCGCTGGTCTTCTTTTTCGCCAATACGCTGCCGATTTCGATCGTCATCGCGCTGACGGAAGGCAAATCGAGCCGGAAAGTCTGGTCGGAGTGCTACTTCTGGTCGTTCCCGTATTACCTGGTAGGCGCGGCCGCAGTGGGCCTTGTCGGCATCGTGAACCGCTCGGCTGGATGGCAGACCTCCCTGCTCGTCTTGCCGCTCATTTACTGGGTCTACCGCTCCTATCGCTTGTACCTGGGACGGCTAGAGGCGGAAAAAGAACGAGTGGAAGTAGAAAAACGGCATGTCGAGGAAATTGCCTCGCTCAACATGCGCACCATCGAGGCCCTCGCGCTCGCCATCGAAGCCAAAGATCACACCACGCACACGCACCTCCAGCGTGTTCGTACCTACGCGGTTGAAGTCGCGAGAGAACTGAAGCTCGGAGAAGACCAGATTGAAGCCCTGCGCACCGCCGCCTTGCTGCACGATATCGGCAAGCTCGCTGTGCCCGAACAGATCATCAATAAGCCCGGCCGCCTGACTCCGGAAGAATTCGAGAAGATGAAAGTCCACCCCATCGTAGGCGCAGAGATTCTGGAACGTGTGGCGTTCCCCTATCCCGTAGCGCCCATTGTTCGTTCCCACCACGAAAGGTGGGATGGCTCTGGCTACCCCGAAGGTCTTTCTGGGGAGCAGATTCCCATCGGCGCGCGCATTCTGGCCGCAGTCGATTGCCTGGATGCATTGGCTTCGCACCGTCAATACCGGCCGGCTTTGCCGCTGGCCGAAGCCATGGCCAAGGTGCAGGAAAAATCTGGTACATGGTTCGACCCCCAGGTAGTCGACATCCTGCTCAAGAGTTATGTGGAACTCGAGCGCATGGCGCAGATGACGGAAGAAACCGTCGTGCCTCACGGACTTTCAAAGTCGGTGAAAGTAGAGCGCGGGCTGGCGCCAGCCACCGGTTTTGAGCGATCGGAACCTACTCTGGGCGGACTCGAAAGCTCCGACTTTCTTTCGTCCATCGCATCCGCACGACAAGAAGCCCAGACCATGTTCGAGTTGAGCCAGGATCTGGGCATATCGCTGAGCCTCAGCGAAACGCTCTCGGTGCTGTCCATGCGTCTGCGGCGCATGATTCCTTACGATTCCTTCGCTGTCTTCGTGAATCGCAATGGCTGGCTGCTCCCGGAACTGGTGAGCGGCGAAAATTTCCGCGCTCTTTCCTCTCTGAAGATTCGAGTGGGTCAGGGACTCTGCGGTTGGGTGGCGGAAAACTCGAAGCCGATTGTAAACGGGAACCCGCAGGTAGAGTCGGGGTATGTGGTAGATCCGGAGAAGAGTACGCCGCTGCAATCTGCCTTGGTAGTACCGCTGGAAGGCTTGAATGGCGTGGTTGGCGTGCTCGCCATGTATCAGGCGAGCCGCGACGCTTTCACCGCAGACCACCTGCGCATTCTGCTAGCTGTCGCGTCAAAGGTCGCGCTCTCGGTAGAGAATGCCCTCAAGTACCAGCAAGCAGAAAGCTCCGCCACCACCGACTACCTGACCGGCCTGCCCAACGCGCGTTCCCTGTTCGTTCACCTGGCGCAGGAAGTAGCCCGCTGCCGCCGCATGAAAACTCCACTCGCGGTGATGGTCTGCGACATCGATGGATTCAAGGCCATCAACGATTCCTACGGTCACCTTGAGGGAGACAAACTGCTTCGCGAGTTCACGGCGCGGCTCAAGGATGTTTGCCGCGGATACGACTACGTGGCACGCATGGGTGGCGACGAATTTGTGATCACGGCCCCTGGTCTTACACCCGAGGCTGCCGCGGAAAAAGCTGAACGTTTGAACCAGGCCGCGATCGAGTCGGGCCGCATAGTGTGCAATCGCGATGTCATCACGCTAAGCGTCGGAGCAGCGTTCTGTCCGCAGGATGGCTTCGATGTCGAGCGCTTGCTCGCCGAAGCCGATCGCCGTATGTACTCCATGAAGCAAGTGCATCATGCCGATGCTGCCGTCCGCGAGATGGAATCCAAGGCGCGCGGCGCCGCGGGGAAATAGGAGATTGCGTCCATGCTCGGGAGAATCGCGCGGCATGGGCTCGCCTTGATTGCCACCATCCTGCTGGGAGGATTCCTGACTGCCGTCCTGGTGCGCTTCGCCCCCGGATTCGATGTCGATCAGGACGAAATCGATCCTCACCTCAGTTCCCAGACAATCCAGGCACTGCACGATGCTCGAACCGCGCAGCACAATATCTTCCGCTTCTATACCCAATCCTTGGAACGGGCGTGGCACGGCGACCTCGGCAAATCGCTCTCTCTTGGACAACCTGTCGCTTCCCTGATCCGAGAACGCACGCCGCTCACGATGCGACTGGTGTTTACGGGGCTCGCTATCAGTTGGGGGTTGGCCCTCGCCATGGCACTTAGCGCCTCATGGATGCGACTTCCCGCCTACGATGCACTCACAACCGCGATCAGCGGTACTTTTCTGTGCCTGCCTGCGGCTGTCCTGGCGCTGCTATCCGTGCTGTGGAACGTGTCTGGAGCTCTGGCTGTCGGTCTCATCGTCTTCCCCAAGGTTTATCGCTATTCGCGAAACCTCCTCGGGAAAGCCTACAGCCTGCCGCACATCATCACCGCCCGCGCGAAGGGCCTGAGTGAGTGGCGCATTGTGTTTTGGCACGTCATCCCGGTCGCCGGACCGCAATTGTTGGCCGTCGCCGGTGTCTCGGTGAGCATAGCCATCGGCGCCGCCATCCCGGTTGAAGCTTTGTGCGGGCTGGCCGGTATCGGGCAGCTGGCGTGGCAGGCTGCCCTGGCGCGGGACCTGCCGCTTCTCATGAACATCACGATCCTGGTGACGCTGGTAACCTTGCTCGCGAACTCGGGCGCCGATGTAATCGGACATATGCTTCGAGGGCACGAAGCATGAAGCACTTACGGACAACTGCCATCGCCGTTTTGCTGCTGGTGATTGGCATTTCGTTAAGCGCGAACTGGCTCGCTCCCGAGGGCTACGCAAAGCAGTATCGCGATACTCCGGGGGCCGGACCGTCGCGTCAGCATTGGCTGGGTACCGATGACATTGGCCGTGACCGTTTTGCCCGGGTGCTTTACGGCACCAGGATTTCTCTTCTCCTGGCGCCCGCGGCGGCTCTGGTCTCCACGTTCATGGCGGCGCTGATCGGTGGGCTGGCTGGATATCTGGGCGGACTCTGGGCGCGCGCCGCAATGGCAATGACGGACCTGTTCCTCTCGTTGCCCTGGCTGTTTCTGCTGATTACGGTACGCGCGGCGATGCCGCTGAATGTGTCTCCCGTGGTCTCGGTTGTGGTGACGTTTTCGCTGTTAGGACTGCTCGGCTGGACCAGTGCCGCCCGGGTGCTTTGCGCTTCCGCGTTGTCGCTGCGCCAGGCCGATTTCGTTCGACAGGCGCGGGCATCGGGAGTCAGCGACGCGCGCTTGTTCTGGGTACATGTTTTGCCGAACCTCAAGCCTGCTCTGTACGCGCAGTTTTGGATTTCGATTCCGGCGTTCATCCTGAGCGAAGCGAATCTCGGAATTCTTGGGTTGGGAGTAGCCGAACCGCTTCCATCGTGGGGGAGCTTGTTAAAGGAGCTGGAAGGCCTGGTTTCCGTCGGTGAAGAACCATGGAAGTTCGTGCCATTGATTCTGCTGGCCGTAGTAGTGACATCGTTTCAACTGGTTTTATCGGCGCAAGAGGAAGCTGCGGTATAAGCGCTAGCCCCAAGCCTCTAGCCCCTGTTTCAGGAAGGTGGAAGACATGTTGATCAAGCGCGGAAAGATGATCTTGGCTCAGGCATTTTGCCTTGCCGTTCTCGCGAGCATGGCCGCGGCACAAGGGGAACTTCGCTTCTGCCTTCACACGGAACCGAAAACCTTCGATCCCTTGAAGGTCGAGGACGACGCCTCAGTTTCCATCCGATATCTCACCGGCGGCGTTCTGGTGCGCCTGAACCGCCAGACGCAGGAACTTGAGCCCGGGCTTGCAGAGTCATGGAAGGTCTCAAAGGACGGCAAGCAGATTTCTTTCAAACTGCGCAGCGGGATCTCCTTCTCCGACGGCACGCCATTCTCTGCCGATGACGTCGCGTACACCGTTCAGCAAATGATGGATCCGTCACTCCATTCCCCCACCGGAGATGCCTTCCGGTCCGGCCCCGGCAACGTGGAGACGAAAGTCATTTCGCCTACCCAGATCTCGATCACCTTCCCGGCTCCGGTGGCAGGTCTCGACCGCCAGTTCGATCAGGTTGCCATCATTTCCGCTCGCTCGCCGAAAAAAGAGATGGCGGTACTCGGACCTTTCATGGTTGCCGACTACAAGGCAGGTTCTACAGTACTGCTGAAGCGCAACCCGAACTACTGGAAGACTGACGGGCACGGCCGCAAACTTCCATACCTCGACTCGGTACGGCTCGATATCCAACCCAATCGTGATGTCGAGATGCTGCGATTCAAGCGCGGCGAACTCGACCTGATTAACACACTCGATAGCGAGTATTTCGACAAGCTGGCCGCAACGTTTCCACAGATGGTGCACGATGCCGGCGCCTCCCTCGACAGCGAACAACTGTGGTTCAATGAAGTCTCCCGCGCGCCGCTGCCTCCGTACAAAAAGAACTGGTTCCGCTCCACCGCCTTCCGCCGTGCCATCTCGCTCGCCATCAACCGGCAGGATCTAAGTCGCGTGGTATTCCGCGGCCACGCCCAACCGGCGATTGGTCCGATTTCGCCGGCTAACAAGTTCTGGTTCAATTCGAAGCTGAAGCCCGACGCCTATTCGCCAGACGCTGCCTTGAAACTGCTCCAGAGCGAAGGCTTCCTGCTCGAGAACGGCACACTCAAGGATAAAGAAGGAAATGCCGTTGTCTTCTCGCTCACCACAAACTCCGGCAATAAGTATCGCGAGCGCATGGTGACGATGATCCAGGAAGACCTCCAGAAAATCGGAATTCACGTGAACGTAGTCACGCTTGATTTCCCTTCTCTCATCGAACGTATGACGCAGACCTTCGATTACGAGGCGATTCTGCTGGGCCTGACGAACGTAGGCCTCGATCCCAACGAGCAGATGAATGTCTGGCTCAGCTCTTCCGAAAATCATCAATGGAATCCGCAGGAGAAAACTCCTGAAACCGGCTGGGAAGCCGAAATCGACCGGCTGATGCGGTTACAGGCATCCTCCGCCGAGCCGAAGAAGCGCAAAGAGGCTTTTGACCGCGTGCAGGAGATTGCCGTCGAGCAGTCGCCATTCATTTTCCTGGTCAACAAGAACGCCCTTTCGGCGGTGGCTCCCACCGTACAAGGAGCAAGCCCGGTCATTCTCGTGCCCCAGACTTTTTGGAATGCGGAATGGCTCACTGTGAAATAGAGCGCGTCAATGCGCCAGCATCAGAAATAGTCTGGAGGCCAACGCCATCGTGAATTCCGCCGGGTCAAGCAATCCGATTCTTTCCGCTTGCCTGACCGTTGGCTACGGGAACAAGCCTCCAATCCTCCAAAACGCGGAACTCGAAATACGTCGCGGAGAGGTTCTCGGATTAATCGGGCAAAGCGGATCGGGCAAGAGCACGATGGCCATGGCTATCCTCGGATTGCTCGATCGCCGTAAAGTTCAGGCGCAAGGCCAGATTACCTTCAACGGCTGCGACCTTCTCAAAGCTCGCGAAAAGGAACTCAGAACCATTCGCGGGCGCAAGATTTCCCTCGTTCTCCAGAGTCCGCTCTCTTCTCTCAACCCCGCCTTGAAAATCCGCACCCAATTGTCAGAAGCCTGGCACGCCCACGCCGCTGGATCGAATACAGACTGCGAACAGGCCATCCGCACGGCCCTCGAGAATGTCAGCCTGCCTGCGACCGACGAATTCCTTCGAAAATATCCATCTCAAATGAGCGTGGGACAGGCGCAGCGCGTGCTGATTGCAATGGCCATCCTGCACCGGCCCGAGCTTCTGATCGCTGATGAGGCTACCAGCGCCCTCGACGTCATCACTCAGTCGGAAATCCTCGAACTCTTCCGCTCGCTCAATCGCAGCACAGGCATGGCGATTCTCTACATCTCCCATGACCTGGCATCCGTGGCGGGCATTTGCGACCGGATCGCGATTCTGCACGCGGGACGAATTGTCGAACAGGGCTCCACTGCTGCAGTGCTCACCAATCCCTCTCACGAATACACCAGGCGGCTGATGGCCGCCATGCCGCAAATGCCTCGCGCAACCGTCGCCCAAGCGGCTGCTCGTTAGCCTCCCGTTTCGGCCCAGAATCCCGCTCAAACGCACCACCAAACTACGAGACTCAACGGGACAGAATGTCCCACGCCCAAGTTCGCGGGACAGAGTGACCCACGGAATCTCCGCGCTGCCAACTTATTTCATTAAGAATCAACAACTTAGAAGCACACGAATGGTCGTAGCCGTGCAACGATCAACAGGTACACAGGCTGGATTGTTCCCCCAACCAATGAAGGGTGAGGGTCTATATGATGCGGACAGAAAAGACGCATAAATCGAAATGGCGCAATGAACGCCACAGTGCTGCCTGGGGCAAGCGCCTGACCATGGTGCTGCTCCTGGCCACGGGCATGGCCTTCGGGCAACGCTGGAAGAACCCGGACGCCGCCGAAGCGCGCAACTTCTCGCGGATTGCGCCGGAACTCTCCGGGCTTCTGGCCAAGGCGAAGCAGGGCGCCGGCCAGGGACAAACGGTTCGGGTCATCGTGCAATACAAGCAGGTACCCACCGTCGCGCACTACGCCGCCATGCAGGGACGGGGCGG
>Ga0335069_10002379_pt1 | contig 29055 bp, 31 predicted proteins | sample Lox_Sample_11_FD_206714 | JGI IMG/M metagenome (GOLD analysis project Ga0335069, IMG submission 206714) | Soil microbial communities from Loxahatchee National Wildlife Refuge, Florida, United States - Lox_Sample_1.1 | ecosystem: Environmental > Terrestrial > Soil > Wetlands | place: USA...
CGGGTCTCGCAGATCCCGTACGAGAAGGCGCTCGACGGCATCGTGGCGGCGATGCGCGATGCGGCGCGCGATCTCGGCATCCTGTCGCGCCTGATCCCGAGCATCGACCGCGAGGCGGAGCCGGAGGCCGCGGTCGAGATGGTCGAATGGGTCATCCGCCACCGCCGGCCCGAGGTGATCGGCATCGGCATGGACTACACCGAGACCGGCCGGCCGCCCGAGCTGTTCTGGAAGGCGTACCGGCTGGCGAAGCAGGCCGGGCTCAAGACGACCGCGCATGCCGGCGAGTTCGGCATGAAGTGGACGAATGTCGAGACCGCGGTCGAGCTGCTGGGGGTCGACCGGGTCGACCACGGCTACACGGTCATCGACAATCCCGAGTTCGCCCGGCGCTGCGCCGAGCGGCGCATCCTCTTCACCGTGGTGCCGACCAACACCTATTACCTGCGCAGCCTGCCGCGCGAGCGCTGGGCGCTCGACCATCCGATCCGCCAGATGCCGAAGCTCGGGCTTTCCATCCACCCCAACACCGACGATCCGACCCTGCACAAGGTGACGCCCACCGGGGCATGGCACATGATGATGAAGGATTTCGGATTCGGGCTCGACGACCTGAAGGGGTTCATGCTGAACGGGCTCGACGGGGCGTGGATCGAGGACGAGGTACGGGAGCGGTGGAAGCGGGATTGGGGCAAGCAGTTCGATGAGCTGCGGGGGCAGTTGACGGGGTAAAGTCCGTCATGGCCGGGTTTATCCCGGCCATCCATCCCCGGATCAAGTCCGGGGACAGGCGTCGGCGCGCAAATTGCCGATGTTGCTCTATCGGCCCGACGTGGATGCCCGGAACAAGTCCGGGCATGACGAAGACAAGAGGGGGTCAAAATGGCATCGGATGTAACGGCGGGCCGGATCGGCGGCGGGTTCCTGGAATCGTGGTTCAGGCTTTCGGAGCGGCGGACCACGGTGCGCACCGAGATCCTGGCGGGGGCGACGACGTTCCTGGCCGCAGCCTATCTCCTGGTGGTGATCCCGGGGTTCCTTGCCACCGGCGGCATGGACCGCGCGGCCGCGACCACGACGACGATCATCGTGTTCGTGCTCGCAACCCTGCTGATGGCGTTCTACGCCAACCTGCCGTTCATCGTGGGACCGGGCATCGGCGGCTCGGTGATCGTCGGCGTCACCATGGCGGCGACCGAGCACATTCCCTGGCAGGTGGGCCTGGCCGCGGCGTTCTGGTCGGGCATCATCTTCTTCGTTTTGACCTTGCTCGGGCTGCGCGAGGTGGTGACGCGCATGATCCCGGTGCAGATCAAATTGTCGCTGGCGGCCTCGATCGGGCTGTTCATCGCGGTGCTCGGCTTCCGCAACGCGGGGCTGGTGCTGGCCAACGCCCGGACCAACTCGCTGATGCTCGGCAATTTCACCTCGCCGGGTGCGGTCGTGGCGCTGATCGGGCTCGGCGTCGCCGTGCTGCTGCACGCGCGCAAGATCCCGGGCAGCATCCTGATCGCGATCCTGGCCGCAACCGCGGTGGGCGTGCCGCTGGGCGTCACCAAGCTTCCCGCCTCCTTCGTCAGCCTGCCGCACGACATCGGCCCGGTGACCTTGAAGCTCGACGTGCTTGCTGCCTTCAACCTGCTGCTGTTCCCCTACCTGTTCGCGTTCTTCGCCTCGGAGTTCTTCTCGACCATGGGCACCACCCTCGCCGTCGGCGGCAAGGCGGGCCTGCTGGATGAGAACGGCAACATGAAGGACATCAACAAGCCGTTCGTGGTCGATTCGATCGCGGCGTCGGTGGGGCCCTTGCTCGGCATCCCGGGGCTCACGGCGCTGATCGAATCCGCGGCCGGGGCCGAGGCCGGCGGGCGGACCGGGCTGACGGCACTCGCCGCCGCCGGCCTCTTCTTCCTGGCGCTGTTCCTGGTGCCCGTGGCGCTGATGATCCCGGCCCAGGCGACCGCGCCGGCGCTGATCCTGATCGGCCTCACCATGTTCGCCGGCATCCGCAAGGTGGACCTCGAGGACTTCACGGAGGGCCTGCCAGCGGTGCTGACCGTGCTGATCACCTTGCTGTCGAACAGCTTCGGCACCGGCATCGCGGGCGGGCTGCTCTGCTACGTGCTGATCAAGGTGCTGGCCGGCAAATGGCGCGACGTCTCGATCGGGATGTACGCGCTTGTGATCCCCCTCGCCTACTTCTTCTGGACCGTTGTGAGTCATTAGTTCTGGGCGCGCTCGCATGTGGCCGCCCCACCAACCCCACATGCTCGCGCGCCGCTCGCCCATCCGGGCTCGCGGGTGACTCACCCCGATGCTCTACCCGGCCGTTCCACTACGTGACGCGCGTGCAGATGCACGCGCGTCGTTGTTTTCAGGAACCGGTCAGAAGAACGCGATGGTGCGGATCTCGATGCTCTCGCGCGGGCGCGCGTTCGGCGGCGAGGTCGGGTCGGTGAACGAGGTGTGCGCGGTCCAGCGGGCGCGGCCGTCCTTCAGCGAATCGTAGACCTTGAACACGATCGCCTCGTCGCGGCGCATCTTGGGGAACCAGTACCAGCGGTGGTTCGGGTTGTAGGTGATGGCGTAGGTCTGCCCGACGCGGCCGGGGTAGCGGCGCTCGGAAACGACGAGATCCTTGGGATCCAAGGTGCGCGCATCGGCGATGGCGAGCGGGTTCGATTCGAGCGGCAGGCGGATCGGCCGCCACACCTGGACGAGCGCCACGCGGCGCTTCAGGAGCTCCTCGGCTTCGTCCGGCACCAGGTCGCGCACGCGCTGCGGGCCCGACCACTCGGTGTAGTCGTTGTGGACGCGGAACACCGGCTCGCGGATCTTCTTCGCCTCGCGGTCGGCGTCGTCGGCCGTGCGCAGGGTGTGGTCGAACACGATCACGCGCGCAGCCCCGGTCTCGGCTTTGATCAGCGCCTCCATCTCCGGGTAGTAGACGCGCTTGATCTCCGCCTGGTCGTAGAAGTCCTTGACCCGGGTGTCGTGGCCGATGAAGCGGAAGCCGGTCGTGTCGAGAGCGAACTCGCGCACGTGCGGCCGGCCGTTGTGGAGGGTGACCTGGTGGGGATCGCGCTCGCCGCCGCTCTTGACCTCGGTCGAGCCCGGGCCGCCGCTCCACGTCCACGGGGTTTCGCCCGTGTCCAACAGGTAATTGAGCGTGACCTCGATCCGGTCGGGGGCGTCGGTTCCGCGGACAACTTCGGCGACATCAGCCATGGCAATCCTCCTTGAGGAGCGTATCCAGAATGTAGTCGGGGCCTGGCCCGATTTCACCTGAAGCTTTCTCAGCCGGGGCGTGAGGATTTTTCTAGGCCGGGGCGGTCCGCCTGATAGCCACCGACAGCGCGAACAGGACGGCCGCGGCGGCCACGATCGAGGGGCCCGAGGGGGTGTCGAACACCAGCGAGGCGGCGAGACCGCTTGCCACCGCAAGGGCACCCGCGAGGGCGGCGAAGGCCGCCATCTGCTCGGGCGAGCGCGCGAAGTTGCGCGCGGCAGCCGCCGGGACGATCAACAGGGCGGTGATCAGCAGCACGCCCACGATCTTCATCGCGATCGCGACCACGATCGCCAGCAGGAGCACGAAGGCGAGCTTCACCTGGTCGGCGGCCACCCCTTCGACGCGCGCCAGGTCCTCGTGCACGCTGAGGTTCAGGAGCGGCTGCCACAGCCAGGCGAGGATGCCGAGCACGGCTGCGCCGGCGCCGTAGATCCACGCGAGGTCCAAGGGTGTGACGGCCAGGATGTCGCCGAACAGGAACGAGATCAGGTCGACGCGCAGCCGGTCCATGAACGACACCACGACCAGGCCGAAGGCGAGCGAGGAATGCGCGAAGATGCCGAGGATGGTGTCGCCGGGCAGGCGGGTCTGGCGCTGCAGCACCGTGAGCAGCAACGCCAGCAGCACGCACACGCCGACCACGCCCAGGGTCAGGTCGAGGCGGAACAGGAAGCCGAGCGCGATCCCGAGCAAGGCCGAATGCGCGAGCGCGTCGCCGAAGAACGCCATGCGCCGCCACACCACAAACGAGCCGAGCGGGCCCGCGACCACCGCGAGCCCGAGCCCGCCCAGCAAGGCCCGCCAGACGAAATCATCCATGATCATGGTCCGCGTGGTCATGCGCATGGTCCGCATGATGCGGGGCGTCGTGCACGTGGTCGTGGTGGTGGTGATAGACCGCGAGCTCGCCGCCGCGCGCGGCCCCGAACAGCGCCAGATAGGCCGGATCGACCCGCACCGCTTCGGGCCGGCCGGTGCAGCACACATGATGGTTGAGGCAGACCACGGTGTCGGTCGCGGCCATCACCAGGTGCAAATCGTGGCTGACCATGAGCACACCGCAGCCGCGCCGGTCGCGGATCTCGAGGATGAGGCGGAACAGATCCTCCTGCCCCGCCACGTCCACGCCCTGCACCGGCTCGTCGAGCACCAGAAGGGCCGGATCGCGCAGCAGCGCGCGCGCCAGCAGCACGCGCTGGAACTCGCCGCCCGAGACGCGCTGGATCTCGGTATCGAGCACCTCGGGCGCCCCGACCTCCTCGAGGGCCGCGCGCATGGCGGCCTCTGTGCCGGGCTGGCCCAGGCGCAGGAAGCGCCGCACGGTGAGCGGCAAGGTCTCGTCGACCGCCAGGCGCTGCGGCATGTAGCCGATCCTGATCCCCGGCGCGCGTTGCTGCGCGCCGGAATCGGGCGGCAGGAGGCCAAGCAGGATGCGCAGCAAGGTCGACTTGCCGGCGCCGTTGGGCCCGATGACGGTGACGATCTCGCGCGCCGCGACCGCGAGGTCGACATGGTCGAGCACGGTCCGGCGGCCGAAGCGCTTGGTTATGCCGCTGGCCTGAAGAAGGGGAGCATGGTCGAGCGGCGTCATCGCGCGGCGTGAGCGCCGTGGCCGCGCGGGCGGGCGCCTTGGCAGGCGGAGCAGATGCCGGAGAGCTCGACGACGCGGCTCTGGATCGCGAAGCCCTGCTCGGCGGCGCTGCGCCCGATCGCATCGCCCAGGCGGCGGTCGTCGATCTCGGCGGTCATGCCGCAGCTGCGGCAGATCAGGAACTGCACGAGGTGGGATTCGCCGGGATGCGGGCAGCCGACGAACGCGTTCAGGGATTCGATGCGGTGGATGAGCCCGCGGCCGAGCAGGAACTCAAGCGCGCGGTAGACCGTGGGCGGTGCCGCACTGCGGCCGTCCTCCTTCAGGCGGTCGAGGATCGCATAGGCGCCGATCGGCCGGTGGCTGGCCCAGACGAGCTCGAGCACGCGCTTCCGGATCGGGGTCAGGCGCTCGCCGGCCGCCGCGCACACGGATTCCGCCGCCGCCAGGGCCGTGGTCACGCAATGGTCGTGGTCGTGCCCGGTCTTGGGGAAGACCGGCTGCCGCCGCTTCGTGGTCATCTGCAGCCTTGCTCCGCGTTTGCGTCCGAGAAAATGTTATATTATATCGTCAGGTGTAATAATATAACATCTGAGCCGTGACCTTGTTCAACCCCCGCTTCAAGCGTGTTTTCCCCGTCTTCGTCGCGGCGCTGATCGCCCTCGCCGCCGCGGGTCCGGCCCGGGCGGCGCCGCGCGTGGTGGCGAGCTTCAAGCCGCTCCAGTCGCTGGCGGCAGGCGTCATGACCGGGATCGGCGAGCCCGAGGTCGTCATCCACGGCACCGGCTCGCCGCACACCTATGCGCTGCGCCCCTCGGATGCGCGCGATCTGGCGCGCGCCGACGTGGTGTTCTGGATCGGCCCCAATTTCGAGAGCTTCCTCGTCAAGCCGATCGCGGCCTTGAGCGGGCACGCGCGCGCCGTGGCGCTGATCAAGGCCCCCGGAGTGACGGTGCTCGAGGCGCGGCACGGCGGCAGCTGGGAGGATGACGGCGACAAACCCGCTGCTGTCGGGGACATCAAAGACGCGGATCCGCACATCTTCCTCGATCCGCACAACGCCGAGGCGATGGTCGAGGCGATGGCGTCCACCCTCGCCGCGGCCGACCCCCAGCACGCCGCACAATACGAGGCGAACGCGGCCGTGGTGATCGGCCGGCTCAAGACCCTCGACGGCGAGATGACGGAGACCCTGGCGCCGGTGCACGGGATTCCGTTCGTCGTCTTCCACGACGCGACGCAGAATCTGGAGCACCGCTACGGCCTCACCGCCGTGGGCTCGATCGTCGTCACACCCGAACAGCCGCCGGGGGCGAAGCGCATCGCCGAGATCCGCGCCAAGATCGAAGCCGAGCACGCGGCCTGCGTGTTCGCCGAGCCGCAGTTCGAATCGACCCTCGTGCGCACCGTGGTGGCCGGCACGGCGGCCCGGACCGGCGTCCTCGACTATGTCGGCGTCGACCTGCCGCCAGGCCCGGACGCCTATTTCCAGATGATGCGCGGCCTGGCTCGGTCGCTCGCGGGCTGCCTCAAGCCCTGACCCGCAGTTTTGCGGAACGCTGACACACGCCGTTTACACGGCGCGGTTATCCTTGATCCTTGCCTCTCTGATCGAGGAAGGCGGGGTCATGATCCTTCTTCTTGCGGTGGCGATACCGGCACTTCTCGGCGTCGTGGTCATCGGGGCGGCCCTGGCGCAGCGCCAGCGCGAGCTGTCGCTGGGGGCGGACATCGCGGCCCTGCGCCGGCGCGCCGCACGCGCAACCTACCGCCTGCCCGCGGCAGCGAACGACACTTACCCGGTGGTGGCAGCGAAGATCCGGCGCCGCGCCGACCGCTCCTTCAGAAGGTAAAAAGGACCGAGGCGTACCAGGAGACCTGGTCGGTGGCGCCCGCGTTCTCGACGCCGCGACGCACGTAGCCCAGCAGGTGATAGGTGTCGGTCACGTCGTAGCGGGCGCCCAGGCCGAGGCTCGTGGTCGCGGGCGTGCCGTGCGTGTCGGCACTCTGGTGCGCGAGCTCGGGGCCCACCTGGAGATTCGGCAGCACGAGATACGACACCACGATGCCGCCCAGGCAGAAATCCCGCCGCCCGCGATCGGTGAACACGCATCCGCCGCCGCCGAAGGTGGTCCAGCCGCTCGCCCAGTCCTTCTCGGCCCACAGCGGCAGCAGAAGCGACGCGTGGTTGTCGCCGACCGTGTGCGAGCCGCTGGGTAAAAAGACGCGCGGGAACACGGCCACGTCGAGGCCGAACCCGTCCTGGTGCAGGAACCGGTACTTGGCCGCGAGCTCGACATTGCTGGCGCCGATATTCGTCCGGCCGCCGCTCGAGGTGTTGTAGCCGAGCGGTGCGGTCACCGTGAGCTGCAGGTCCGGTGCCGCGCCGTAATTGAAATCGATCCCCGCCTCGCCGTCCGTGCCGTCGCGCGTCGCCGTGCCCGCGGTGAAGGCGTAGATCTCGAAATGCTCGTAGTCGGTGGGCTCCGGATCGTCGGACACATAGGGCGGTCCCGCCAGCGCCGGATGCACCACCAGCAGCGCCAGCAGGACAAGCCATCGCGCGCAGGCGCGTTCCGACACGGGTCAGCGGCGCCGGGTGCGGGCCGGGGCCGTGGCGCCCAGCGCCCGCTGCAGCACGCGCTTGGTCATCGTCGGCAGCGCCACGCGGCCGAGATCGGCGAGCCGGTGCCAGCGTCCCTCGTCGGGCGCCTGGCCGTCCGCGGCCTCGGCGGTCCACACATCGAACTCGATGATGAAATGCGTGAAGCCGTGGACGACGCGGCCGGCGTTCGCCCACGCGGCCTTGACCGGGGCGTGCCGGCGCGCCACCGCAGCGCTGCACGCCTCGCCGCGCCAGGGCGTCGAAGGTGCCTCGAGCATGCCGCCGAGGAGCCCGTCATCGGGACGGCGCCGCAGCCATACGGACTCGCCCCGGCGCAGCACGAACGCCACCGCCTGCTTCACCGGCCGCTCCGGCTTGGCAGCCCGGCGCGGCAGCTCTTCGGGTGCGCCGGCCGCGTGCGCGGCGCACGCATCGGCCCACGGGCACAGCATGCACAACGGGCTTCGCGGCGTGCAGATCGTGGCCCCCAGATCCATCGTCGCCTGCGCGAAATCGCCCGGACGCAGCTGGGGGGCGACGCGCGCGGCCGCGGCGCGCAACTCGGGCTTGGCGGCGGGCAGCGGGGTCTCGATGGCAAAGAGCCGCGCCATCACCCGCTCGACATTGCCGTCGACCACCACGGCAGGGCGGTCGAAGGCGATCGCGGCGATCGCGGCCGCGGTGTAAGGCCCGACCCCGGGCAGGCCGCGCAGGCCCTCCTCGGTGTCCGGGAAACGGCCGCCGTGATCTGCCGCGATCACGCGGGCGCATTTGTGCAGGTTGCGCGCCCGCGCGTAATAGCCGAGGCCCGCCCACACGCCCAGCACGTCGTCGAGCGCCGCCGCGGCCAGCGCCTCCACCGTTGGCCAGCGCCGGAGGAAGCGGTGGAAATAAGGCCCGACCGCGGCCACGGTCGTCTGCTGCAGCATGATCTCGGACAGCCAGACGCGATAGGGATCAGGGCGCTCGCCCGGCCGCGCGCGCCAGGGAAGGATGCGCGCGTGGCGGTCGTACCAGGCGAGGAGGCGCCCGGCGAGCAGCGCAGGGTCGGGCGCAGGCGCCATAGATTTGCGAGGTGCGGGCTTCAGTCGAGCCATGCTCATGACGTTTACCACGGCGCGGGCGTTGCGATAGGCTCCGCGCATGAGTCCGCGCTCGCTCTCGGCCACATTGCCGAAGATCACCAAGGCGGTCCTCGACAAGGGGGGGCGGGACTACGCGACCCTGATCGCCGAATGGCCGGCGATCGTGGGCGCCCAGCTCGCGGCCTCGAGCCAGCCCGAGAAGCTGGTGCGCCGCCGCGACCACGACGAGCGCAGCACCGGCGGCGTGCTGACCATCCGGGTGAGCGGCGGCGGCGCCCTCGAGATCCAGCATCGCGAGCCGCAGATCATCGAGCGCATCAACTCCTATCTGGGCTACCGGGGGGTCGCACGGCTCAAGCTCGTGCAGGGCGTGCTCACCCGGCGCGGCCCCGCCGCCCCGCAACCGGAGCGAGTCCTGAGCGCGCCGGAGTCGCAGGCCATCGACTCGGCCGCGGCCCGGGTCGCCGACCCCGACCTCAAGGCCCGCCTCGCCCGATTCGGCCGTACCCTGGCCGCCGGCCCAACCCCGCCCCGCCGCTAGAAAATAAATGATCCCAGGGGGTTGCGCGGGCTATCCTCAGGGGCCTCATTTCGCCTTGAGTCTCCGTGCCGCGACTCGGTAGGATGCCACCATATCTTGTAGGTCTTGTGACCATGACGCGTAACATCTGGTTTTTGCTCGGTTTTACCGCCCTCGTCGCCGCGCCCGCGGCCCTGGCCGCCGAGTCCCAGCCGACACCCTCCGCCGTGGCCCAGGCGACGGTCGCCCAAGACCCCAAGGCGCTGGCCCCCCGCCAGGAGGGCGACGACATGGTCATGGGGGCCGACAAGGCGCCCGTCACCATCATCGAATACGCCTCGCTCACCTGCCCGCATTGCGCGCATTTCAACGAGACGACATTCCCGCAGCTCAAGGCGCAGTACATCGACAAGGGCCTGGTGAAGTACATCTACCGCGACTTCCCGCTCGACCGCATGGCGCTCACCGCCTCCGAGATCGCGCGCTGCGCCGGACCCGAGCGCTATTTCGGCTTCATCGACGCGATCTTCCGCCAGCAGGCGAGCTGGACCTCGGGCGGCAACGCCAACGAGATCACCGAGAACCTGAAGCGCCTGGCGCGCCTCGGCGGCCTGTCGACGCCGGCGGCCGATGCCTGCCTCAACGACAAGGCGCTGCAGGACAAGATCCTCGCCCAGAGCCTGCAGGGCGAGAAGGAGTTCAAGGTCGACTCCACGCCCACGCTCATCATCAACGGCGAGAAGCATCCCGGTGCGCTCACCATCGACGAGCTCTCGGCGATCATCAATCCGCTGACCAAGAAGTCCTGACCGGACCTGAAAGACGTCAACCAGAATGCACTTCACCAAGCTTCGCCTCGCCGGGTTCAAGTCGTTCGTCGAGCCGACCGAGCTCCTGATCGAGCCGGGTCTCACCGGCGTGGTCGGCCCGAACGGCTGCGGCAAGTCGAATCTCGTCGAGGCGCTGCGCTGGGTGATGGGCGAGAACCGCGTCAAGCAGATGCGCGGCGGCGAGATGGACGACGTCATTTTCGCCGGCACCACCAGCCGCCCGGCGCGCAACCTTGCCGAAGTGGCATTGTTCATCGACAACGCGAGCCGCAAGGCCCCCGCCGCCTATAACGATCTGACCGACTTCGAGGTGATGCGCCGCATCGAGCGCGGCCAGGGCTCGGCCTACCGCGTCGGCGGCCGCGACGTGCGTGCGCGCGACGTGCAGCTCCTGTTCGCCGATCTCGCCTCGGGGTCGCATTCGCCGGCCCTCGTCAGCCAGGGCCGCATCGGCGCCATCATCCAGGCGAAGCCGACCGAGCGGCGGCAGCTGCTCGAAGAGGCCGCCGGCATCACCGGCCTGCACTCGCGCCGCCACGAGGCGGAGCTCAAGCTCAAGGCCGCCGAGCAGAACCTGGCCCGCCTCGACGACGTGCTGCGCACCCTGGGCGACCAGCTCGCCGCCCTGAAGAAGCAGGCTCGCCAGGCCCAGCGCTACCGCAGCATGAGCGACCTCATCCGCAAAGCCGAGGCGCTCAGCCTGCACCTGGCCTGGATCGAGGGCACCGCCACGCAGACGGCGGCGGCCGAGCGGCTGGCCGCGGCCGAGACGAGCGTCGCCGACGTCGCAGGGCGCGCCGCGCACGCGGCGACCGAGCTTGCGAACGCGCAAAGCGCGCTGCCCGACCTGCGCAAGGCCGAAGCCGAGGCGGCGGCCCGGCTCACCCGCCTGGGTGTGGCGCGCGAGCAGCTCGACGCCGAGGAGCAGCGGGTCAACGTGGCGCTGTCCGACATCAGCGCGCGCCTCACCCAGCTCGCGGCCGACATCGAGCGCGAGCGCAAGCAGGCGGCCGACGCCGAGGCGGCCCTGTCGCGGCTGGCCGCCGAGCGCACCGAGATCGAGAGCACCGACATCGCCGCCGCCGACCAGGCGCGCGAGGTCGAGGGCGAGCTGAACAGCGTGCGCACCGACGTCGAGACGCTGGATTCCGAGCTCGCGCGCGCAACCGAGGCCGTCGCCAAGGCCGAGGCCGAACGCGCGGCCCTCGCGCGCGAGATCGCCGAGCTCACCGAGCGCGCGGCGAAGCTCGAGACGCGGCTCACCGCGGCGAAAGAGGAGCGCGCCCGTCTTGATGCCACGGTGACCGGGTTCGATCCGCAGCTGCGTGCGGCCGACGAGAAGGTCGCCGCCGCCGAGGCGGCGCTGGAAGCCGCCCGCGCCGAGGCCGAGGCGGTCGATGCGCGGTTGCGCGCGGTCCAGGAGGAAGAGACCGGGGCGCGCGAAGCGCTGCGCACGGCCGAGGCCGACCTGGCGCGGCTCGACGCGGAAGCCGCAGCCCTCGCCGCCGTCCTCAAAGGTGCTGCCACCCAGGACTACACGCCGGTGCTCGACCAGATCTCGGTCGTCGCCGGCTACGAGGCCGCACTCGGCGCCGCGCTCGGCGAGGACCTGACCGCACCTCTTGATTCGAGTGCTCCCGTACACTGGGAGCTGCTCTACGCGCACGAGCCGGCGCCGGCGCTGCCGCCCGGCATCGAGCCTTTGTCGCGCTATGTGACCGCACCCACGGAACTGGCGCGGCGGCTGTCGCAGATCGGCGTGGTCGAGAACGAGACCCATGGCCGCAACGCCGTGCGGCTGCTCGCCCAGGGCCAGCGCCTGGTGAGCCGCGATGGCGGCTTGTGGCGCTGGGACGGGCTGACCGCCCGCGCGGGTGCTCCCAGCGCCTCGGCGACGCGCCTTGCCCAGCGCAACCGGCTCGACGAGCTGACCGCGGGCCGCGGTGCGGTCGCGGCCGTGGCCGAAGGGTCGCGCAGCCGCTTTGCAGCCGCACAGGCGGCCACGCGCGACGCCCAGGCCAAGGAGCGCGAGGCGCGCGGGACAGCGCAGCGGCTGGTGGCCGATCTCGGCTCGGTGCGCGAAGCGCGCGCCGCCCTCGCGCGACAGGCCGCGGCCGAGGCGGCCCGCGTCGCGGGCCTCGCCGAGCAGATCGAACGCCTGGCGCAGGACCTGGCCGACCATGAGCAGCGCAAGGCCACGGCCAGCCAGACCCTGGCCGCCCTGCCCGACCCCTCGGCCGCGCGCGAGAAGCTGGTGCAGGACAGAAGCGAGCTCGCGCGCCGGCGCGGCCGCCTGTCGGAGCTCGAGAGCACGCAAGACCGTCTCGCGCGCGAGGCCGAGGCGCGCGTGCGCCGCCGCGACGACATCGCGAACGAATCGACCGCGTGGGCGGCCCGGCTCGACGCGGCGCGCCGCCAGCTCGACCAGCTGGACGAGCGCACCGCACAGGCCAACGAGGAGCAGACGCGCCTCTCGGCGCGCCCGGCCGAGATCGCGACCGAGCGCGCCGCCCTGTTCGAGCGGCTGGGCGTCGCCGAGGCCGAACGCCAGGAGGCCGCCGACCGGCTGGCCGCCGCCGAGACCGCGGTCGCCGAAGCCGACCACAGACTCAAGGACATCGAGCACGAGCACAGTGCGGCGCGCGAAGAGCGCGTGCGCTGCGAGGCGGCCGTGCAGCAGGCCGAGCACGATCTGACCGAGCTCGCCCAGCGGATCCGCGAGCGCGTCGACTGCGCGCCCGAGGAGACGCTGGCGGTCGGCGGGCTCGAGCCGGGCGACGAGCTGCCGGGCAAGGAGCAGATCGAGACGCGCCTGGAGCGCCTGGTCCGCGAGCGCGACACCATGGGTCCCGTCAACCTGCGCGCCGAGGAGGAGATGCAGCAGGTCGAGGACCAGGTGAACGGGCTGCAGGCCGAGAAGGACGACCTCGTGCAGGCGATCGCGCGCCTGCGCCAGGGCATCTCGAGCCTCAACCGTGAGGGCCGCGAGCGCCTGATGGAGGCCTTCGACCACGTCAACAAGCACTTCCAGGAGCTGTTCGTGAAGCTCTTCGGCGGCGGCCGGGCGCACCTGGCGCTGGCCCATCCCGCCCCGCCCCCGCCGCCGGTTCCGGCCGCCGACGGGACCGCACCCGCCACGGGCGAAGCGGCCGCGGCGATTCCGGCCGAGCCCGCCCCGCATCGGGAAGACCCCCTCGAGGCCGGGCTCGAGGTGTTCGCGAGCCCGCCGGGCAAGAAGCTGCAGACGCTGTCGCTGCTCTCGGGCGGCGAGCAGGCGCTGACCGCGCTCGCCCTGCTGTTCGCGGTCTTCATCAAGAACCCGGCGCCGATCTGCGTGCTGGACGAGGTGGACGCCCCCCTCGACGACGCGAACGTGGACCGCTTCTGCACGCTCCTCGAGCACATTTCGAAGTCGACCGGCACGCGCTTCATCGTGGTGACGCACCACCGCCTCACCATGGCGCGCATGGACCGGCTGTTCGGCGTCACCATGGCCGAACGCGGCGTGTCGCAGCTGGTTTCGGTCGATCTCCGCCAGGCCGAGCGGATGCGCGCGACGGCGCAGTTAACCGCCTGAAATAAAGGGCGTTCCAGGCCCAATTTTCTCGGTTTCGCGCCTTGACATCCCACCACCGCGGCCCGTAACTTGCGCCCCGCTTGAGGCGCGCGGCAGGGTCTTTGCCGAGAGCGGCTTCCGGACCGACGCGAATGATCGACAAGCGTTCCCCAGACACTCCGAGGAACGACGCGGACGGCGACCGGAAACGGCTCGACGATCTGGAGATTCGTCTGCGCGCGGCCCGCGGGGGGCCCGAGCAGCCGCGGCCGAGATCGATGCAACGCGAGATCGGTTTTGCCTATCGCGTGCTGATCGAGATGGCCGTGGGGATCGGCTTCGGAGCTTTCGCCGGCTGGTGGCTCGACCGGTGGCTGGGCACGCGACCGATCCTGATGGTGGTGATGATCCTCCTGGGTTTCGCCGCCGGAATGCTGAACGCGTATCGGGCGAGCCAGGCGTATTCGGCCGGGCTGCGCGACGACAGGTCAGACGACGAGTGACGGGACGCTAAGAGCGGATAGGATCAGGACAAAGTGGAATCCCACGGCCCCTTCGAGCAGTTCGTCATCCACCGGCTGGTGCCGATCCAGATCGGCAACGTCGACGCCTCGTTCACCAACGCTTCGCTATGGATGGCGATCGCCATCCTCCTCGCCACGATCCTGATGACCTTGGCGGTGAACAAGAGCGCCCTCGTCCCCGGCCGCTGGCAGTCGGTCGCCGAGGTCTCCTACGAGTTCGTCGCCAACATGCTGCGCGACAACGTCGGCGACCAGGGGAAGCAGTACTTCCCGTTCATCTTCGCGCTGTTCATGTTCATCCTGTTCTGCAATCTGCTCGGCCTGATCCCCTACTCCTTCACGCCCACCAGCCAGATCGTCGTCACCTTCGCGATGGCGGCGGTCGTATTCATCGGCGTCACGATCATCGGCTTCGCCCGCCACGGGCTCCATTTCCTCATGTTCTTCGTGCCGCAGGGGGTGCCGGCCTTCCTGCTGCCGCTCCTGATCCCGATCGAGATTCTCTCCTACCTCTTCCGGCCGATCAGCCTGTCGGTGCGATTGTTCGCCAACATGCTGGCCGGCCATACGATGTTCCAGGTCTTCGCGGGCTTCGTGGTCAGCCTCGGCCTCCTCGCCGGCTGGCTGCCGCTCAGCTTCATCGGCGCCCTGTACTGCCTAGAGCTCCTCATCGCCTTCTTGCAGGCCTACGTGTTCACCATCCTCACCTGCCTGTATCTCAACGACGCGATTCACATGCACTGACGCATGACGCGCCGCTGATTGTCCCAACGCCTCGCACATCAAGTTAAACGAAAGGAACCCTGATCATGGATCCAGCAGCAGCCAAGCTCATCGGCGCCGGCCTCGCCACCATCTCGCTCGCCGGCGTGGGCGTCGGCATCGGCCAAATCTTCGGCAGCTTCGTACAGGGCGCGCTGCGCAACCCGGCCGCGGCACCGAAGGTGTTCGGCAACGTGCTGCTCGGCTTCGCGCTGACGGAAGCGGTGGCGCTCTACGCGCTCGTCATCGCGTTCCTGATCCTGTTCGTGTTCTAAAGGAACGGACACGAACACCGATGCGGCGGCGGAACTCACTGCGGGGCCTCGCGGCCATGGCCTTGGCTGCCATGGCGGGGCCGGCGCTCGCGGCGGAGGGCGGCGGCATGCCGCAGCTCAACGTCCATGACTTCGCGCCGCAACTCGTCTGGCTCGCGATCCTTTTCGTGGTGCTCTATCTCGTGATGTCCAAGGTTGCCTTGCCGCGGGTCGGCGGGGCGCTGCAGCTTCGCGCCGACCGCATCAAGGAAGACCTGGACCGCGCCGCCACGCTCAAGGACGAGACCGAGAAGATCGTGGCCGCCTATGAAAAGGCGCGCAGCGAAGCGCGCAACAAGGCGGCGGCGGTCAGCCGGGAAACGGCCGAGGCCGTGGCCAAGAAATCGGCTGAACGGCAGGCGAAGGTCGGTGACGAGCTCGCAGGCAAGATCAAATCGGCGGAGACCGGCATCGCCGCCGCGCGCGACCGTGCCATGGGCGAGATCCGCAACGTCGCCGCCGACATCGCCGCCGACGCGGCACGCCGCCTGGTCGGCCTGCAGGTCGGCCCGGCCGACGCCCAAGCGGCGGTGGCCGCGGTGCTCAAGGAGCGGGGCTGATGGAGCTTCTGCGCGATCCCGAATTCTGGATCCTGGTCGCCTTCGTGGTGGTGATCGTGCTGCTGTGGAAGCCGGCCGGCCGTGCCGTCACCAAGGCGCTCGACGACCGTGCCGAGAAGATCCGCCTCGACCTCGACCGGGCGGCCAAGCTGCGCACCGACGCGCAGAACCTGCTCGCCGAATACCAGCAGAAGCAGCGCGACGCCCTCAAGGACGCCGAGGCCATCCTGGCCCAGGCCAAGGCAGATGCGGAGCGGCTGTCCGCGCAGGCGGCGGCCGACCTGGAAGCCTCGTTGAAGCGCCGCGAGCAGATGGCGCTGCAGCGCATCGCCCAGGCGGAGCAGCAGGCGCTGGCCGAGGTGCGGGCAGCGGCGGTCGACATCGCGATCGCGGCCACCGGCAAACTCCTGTCCGAGAAGCTCGATGCGGCCCAGCAGGACGCGCTGGTCGACGGCGCCATCAAGGAGCTGCAGGGCAAATTGAACTGACGCTCCGAACGAGCGTCAAATCACAAGGCGCCCCTCCGGGCGCCTTTTTTATTGGTGCCCCTTCATTGATGCCCAGCCAGGCTCAGATCGCGCAGGACCGCGACTTCGAGGTCCTGTTCCTTCAGCCGCCAGTTGAGCAGGTCGCCGATGCTGACGATGTCGATGATCCTTTCGCCGTCGGTCACCGGGACGTGGCGGATGCGCCGCGCCGTCACCAGCCGCATGATGTCGCGCACGGGATCGGAGGCGCGACAGGTCATGACCTCGTGCGTCATGACGTCGTTGACCTTCAGCTGGAGCGCGGATTGCCCATGATGGGCGACGGCATGCACGATGTCCCGCTCGCTGATGATTCCGGCGAGCTTGCCGCCGGGATCGCGCACCAGGAGGGCGCCGACACCGCGAGCCGTCAGGATCTGTGCGGCGCGCTCGACCGTATCCGCCGGGGACACGCACACGAGATCAGTTTCGCCCTTGTGGCGTAGGATGTCGGCGATGCGCATGGCGGTAGTCCCTAAGCTCGGCGGCCGGACGTTGCGGCGGATGTTTCCTTGGACATGGGCCGCCCCGTCGCCGCGGACAACCGCGCGCCGACGCATTACGTAAAATTTAGAGGCGAGTGCCTATAGGCGGATACCGCCGTTCTACTCGGCCGCCTGCCTGGTCGAGGGGTCCCCCTTCCATCGCAGGACCGGCTGGCGCGCAGCGCGCGTCTCGTCCAGGCGCCGCCGCGGGGTCAGGCGCGGCGCGGCATGGAAATGCTCCGTGTCCTTTGTCTTGGCGCGCTCGGCCAATGCCCGCAGGGTCGCGACGAACTGATCGAGGCTTCCCTTGCTTTCCGATTCCGTCGGCTCGATCAGCAATGCCCCGTGCACGACCAGCGGAAAGTACATCGTCATGGGATGGAATCCTTCGTCGATCATCGCCTTGGCGAAATCGAGGGTGGTGATGCCGGTGTCGTGCAGGAACCCATCGTCGAACAGGGCTTCGTGCATGCAGGGGCCAGGGAACGCCGGCGTCATCACGTCCTTGAGGCGCGCGAGCACGTAGTTGGCGTTGAGCACCGCGTCCTCGGACGCCTGGCGCAGGCCATCCGAGCCATGGCTCATCATGTAGGCGAGCGCACGCACGAACATGCCCATCTGGCCGTGGAACCCCTTGAGCCGGCCGAACGGCGCAGCCTTGCCTTCCTGCCGCTCGATCATCCGGAACCCGTCCGGCCCGTGCACGACGTAGGGCAGCGGGACATAGGGCGCCAGCGCTTCGGAGAATACGACCGGGCCCGAGCCCGGCCCGCCCCCGCCATGCGGCGTGGAGAAGGTCTTGTGCAGGTTGATGTGCATCGCATCGATGCCAAGATCGCCGGGACGCACGCGGCCGACGATGGCGTTGAAATTGGCGCCGTCGCAGTAAAAGAAGCCGCCCACCTCGTGCACCGCGCGCGCGATGTCGACGATGTCGGTCTCGAACAGCCCGCACGTATTCGGATTCGTGAGCATGATCCCGGCCACGTCCGGGCCGAGCTTGGCCTTGAAGGCGGCGAGGTCGACCCGGCCGCGCGCGTCGGCCGGAATGGTTTCGATCTCGTAGCCGCAGATCGCCGCGGTCGCGGGGTTGGTGCCGTGCGCGGACTCCGGTACCAGGACGCGCCGGCGCGCGTCGCCCCGCGCCTCCAGTGCTGCGCGAATGGCGACCATGCCGCAGAACTCGCCATGGGCGCCGGCTCCGGGCGACAGGGCCACCGCGGCCATGCCGGTCAGGGTCTTGAGCCAGTGCGCGAGGCGGTCCATGACCTCGAGCGCACCCTGCACCGTCTGCACCGGCTGCAGCGGATGCACATCGGCAAAGCCGGGCAGCCGCGCGAGTTTCTCGTTCAGGCGCGGATTGTGCTTCATTGTGCACGACCCGAGCGGGTAGATGCCGCTGTCGATCGCGTAGTTCTTCTGCGACAGCCGCGTGAAGTGGCGCACCACCTGCGGCTCCGACAGGCCCGGAAGGCCTGTCTCTGCCCGGCGCCTGAGCGCCCCGAGGCGCTCGCTGACCAGCGGCACCGGCGGCAGGTCGACCCCGCAGCGCCCGGGCTCGCCCTGCTCGAAGATCAGCGGCTCTTCGAGCTGCAGCCCGCGATGACCTGAAATGGTCGCGACGTCCGCAGAAGACCCTGCGGCAGGGGGACGAGCTGTGCGGCCTTGTGATTGATCCATCACAACACCTCCACGAGCGCACCGGCGAACAGGTCGAGATCGGCCTCGGTGTTGGTCTCGGTCGCCGCCACCAGGAGCAGATCGGCGAGCTCGGGCCGATCGGGCCACAGGCGCTGAGCGGGCACCCCGGCCAGCACGCCACGCTCGAGCAGGCGGTCGACAACCGCCCCGGCGGGCTTCGGCAGGCGGACGGTGAACTCGTTGAAGAACGCGGGGTTCAGAACCGTCACGCCCTTCACGGCACCCAGCTTCTCGGCGAGCTGGACCGCGCGTGCATGGTTCAAGGACGCAAGATGCGTGAACCCCGCCTCGCCCAGCAGCGACAGATGAATGGTGAAAGCGAGCGCGCACAGGCCCGAATTGGTGCAGATATTCGACGTCGCCTTTTCGCGCCGGATATGCTGCTCGCGCGTCGACAGGGTCAGGACCCAGCCACGGCGTCCGTCGGCGTCGACGGTCTCGCCGGCGAGCCGCCCGGGCATCTGGCGCACGTATTTGTCGCGCGTGGCGAACAGGCCGAGATAAGGCCCGCCGAAGTTGAGCGCGTTGCCGATCGACTGGCCCTCGGCGGCGAAGATGTCGGCCCCCATCTCGCCCGGCGGCGTCAGAAGCCCGAGCGACACGATCTCGGTCACCACCACGATCAGCAAGGCGCCCGCGGCGTGCGCCGCCTCCGCAAGCGCCGTGTGGTCGCTGATATGGCCGAACACCGAAGGATTCTGGACCACCACGCACGAGGTTTCCCGATCGATGCCGGCAACGAGGTCCTCGATCCCCGTCGGATCCGGAGCGCCAGCCTGCACGGTGAACCCGCCCCAGCGGCCATAGGTCTCGATCACCTCGCGGTAATGGGGGTGCAGCCCGCCCGCCACGAGCGCCTTTCTCCGCCTGGTGAGGCGATTGGCCATCATGACCGCCTCCGCAGCCGCCGTGGCGCCGTCGTACATCGAGGCGTTGGCGACATCCATCGCCGAGATCAGCGCCACCTGGGTCTGGAACTCGAACAGCGCCTGCAACGTGCCTTGCGCGACTTCCGGCTGGTACGGCGTGTAGGAGGTGAGGAACTCGCCGCGCTGGATGAGATGATCGACGCTGGCCGGAACATGATGGCGATAGGCGCCCGCTCCCTGGAAGAAGGCCATCGAGCCGGCGGGGCGGTTGCGCGCGGCGAGGGCCGCCAGTTCACGCTCGACCGTCATCTCGGGCTGATGCCGCGGCAGGTCAAGGAGGCCGGGCAGCCGCGCCGATCCGGCGACGTCCTGATACAGCGCATCGACCGAGCCCGCGCCGATCGCCGCCAGCATCGCGCGCCGGTCGGCCTCCGTGTGCGGCAGATAGCGCATCAGGCCAGCCCCGCCAGATATTTCTTGTACGCGGCCTCGTCCATCAGCTGGCCGAACTCCGCCGCGGCGACGCCCGTGAGCTTCAGGAACCAGCCGGCGTCCGCCGCCGCCTGGTTCACCAGGGCCGGGTCCGCGGCCAACGCCTCGTTGACCGCGGCGACGGTGCCCGAGAGCGGCGCGTACACTTCGCTCGCCGCCTTGACGGATTCCACGACCGCCGCCTCGTCGCCTTTCTTCAGCGCCTTGCCCACCGCGGGCAGCTCGACATAGACGATGTCGCCCAGCTGCTGCTGCGCGTAATCGGTGATGCCGACGACGGCCGTGTCGCCGTCCATCCGGATCCATTCGTGCTCTTGGGTGAATCGCGTCTCGGGCATGAAGCTGCTCTCCTATCCGCGGTGATAACGATGGGGGACGAACGGCAGCGGCACGATCGTGGCCGGCCGAGGCTGCCCGCGCACGACCAGGTCGATCGTGGCGCCCGTGTGCGCGGACGACGTGGCGACATAGCCCATGGCGATCGGCCCACCGACGCTCGGCCCATAGAGACCGCTGGTCACGGTGCCGAGGGGTGCACCCCTGTCATCGACGATCGGCGTCTGCTCGCGCGCCGGTGCGGCTCCCGCCAGGCGCATGCCAACACGGCGGCGCGCAGCGCCATCCGCCAGCTGCGCAAGGATGATCGCCGCACCGGGAAAGCCGCCCTCCGCGCGACGGCGCTTACCGATGGCCCAGGCCAGGTCGGCCTCGACCGGCGTCGTGGTGCGGTCGATGTCGTGGCCGTAGAGGCACAGCCCGGCTTCGAGGCGCAGGCTGTCGCGGGCCCCAAGCCCGATCGGCTTGACCTCGGGCTGGGCGAGAAGGAGACGCGCGACCTTGTCAGCCGCATCGGCCGGCACCGAGATCTCGAACCCGTCCTCGCCCGTGTAGCCGGAGCGGGTCAGCCAGCACGCAACGCCGCCCAGCACGGCCGGGCCGAAGCTCATGAATTTCATCGCCACTGCCTGCGGTGCCAGACGTGCCATGACGGACGCAGCCTTCGGTCCCTGCAGCGCCAGGAGCGAGCGGTCGGCGAGCTCGCGGATTTCGACACGCCCGCCGATACGCGAGCGCAGATGCGCGAGGTCGTCCGCCTTGCACGCGGCGTTCACCACCAGGAACAGGTGGTCGCCGGCGTTGGTGACCATGAGATCGTCGAGGATCCCGCCCTCGTCGTCGGTGAACAGCGTGTAGCGCGTGCGGCCGACGGGAAGGCCCGCGATGTCGCCGGGCACCAGCGTCTCGAAAGCAGCGGCGGCAGCGGCACCGGTCAATGTCGCCTGCCCCATGTGCGAGACGTCGAACAGGCCCGCGGCCTCGCGGCAATGGCGATGCTCGGCGAGGATGCCCGCCGGGTACTGCACCGGCATCTCGTAGCCGGCGAACGGCACCAGCTTGGCGCCGAGCTCCTGATGCAGCGCATGGAGCGGGGTTCGGCGAAGCTCGTGGGGATCGGGCATGGGGGGATCGGGCTTGGGGGAATCAGGCTCGGGGGGATGGTCGGCCACCGGGTCCTCCAGCAGAACGGTTACGACGCCAGACGCGTCTGCCCCCTTGGCAGAACCTGCATCTGACGCCCCCTCTGTCCTGGGACCTGAAAGATTCGCCGCGGATCTATCGCGGCTTACTTCGTCGGTGGGGCCACCGCCGGATCATCGGCGGTCCACCCGCTTTCCAGAGCTCGTCACCCGCGCGCGGTCCTTTTGCCTGAGAGTTTCCGGGGCGGTTGCTCCTTCGGCGCCGCGGTCCGGCAGATCCGGACCTGACGGTCTCTCCCGCGCGAGGCTCAGGAACGATGAGCCTGCGGTGCGGTCCTGTCAATCGGCGTCATATCAGGGAGGCGGACTCCGCCGCCGCCGGACGGGTGCAGGGCTGGCTATTGGGCGCCCGTGTTGGCGCGCTGCTTGCGGTTCCAGGCCAGCTCGTCGGGCGTCAGCTGGAACCCGACCACGATCTGATACTCCGGTGCCTTCATCACGTCCGGCAGCGGGATGCGCGGCTCGAGGTCGGCGACGACGATCCCGACATGGTTGAGCTCGCTGAAGTCGAAATGCAGGTTGAACGTCTCGCGGGTCAGGATCTTCCGCTCGGGATCGACGACCGCGACCCAGTACTCGAAATCGGCGGCCTTGCTGCGGTCCGCCGGGCCCCGATCGGCGGTGACGGCGATCTGGAAATTGGTGACCGCGACCGAATTCTTGTCGTATTTGCACCGGTCGACCAGGATATTCAGGATATTGGCGTTGACCACGACGTCGGTCAGATCGCGGCCCGGCCCGTCGCGAAACCGCGTGATCGCGGCCGCGTCAGCCGGGATCACGCCGCGCGGGCACGCAGGCTCAGCCTTGTCGCTGCCGCATCCGCTGGCGAAGGCTGCGAGCGCCAGCGCCACGAGCGCCGGCCTCAATGCGCCAGTTGTCACGGAATCTGCTTGTGGGAGCCGTCACAGAAAGGCTTGGATTTTGTCGCCTTGCAGCCACAAAACCAGAGTTTCTTGGCGGCGTCCGCCTTGTACGCAACCGGCTGGATGCCCGTACCCGCATGCGAACCATCGCAGAACGGCTGAGCCTTGCTGCGGCCGCAGGCGCACCAGAAGTAGGTCTTGCCGGCTTCCACGTCGATTCCGTAGGGAGCTTTCTGCGCGGGAATTGGCTGAACGGGGACGCGATCACTCATCGGTGGCTCGTAACCTTGTGGGCTGATTTAGGCGGGTGGCTGGGCTCCGGCAGGGCTTCCGTCCCCCGCCCCGTTGGGAGTAGTTTGGCCCTGGATTCGCACCACGAGACTTTAGAGAACCCTCGATGATTTCTCAAGATTCCGCTGGTCAGACCGCCGTCTTGAAGGCCCGGCCACAGCCCCGCCTGGCCGTGGTCCTGGCCAGTCCGCGCGGCTTCTGCGCCGGTGTCGACCGTGCGATCCTGATCGTCGAGCAGGCGCTGGCCCGCTATGGCAAGCCGGTCTACGTGCGGCATGAGATCGTGCATAACCGGGACGTGGTCGAGCGCCTCGAGAGCAAAGGCGCCATCTTCGTCGAAGAGCTCGATGAAATTCCCGACGACGCGACCGTCATCTTCTCCGCGCACGGCGTGCCGAAATCCGTCCCGGCCGAGGCCACCCGGCGCAAGCTCTTCTATCTCGATGCGACATGCCCGCTGGTCAGCAAGGTGCATGCCGAGGCGGGTCATCATCATGAAGCGGGACGGCAGATCGTCCTGATCGGGCACGCCGGCCACCCCGAGGTCATCGGCACCATGGGGCAGTTGCCGCCGGATGCCGTGCTCCTGGTGGAGAACGTGGAACAGGTCGAGACCCTGGAGGTCTCGAACCCGCATCGCCTCGCCTACATCACCCAGACGACCCTCTCGGTCGACGACACGATCGCCATCGTCTCGGCCTTGCGCGCCCGCTTCCCCGACATTACCGGGCCGAGCAAGGAGGATATCTGCTACGCCACCACCAATCGCCAGGCGGCGGTGAAAGCCATCGCCTCGCGCGTGGATGCGATCCTGGTCGTCGGTGCTCCGAACTCCTCGAATTCGCGCCGCCTGGTCGAGGTGGCGCGGCAGGCCGGCTGCCCGCGCGCCAAGCTGGTGCAGAACTCCAAGGAGATCGACTGGGCCTTCTTCGACGGCGTCGAGCGGCTGGGCCTGACCGCGGGTGCTTCGGCCCCCGAGCATCTCGTGCAGGAGATCATCGAGGCCTGCCGCGGCCGCTTCGACGTGACGCTCGAAGAGGTGACGGTCACGGAGGAGAACATCCGCTTCAATCTGCCGCGCGCCGTCGCCGGATAAGAGCGGAGCGCATGGCTGTCTATACCGAGGTATCGGACGGCGATCTCGAGAAATTCGTCGCCGCTTACGAGATCGGACGCGTGGTCGCCTGCAAGGGTATCGCCGAGGGCGTCGAGAACTCGAACTACCTCCTGCAGACCGACCGCGGCCTCTACATCCTGACGCTGTACGAGAAACGCGTCGCGAAGGCAGATCTGCCCTTTTTCGTCGGCCTCATGGATCACCTCGCGGCAAAGGGACTTGCCTGCCCGACGCCGATCCGCGCGCGCGACGGCCAGGTGCTGCACGAGCTTGCCAACCGCCCCGCGGCGATCATCAGCTTTCTGCGCGGCATGTGGCCCAAGCGGATCCTCGTGACCCACTGCGGGCAGGTGGGCGAGGCTCTGGCGCGGCTGCATCTGGCTGGGGCCGATTTTCCGATGCACCGCCCGAACGCGCTGAACTTGGCGGGCTGGAAGAAACTGTTCGAGGACTGCCGGGCCCGCGCCGACGAGGTGCAGAAGGGCCTGGCCGGGGAGCTGGCGCGCGAGCTCGACGAGCTCGCGGCACAGTGGCCGCGCGGCCTTCCCGAAGGCGTCATCCACGCCGACCTGTTTCCCGACAACGTGTTCTTCCTCGACGACAAGCTCTCGGGAATGATCGACTTCTATTTCGCCTGCAACGACGCCTTCGCCTACGATCTGGGAATCTGCCTCAACGCGTGGTGCTTCGAGCGCGACGACAGCTTCAACGCGACGAAGGCAAGGGCCCTCGTGCGCGGCTACGCCCAGACGCGCGCCGTCACGCCGGCCGAGGTCGAAGTCCTGCCGGTGCTCGCGCGCGGCAGCGCCTTGCGTTTCCTCCTCACGCGCCTTTATGACTGGCTGCATCACCCGACGGGCGCGTTCGTGCAGCCGAAGGATCCGCTCGAGTACCTCAAGAAGCTGCGCTTCCACCGCTCGGTGCAAAGCGCTTCGGCCTATGGGTTGTAACGATGCGTAGCACGCTTGCGGCGATGTTCCTTCTCCTGGCGACCGGAGCCCTGGCCACCGCAACGCCGGTTCTGGCGCAGACGCCGGGGACTGCCGGCGACGACGACAGCACCCTCCTCCACCTCACCCAGGCGGCAACGCGCGAGGTGGCGCAGGACCGACTCACCATCGAGATCAGGGCGGACGTCACCGGCGGCGATGCCGCGAGCGTCCAGGCGGCCGTCAACCGCCGCATGGCGGCCGCGCTCGAGCGCGCCAAGACGGCAGCCTCGGTGCGCACCGAAACGCGCGGTTACTGGGTGCAGCAGGAACGCCCGGCCAACACACCCGCCCGCTGGCACGGCGTCGAAACGCTGGCCCTGATCGGGACCGACACCGCGGCCGTGCTGAAGCTCGCCGGCGCGTTGCAGCAGGAAGGCCTCGTCCTGTCGCGGCTGAGCTACGACGTGGCACCCGACACAGCCAAGGCTATCGAGGACGAGCTGACGACGACCGCCCTGCAGCGGCTCAAGGACCGGGTCGACCGCATCGCCAAGGACATGGGCCTCGTGGTGCGCAGCTTCAAAACGTTGCGCGTGGGCAATGTCAGCGGCAACGCCCCGCCCCGGCCGTTCCTGATGCGCGCCGCAGCCTCGGCCGCCGCAGCCGAGCCGCCGCCGGCGGCCGCGCCAGGCGAGACGACGCTGGAGGTCAGCGTCGAGGCGGACGTCGTGCTGTCGCGGAATCCGCCATGAACGACACGGCGGACGACGACCAGCACGTCGTCGACGCATTCACGGACGGCGCCTGCAGCGGCAATCCCGGCCCAGGCGGCTGGGGCGCCATCCTGCGCTGGCGCGGCCATGAGAAGGAGATCTCGGGCGGCGAGCCCGACACCACCAACAACCGCATGGAGCTCATGGCCGCGATCGCGGCCCTCGAGACGTTGAAGCGCCCGGCGCGCGTGCGCGTCCATACCGATTCGATCTACGTGAAGGACGGCATCACCAAGTGGCTGTCCTCGTGGAAGCGGCGCGGCTGGAAGACCGCGGACAAGAAGCCGGTGAAGAACGTCGAGTTGTGGCAACGGCTCGAAGCGGCGGCCGCCCGCCATGACGTGAGCTGGCACTGGGTGCGCGGCCATTCCGGGCACCCGGAGAACGAGCGCGCCGACGCGCTGGCCCGCGACGCCATCGCCAACGCGGTGCTGCTCAGATAGGCCAGGATCGCTTCTAATCCGTGGGCTTGCGTTTGGCGCGCCGCTGGGCGCGCTCCGCCATCACGTCCCACTCGGCCGCCAAGGTGAGGATCTCCTGGCGGCTCGCCGGGTTCTTGAATGTCGCCGCCAGTTTTCGAAGTTCGTCGGCGCGCTTTCGATACTCGACAGCTTTTTCGGCGTCGCTCGTCATGTGCCCCCCGCCGGCACAGCACTGAACTTGTAGACCAGGGGCTTGTGTCATCTCCCCGACATGACGGCAATCGGTAGAAACCCTGATGTTTGCGAACGAACATGAAACATCGGGCATAATGCGTCATCGGACAAAGGGCCTAAAACTAAAAAGGGCGGGACCGCGGTCCCGCCCTTTTTGAGCAAGATCGGCGCCGCTCAGATCTGCTTCATCAGGGTCTCGGCATTCGACACCTCGAACGCGCCCGGTTTCTCGAGATTGAGCTGCTTCACGACCCCGTCGTCGACGAGCATCGAGTAGCGCTTCGAACGGACCCCCATGCCGTTCGGCGTGAGGTCGAGCTCGAGGCCCAGCGCCTTCGTGAAATCGGCGCTGCCGTCCGCGAGCATCATGACCTTGTCGCCGACGTTCTGGTTCTTGCCCCAGGCGTCCATCACGAACGCGTCGTTGACCGACAGACAGGCGATCGTGTTGACGCCCTTCGACTTGAACTGGTCGGCATTCTGCAGGAAACCCGGCAGATGCTTGGCCGAGCAGGTCGGAGTGAACGCGCCGGGAAGCGCGAACAGCGCCACCTTCTTGCCCTTGAAGAGCTCGTCCGTGGTGATGTCCTTGGGTCCATCCTTGCTCATGAATTTGAGCTTGCCCGATGGAATCTTGTCGCCAACTTTGATCGCCATTGTCGCCTTCCTTCCGTTTTTTCCGAGCCTAAGGTCGCGTGAACCTGATTCAAGGGTACGAAGTGGCCCACCCTAGCGTGTCGGGGACGCCTTTTCACCCCTTGACTATTGCGGGGTGGCCGCCGCGGTGGTCTTGCCGCCGCGCGCCTTGGCGAACGCGTCGAGCACCGCGTCACTGGTGAGGATCTCGGGCAGCGGAATGCCGGCCGGTGCGGCCGGTCCGTACACGACGTTGAACGGAATGCCGTAGCGGCCGAAGCTCGCGAGATATTGCGCGATCGCCGTGTTCGGCCGGGTCCAGTCGGCCAGCATCGGCACGACGCTCCCGTCCGCAAGGCGTGCCGCCACGTCGCCGCGCGCGACCACGGCGGCCTTGTTGACCTGACACGTGATGCACCAATCCGCGGTCACGTCGACGAACACGACGTGGCCGCCGCGCACGAGGGAATCGATCGCGGCGAGATCGAAGGGCTGCCAGCGCCCTTCGGTGCGCGCGGTCTGGCCGCCGGGCACGCCCATGCCGGCAAGACGCGCCGGTACCACGAACGCGAGAACCGCGAGCCCGGCAAGAACGGCCCAGACCAGTCGGTGTTTGTCCTCGTCCGCGCCGCGCGCCGCCCACAGCACCGCGAGGATGGCGAGCAGCACCGCCGCCAAAGCCGCGGCCGCCGGCCAGCCGATCTGAGCCGCCACCACGGACAAGAGCCAGGCCATCGTCGCGAACAGGGCGAAGCCGAGGAGGGCGCGCAGATGAAGCATCCAGCGGCCGGGATGCGGTAACCGGTGTGCCAGGCCTGGAAACGCAGCCACCGTCAGGTATGGCAAGGCGAGGCCCACGCCCAGGGCCACGAAGATCGCGAGGATGTCGAGCGGATCGCGCGCCAGCGCGAAGCCCACCGCGGTGCCGACGAAGGGCGCCGAGCACGGGGTCGCGAGCACCGTCGCGAAGGCGCCGGAGAGGAACGCGCCGAGCATGCTCTCGTCCTCGGGTGCGGCGGCCTCGCCGCTCGCCGCCAGCGCCGCCGCGGCGACCCGGCCGGGCAGGCGGAATTCGAACCAGCCCCACAGATTTGCGGTGAACAGCGCCAGGACCAGCGCCATACCGGCCAGGAACTCGGGCTGCTGGAACTGAATGCCCCAGCCGATGCTCATCCCGGCCGCTTTGAGGCCGGTCAGGGCGAGGGCGAGGATCACGAACGCCGCAAGGATCCCGGCAGCACTGGCGAGGAAATTGCGCCGGATGCGGGCGTGCGCCACCCCCGAATGGCTGACGAGGTGCAGCAGCTTCAGCGACAGCACGGGCAGCACGCACGGCATCAGGTTCAGGATCAGGCCGCCGAGGACGGCGATGCCGAGGATCGCGAGTGCGCCGACCGGTGCTGCCACGGGAGTGGGCCTTCCGGGCTCCAGGACCGTGTGCGCCTCCATGGCCCGGCTGCCATCGACCAAGGTCAGCGTGACCGGGGCACCGACGAACGACCCGGCCTTTTGCGCCGCCGCCTTGTCCTCGAAGCGCGCCGGCAGACGCAGCACCGCGAGCCGGCCACCGTCGGAGAGGCTGACATCCGGCTTGGCGAAGCCGACGCCCGCGGTCACGGCACCTTCGACGAAGACATCAGGATGCTCGAACGGCTGTTCGGCGCGCGCCGTCACCGTGATCGCGGGCTCGCCGCCCGAGTCCCAGGTCGCGCGCTCGATGGCAAGCCCTGCCCCGCGGCCGTCGCCCGGCACGCGCGCCATGTAGCGGTCGATCAGATGCGCATACTCGCTGGGTGCCGCGGGCCCTGCCGGCAGATCGAGCCGCAGCGCCGTCTGATACGGGATGCAGATCTTCTCGCAGACGAGATAATCGAGCGCCATGCGCAGGGCGACCGGTGCGCCGCGCTCCTGGACCTGGGCATCGATCGGAAGCACGACCTCGTCGCCGTAGCCGAACGTGTCGAGATCGAAGAGCTCGAATCGCTCCGGCGCCGGCCAATGGACCGTCACGGGCCCGAGATTGCGCGAGCCTGTCCAGTCGGCCTTCGGCGGAAGGCCCGCGTCGCCCGGCGAGCGCCAATAGATTTTCCAGCCCGGCTCGAGCTTGAATTGCAGACCGAGGCGCAACGCGGCGGCATCGCCGCTGGCCGTCACCGCGGAGACGAGGCGAACCTGCGTCTGGTCGGTGCGCACCCACTCGGACGCGGCCGGCTCCGCCGCAGCGGGTTCTATGCACAGCGCGACGAAAAGTGCGGCGAGCAGTGAAGCGGCGCCGCGGCATCGCATTTGTCTCAACGTTTTCATCGACTTACGGCACGCCATTAAGGTTCAGAGCCGCACTATATCCGCTCCGTGTGGCATATTTCCGGCAAATTCGCGTGATTGCAATCTACGCTGTGGTAAGCTTGTTTTAAGTGATTCCGGCACCTAATTGCTGAGTTATGACCGCGAAAGTCCGTCTTCCGAGCTACTACACCGGTCATTTGCTGGCGGCGATGCCCCAGATGGAAGACCCGCGCTTCGAGCGCTCGGT
>Ga0335069_10002380_pt1 | contig 29054 bp, 22 predicted proteins | sample Lox_Sample_11_FD_206714 | JGI IMG/M metagenome (GOLD analysis project Ga0335069, IMG submission 206714) | Soil microbial communities from Loxahatchee National Wildlife Refuge, Florida, United States - Lox_Sample_1.1 | ecosystem: Environmental > Terrestrial > Soil > Wetlands | place: USA...
CGTGGCTGGCAACGCCTGATGTGGATGGCCGAAGGACTCGACACCTTCAACCAAATCTGAAAGATGTGGGTAATGACAAGGGATTAATCCCACGGCTACCGTCAAGGCTCGCTCCGCGAGTATGGTTCAACCCCTGTTTTAATCATTGGATATCCTCCGGCAACCGGCGTATTCACCAAATCCATCAGCCGTTCGGGATTTCAAATTGTCATGTCGACTACTCTTTCTCCCGTTGATGGGCTGCCTGTTCGCAAAAGCGGAGAACGGGCGAGGCGCAAGCACCACTATCTGAATAATTATTGCGGCATTACCCAGGGTAGTCGCTTCGCTCCAACCCTGGGCTAATGTCTTTTACTCTTTCAGGGTTTCAGTTTGGCTTCGCGTCAATTCGCGGAATTCGCGTCACAATTCCGCGTCTCCGCGTCTTGGCGGTAAAAATCCAACACCAAACGGCGCGATAAGGACATCGCGCCCTACCTCACAATCTGCGTCCATCTGCGCAATCTGCGGGCTATTTCTTCAAACTCGCCAGCAATTGCGGCAGGACGATGCCGGCGGGGCCAGCCAACACGTGATGGGCTTCGGGCGTGAACGGCGTCGGTTGCGGGTTGATTTCCACCACGATCGCGCCGCTGTGCAGCGCTTCGTACGGCAATGACGCCGCCGGATATACCACGGTAGACGTGCCGACGGACAAAAAGACGTCGCAATGAGTGCTCGCGTCCAAGGCCCGTTCCATTTCGGCTTCGGGCAGCGGTTCCTCGAACCAGACCACGTCCGGCCGGAGCAGCCCGCCGCAGTGCGGGCATTTCGGCGGCACATCGCCGGTGTCCGGCCAGCTCGCAACGACCGTGCCCTCGTCGAAACATTTCGTGCGCGTGATGTTGCCGTGCAATTCGATGAGATTCCGGCTGCCGGCGCGTTGATGCAATCCGTCCACGTTTTGGGTGATGAGCGCGAAGTGCGGGAAAAGTTTTTCCATTTCCGCGAGCGCATGATGGCCCGGGTTCGGTTTGACTTCGGCAACAAGCTGGCGCCGCCAGTCGTACCATTCCCAGACCAGACGCGGGTTGCGGCGGAAAGCCCACGGCGTGGCCAGGTCTTCGGGCTTGAACTTCGCCCACAGACCGGTCTGCGCGTCGCGAAACGTCGGCACCCCGCTCTCCGCCGACACGCCCGCGCCGGTGAGCACCGCCACCCGTTCGGCCGCGACCAGTTGCCGGATCATTTCCGCCGGAATTGTCATGTCCCGATGATGAGCCCGAACGGTTGGATGTTGAAAGTTGAATGTTGAATGTTCTTCCGGGAGTATGTAGATAACGCAAATTGGCAATTTCAGGCCGCAGACTCCGAAGGTTGGCAACCGAAAATTCCAAGCATTCGCATTATCCAAACCATTCGCAATGCCAGCGCGGCAGGTCGTTTGCGTTAAGTACATACTCCCGTGTTCTTCTGACCTTGGAATGTCTTTGTCCCACCCAATGCTGCAGGATTGTGTTCAAAAATACTCTCGACACTCAACACTCAACATTCAACTCTCAACCCAATATGAATCCTCCCTCACTCGGCTATGTGATTTTGTATGTGAACGATGTCGCCGCCAGCCTGGCGTTCTATGAAAAGGCGTTTGGTCTGGCCCGGCGCTTTTTCCACGACGACCACGGCAAGGCGTACGGCGAATTGGAGACCGGCGCAACCCGGTTGGCCTTCGCCAGCGTCGCCCTCGCCGAAGAACATCTGAAACAAAAGATCCTCGCCGTGGCGCCGGATAAGTCGCCGCAGGGGGTGGAGATTGCCCTGACCACGCCCGACGTTCCGGCATTGTTTCAGCGCGCGGTGAAAGCCGGGGCGACCGCCATCAGCGAACCGGTGACCAAACCGTGGGGCCAGACCGTGGCCTATCTCCGCGACACTGCTGGTTTTCTGGTCGAAATCTGCACACCAATGCCGTGATTTTTACCAGCAGCCAACGCGGACTATACTGATTGAAAGCAAGTTAGGCTGAGACGACATATCAAGCAGCTAGTCGAAAAAACTTTGAAAGATTTGTGTTTCAACCTGCGAGCCATGGTCGAAGCATGAAAAGCAACACGAAAGTCGGTTTATGGCTTGGACTGGCGATGGTTTTGAGTCCACTCATCCCAGATGTGCTTACCGCGGCACCACAACTGGTTTCCCAAATCGCCTCCGCCATTGCGCCACCCGCCGGCGGCAACGGTGATTCCGGGCTGTCTTTCCTAAGCGCCGACGGGCGTTTTGTCCTCTTCGCCAGCACCGCGGATAATCTCGTGCCGTCCAACAACGGTCCTGCCGCACGGCGTCGGCTGAACGTATTCCTGCGCGACCGCACGAACGGCATAACCATTTTGGTCAGTGTCAATCTTGCCGGAACCGGCGGCGGCAACGGCGATTCCTTCCCCACCGGGCTTTCCAGCGATGGCCGGTATGCCCTTTTCGAAAGCAGTGCCAGCGATCTGGTGGCCGGTGACAACAACAACGCCAACGACATTTTTGTCCGTGATTTGACCGGCAACGCCACGACGCTGGTCAGTGTCAGCGTCGGTGGCGGAACTGGCAACGGCACTTCACGCAGTTCTGCGATGACACCGGACGGACGTTACGTGGCGTTCGTCAGCGCCGCCACCAATCTGGTTGCCGGCGACACGAACAATATTCCCGACGTTTTCGTTCGGGACTTGCAGGCGAACACCACCACGCTCGCGAGCGCAGGCGCCGTTTCCACCAGCGCCAGCACGCCCACGGGCAGTTCCGAATCGCCAGTGATCACCCCGGATGGCCGCTACGTGGCTTTTTACAGCACCGCGTCCAATCTGATGCCGAGTGTCACCACTGTCGGCGAAGTCTTTGTTCGCGATTTGACTGGCGGAAACACCCTTTGGGTCAGCACTAACGCGCGGCCGGTAATGCAATTGGTGATCGGAAGTTCCAACGTCGTTTCCTACAACCAGCGTATCAGCGGCGACGGCCGGATCGTCACTTTTGAAACGAGCACCAACACGCAGATTCCCGCTCCCGCGGCGGGCGTGATTTTTCGGTATGACCTTCAAAGCGGAACAACGGATGTCGTTCACACGAACGCCTACGCGGTCTGGTCGGCGTTCGACGACAACCGCGGCCTGGACATGACGCCCGACGGACGGTTCATCGTTTTTGTGGCCTATTTGACCGGGCTTTCGGAATCAAACACGGCCATCTACGTCTGGGATGCTCAAAGCGGCACCAATACGCTCGTCAGTTTCGACGCAAACAACGCCCTGCCTGCAAGTGGGACTTACGATTTGCCCGTGATTGACCCAAGCGGACGATACGTTGCCTTTCTCAGCAGCGCCACTAATCTGACATCGGGCCCGCTGGTCGGCGCATTTCATCTCTACTGGCGCGACCTGCAGGCCAACACCACCCGATTGGTGGATGCGGACACAAACGGTGTCGGTGCGGGCGTCGGCCCGACAGCGGTTCCCACTCTGAGTCCGGATGGCTGCCTAATCGCGTTTGAATGCGGAGACGGCGGTCTGGTTGCGAATGACCGTAATCACAACGCCGACACCTTTGTCCGCGACATGCAGGCGGACACGGTCGAGCTAATTTCAGGACACGACCCAACCTTGTTCTCACAGACGCCCAACGGCCCGAGTTTGATCACCTCAAGCTGTGTCAGCAGCAACGGCCTTCACGTCGCCTTTGCCAGCGACGCCGACAACCTGGTCGCCAACGATTCCAACGGTTTCCGTGATGTGTTTGTCCGCGATGTGTTGGACGGCTCGAACATTCTGGTGAGCGTAAACACCAATGGCAACTCCGGGACGGGCATGTCTTCCGAGCCGGTGATCAGCCCCGACGGCCGTTATGTGGCATTTACCAGCTGGGCGGCCGACCTAGCAGACAATGACAACAACAATGCGCAGGATGTGTTTGTGCGTGATTTGCAGAACGGCACCACTACGCTGGTAAGCGTGAACACGGGCGGCGTCTTTTCCGGAAATGGCAACTCCGCCGCCTTGTCGATCAGCACCGGCGGCCGGTATGTGCTGTTCCGCAGCAAGGCCCAGGACCTCGCCTCCGCTTCCTATACCGCCGGAACGGAAAACCTCTTTTTACGTCACCAGTTGGCCGGAACCACGGCTGCCCTGACCACTGGCGGGTGGACCTCGACCGCGATGACTCCCGACGGGAATTTTGTGGCGTTCATCGGCGTCATTCCGTCAGCTTCCTCAAAACTGTACATTTGGAATTCGCAGACGGCCTCGCGGGTCTACACCAATTCGGCGAGTTCTCCGGCGGCCGTCGCCATCAGCTCCAGCGGGCAATTCCTCGCCTATCTGGCTGGCTCACCCGCGAGCTTGAGCGCCGCCGACCGGATCGCGAACAGCAACTGGGTGGTCAGCGCCGGCACCTTCCCTTCGCATCCCGGATTGCGGTTCAGCGGCGATGGCCGGTTCATGGTCTATGCAACCGGTGCCGCCAACACAGCAGCCGATACGAACGGCGCCCAGGACATCTATGTTTACGATTTCCAGAACCGCTCCAGTGTGCTGGTGGGCCGGAGCTTTAATTCCGCGGGCTCGCTGAATGCGCCGTCCGATTCTCCCGACATCAGCGCCAATGGTCAATTCATCGCCTATCGCAGTTTCGCCAGCAACAATGTCCCGGGCGACGTCAACAATTCACCGGACCTGTTCGTGTTTGATCGGTTGAGCGGCAACACGACGCTCGTGACCGTGAATTCGTCTGGCAGCGCAACGGCGAACAATTGGTCATTCACTCCGTGGTTCAGCAGCGCTGGACAAACTCTGGTGTTCCAAAGCGGGGCCTCCGATCTCATCGGTCAGGATTTCAACCGTGGCGTTGACATCTTCACCCTGGATTTGATTCCGGGCGGGGCACCGGACCCGACCAATGCCGCCGCCGCGCTCGATGCCCAAATCGTTTTTAATGGCATTCCTGGTCTGGCAACCAGTGTGCCGGTCCAAGGCCCGGTGGTGGTCTGGCAGGCTTTCCCGGGAATTTCGTACGGCCTGCAATTCAAGGACGACCTGAACGATCCCAATTGGCATGACTTCAATGGCACGGTGACGTTGTTGGGAACGAAGGGATATGCCAATGACCTCGCGCCAGCCGCCGGCCAGAGATACTACCGGTTCATTTTAAGCAATTAAATCGAGATAAAACACTCAAATGCCAACGCGTATGAACAAGAATTTGCGGAAGAATTTGATCTGCGGTTTTAGCCTTTATGCGGGTTCCGGTAAACCGCCCACTGACGAAGGACCAAACGGTTTCACTTTGGTCGAGTTGATCGTCGTGCTCGCCAGCATCGCCCTGTTGGCAGTGACCTTGATTCCGGCGCTAGCCGGCACCAGGCCGAACAGTGTGTCGTTTCAATGCCTGAACAATCTCCGTCAATGGGGGGATGCCATGCAAACGATGGCCGGCGACAACAACGACGTGCTGCCGCGTGATGGCACGGACAAGAACGGCACTTATTCAGTGGATAGCGGCGTAATGAGCGGGCCGGGCAGCCCAACGGATCAATATGCCTGGTTCAATGTGATTCCCCCTGCCATGGGGGAACAGCCTTTGTCATACTACTACAACCAGCCGGGAGCCAATGCCCAGAAAAAATTGCCATTCCCCGGGAATGGCCAGGGAAAAATCTGGCATTGTCCGGCGGCGAAAGCCGCTCCGGGCGACGTATTCCAAGCCGGCGGGAGTTACGGTTTTTTCAGCTATGTCATGAACATTGACCTCAAGCTCAACAGCAATGTCGCCAACGGCATAATCGGAAACAGTGCGGTTTATCCCAACATGCCTAAAACTGGCGCGCTGCGTAATCCGGCGGCGACCGTTCTGCTCGCGGACGCCGTCTTCAGCCCGACCTGGGAGCCTTCCTCGTCCGCCCCAAGTCGCAATGGCACTTTTCCCTGCAATCGGTGGTCGGTTTTTGCCAAGCGTCACAACGATGGCGGCGCGCTCCTCTTCACCGATGGCCATTCGGCCGTTTTCAAGTGGGACTATGTTTATAACCAGAATCCCACGCCCAGTTCACGCAATGAAAAATTGAACCCCGACATCATCTGGAATCCCAATCGGGACATCCCTTGAAACCGGCAGGGCGCGATCTCCGCATCGCGCCGTCTTTCTCTGGGACTTTGTCTGCGAAACCAAACTGCCGCCCTGAAAGGGCAAAAGAAATTAGCCCAGGGTTGGAGCGCAGCGACTACCCTGGGTAATCGTCCCACAAAACATTCCTTCTCCCATCGGATGGGAGAAGGTGGTCCCGCGATGCGGGACCGGATGAGGGAAAAAACAAATCGGGTGAGGTGGCTCGTATTTTCTAAACCACCTTGGAAAACAGGTTCAACACCACGATGCCCACGACGATGAGCGCCATGCCGGCCATGCCGGGCACGTCCAGTTTCTGCCCATAAACCAGCCAGCCGATGACGGTCACCAGCACGATGCCCACGCCCGACCATACCGCGTAGGCCACCCCGACCGGGATGGTTCGCAACGTCAGCGACAGGAAATAAAACGCCGAGGCGTAACCCAGCACCACGGCCAGCGACGGCCCGGGCCGGGTGAAACCGTTGGCGGCCTTCAAGGCCGAGGTGGCGACTACTTCCGACACAATAGCGATGCTCAGGAAAATCCAGTTCATGCCCGCCAACCTGAACCGCCCGCCCCCGCACCGTCAACGCCAAAGGGTTCGCCACAGAGACACAGATGTATTTAACCGCAGATTACGCGGATAGACATTGATTAAGAGCCGGAAAGGCAGAAAGAAATCAGGCCGAGTTAGCAAGACGTGCCTGTCCCGGGTAACCTCACGGATGAACCAATCGGAAGAACACCGCCCCATTGGCGGGATTCACCGGCAGCGCGAGTTGATTCGTCAGGGTCGAGCCGGAAACGATGGACCAGTTCGTGCCGATGCCGACGCCCAGCGAGTTGGTCTGCACCTGCAACTGCCAGCCCGTGTGGTCGCGCGGCCAGTTCATTTGGAACTGATTACCCGCCGTGACGTAGCCGAGTTTCGTTGGCGCACTTGATGTGGGCCTCGCGCTCGCCTCCGTCGAATCGCCGCTTTCGCCGGAGGCGTTTACGGCGCGGGCGACGTAGTAGTAAAGCGTGCCATTGCTCAGACCCGTGTGGGTGAAGCTCAAGCTGGCATTGGTGGCGATGATCGCGTAACCGCTGCCGCTGGCAAGGGAACTCTTAACATAGTAGGTCGTCGCGCCGGCTGAAGCATTCCAACTCAACGCGACTTGCGCGTCACCCGGGACGGCACTCAACCCGGTCGGCGCGGCGGGCGGAGCCACGGGCGGCCAGCCCGGCGCAGCCACGCTGTCAAATTTGGCCGTGTCCAAGGTCGAGCTGTTATGGCTGGTGAGCGCCAGGCCAACATACACCGTGGACGCCAGGGTAAACGTGGCGGTTCCCTGCTGCGTCCAGTTCGCGCCATCCGGTGCACGGTAGGCCGTGAACGTGTTTCCACTTCGCACCAGCTTGACCCAGTAAGGCACGCTCAGGTTGTTGGTATTATTCCAGGTTGTCCCGCCGCCGGTGCTCGAGCGGTATTGCCATGTCACGCCGTTGCTTGGCGTTACGGCGACAAAGGCATTGGCCGCGTTGGCATCCAGGCTGGCGCGGATCATCACCCCGGCCTTCGACCACGGATTGACGTTTTGCACGGAACTGACCCGGGCCGTGATCGTGCAATCTCCGGTGGCCGTCAAATAGACAAAGCGGAAGGCGTCGGCCGTGCCTTGAATGTCGGCCCCGGCCCCAACCAGCGTAAACACGCTTTTGGTGTAGCCCGCGGTGCCGGAGACTCCCACCGTGCCGATGTCCTGTGTCAACCAGGGAAGCGGCACTGGCGGCAGGGCGCCCGGAGGCGGCAGCGCCGGCCCTCCGGTCAACGCCGTCACGTTATCCGGATCATAGACTGCGCCCGAGGTCCAATCGAACGCCTGGCCCGTCCCCGGGGTGTCCCAAAAGAAGGGACTCAACCCGTGGCTCTGGGCGGAATCGACAATGTATTTGTGAAAATAGGTCCTCGAGGCCAGGTGCAGGTCAAGGTCCGGTTCCGAAAGCGTCGTGCGCTTCATGGCCCCGAACTCGCCAATCATCACCGGAATGCCCTGGCTTACGAACTTGTCGGTCATCTTCTGGAATTCCGCGTCCAGATAATCTTCTTCGCCCCACGTGGCGTTGCGGGAGGGATTCGTGGGGGAATGATAAGCCTGCCCCCAGAAATAGAACATATTGCCCCAGGTCTGATCGCTCGACAGTCCGCAGAAATTCCAGGGCGTGTAATAGTGAACTTCGACCATCAGGCGACCGGGCGTTGGGTCCGTCGGCAGGGCGTTCATCAAGTTGGTTGTCGTGTCGATATCCGTGTTTGGCCCCTGGACCACCAGCCAGCGGGCGGTGTTGCTGCCGCCCGTGCCGCGCACCGCATTGACGAACGTGTTGTAGTAAGTCATCAGCTCGGACATCTTGGTGGCAGTGTCCACGTTGGGTTCGTTCGCCGCGGCAAACAGCAACCGGTTGTCGTAACCCGCAAAGGTGGTCGCGATCTGCGTCCAGTAGGAGTTCATCTTCGCGTTGATCGTCGGATTCACCGTCCCCGTGAGATTGTTTTCCAGCCAGCCCCCGTCCCAGTGATCGTTGATAATGACGTACAGGTTCGTGGCGAGGCACCAGTCCACCACCTGTTTCACCCGCGCCAAAAAGGCCGGATCGATTTGGTACGTGGATTGGTTGGCGTGACTGTCCCACGCGCACGGGATGCGAACGGCGTTGAACCCGGCGTGAGCGACTCCGTTGATCAGCGCCTGGGTTGCCGGCGGGCCCCAGCAGCCTTCGCCACAGGGCGGCTCCAGCGTATTTCCCAGATTCCATCCGCAGGTCGGCGCCGGCAATTGCGCGAACGCGCCCAGGGGCAGCATCAGCAGCCACACGTTCGCGACAATTGAAGCATTTAATTGACGGTGCATTGTGCCATTCTGGGCGCGGGGCTTGATCCCCGTAAAGTCATGTATTCTGATGACAAGTGAGGTTTCGAAGGACTTTCTAACCCCGGATGGACACGGATGAACACGGATTGCATAAGTTACGTAATGAAGACAAAATGGACCGCATCGGATGAATAGGAATGTGTCATCATTGATCCAAAAGCCACGACTTGTCTTCATTTATCTGCTTCTGGCCGCACTAATGTCCGCCGTCGATGTGGGCTGTAGGCAGCCAACGGTGAGCCGATCGGTTTCTGGTGAGCAGGGGCCATTTTTGAATGACTATGATACGCCGACGGCCAAAATCCGCGCGGGATTCATTCCGTGCAAGACCCAGGTTGTCCTGGGTGAGCCGCTCCAGACAGTGTTTACGGTTGAAAATCTCGGGCCAACAAATTTTGAGTTCTGGTTTGGTGGAGATTATCGTGGGACTGGACGTCACAACCGATTCAAGATTGCGGCTGCCGATTCGGAAGGAGTGGAGCTTCCTGACCCCATTGCGCATCCAATGGAACTCGGGGGATTTCTTCAGCCGGTAACTCTCAAGCCAGGTCAGGACTTTACCAATGTCATTGACCTCACCGATTTTCGCGTCATTGACAAACCTGGCGTTTACAGAATCGGCTGCAAATTTGCCTTTGATGAACATCGGATCCAAAAAAGGCCAACCAATCCCGTTGTCGGGTCCACTTTTACCCTGACCATCCTTGAACGCACTCCTGAACGTGTAGCCAGAGTCCTCGATGAACTGACTGACCGGGCGTGGACAGTTCGTGGCGAGGACCTCAACGAAACGCTTGAGCTAACCGCCCGCTTTGGAAGGAACGAAGCGGTTCCATGGCTCGCGCAACTCGCGGGAACTGGTCCGGTTGAGTTGCGGGCGGCTGCACTTGGCGCACTTTCGCTGGTTCCAAACGATGCGTCCTTGTACGTTGTGCTTGTGAGCCTGAAGGATTCGAACGCGACAATTCGAGCGGCGGCGGCAGGCTCGCTGGGAGCGATGCGAATGGAGCGTGGGGTTGACGCTTTGCTGGAGGTGTTGCCGAAAGAAAATTCTCCAGTGGCGGAAGCCGTACTATTGGCTCTGGGTACGTCAAAGGCTGATCGCGCATTTCCGGTCATCACCAATACGCTGGACGCCGGTCAAATCGAATTGCAGCGCGCCGCCATCAATGCGTTGGTGAATTTTGGCGGCTCAAACGCCATTACCACGCTCACCCAACGCATCAATAGCAGCTACCTTTCACTTCGTTATGAGGTCGTTCTGGCGCTGGCGGAAAAATTGCATCAGCCAATGCCAGCCGAATGGTTATTGCCAGTTCTGGCCGGGCGCGAATATAACACGCGTGAGTGGCTTGATTCACTTCGATTATTGCGAATGTATGCGGGTGACGGAGCGATTCCTGCGATGTTGAGTTGTCTCGATTTTGACGTGGCCTGGAGTGGCCGGAATTGGTGGATTCTTGAAACCGGTGTTAAACCCTGTCCCAAGGCACCGCCGATTGACTACGAATACGATCCGAACACCGATGGTACGCCCGACCAATGGCAAAAAAACCTGCGGTTGCTTGAGACACTAAAACCGCTCGCTGGTCCCATACCAACTTTGCCCGATCACCCAGCATTTCAGTCTGTGCCGTATCTCAAAACGGATCCGCCAATCGATTTTGCTCCGACCTTCAAGGAAATAGAGTCCGGAGGTGTCGAAATTGATTCGGGCTTTTTGCGTCTCGAATTTTGGCGGACATCAGCGCGTATGCCATATTCGGTTCCCGGGGCTTATCGCCCTGTTTACGAGACAGCAGCGCATTTCCGTTCGCTACCGAATCTGCCGGATGAAACCCGTGCGAAATGGAGCATTACCCTGGAGCAAATGCAGCAGCTCGACAGATTGTTGAACAAGTTCGCTGTTAAGCTTTGTGGTTCGCGCGTTTCAGATCAAAAGGTTGGGAACCTCTACAACCTTCTCGTGCAACAGGGCGATTATTGTCCCCACAGTGATGATTGGCATGACCTTTTCCGGAACTACTTGGAAGCACCGCCAACGCGCAAGGAGCAAGCCAAAGCCGAACTGATTGATTCGGTTCGTATCTTCAGCCAGAACTACCATGCGGGCACAGTTGAATTTGCGGAAAGCGCCAGGAAGATTTTTACCCCGTCACAGCTCGAGGAGATTTTGCGCTAACGGTAATTGCCTTGAGCGTGTTTCAATCCGCGAAAATTCGTGAAATTCGTGTCACGGATTCCGTGTTCATCCATGGTTCATCCGTGGTTAAAAATCTTTGCGGCTTTGCGTTGAAAAATTTTTTGGTTAGTTTACCCACATGAACTATCGCACTCTGGGCCGGACGGGCTGGAAGGTTTCGGAAATCAGCTTTGGCGCGTGGGCCATCGGCGGCACCTGGGGCAAGGTCGACGACCAGGAATCACTCGCCGCGCTCCATGCCGCGCTCGACGGCGGCGTGAATTTCTTCGACACCGCGGACGTTTACGGCGACGGCCACAGCGAACGGCTCCTGGCGAAGCTGAGAAAGGAGCGGAAGGACGCTTTTTACATCGCCACCAAGGCCGGCCGCCGGCTCAACCCGCACACGGCCGACGGTTACAATCGCCAGAACCTCACCGCCTTCATCGAGCGCAGCCTGAAAAACCTGGACACGGACGCGATTGACCTGCTGCAATTGCATTGCCCGCCGGTGGAAGTGCTGTATCGGCCGGAAGTTTTTGCCGTGCTCGATGACCTCGTGGAGGCCGGCAAGCTGCGCTACTACGGCGTGAGCGTCGAGAAGGTCGAGGAAGCCCTCAAGGCCATCGAATTCCCCGGCGTGCAGACAATTCAAATCATCTTCAACCTGTTCCGGCAGCGGCCGGCGGAGTTGTTTTTCCCGGAAGCGCAACGCCGCAAGGTCGGCATCCTCGCCCGCGTGCCGCTGGCATCGGGCTTGTTGTCGGGCAGAATGACGCGCGACCGCAAATTTGAGCAGGACGATCACCGGACCTTCAACCGTCACGGCGAGGCGTTCGACCGCGGCGAGACGTTTTCGGGCGTGGATTTCGAGACCGGCTTGTTTGCGGCGGAAGAGCTCAAGGCGTTTGTGCCCAGAGACGCCACGCTGGCTCAACTGGCGTTGCGCTGGATCCTGGAATGTCCGGCGGTGACCTGCGCCATTCCCGGCGCCAAGCGGCCGGCCCAGGTCACCGAAAACATTGCGGCCTCGGACCTTAACCCGTTGGCGCCAGCCACAATGAAAAGGATTCATGCCCTTTACGAGGCACGCATCAAACCGCTGGTGCATCAGTATTGGTGACAAGTGGAAAGTGGCAGGTGACAAGAAAGACAGGGAAGTGGCGAATATTCAATCTTGTCACATGTCCCGTGCCACCTGTCACATTTATGCGCCTTGCTCCACCGTCCGGTTTAGGCTAGTCTGGACATGCTATGGATATGCAAACACCACCTTTGCCGCCCAACGACGCGCCGCCGCCGCTGACGCCGCCTCCGGTCATCACGCCACCGCCGCCGGTCAAACCCCGCAAGAGCCGGGGCTGGATGATTGCGTCGATCGTCCTGTCCGTCCTGCTGGTCTTTTGCGTGCTGATCATTTTCGCCCAGTTCGTGTCCCGCGCGTTCAGCACCAGCTTGAGTTCGAGCCTGCGCAGCGGGTTCCGGCCCAGCTACGTCCGCGACGTCGGCCCGCGGCTGGAGGAATGTCTGGTCGAAGACAATGGTTCGCGCCGGAAGATCGCCGTCATCACCGTGGACGGCATCATCACCAGCGAAGCTGTGGACCCGGCGGGCAACACCATGGTGGACATCATCAAAGCGCAATTCGACCGCGCCAAGGACGATGACCGCGTCAAGGCGGTGATCCTCAAGGTGGATTCCCCCGGCGGCGAGGTGCTGGCTTCGGACCAGATCAGCAAGCTTGTGGCGGATTTCCAGACGGATGATCCGCCGGAGGTCGGGCGGGACGTGCGTCACGGCAAGCCGGTGGTGTGCTCCATGGGCAGCCTGGCCGCCTCAGGCGGTTATTACATCTCCGCGCCCAGCCGCTGGATTGTGGCCAACGAACTGACCATCACCGGCAGCATCGGCGTGATCATGCACACCTGGAATTACCGCAGCCTGATGGACAAGGTGGGTCTGGCGCCGGTGACGTACAAGAGCGGCAAGTTCAAGGACATGCTCAGCGGCGACCGCAGCACGAACGAAATCCCGCCCGAGGAACATGCCATGGTGCAGGGGTTGATTGACGAGACCTACCAGAAATTCAAGAGCGTGGTGGCGGACGGCCGCGCCGCGGCCCACAAGCTGAATGCCACCAACGGGTGCGCCCTGGCGCCCGACTGGGCCAAATACGCCGACGGCCGGGTGCTGTCCGGCAAACAGGCGCTGCAATATGGCTTTGTGGACGAGCTGGGCGATTTCGACAAGGCGGCGGCGCGCGCCCGAAAAATTGCCCACATCAGCAGCGCCAATCTGATCGAATACCGCGAGCGCCATGACATTTCGGAGTTCCTGCGCCTCTTTGGCCAGAACAGCGCTGCGCCACACGACCTCAAATTGAACTTGGGCCTGGAGGGACCCAAATTGCAGGCCGGCCAGCTTTATTTCCTGTCGTCCACCCTCGTGAATTGACGTGAGAAACGTCGTGGTCATCACCCATCCGCTGGTGCAGCACAACCTGACGCGGCTGCGTGACAAGCGGACCCAGCCCCAGGAATTCCGGCGGTTGCTGGATGAGATCGCGTCGCTCATGCTTTACGAGGCCACGCGCTCGTTCGCCGTCCGGTCCGTCACCGTGCAAACGCCGCTGGCGCCCGCCCGCGGCTTCCGGCTCGAACGCGAAGTCGTGCTCGTGCCCGTCTTGCGCGCCGGTCTCGGCATGCTCGATTCCATTTTGCAGTTGATCCCGCACGCCCGCGTGGGCTTCATCGGCCTCAAACGCGAGGAGACCACCCTGCGCGCCCAGTTCTACCATAAAAGCCTGCCGCCCAACCTGGGCCGCTTTGAGGTGATCCTGATCGACCCGATGCTGGCGACCGGCGGCAGTTCCGTCGCCGCGCTGGACCTGCTCGTCGAGCAGGGCGCCCGGCACGTGCGGATGGTGAATCTAGTCGCGGCGCCGGAGGGCATTCGCCGGGTGCGCAAACATTACCCGCGGATCCCGATTTTTACCGCCGCCATCGACCGGCGTTTGAATGACCGGGGCTACATCCTGCCCGGACTCGGCGACGCCGGCGACAGACTTTTTGGAACTTAAAAATCTTCCTCATTCTCAGGTCATCCTCTTTAATCGAGGACGAGATCGAGAACGAGGAAGAGGACGATTAACCATGCCAGAAACACTGCTCATGGTCGCGGACAGCGAACGCGACGCGGATATGCTGTATGCCACCGGCCTGTTCGTGCCGGACCCGTTCATCTACCTGCGCACGGCGGGCCGGCCGCTTATCGTGATGAGCGATCTGGAAATCGACCGCGCCCGCGCCCAGGCGCCGCACTGCCGCGTCGCGTCTCTCAGCCGGTTCCAGAAGAGACTTCGGGACCGGGGCATTCCCCGCCCCGGACTCGCCCAGGTCATCCAGCTCGTCCTGCACGAAAGCGGACTTCGCCGGGCCATCGTGCCGGGGCAATTTCCGCTCGGTCTCGCCCGGGACCTGGAAAAACTCGGCATCAGGGTGCGCCCCCGGCCGGGAAATTTTTTTCCGGAACGCGAAATCAAATCCGCCGCCGAAGTCCGGAAAATTTCCGCCGCGCTGATGATGGCCGAGGTGGGCATGGCCGAGGCGATGCAGGTGCTCCGGGCCGCCAAAATCGGCCGCGACCGCCGGCTCCTGTACCACAACGTCCCGCTGACTTCGGAAAAACTGCGGTCGGTGATTGACTGCGCCATTCTGCAGGCGAGCGGGCTGGCGGCCAACACGATCGTCGCCGGCGGCCGCCAGGCGTGCGACCCGCACGAGCGCGGTTACGGTCCCCTGCGCGCACACGAGCCGATCATCATCGACATTTTTCCGCGCTCGCAAAAAACCGGCTACTTCGGCGACATCACCCGCACCGTCGTGCGCGGCCGGGCGAACGAGGCGGTCCGTAAACTTTACGACACCGTCCGGCAGGGGCAGAAGCTCGCATTCAAAAAAGTCCGGGCGAACCTGCCGACCGGCGACGTCCACCGCACTGTGCAGGAATATTTCGCCCAGCAAGGCTATAAAACCGGGCGCCGTCACGGGCGCATGGAAGGATTCTTCCACGGGACCGGTCATGGGCTGGGTCTGGAGATTCACGAGTCACCGCGGCTCGGGGCCAGCTCGACCGGCAAACTTCGGCCCGGCCACGTCGTGACCGTCGAACCGGGGTTGTACTACCCGGAAATCGGCGGCGTGCGGCTGGAGGACGTCGCGCTGGTAACGTCCAACGGCGCGCGCAACCTGACGCGCTTCGAAAAGGTGCTGGAGCTGTAAATACCCGACACCCATGAAAGTCACCAGCTTCGAGGCCATCGTCCGCGCGCTGAACGCGGCGAAGGTGCGTTACCTCGTGGCCGGCGGACTGGCCGTCAACGCCCACGGTTTCGCGCGTTTTACCAACGACGTGGATCTGGTGGTTCGTTTGACGGAAACGGATGTTCTGGCTGCATTCAAAGCCCTGGGGAAGCTCGATTACCTCCCATCCGTTCCCGTTACGGCCGGGGAATTCGCCGACCCAGCCTGCCGGCAGCGTCTGATAAAAACCAAGAAAATGACCGTGCTCCAGATGTGGAGCGATCGACACCGGGAAACCCCCGTGGATATTTTTGTGACCGAGCCGTTTGATTTTGCCGCGGAGTACAAGACCGCCCTGGTAGAGCGCCTCTCCGCGGGAGTCCCGGTCAGATTTGTTTCGATCGAAACGCTGATCAAACTCAAGGCCCGGGCCAATCGGGCCGAAGACCGGATTGACATCAAGAATTTGAAAACGATTCTGAAACTCAGGCGTGCAAAGCGTTGATATGGCCGCAAAGCGAACAGACCGTTCCTGGGACACCGGCACCTGGGCGGGAGCCCGGCGCGAACAATTCCGGCGCTGGCGCCGACTCACGCTCCGCGAGAAGCTCAAAGCGGTGGAGGACATGGGCGTCCTGGCCGGACATTTTGCCAAGCGGCGCCGGGAACGCAAAGCCGGAGCGCGCGCAACCTGACGCGCTTCGAGAAGGTGCTGGAGCTGTAAACCGGCCCAGCCCCGCCCTGCGGGCACCCGCGGCCGTCCGATGGAAGCGGGCGCGGACGAAGATCAGCCTCTAGGGAAGTTCATGAGCCCACGCGCAATTTCAAAATTATGTGGCTTTCCTGAAACCTGATCATTCACAACCTCGTCCATGATGGCGGCAAGTTTGCCAATGCAAATAATCCGGATGAAAACAAACCAGCGCACATTGATTTTTGCCTTCGCCCTGCTCGGTTCCGCCAACCTGGTCATGGCGCAACCCGCGTCGAATGCTGCAGTTGCCGCCCCTCCTGCAGTCACGGCGCCAACTGCCGAGGAAAAGCTCCAAGCCGGTTATGAGAAGCACACCCGCGAGATCATGACGGCCCTGAAGCTGGAGGACCCGGCCAAAGCCGCCAAGGTGCACGACATCCTGGTGGCCCAATTTGCCACCTGGCGGGCGTGGCACGCCCAGAATGACGCCCGGCTCAAGGAACTGTGGGACAATTACAAGCAGGCCCGGAACACCAAAAACCAGACCAATATTGACAATGCGATGGCCCGGATTGATGCTGTCTATGCCACGTTCAAACCCCAGCACGACGCTTTCAAAGCCAGCCTGGCGGCCGTGCTGACAGCTGAACAGATTGACACCGTCGAAAACACGCTCACCGCCGGCCAGCTGCCCCGCACTTACAACGCGTATGGCGAGATTTTCCACGGTCTGACCGATCAGCAGAAGGCGTTCATCCTGAAAAAATTGAAGGCCGCACGGGAGGAAGCGATTGACGCCGGGTCCAAGGATGAAAAAGCCGCCTTCTTTAAAAAGTACAAGGACCAAATTGAAGCCTATTTGACGGCGCAGGGTTATGACGTGAGAAAATCGTACCAGGAATTCGTAGCCAAGCAAAAGGCGGAGCAGGCGGCCAAAAAGGCAGCCACGGAAGACAAGGAATAGGAGTGGATCCGTAGCCGCCGAGGCAACGAGGCGGAAAGAGGGTGAACCGTTTCGATGGATCCGCCGCCTCACGTCGGCGGCGACAAAGGCGCTCTTGTGCCACTGCGTTGTCCCAATTGCGTCAGGCTGGCGCAAAAAATATTTTCAACCCCTTCAAAGCCCTGTAAATTCGGCCGAGTCAACTGGCACGCGGCCAGCTTGGTTGAGTGAAAACAGCCGGGAGGCTGTCAATGGAACGAGATTATGTTTTATTTTAATCCTTTGTACTGGTTGTTCGCTCTGCCGGGATTGCTCATCGGCATCTGGGCCCAGATCAAATTGTCCTCGGCCTACGGCAAATACAGCCAGGAACCGGTGGACTCCGGCATGACCGGCGCCCAGGCGGCGCGGGAAATCCTCGACCGGACCGGCCTTAACAACGTGCCGGTACAGGAAGTTCCCGGTCATCTGACCGACCATTACGACCCGACCAAGCGCGCGCTGTTTCTTTCGACCGAGAACTTTCATGGCCGGACGGTGGCAGCGGTGGGCGTGGCCGCGCACGAAGCCGGCCACGCGCTCCAGCATCAGGCCGCGTATGGACTGTTCCAGGCCCGCATGGCCCTGGTGCCGATCACTCAGTTTGCCAGCTTTGCCTACATGGGGATTTTCTTCCTCGGCATCTTCCTTGGGCTCATCAAAATGGTTCTGCCCGTCATTATCGCTATTTTCGCCATCATGACGCTGTTCCAGCTGGTCACTTTGCCGGTGGAATTCGACGCCAGCAACCGGGCCAAGGAACAATTGTTCCGGCTGGGTCTCGTACATGAGCATGAGCGCGCCGGGGTGGCCAAGGTTTTGGACGCCGCCGCGCTGACTTATGTGGCGGCGCTGGTCAGCAGCATCCTGACCTTGCTTTATTACATCACGCTCGCGCGCGACAGCCGGCGATAGTTGATCGTTAATTTTCTTGCCGACGGGCGTTCAGGTCGTAACGTTTCCTCCGTCTTATGGCGGTCAAGAGGCAAAAACACAAAGTCGTCAAAGCCAAACGACGCACGCCCCGGCGAGCGGCCGTCAAGCGCCGCACCAAAAAGGCCGCGCCCGCGCCGGCGCCGGTCGTGGCCGCCGCACCCGATCCCCGGCCGCCCCAGCCAGTCGCCGAAGGCGATACCACCCAGTTTTTCCAGCGGGAGATCACGCGTTATGACGCCGACACCGCCATCAAATTGTACCTGCGCGAAATCGGCCAAGTGAAGCTCCTGACGCCGCAGGAGGAAATCCAACTGGCCGCCCGCATCAAGAAGGGCGACAAGAAGGCGCGCGAGCAGATGATCAAGGCCAACCTCCGGCTGGTCGTGAAAATCGCCCGCGATTACGAAGGGATCGGCCTGCCTCTCCTCGATTTGATCAGCGAAGGCAACATCGGCCTGATGAAGGCCGTCGAACGCTTTGATCCCAAAAAGGGCGGGAAACTGTCCACCTACGGCTCCTGGTGGATCAAACAATCCATCAAGCGCGCCCTCGCCAACCAGTCCAAAACCATCCGCCTGCCGGTGCATCTGGTGGACAAGATTTCCAAAATGCGCCGGATCGCCATGCGCTTGCAGGAGGAACTCGGCCGCGAACCGACCGACGAGGAGCTGGCCGATGAGCTGGACATGACCCCCGCCCGCATCCGCCAGATGCGCCTCGCCTCGATCCGCCCTGCGTCGCTCGACGCCCCCATTGGCGACGAGGACTCGAACTACTTTTCCGACGTGGTCGAGGATGAAAACGCGACCTCGCCCTATGAAAACCTGGAAGACAAGACCGTCACCGGCATGTTGCAGGAGATGGTCACCCACCTGGACCCGCGCGAGGCGACCATTTTGCGCTACCGGTTCGGCCTTGACGGCGGCACGGAAAAAACGCTCGAGGAAGTCGGCCAGAAGTTCGGCGTCACCCGCGAACGCGTCCGGCAGATCCAGAATCTGGCGCTTCGGAAGCTGCGGAAGATGATTGAACGGCTCGAAGCCGCCAAACAGCAGGACAACTGAACTTAACCCATGCCCGCCTCCGTTACGCCTCAGGAAATTGAATCCGCCATCCGCAATGTCCCGGACTTTCCCAAGGCGGGCATCCAGTTCAAGGACATCACGCCGGTGCTGGCCGACGCGCGCCTTTTTTCCGGGGCGATCGATCTGCTCACAGAACAGTTCCGCCCCGGCACGGTGGACGCGGTCGTGGGGATTGACGCGCGAGGCTTCATCTTTGCCGCCGCCGCGGCCGTCAAGTTGCAGGCCGGCTTCGTGCCCGTGCGCAAAAAAGGCAAGCTCCCCTACCGGACTCTCGAAGAGGACTACGCCCTCGAATACGGCCGGGCGACCGTGGCCCTGCACGTGGACGCGCTCAAGCCGGGCGCGCGGGTGATTTTGATCGACGATCTGCTGGCCACCGGCGGCACAGCCGCCGCCGCTGCCGCGCTGGTAAAAAAGCTCGGCGCCCAAATCCTGGAAATCAGCTTTCTCATCGAACTGAAATTTCTCAGCGGCCGGGCCAAATTGAAGGGCTACCCGGTCCGTTCCATCATCGCCTATTGAAATCGCCCGCCGCCGCCGGCCGTTCGCGCAGAATTAGAACCGGCCATCACGTAATTGAGTTTTCAACTTGGGGCCATTCGCTAGACTGTCGGCGGGATGAGTTGGCTGCAAACGCTCGACACGAGACTGTTTGATTTCATCAACCAGTCGCTGGCCAATCCGGTCTTCGACTGGCTCATGCCGGTCCTGAGCGGCAACGTCATTTTTTTCCCCCTGCTCTTTCTGCTGGCCGTGGGCCTGCTCTGGAAGGGCGACGTGCGGATGCGTCTGTGCGTTCTGATGCTGCTGTTGATCGTGCCCCTGGGTGACAACCTGATCGCCAACACGCTGAAGCACGCCTCCGCCCGACCCCGCCCGTTCACCATCCTGCCGGAGGCGCGGGTTTTCGGAGTCGTCGGCAGGGGCTATGTGGCGCCGATGACCGATGGCAATGGCCGGGAAATGGCGGCCAATCAGGGCCACCACGACAGCCTGCCGTCGTCCCACGCGGCCAATTGTTTTGCCGCCACGATGATCGTTTTCATCTTTTACCGGCGCAGCCTCTGGTTCCTGCTGCCCCTGGCGCTGGCGGTGAGCTTCTCGCGCATCTACAATGGCGTGCATTATCCGGGGGATGTGCTTATTGGCGCGATCGTCGGCGCCGGCTATGCCGGGGCGGGGATGGCGGCCCTTCAGGGAGCCTGGAACTGGTTCGGCCGGCGGTGGTTCCCGCTCTGGTACCAGGCCGTGCCGTCCCTGCTGAACCCCGACCCGGAAATGGCGCGCTCCCGACTCTTTCGCTGGGACGGGGATTCCAGCCCGCAGACACCGCATTCGGAGATTGACCAGTACTGGCTGTATCTCGGTTACCTGGTAATTCTGCTGACGCTGGTTGGGCACTGGATTTATCTTGCGGCCGGGGTCATCGACCTGTCGGAAGACGAGGCCTACCAGTGGCTCTGGTCGAAGCACCTGGCCCTCTCTTACTACAGCAAGCCGCCGGGCATCGCGCTCATTCAATTTGCCGGCACCTCCCTGTTCGGCGACACCCCGCTGGGCGTCCGGTTCTTTGCCCCGCTGTTTGCGGCCATCCTGGGGGTCATGCTGCTGCGCTTCCTGGCCCGTGAAGTCAACGCCAAAACCGGGTTCTGGCTGTTGCTCATCGTCACGGCCACGCCGCTGCTGGGAGTCGGCTCGGTCCTGATGACGATCGACCCGCCGCTGGTATTGTGCTGGACCTGGGCGCTGGTCGCCGGCTGGCGCGCCGTGCAATCGGACAGCCGGGTCCAGCATTGGCTGATTGTCGGCCTGGCGATGGGACTCGGATTTCTCTGCAAATACAGCGCCGCCTTTCAAATCGCGTGTTGGGCGCTCTTTTTCGCGCTGTGGCCGGCCGGCCGGATGCACCTGCGGCGGCCCGGCCCGTGGCTGGCGCTCCTGGTTTTTGCGCTGTGCACCCTGCCGGTCGTCATCTGGAATGCGCAGCACGGCTGGATTACTCTTGATCACGTAGCCGCCAACGCCGGTCTGCACGGCCGATGGCATCCGACGCTGCGTTTCTTCATTGAATTTGTGGGCGCCGAAGCAGGGCTGTTAAACCCGGTTTTCTTCATCGGGGCGGTGTGGGCATTGTTCGCGTTCTGGCCGCAACGGCATGAACGTCCGCTGTGGCTTTACTTCTTCTGCATGAGCGCGCCGGTTTTTCTGGGCTACGGGCTCTGGTCCCTGCACTCGCGGGTCCAGCCCAATTGGATTGCGCCCGCCATCCTGCCGATGTTTTGTCTGATGCTGCTGTACTGGCAGGGGCGCCGCGGCGCCAAGGCGGGCCTGGCCGCCGGGCTCGCGCTCGGATTTCTTGCCGTCACCCTCCTGCACGAGAGCAATTACATCGGCAAGATAACGGGCCGCTCCTTGCCGGGCGAGGTGGACCCGCTGCGCCGCGTCCGCGCCTGGCCGCCCACCGCCGAACGGGTCGAAGCCGAACGCAAGAAGCTGGAGGCCGCCGGCAAACCCGCGTTCATCATCGCCGACCACTACGGAATGACTGGACTATGCACGTTTTATTCGCCTTCGGCCCGTGCCGCTCTCGGCGGCAAACCGCTGGTCTACTGCGTGGATGCGGATCGACCGAACAACCAGTTGTTTTTCTGGCCGGAATACCGCTACCGCGATCACCGCCAGGGCCAAAATGCCATTTACGCCGCTGATTTTCTCGTTCCCTTGGAGCCCGACTGGTTCGGGAAATGGTTGAAGCACCAGACCATCGGCTATGCCGACGCGCCGCCGCCGCGACCAGTTAATCCCCGCATCAGCCAGGAGTTCGAATCCGTCACCGACCTCGGCGAATTCGAAATCAAGTTCGGCAATCGCATCTTCCGCCGCGTCCATCTCTGGGCGTGCTACAATTTAAAATGACGAATGACGAAGCCCTGATGACCAAGGAATGCCCAAGCTCAAATTCCGCAAGCAGCCCCGCCAGCCATCGGTTTGGATCCTTGGTCATTGGAAATTGTTTCGTCATTCGGATTTAGTCATTCGCCATTGCCCCTCCATCCCTTCGCCCTGAAAATGTCTTCAGTCACAAAGCCAGCGACGGAGATTGTTTTGCCCGTTCATGATTATGACCTGGCGGCGACGCTCGATTCCGGCCAGGCCTTTCGCTGGCAATCCGAGGGCGGCTCCTGGAACGGGGTCATCGGCCGGCACCGGGTGCGCCTGACGCAAAGGCCGGAGGGCATCCGGGCTGAAACGCTCGAGCCGGTCCGCGATTGGCAATGGTTGCGCGAGTATTTGCAGACGGACAGGGAGTTGGATGCGGTGCTGAAAACATTTCCCGACGACGCGCCCCTGCGCGATGCGGTCGCGGCCTGTCACGGCCTGCGCCTGCTGCGGCAGGACCCGTGGGAATGCCTTGCGTCGTTCATTCTCTCTTCGACCAAGCAGATCGTTCAAATCCGGCAAATTGTCGCAATGCTGTGCGAGCGGTTTGGGGAGCCGGTCAACCGGTGTAGCGTCGAGCCTGTGGCTCGACCTGATTCGGCCGCAGGCCGAACTCTACAATTTTCTTTCCCCGCCCCGCATCGCCTCGCGACCGCGACGGAAGCCGAATTGCGCGCCTGCAAGATGGGTTTTCGCGCGCCGCATCTGCTCGCCGCCGCGCGCTGCATCGCCGCCGGCGAATTTGAGCTGGGACATATCGGTCAATTGCCCTATGCCGAAGCGCGGGAAGAACTGATGAACCTGCCCGGTGTGGGGCACAAGATTGCTGATTGCGTCCTGCTGTTCGCTTATGGCTTCGACAGCGCGTTTCCGGTGGATGTCTGGGTCGAACGCGCGTTGCGCCAGCTGTATTTCCCGCGGCGTCGGGTTGGCGATAAGCGGCTGCGGCATTTTGCCGCCACGCATTTCGGACCGCACGCCGGCTACGCCCAGCAATATCTTTTCCATTACATGCGGATGAACCGCAGATGAACCCCAAAACCCTCGTTCCATGCGAAAAAATTTTTCTTTCGCGTCATTTTGTGCGCGGCGTGGTTTGAATAAACTCCAGCCGGAATGAAACTGGAAGTTGTCCTGTCGCCGAATGAACTGTCCGCGCTCGCGAAGCGGGATTTGCAGCATACCGTCTGTGTCGTGTTCGACGTGCTGCGGGCCACCAGCACGATTGTGACGGCGCTGCACAATGGAGCGAAGGCGGTTATTCCGGTGGCGGAGATTTCCGAGGCACTGGAGTTCCGTCGGAAACAGCCGGACCTCCTGCTCGGCGGAGAGCGCGATGGCGTGCGGATTCGCGCGGCTCAAACCGGCAGTGTGGACTTTGACCTCGGCAATTCACCGCGTGAATACACGCCAGAAAGGGTGCGGGGCAAAACCATCGTCTCCACCACCACCAACGGCACCCGTGCGTTGCGCGCCTGCGCCGGAGCGAAAACGGTTCTCGCCGCATCATTTTTGAATCTCGCGGCGACGGCAAAATGCATCCAGAACCTCCAGCCGGCGGAACTTCTGCTGGTGTGCGCCGGCACGCGCGAAAACGTCGCCACCGAGGACGTGCTGGCCGCCGGCGCGCTGGCGGAAATGCTGGCCAGCCCACTTTCCATGAACCGGGGTAGAGCTGACCTGCCGGTCAGCCTGGCGGCGCAGCAGCGCCGCCCTGCCTTTGGGGATTCCGCTGTCACCGCCCTCGACGCCTGGCGGAAGGCAGAACACAATTTGCCAGCCGCAGTTTCGGAAGCCGAGAACGCCCGGCGGCTGCTGGCGATTCCTGGATTGCGCGACGATGTCGCGTTCTGCCTGCAACGGGACATTTTCAATTTGACGGCCGCCCTGGAGCGGGACGGCGTCATCCGGATTTCAGTTTGAGGCCGGCGCGCCCAGCGCCTGAAGTTTTGTCCGAACCGCGGAATAATCCGGTTTGAGCCGCAACGCTTCCTGATAACACCGGACGGCTTCATTGGTTTGCCCCAATTTGGCCAGGGTATCACCCAGGTTGGCGTGAATCTGCGGATCGTCGGGTGTCAGGCGAACCGCTTCCCGAAAATGCGCCAGCGCACCGTCAAATTGATGCTCGCGGTATAACATCGTGGCCAGATTGTTGTGGGCACCGGCGCATTCCGGGTCCAGCTTCAAAGCGGCTTCGAAACAAGCGGTGGCCTCGGCGAGCTGCCTTTTTATTGTGAGCGCCAAGCCCAGGTTGTTCAGCGTGTCGGGCTGGTTCGGCACGAGGTTCAAGGAACTGTGGTAAGCGGCTATGGCATCATCCCACAGGCCGAGCTCGGCGAATCCGTTGCCGAGATTGTATAAAACCGTGGGGTCCAGCGGATTCAACTGTTGCGCCTGCCGGAAGCAATCGATCGCCCCCTGGATGTCGCCCTGCGCCGACAGCGTGGTGCCGAGGTTCACGTAGGCAGTGTAGTTGTTCTTCGTGATGGTCAGCATGTGGCGGAAGAGCGTCGCGCTGTCGTGCCAGTAACCGGACTGGATTCTCGTCTGCCAAGCGGCGGCGGCCAGCAGCAGTGCGGCAACCGGCACCACGAATGCCTTGGGCAGGCGCCAAAGCCGCCAGACCTCCCATCCGCCCCAGGCGAGGATCACGAACACCCCAATCAATGGCACGTAGCTGTAGCGGTCGGCCATGGATTGGTCACCGACTTGCACCAGCCCGATGACGGGGACCAATGTTCCGACGAACCAAAACCAGCCGGTCAGGAGAAACGGGTATCTTCGCCTCAGTCCGACCACGACCAGGCTGAGTCCGACGACCAGCGCCACAGCGGACAAGATCCCGGCCCACGGCCAGTGCGCCACATACGGATACGGCGTGGCCAGATCAACCGGCCAGAACGTTTTGCCCAGATAGCGCGCATAGGAAACGAAGGCGTTTTCAACCCGGACCGGGAGGGGATATTTTGCCAAAGCCGCGACCGCACCGCCGTGATGCTGGGCGACGAAAGTAACCACGCAGGAGGCGGCCGAAAGCAGGAGGAAAGGTATCTTTTCTATAAGCAGGGTCGAGAACTGTGGGTTGAAGGTCGAGGGCTTGGCCTTTGATTCCGCATTCCGCATCCCGCATTCCGCGATTCTTCCCATCGGCCACCAGTCCAGCAGCAGCATCACGAAGGGCAGCGTCACCAGCATCGGTTTGGCCAGCAGGCCCAGGGCGAAGGCCAGAAGCGCCAGCCAGTAACAGGGTGACCGGAGATACGTGACACGTGACAAGCGGGGGCCGGTTCGTGTCACTCGCCGCTCGTCACGGCTCACCGCCTTGGCGTAGGCAAGGAGCGTCAGCAACCCGAAGCAGGTGCTGAGCATGTCCTTGCGTTCCGAGACCCAGGCCACGGATTCCACGTGCAGCGGATGCAGGGCGAACAGCGCCGCCACCAGGGCGCTGCGCCCCGCCGCCGCCGTCAACCGCCAGAACAGCAAAAAAACCAGAACGGCGTTGGCGGCATGAAGCAGCAGATTGGTCAGATGCGGCCCCAGCGGCCCTTTGCCGAACACGGCCACGTCGAGCATCAGCGACAGCCAGGTCAGCGGATGCCAGTTGCTGGCGTGCCCGGTCGTGAAGGCCCACGTGACACTGGCGGGGGTCAACCCGGCCAGCACATGCGGGTTGTGGGTGAAATAGTCCGGGTCGTCATAATTCAAAAAATTGTAGTGGAGGGCCGGCCAGTAAACCGCCAGCGTCGCCACGGCCAGCAACAGGCCGAGGAAAAATGGCAAAAATCGGTTGTTGCCGAGCGGGCCTGGCTTGTCTGGTGAAGCCGTCTCGCTCACACCACGAACTCCAGATCCGGCTGGCGCGGGATCAAGCCCTGCTCAAATGCCCGGCCCAAAAACCGCCGGATGGATTCCCGGCCGCGCTCGCCGTAATCCAGGGTCCAGTGGTTCACATACATGCCCACGAACTGGTCCGCGAGCTCGCGGCCCATGTCGCGCGCGTAGCGCAGCGCGTGCTCCACCGCCTCGGCCCGATGTTCCAGGCTGAATCGGATGCTGGCCGTCAGGATATCGGAAATCTTCCGGCGCATCTCGGGCGGAAATTTTTTGTGAATGACATTGCCGCCCAGCGGCAGCGGCAGGCCCCCGGTTTCCCCGCCCCACCATTTGCCGAGGTCTTCGCAGACGACCAGGCCCTCGTTTTGATACGTCAACTGGCCTTCGTGGATGATCAACCCCACGTCCGCCCGGCCCGCGCGGACGGCCTGGAAGATTTGATCGAACGGCACGACCACGAAATCGAACTTTTGAGTTTTGAGTTTTGAGTTTTGAGTTGAAACATGCCGCCTTGGACTTTCCTTGTCCAGCCAGAGTTGCAGCGCCAGGAAGGCGCTGGTCATGGTGCCGGGCACAGCGATTTTTTTCCTGGCGATTTCGGCCGGGGAAAATTCCTGTTTGGCCACGAGCATCGGGCCGTAACCGTCGCCCATGCTGGCGCCGCTGGGCAGCAACGCGTAGCGGTCGCTGACGTAGGCATAGGCGTGGAGGCTGATGGCGGTGATGTCGAGTTCGCCGCGGGTGGCGCGTTCGTTGAGCGTCTGAATGTCCTGCAGAATGTGTTCGAAGTGAAAGCCGTGCGTGGGAATCAAACCCTTCGCCAGGGCGTAAAACATGAAGGCGTCGTCGGGGTCCGGTGAGTGGCCGAGCGTCAACGTCGTGGACTGCATGGGCCAAGGCTAAACCACCTCCCGCCGCCTGTCTTGAAAAAATTCGAAGTCCGACGTCTCGAGTTGGCGGACTGGTATCCGTTCGGTTCACGCTTCGCGCCCTGGCCGGGACTGGCTGGCTGACCGGCCCGGCCAGGCGCATGCGTCGTGTTCCTCCCTCGGACAAGAACGAGCTTGTCCGTCTGCAAACGAACCCCGCTGCCGCAACGGTCCGCCTCCCAGTTTCCGAACCGGCGGCGTGAGGTTTCCCCACCCCGAACCAACACAAATACCTCGAGCGCCTGCATCCAAGCACGCTCCATGCCGCCGGGAAGATGAGGTGGGATTCCGTCAATATCGCCGCATTTCGCCGGTTTTCAGGACAGGGGTCCGCGCGCGTCGCTGTTGCTTTTTTTTCATCGTGGCAAAATAGCGCAAGCCCGACAGGCGGCGCCGAAGTTCGGGCTTTCTTTTCGGACGTTCCGTGATTAGGGTTCTGCATCGATTTAAAAATGACCCAAAGCGTGATCAAAGGGATATGCGTATTCGCCGCCGCCCTTGGGTTGTGCGGCTGCACCGGGGCGGTGCCGGCTGTTTCCTCCGGCGCCGGCTTGCTCGGCCTGCACCCGGCCTCGACCCACACAGACACTTCGGTAAACCTGTCGGAGGGAAATTTCGTGGTGGTCAAGACCAACCTCATGGGCCGGAGCAAGGGATTCAGCCTGCTGGGATTCATCCCGATTTATCCGGCCAAGCTGACCACGGCAATGGACCGGCTCTATGCCCAGGCGGACATCCAGCCTGGCACGCCCAAAACATTGGCGCATCTCGTCACTGAAAGTTCGAGCAGTTACTGGATTTTGTTTTCGATTCCCGAAACCGTCGTCCGGGCCGACGTCATCCAGTTCAATCCCAAAATCGAACCGGACAGCATCCCAAAAAAGGACGCCGGCGGATCGCCTTAAACTGGCTCGCGCAATCGGTTCCCGGGTGAGATTCTGATTTCCGGTGGGATTAGGTCTTTGACAAATATCAGGTTTATTTCCTCTCCCCGCCCAGCGGGGAGAGGATGTCGCGAAGCGACCGGTGAGGGGATTTTAAATGCAAGTTGCCCATCATCCGGGCATATAGATCCGTCAGCGCCACCTGACCCCGCCCCGCCTCCCCGCTTCGCGGCGGAGAGGGAGATGCCTCCAGCATCGGATCGTTCATCCAAGACGCAATCCTGATTTAAGGCGGAGTGGTCTTGTACGACGCGTTTCTGCTTCCCGGCGGAAGTCAGCCGCAGGTCACGGCCCCGGCACCGCGCGATAGAAACGGAACGGATTGGCGCCCGTGTTGGCGTCAACCCAGAAACACGGCAGCGCCGGCGAATTGGTCGTAAAAATCGGATTCCACGACGTTAGATTGGTGGAAACCCAAATGGTGTAGTCCGGGCCCGCATCGCCGCTGATCCAGAATCCAAACTGGCCGTTGGTGATGGGAGCGGCGTTGAGAACAGGCAGGACGGGCGGAACGACCGTGGCGGTAAAGCTCTGGGTGGCGCTCAGACCGGGCGCGCCGTTGTCCGAGACGACCACCGTGACCGTTTGCGTGGAAGGTGCCTGCGCCATGGCCGGCCGCCAGGAAAACAGGCCGCTGCCGGAGTTGATGGCGGCATTGGCCGGGGCGCCGAGCAGGCTGAAGGTCAACGTTTGTTGCGGCTGGTCGGCATCGGTGGCCACGTTGGTGACCAGCAGCGTTGCGCCTGCCACGATGGTTCGATTGGTGATCGCGGCCAGCACCGGCGAATGATTGATGGGCGTGGCGCTGACCTGGCTCGAATTGGCGCTCTCCGCCATCGCGTTCACCGCGGAAACGACGTAATAATAGTTGATGCCGTTGGCCAGGCCGGTGTTTGTGTAGCCGGTCGTCGTGGGACTGGCAATGGTCGCATAGGGTCCGCCGTTGTTCGTGGAGCCTTTGACATTGTAGCCGGTGGCTCCGGCCGCGGCATTCCAGCTCACTGCAATCTGGAAGTCGCCGGCTGTCGCGGTCAGGCCGGTGGGCACGGGCACTGTCCCATAGACTTCGAATTCATAAAGCGAATAGCCATACTGCGTCGCTCGCGTCGTTCCGTACATCCGGACATACCGGCCCGTTCCCGACAATCCGGTCAAATCCTCAATTCCCCCCGCGCCGTTGTTG
>Ga0335069_10002381_pt1 | contig 29050 bp, 22 predicted proteins | sample Lox_Sample_11_FD_206714 | JGI IMG/M metagenome (GOLD analysis project Ga0335069, IMG submission 206714) | Soil microbial communities from Loxahatchee National Wildlife Refuge, Florida, United States - Lox_Sample_1.1 | ecosystem: Environmental > Terrestrial > Soil > Wetlands | place: USA...
GGTGAACGTCCTAGGCAAGACCCTGGGCCTGGCCACGCACGGGGCCGAACTGCCCTACCTGTTCGACCAGCCGAACACGCCGGTCACGCTCAACCCCGACCAGCAGGCCCTCGCCGCCAGCATGCGGACGGACTGGGCCAGCTTCGCCGGGACCGGCAACCCGTCCTCGCACGCGCTGCCCTGGCCGTCGTTCAACGGCACCAGGGTGCTGTCGCTCGTCCCGCTGCAGTCGCAGGTCACGACCGACTTCGCCACCGCGCACCACTGCTCGTTCTGGGCCGCAGGATGATCGGGTTCCCGCCTTACGGCACGATCACGACGGGCACCCGTGACCGGCGGGCCAGGCTGACGGCCACCGAACCGACCATGCGGTGCACGGCCTGCGATGAGCTTCCGACCACGATCGCCACGTTGTCACCGGGCTGGGCGTCGCGGACCTGGTCGGCCGCCGCGAGCAGCGCGTCGGTGATCATTCCCTGGCTGCGCTCGAACCGCCACCGTTCCTCGCGCCCGCGCGTCTGCTCTTCGGCCTGGGCGAGCAGGTCCCGCGCGATCTCGTCGAAACTGGTCTCCATTTCCGCGATCGCATCGGCCGACAGCATGTCGACGCTGGGCAGGTGCGCGACATACAGCACGTCGATACGGCCGGAGCGCCCGCGCAGGAGGGCGATCGCGGCATCAAGCGCCCGGCTGGCCGGAGGGGATCCGTCATATCCCACGACGAGGTACAGGTTCCCGGGGGGCGGCGTCGTAGTGTCCATCGCGGCTAACGTTAGTCCTTTCGTGGTGAGGCGTCCTCGCCGCGGCCGTCCTGAGCGGTCACTGCGGCGGGCCGGCGGTCAGGTGCAGGCTACTGGTGGTTTGCTGTCCGGACGGGCTCACCCAGGTCACGGAGATCACCTCGCCTGGGTGGAACGTCGACAGGATGCTGGCCAGGCCGTCGGGCGAGCCGACGGCCTGGCCGTTCAGCGCCGTGATGACCGCTCCGCCGGTCCTGCCGGCCGAGGCCGCCGGGCTGCCGCAGATCGTCCCGATGATCAGCGTGCCGGAGCTGACCGGCGCGATGGCCGACGGCACGGTCAGGCCGGAGTTGCTGGTGTAGCACCGCGGGCTGCCGCCGCTGCCGCCGCTGCCGCCGCTGAAGCCGCCGTTCTGCTGCTCCTGCTGTGCCTGCGCCTGCGGGCTGCGGTCCGGTCCGGAGCCGCCGCTGAGCGAGGTGGACGGGGAACCAGGGGCGGGCACCGCGCCGCTTCCTGGGAGGGACATGTCAGGGCTGCCGGAACCCGGGTTGTAGAAGGCCAGGAGCAGGCCGGTCGCGAGGGCCGCCCCGAACACCGCCATGAGAGCGTGCGTCAGCATGTTGCCGCTCCCGCGGCGCCTGAACGATGGCCCGTATCCGGTGTCTTCCAGCATGTGGCTAGTCCACCCGACGAGCCTGCGGCGGGAAAAGCGACGCAGGCTCTCCCCTCATAGACGCGGGCTATGGAACGCTGCGCGTCGAGGCCGACATCCCCCAGGCCGTGACGAAGGTCTCGTTGCCGTGGCCGCCGGCGGGGAAGAGGCTTGGCCGGTCAGTTAGTTGCACCAAGAATAGTTGTGTTAGCGCAAGCATCCGTGGCGTGGTCCCACGGCAGCGAGGTGAGCCCGCCATGCCCGAACTGAGCCGCCAGCGCCGTCTGCTGGTGCTGGGCATCTGCTGCATGAGCCTGTTCATCGTCGGCCTGGACAGCACGATCGTGAACGTCGCGCTGCCGTCGATCGGACGTGAGCTTGACGCGTCGGTATCCGGGCTGCAGTGGACGATTGACGCGTACGCGCTGGTGCTGGCGAGCCTGTTGATGTTCTCCGGATCGACCGCGGACCGGATCGGGCGCCGCAAGACGTTCCAGGCGGGCCTGGCCGTGTTCACGGTCGGCTCGCTGCTGTGCAGCCTGGCCCCCGGCCTGGGCTGGCTGGTCGTCTTCCGGATGATCCAGGCGGTAGGCGGTTCGATGCTCAACCCGGTGGCGATGTCCATCATCGCCAACACGTTCACCGATCCGGCCGAACGCGCCCGGGCGATCGGCGTCTGGGGCGGGGTGTTCGGCCTCAGCGTGGCGCTGGGCCCGGTGCTCGGCGGCGCGCTGGTCGATTCGGTCGGCTGGCGCGGCATCTTCTGGGTCAACATCCCGGTCGGGATCGCGGCCATCGTCCTGACGGCACTATTCGTGCCCGAGTCCCGGGCCGCCCGGCACCGTCGGCCCGACCCGGTGGGCCAGGTCCTGGTCATCGTCTTGCTGGCCTCGCTGACATATGCGATCATCGAGGGCCCGGGCTCGGGCTGGGCATCGGCGAAGATCTTGTTCTTCTTCGGGCTGGCCCTGGCGGCGCTGGTCACGTTCGTCCCCTGGGAGCTGCGGCGCGCCGATCCGCTGATCGATCCCAGGTTCTTCCGCAGCGCTCCGTTCTCCGGGGCGACGGCCACCGCGGTGACCGCGTTCGCGGCGATGGGCGGGTTCTTGTTCCTCAATACCTTGTACCTGCAGGACGTCCGGGGATTCAGCCCGCTGGCGGCCGGGCTGTACCTGCTGCCGATGGCGGTGACGATGGCGGTCTGCGCACCGCTGGCCGGGCGGATCGTGGCCGCCCGGGGGGCCCGGATCCCGCTGGTGATCGCCGGCCTCGCCCTGATCGTCGGCGGCGTGCTCCTGACCAGGCTGACCGACGCGGCGGGCACCGGCTTTCTGGTGATCAGCTACATGATCTTCGGTGCCGGGTTCGGCCTGGTGAACGCGCCGATCACCAACGCCGCGGTGTCCGGCATGCCCCGCCAGCAGGCGGGCGTCGCGGCCGGCGTCGCGTCCACGAGCCGGCAGGTGGGCACGTCGCTCGGCGTGGCGATCATGGGCTCCGTGCTGGCCGGCAACCTGCAGGGCACGATGCGTACCGGGTTCGTGGCCGCCAGCCAGCCCGGCTGGTGGATCGTGGCCGCCTGCGGCGCGATCATCCTCATCCTCGGCATCGCCACGACCGGCCGCTGGGCGCGCCGTACCGCGGCCCGTACCGCGGCCCAGCTCGAACCGGACGCAGGCATGTCATCCGCCAGGAACGAGGTGACGGTGCCATGACCGCTCCCCGCCCGCACGGCGGCCGCCGGTAAGCCGGCCCGCCGCTGAGCGCGGATATGCCGGACGATTTGTCCCAGGTCTTCCGATCCCGCATCAGGAAAGGCGATGAGCCAGTCATGCACGATCCGCAGCAGCGGCAGGTCAGCTGAGGCGGTCGCCAGCGTGACGTCCTTGGCGGCCAGCCGGAGCGGGTAGTTGGCTCCCGGTGCGAAGGCGCGGCCGGCGATCCCGGCCAACGGCCCGCTGGCTAGGGCGCCGGTCACGAGTTCCTCGGGAAGCCCGAGTGCATCCGCCAGGGCCATGGCTTCCCCCAGCACGGTGACACCGGCGATCACGGCGTTGATCAGGACAACCTTGAGTGCCGCTCCGTGGCCGACCGCGCCGCACTCCGTTACAGTGCCGAATACCTCCAGAATGGGCCGGACCTTCGTGAGGTCCCCGCCCGCCAGCACGACCAGCTGCCCGGAGGCGGCCCGGTCCGCGCTCCCCATGACCGGCGCGTCGACCAGCGCGACGCTGCCGGGTAGCAGGGCGGCTACCTCGCTGAGTGCCTGCGGGCCGATGGTGGAGGCCTCGATCAGGGTGGTGCCCGGTCGCAGCTGCCCGGCGATACCGTCTATGACCTCCCGCACCGCGGTTGGATCGGCGAGCATGGTGATGATCACGTCGGCGTCACGAACCGCCTCGGCAGGACTCGCCGCTACGTTGGCGCCCGCTGCCTGGAGCGGCTCGGCCCGTGACGCCGTGCGGTTCCAGACCATCAGCGGGTATCGCGCCGCGAGCAGGCGCCTGGCCATCGGACTGCCCATTATCCCCAGACCGATAAAGGCTATTTTCTCCATGCGCTCCGTCCAGGTGTTCCGTGCCGGTTCCGCTGTGTACTCCAACCGTAGAGGGTCACGATTCGGCAAGTTTTGAGCGCGGGACCTTCTGTGAGCGGCCAGAAACCCGCAAAATCCTTCCTATCGCTGTTTATGGAGGGGTTCTTCGTCCTGAGGGTGTCGCGAGGGGGAGCGTGTGCGGAAGCTAATCGTTGTTCTGGCCGTGGCGGGTGTGACGGTCGGCGGGACTGCGCTCGCCCTCCCGCCGGTAGCGGCCACCGCGGCGGCCTCGCCTTCCGCGAGAATCTCGTGGGGCACATGCTCGGATCCGAACCTCAAGCAGATGCACGCGCAGTGCGGCTTCCTGAAAGTGCCGCTGGACTACCGGCATCCGAACGGCGCTAAGATCTCGCTCGCCGTGTCGCGCATCAAGCACACCTCGCCCGCGTCGCAGTACCAGGGCATCATCCTGACGAATCCGGGGGGTCCCGGCGGGTCGGGGCTGAACCTGAATGCGTTCCTGGTTCCCTCCCTCCGGGAGGAGGGTCTTACCAACGGTGCGGCCGCTGCCAACGACTATGACTGGATCGGCTTCGACCCGCGCGGTGTCGGCTCCAGCCGGCCGGCGCTGAGCTGCCTGCCCAACTACTTCAGCTACGACCGGCCGAACTACGTCCCGACCACCGCCGCGCTCGTGCGGACCTGGCTCAAGCGGTCGAAGGCGTACGCGGCGGCGTGCGGCAAGAAGAACGGCCCGCTGCTCGCGCATATGACCACAATCGACGCGGCACGGGACATGGACAGCATCCGCGCCGCGCTCGGCCAGAAGCAGATCACGTACTACGGGTTCTCGTACGGGACATATCTGGGCCAGGTCTACAGCACCCTGTTCCCGTCGCACGTGCGCCGTCTGGTCATGGACAGCAACGTCGACCCGCGCACGGTGTGGTACGCCGCCAACCTGAACCAGAACGTCGCCTTCAACCGGAACATCAAGATCTGGTTCGCGTGGGTCGCCAAGTATCACGCGGTCTATCACCTCGGCTCCACCGAGAAGGCGGTGCAGAAGCTCTTCTACCGCGAAGAGGCGGCGCTGCTCAAGCATCCGGCGGGTGGCGTGATCGGCCCGGATGAGTGGGTCGACATCTTCCTTCAGGCCGGCTATTACGAGCAGACCTGGCTGGACCTGGGCAGCGCGTTCGCGGGCTTCGTCCACAAGGGGGACTGGAAGACCCTCAAGACGCTCTACGACGGCACCGACACCCCGGGCGACGACAACGGGTTCGCGGTGTACAACGCCGTCCAGTGCACCGACGTCCATTGGCCGCTGAGCTGGGCGAAGTGGGCCAGGGACAACTCGGCTATATACCGGAAGGCGCCGTTCTTGACCTGGGACAACGCCTGGTTCAACGCGCCGTGCCTCTACTGGCCGGCCCGGGCTCACAAGCCGCTGAAGATCGACGGGTCGAACGTGTCGAGTGCCCTGCTGATCGACGAGACCCTGGACGCGGCGACGCCGTTCTCGGGCAGCCTCGAGGTGCGCTCTCTGTTCCAGAACGCGGTCCTGCTGGCCGAGCCGGGCGGCACTAGCCACGCCGACTCGCTGTTCGGCGACCTGTGCGTGGACAATACGATCGCCAACTACCTGGCGCTCGGACAGCTCCCGGCGCGCCAGGCCGGTAACGGTCCGGACCTGCTGTGCAAACCGCTCCCGGTACCGGTGCCCACGTCGGCCAGTTCTGCCGCGCACGCGGCGAACAGGGCGACGTCCCGGCTTCTCACGCTGACCGGGTAAGCACGACCCGGTGGTGGTGACGCTGCTAGCAGGGCGTCGATGAACACCGTTTCCAGCTCGGCCTGCTCCTCGATCGCCGGGCTGAGCAGGAACACCCGGTCGAAGCCGCGCAGGACCTCGGCCGGCGGCGGGTCGTCGAAGGTCGCCACCACGTGCCGCGGCGTTCCCGGCAGGTCGGCGGCTCTGGCCTCGACCCGCACCATGGCCGCGACGTCGGCGTGCGTGTCGGCCAGCGCCTCCATCAGGTGGTATCCGACCCGCCCCGTCGCTCCGGTCACCAGTATCACGCTGCTCACCCTATAGCGTCGGCCCCGGGCGGACCGGCCCGCGCGATATGCCTGCGGGGCCCGCAGCTATCCGCTCATTGGGCGCGCCTGCTGAAGCGGCTCATCACCAACAAGGGGCTGGCTGTAGTACGCGGCTACGCAGGAGTCAAGGCGGGGACTACGCGGGTGGCGAAGAGTTCGAGTTGCCCAGCGAGGTCTGGGACGCCGTCGATGCGGCGGCCCGACCAGCTCTCGACCAAGCTCGGGTCGACCAGTCCGAGCGCCACGTGGTCGTAGCCGTGCGGCGCGAAGTCACTTCGCAGCCGTTTGATCCACTCCGCGGGCTCGCCGGCAACCGAGAGCCGCTCGCCAATCTCGGGTGTGGTCAGCTTCAGCGCGCGCTCGACATCTCCGCGGCCAAATGCGTCGACAACCGGGCGGACCTCTGCGTAGCCGATCCCGTGGCGCTCAACGAGCTCAGGTGCCATCGATGAGATGTAGAAGGCCGCAGCCACGCGGGCCGCCTCCTTCGCCGCCCCCGAGTCGCTGGAGATCGCGCCGAGCACGGACGCGCAGAGATCGAAGCTGCTGTCGAGCCGGCGCCCGACTCGGTCTGCGCCTTCGCGAACGCTGCGGGCCGCGAAGGAAAGGGCCTCGGAAGAGTGAGCGCAGGCGACATGGACGCCGTCGGCGATCTCGCCGGCGAGGCGGAACGAGCCCGGCCCTGTCATCGCACCGATCTTGAGCGGCAGGCGCTGCTGTACCGGCCGCGCGGCCGTGAAGAGGCCCGAATACCGGTAGAACTCGCCCTCGAAGTCGATCCGCCCCTCGGCGAGGAATGTGCGCATGACCTGGTGCGCTTCGCGGAGACGTACGAGTGGCCTGGTGCCCTGCCAGCGGACGCCGTACTGCTCGAGCATCGCGATGTTGCCGATGGAGAAGACGATCTCGGCACGACCGTCCGTCAGCTCGTCGAGAGTGGCCGCCTGCTGCGCGATCAGCGTCGGTTCTCGCAGGATGACGCCGCTAACCTCAGGGCCGAATCGGATGCGGCGCGTCCTGGGCGCAGCCGCTCCGAAAAGGATCCACATGTCCTTGTGATACGTCTCGTCGGCGCTATAGCAGCCGCGAAAGCCGAGGTCGTCCGCGAGGCGCACGACGTCGATCAGTTCGGCCAGCGGCTGCTCCGGCAAGAGCTGCAGGCTGAAGTCCATCGATCCCCCTGTCACAATGCTAATCGAGTGCGGTGGTGCGGCAGGGTCTTGACCATGATGAGACACGGATTGCCCGGCCACAGGCCGGTGATCTCCTCCAGCGGCCGGAAACCCATCCGGGTATAGAACTGCCGGGTCTTGTCATAGCCAGCATCCGGCAGAGACGGACCAAGGGTCTTTACCTGAAGGAACTCAACCCCATCCGCGACAAGGTCAGCTTCCAGAGCCTTGACCAGAGCGCGCCCAGCGCCGCGCCGGTGCATGCCGGGGTCGACCGCCATCAGGTAGATCTCCGCTGCCCAGGGGAAATGGCGGATCGAAAGCAGTACTCCCGATGGCTGGCGCCGGCCGCCACGGGCCAGCTGCTCCGCGCCGGGCCACGCCAGGTAGGCAGGCAGCTCACGGGCTTTCTCGACGTACTCAGCGTTCGACGACTCAATCCCGAACCATCCCGGCAGCAAGCGCAAGAGCCGCTCCACCGTTCCGGCGGCACGTTCGCCTGAAGTCACATACCACGACGGTCCCGCGGAGGCTTTTCCGGCCCCGGTAGCCATTGCTACACGGTAGCGGACAATGGGTTGCTACCAGTCTGGGACCGGGTGATGGTGCCTCCGGCGCGAAAGCCGTCGCTGACGCCGACCTCGCGAACCTCAAGCGCGTACTCGAGGCGGTCACGCGGTAAATCTGGCCGGATCCATTATGTAATAAGCTCGCAATAGCGCTGATATCAGCCAGAATTTGATGAAGTATTCGGATAAGTGCGGAATCGGAGCCGTGGTGTCTCATTCGAGACGAGCTCTTCCTCTTGACCGGTATTGCGCCGCCGAGGTCGAATAAGGAAACAGGATCATATCATCGCTACTCGACTAATTCCTTGACTTGCGCCTGGGGTGGGCGAGGACGTGCACCTGGGGGGGTGGGCGAGTTGGATGAGCTGCAGTCCGGGGATCCGGGACGGATAGGACCATACTGGCTCGAAGGGCGGCTGGGCTCGGGCGGCATGGGCCGCGTGTATCTGGGCCGGTCGCCGGGAGGCCGCCAGGTAGCGATCAAGGTAATCCGGCCGGAACTGGCTGAGGACGCCGATTTCCGGGCCCGCTTCGCCCGGGAAGTATCCGCCGCCCGGAAGGTCAGCGGCATATTCACGGCGTCGGTCGTGGATGCCGATCTAGACGGCCCGATGCCCTGGCTGGCGACGTCTTATATCGCCGGGCCGTCGCTCGCCGATGCGGTCGCCGCCCACGGGCCAGTGCCTGAATCCATCGTGCTACGGCTGGCCGCCGGGCTCGCCGAGGGCCTGAGCGCGATACACGCCGCCGGCATCGTCCACCGTGACCTGAAGCCGTCGAATGTGCTACTAGCCGACGACGGGCCGCGGCTCATCGATTTCGGGATCTCCCGGTCCATGGAAACGGGCGCGCTGACGCAGACCGGCACCGTGGTCGGCTCGCCCGGGTTCATGTCACCCGAACAGACCCAGGGCCGCGAGGTCGGACCGCCTAGCGACATCTTCAGCCTCGGCGCCGTCCTCACCTTCGCCGCCACCGGCGAGGGGCCGTTCGGGCAGGGGTCCACGGTAGCGCTGCTGTACCGGGTAGTCACCAGCCAGCCCAACATCGCCGGGCTAACGGGCGAACTCCGGGTCCTGGCCGAGCAGTGCCTAGCCAAGGATCCGCGCCAGCGACCGACTGCGGCTCAGCTGCTGGCCAGGCTGAGCGGATCCCCGCCCTTCGCCTTTCCGCCGTCGGCGCCGGAAAGGGTACCGACAGCGTCCCGGCCGGAGTTGCGTCCCGTCTACGACGAGCAGCTGACGCACACCCAAGGCCACTGGGACCGACCGTCAGCGCAGCCGGAATCACGGTTCGACCGGCCGATGGCATCACCGGTGCCGCCCTGGGACGGCCGGGCCGCGGCACCCGTGCGTCGTCGGCCGGCCCGAGGCTGGCTGATTACCGTGGCCGCGGCCGCCGTGCTGGCCTCCGCCGGGGCCGGCGCCTTCGTGGCCGGGAAGATCGGGCCCGGCCACGGCGGAGCGGCGGCCACCCCGGGCCATCCCGGTCCGGTCGGTTCCACCTCGCCGATCACGTCTCCTGCGGCCAACACCCAGCGCCCCGGCGCGGCCGCCATGGCGACCCTCGGCTCCTACCTGATCCGCAGTGCCTCCGTGCGGTCCACCATCCAATCCGCGATAGACGGCGTACGGGGGTGCTCGGAAAGCCCGTCGGCCGGCGAAGCCACCCTGCAGCAGGCCATCAACACTCGACAGGACATCCTGAACGCCCTGCCCACGCTGTCGGTGTCCGGGCTGCCTAACGGAACCCGGCTAGTCAGTACGCTTACCACTACGATGCAGGACTCCATCGCCGCCGACACGGACTACCAGAGTTGGATGAGAGACTTCGCCAACTCGGGGAGCCCGTGCGGATCGGACCCCAGTCAGGACTCGCACTATGCAGCCGGCGTGACCGTCTCCAACGCGGCGACCACCGCCAAGAATGCCTTCGTGGCCATCTGGGACCCCATGGCGCCTCGCTACGGCCAGCGGGTCTATACGAGCACGGAGTTCTGATGCGGATCGCGTGGGCTCTGCCCGTCGCCGCCGCACTTGTCTGCGGCTGCAGCGCCGGGCCGTCGGTCCCGCAGGCCGCGAGCCATTCACCGACCACTCCCCGGGCCAGCGCGACGGCCTCCCCGACACCGTCGGTTAGCGGCGGCCCGGCCTTGTTCCGCCCCACTCGCACCGGGATTCTCCGAGGCAAGGTTGTCGCCGTGGACCCGGGCCATAACGGCGGGAATTTCGATGCCGCCTCAGCTATTGGCAAGCTGATCTGGAACGGCCGGGAATCCGAAACCTGCGACACGACCGGTGCGGAAACCGACGGAGGCTACGCCGAGGCCCAGTTCAACTGGGACGTCGCCCTGTACCTCACCGCCGACCTGCGCGCGGAAGGAGCGGCGGTCGCGCTTACCCGCACCAGCAATACGGGGGTGGGACCGTGCGTCACCGAGCGCGCCGCGATCGGCAACGAAGTTCACGCCAACGCGGCCATCTCCATCCACGCTGATGGAGGTCCGCCCGGCGGGCGGGGGTTCGCCATCCTGGAACCCGTCGCCGACGGACCCAACGACGCCATCATCGGGCCCTCCGTCACCCTCGGCGCCGACCTGCGGGCCGCGTTCGCCAGCGGGAGCGGGGAGCCCGTGAGCAGCTACGACGGAACCGACGGCATCCAGCCCCGCGACGACCTGGCCGGCCTCAACCTCTCCCGCGTCCCCAAGGTGTTCATCGAATGCGCCAACATGCGCAACGCCACCGATGCCGCGCTGGTCACCTCGCTGCGGTGGCAGGCCACGGCCGCCCGAGCGATCGCCGCCGGGCTGACCGCCTTCCTCACCGGAACCGGGTCATGATCCGAAGTAGCGGATGAGGCAGGCCGAAGGCCGGGAGACATGCTCCCGGCCTTCCGGTCGCTGGTCGGGCACACGCGCGCCGGGTCAGCCGGCCATCTGGTTGTTGCCATGGGCCAGGAAGTTGGCCAGGGCGGCCTGGGTGGCGGGGTTCATCTGGCCGGTCTGCGGCAGGTGCGCGTCACGCTGGAGGTACGTGATCGCCTGGATCGTCTGGGGCCCCATGATGCCGTCGACCGGGCCCTCGTAGTAGTTCAGCTGGCCCAGTTCCTGCTGGAGCTTCACCACGGCGGCCGAGGGGTGGACTGGGGTAACCGGGCTGGTCGGCTGGGCCGGGGCGGACGTCGAGGCCGGCGTGCCGCTAGGCGCCGCGGCCTGGCCGGAATTCGAATGCGACAGGGTCACCACCGCCAGGGCGATGAGGGCCACCGCCACCGCCGTGCCGATAACCATGCTCCAGATGCGGAACCAGGAAGGTCCGCCGCCCTGCTGCCGGGTGGCCTGCTGGCCGGTGGCCTCACGGTCCTGGGTGTCGAACTGGGTGCTCATGTCGGGATCTCCGTTTTCTCTGTTCGTTCCGAGTGGATAGATCCACTTTCGGTCTCGCCGAGAGCAAAGTCCCTAGTGAAACTCCCTAGTTCGCCTCCCCAGAGGTGATGCCGGCCCGGTGCACGCTCAGCTCCCGGCCAGGCGGGCGCCGATCTTGGCCAGGACCTCCGGCAAGACGTAGTCCGGGCCGACGTAGATGGCCCGTTCGGCATCCTCTGGCGGCTGGAGAAGAGAGATGTCCAGCCGCATCTTGGCCTCGGGAATGCTGGTCCGCGTCCGCGCGTTCGCCGCCCGGCGCTCCTCGATCACCGATAGCGGAGTGTCGAGGTAGACGAGTACCAGCTCGGCCCAGTGCGCCTCCACGACGGCGGCTAGCTTCCTGCGGTCCTCGCGCTCGAGCAGCAGGTCGTCATAGATCAGGGACTCCCCGCTGGCCAGGATCGCGCCTATCTCACGGCGGGCGATGTCCTGGACGAAGTCATGCTCGGCGAACGCCGACGAGCCGGCCGGCGCCAGGCGGCTGTATACCGGATAGATCTCAGCGTCGTAGGAGAGCAGCCTGATGCGCAGTTCCCGGCTTAGCGCTCCAGCCAGGACGGACTTACCCGAAAACGACAGCCCGCACATCGCGATCAGAACCGGCACGAAGGCAGCCTAGACGACTCGGCGCGGTGCACACCCTGCCCGCGAAGTCAGAGGTGCTGCGGGTCGGGACTCAGCCGGCACCGCGTCAGGCGGTGCTCAGGAACGGGTATCAGAGCCGGCTGGTGGCGTCACTGATCGCCTGGTCGAGGATCGTCAGGCCGAGCGAGAGTTCGTCTTCGGTGGCGGTCAATGGCGGGGCGATCCGGAAAACGCCGCCCATGCCGGGCAGTTGCACGATGTTCATGTGCAGGCCCAGTTCGAGGCAGCGCCGGGTGACGACAGCGCCCAGCTCGTCGGAGCTGCGCTTGGTCTGGCGGTCGACGACCAGTTCCAGGCCGGCCAGCAGGCCACGTCCGCGGATGTCGCCCACGATCTCGTGGCGGCGGGCAATCTGTTCGAGGCCAGACATGAGGATGCCGCCCAGGTGCCGAGGATCGCGCTCATCTGGCCGGAGGTGAAGTCGAGGATCTGGCGGCCGTCCTCGGTGAACAGGAAGCTCCCGGCGGCATGGTCGATGACCTCGCGAGTGAACGCGCCGACCCCGGCGTAGCGGATCAGGTGCCGGTCGGCGTCGGCCCAGAAGGCGTCGTCGGTCACGAGCGGGGCGGAAGTCGGAGCGGCCATGGCTCCGACGGTACGTCCGGCCCAAGCGGCCCGTCCATCTGGCCTCGCGATATCGTCGCAGCCAACGCATGAGTGTCCGCGAACGCCCGTATCCGCCGGAGAGAGGGGCCCCTGACATGGCGCAGCATCCATTGGAGCCGCTGTCGGCAGACGAGTGCCGCCGGACCGCCTCCATCCTGCGTGCCGAAGGGCTCGTCCGGGACACGTTCAGGTTCGCATCCATCGAGCTGAAGGAGCCGCCGAAGGGCGAGGTCAGGGCGTGGCGCCCGGGGGATGCGGTGCGGCGGACATCGTTCGCGGTCGTGTTCAACCGCGAGGACAACCGGACCTACGAAGCCACCGTCGACCTGACCGGCGACGCAGTCGTGTCCTTCGAGCACGTCCCCGACGTCACCCCGAACTTCACCCTCGATGAATTCCACGATGTCGACGTCGCGATGCGCCAGCACCCGGACGTGATCGCCAAGCTGGCGGCCCGCGGGTTCACCGACCTGAGCCTGATCCTCGTCGACGTCTGGACGTACGGCCAGGCAGTCATGCCGGAGCAGCACCGGCAGCGGCGGCTCGGCTGGTGCGACCTCTGGGCCCGGGAGACGCCGGACGGGAACCCGTTCGCGCACCCGATCTCCGGCCTGAAGCTCATCGTCGACATGAACACGCTCGAGCTGCTCGAGATCGAGGATCACCACGACTACGGGCACCCGGCGGTAGACGGCGAGTACATCCCCTCGGTACGAGGCACCCAGGTCCGCACGGACCTCAAACCGTTGCACATCACCCAGCCCGAAGGCGCGTCGTTCACCGTCGAGGGCACCGAGCTCACGTGGCAGAACTGGACGATGCGGCTCGGTTTCAACTATCGCGAAGGCCCGGTCATCTACCAGGTGACGTTCGACGACCATGGCACGGTCCGCGATATCGCCTACAGGTTGTCCTTCGCCGAGATGATCGTTCCGTATCGTGACCCGACCTTCGACCACTACCGGCGCACCGCCTACGACATCGGCGAATGGGGGCTGGGGGTCATGACCCGGTCCCTCGAACTCGGCTGCGACTGCCTGGGCGAGGTCGCGTACCTTGACGCGACGCTGTGCGACACCAGGGGTGACCCGTACGACATTCCGCACGCGATCTGCCTCCACGAGGAGGACAATGCCGTCCTCTGGAAGCACGTCGATGCGCACACCGGCGCCGAGGTACGCCGCCAGCGGCGGATGGTCGTCTCGTCCCACGCGACCGTGGCCAACTACGAGTACCTCATTTACTGGCGGTTCTACCAGGACGGCAATATCGAGTGCGAGGTGCGGGCCACCGGTCTCATGGTCGCGACCCCGTATCCCGAAGGCGAACAGCCGCCGCCGTACGGAACGGTCGTGGACACGAACACCTATGCGCCGTACCACCAGCACTTCCTGATCGCGCGGCTGGACCTCGACATCGACGGCGACGCCAATACGGTGCTGGAGACCGACTCGGCCGCCCCGCCGGTGTCGGAAGACAACCCCTACGGCCTGGCCCTCGTGACCCGCTCGACCCCCATCCGCTCCGAGGCCGAGTCGGCGCGGGACTACAACTGGTCCACCCAGCGCGGCTGGAGCGTCGTCAACCCCGGCAAGGTCAACAGGTACGGAACCAACGTCGGCTACAAGCTCGTGCCGGGCGGGTGCTTCCCCGCGATGATGGATCCGTCCGCGCCGCAGTACCTGCGCGCACCCGTGATCGGGCACAACCTCTGGGTCACCAAGTACAGCGCGGACGAGCGCTGGCCCGCCGGCGCCTACCCGACCCAATCCGCCACCGACACCGGCATCAGTGAGTGGGTCAAGGACGACGCATCGCTCGAGAACACCGACGTGGTTCTCTGGTACGTCTTCGGCATCCATCACATCACTCGCATGGAGGAGTGGCCGGTCATGCCCGTCGACGTGGTGTCGTTCTGGCTCAAGCCCTCGGGCTTCTTCAACCAGAACCCCTCCCTGGACGCGGCGCCCATGGACCGGGACGAGGACGGCACCTGCCACAACTGACCGGAGCTCCGGCGAAATCCTCCGGGGACGACGCTGCACCGAGACCGCTCCTGACGGTCCCGGTGCAGGTCCTTGATGAGTTGCCGGGCGGAGCGGCCCGTCCGGGTTACACGCCGACCAGCACTCGCTCGGCGGTGCGGGGTTCGGCCGGGAGAGCTTCTTCCAGCGCCGGCTCGGCGGTGCGCGGCGCGGCCGCAAGGGCGTGCTCCGGCTTCGCCGCCGTCTTCTCGTCCATACCCAGGTCGGCCAGGCGCTTGCCGGTGACCTTGGTGAGCACCACGGCGTAGATCACGCCCACGCTGACCCAGACCAGGCCGGAGATGAGCGCGTCAGCATGCAGGAAGCTCCACAGCAGGCCGGTCATCGCCATGCCAGTCACCGGCAGGACGATGTTGGTGGCGACCTGCTTGACCGTGCGGAACTGGCGGCGCCGGACGGCGAACATGGCGAGCACCGACAGGTTCACCGCGGTGAACGCGACCAGGGCCCCGAAGTTGATCATGGACGAGACGAGCTCCAGGCTCGGCGTGACGGCCAGCAGCGAGACCACGCCCACGGCGACCGTGGCGTACACCGGCGTGTGCCGGCGCGGGTGCACGTACCCCCACAGGCGCTGCGGGCGCAGCACGCCGTTGCGGCCCATGACGTGCAGCAGCCGGGACACGCTGGCGTGCGAGGCCAGCGCCGAAGCGACGGTGGCGGCGAAGGCAGCGGACATGAACAGCACCTGGAAGAACTTGCCGCCGACCTTGAGCGCCATCTCGGGCAGCGTGTCGTCGGTCATGTGGAAGCCGGAGACGTTCGGGAAGACCGACTGCGCCACGTGACCGGCGGCCAGGAAGATCCCGCCGCCGATGAGCAGGCAGATGATGATCGCCTTCGCGACGTCGGACGTCTTGCGTGCCTCCTCGGCGTACATCGTGATGGCATCGAAGCCGATGAAGGAGAAGCAGACCACCGTCGCGCCCGTGAGTACCGCGGAGAACCCGATGCCGGAGTGGTAGAACGGGGCGGCCGAGAACAGGGTGCCCGAGCCCATGCCGCGGGACAGCTGGACGACCGCCAGCATGATGAAGACCGCGATCATCACGACCGCGAACACGACCAGGGTGAAGTTCACCTTCGCGGTCGAGTTCAGGCTCCACACGTTCAGCCCGGTGATGAAGGCGACGAACAGCACCACCCAGATCCACCCCGGCACGGAGGGGAACAGGGACACCATGTACAGCCGGATGATCACCGCGTTGACCAGCGGGAGCAGCAGGTAGTCCAGCAGCGCCGCCCAGCCGACGATGAAGCCCACCTTCGGGTGGATGGCCTCGCGGGCGTACGTGAACGACGAGCCCGCGGTGGGGAAGAGCTTCGCCATCCGGCCGTAGCTGATCGCGGTGAAGATCATCACCACGAGCGCCACGAGATAGGCCAGCGGCACCACCCCGTGGGTCTCCTTGGTGACGATGCCGAACGTGTCGAAGAGGACGGTGGGCGTCATGTAGCCGAGGCCGAGGCCAACAATCGCCCACAGGCCGAGGGACCGCTTGAGTCCACCGCTCTGGGACATGGGGGAGTTCCTTTCAGGATCAGGATTAACCGGCACGCGGCGACGGACACGCTTCGTAGATGGGCTACCGTTGTGGCATTTCGCCGTGTTGATAGATCAACGGTAAAATCGGGCCGGTCGGCGTTATATGGACGGATCGTCGAATTTGCTGATCCGCGGCTGGACGAATTGTCCATCCCTGCGGAGGCCAGGACGGTGTGCGAGTAGCTACGAGGTCATCAGGCCGTTCGGCCGGCTCATCAGGCCAAGCAGCAGCATGACGCGGTTCTCGGCCACGTCGAGAGACATCCCGGTGAGTTCTTCGACCCGGGAGATGCGGGCGCGCAGTGTGTGCCGATGCACGCCCAGCGCGCGGGCGGCCGCCTCCCACGACCCGTTGTGATGCAAGAAGGCCTCCAGCGACGCCACCAGGTCCGTCTCCCGCGGGGTCGAGTCGCGCACCAGCGCGTCCAGGCCCGGCCGGGCCAGTGTCCAGATCCGGGACCGGACCGCCTCGTCGGCCAGGACCGCGCTGAGCGTCAGGTCCTCAAACCAGCCGATCCGGCGCTGTTCGCGTCGCGCGGCGGCCGCGGCCAGCTCGGCCGGCGCCACGCCGCGCGCGGCCATGGTCTGCGGAATCGATCCACTGACGCCGATTGCGACCTTGCCGGATCCGTGCAGCGCGTGGTCCAGCACGTCGATGAGGTCGGCGGCGTCGCGGGCCAGCACCAGCACCGCGACCCCGCCCGTAACCATGCAGACCACGTGCGGACGCGACGCGCGCTCGAGCGTGTCCGACACGATGGCGAGCAGGCGCCTATGTCCGCGGGGCGCCGTGACCACGGCAAGCATCACCGGACTGCCGGCGTCGAAGCCGAAATGACGCAGGTGACGAACGAGCGTCGTGGCGTCCTGGGCCGGGTCAAGCAACAGGTCGAGGAGGGTGCCGCCGAGCGCGTGGTAGGCCGCGATGAGCTCGGCCGGCCAGTCCAGCTGCAAGGTGATCAGGCTGACCGCCTGGTTGAGCAGCAGGCGGTCGGTCGGTGACAGGGGGTTGACACGCTGGACGGCCAGCCAGCCGACGACGGCGGCCCGGCCCCGCAGGGTCTGAATCTCGAGTATTCCGTGCTCCGTCGTCACCCCGACGAGTCCGCGCCGGGCATCGGGCATGAACTCGTCCCATCTGGTACCGACCAGTTCCAGCAGCCCGCCGTGCCTGACCGACGACGCCATCACGGCCGCGTACTCGTCGAGTACCACGGCCTCGCACCGCAGCTCCTTGCTGAGTTCGCCGACGACGCCAGCCAGGCCGGTCCGGATGGCCGATCGGGAAATCCGGCGCTGGTAGGTGAGCGCCTGCTGCAGCGATGCGACCTCCTGCTCCGCGATCCGGCGCGCGACCGCCTGCGTGATCGCGAGGAACGGCGTGGGTAGCGGCACCTCAAGCAGCGGGAACTTCCGCTCCGAGCACTCAGCGACGATCGGGGCGGGGATCGCCGCGTACCGCACGCCTACGCCGAAGCCGACGCCCGCGACCCCGGCATCGGCGAGCCTGCCAACGTAGGCGCGCTGCTCGCCGGCCGCCCGGGGCAGCCCGATCCCCGTCGTGAGGATCAGCTCACCGCCGGCCAGCCACGGGGTGGGATCCACCAGGTCGCTGGCGTGCGCCCAGGTTAGCTGCTTGCGCGCCGGCCCTCCTGCGAGCAGGCTCAGGCCGAGGTCGTCCTGGGCGAGCAGCCATTCCAGGCTGACGGTCGTCGCGGCCATCGCGCCTCCGATCGATCGCCACGTCGGCCAGGGGCAACGCTCGGAATTCGACAGCCTGTCCAGGTGGCCTGCGATCGCGCAGCATACGTTCGGGAGCAGTCACCAGCATGATGCCCGTCGCATCCGGGCCCCATTCATGAGGAAAGCCATCTGATCCCCGGGTCGCAGGGCCGCCGCGGAGCCGAAGACAGTGGCACTGACCAGCGGCGCGACCCGCGCGGCCGCCACTGCGCCGGCTAGCTGGTCACAGGCCAGCGCGGACGTTCCGCAAGGCGAGCCGCATGTCGGCCGCCGTGGAGAAGCGATCGGCGCTGGCCGGGGCGCATGCCGTGATGAGAAACCCGGCCAGGTCGGGGTTGAGGTCAGGGCGGATGGTCCTCGGGTCGGTCACCGGTACGCCGACCATGGGCCTCGCATTCGGGAACGGGTGATCGCCGTCGCACAGGAGCCGGTAGAGCAGGACGCCGACGGCGAACAGGTCGGTGGAGACGTCCCAGCGATCCAGGACGGCATCAGGTGGCTGATACGGCGGCGTGCCGGACCGCGTATGAACGAGGTCGCCGACCCGGGAGGCGATGTTGAAGTCGAGCAGTTTCGCTCCCGTGCGAGTGAGCATCACGTTGAGCGGCTTGATGTCGCGGTGGACCAGCCCTTTGTCCTGCAGGTCCATCCACTCGCGCGACTCGGATTCCGTCAGGTCGCCGTCGCGGCGTTTTGCCTCCAGCTCCTTGAGGCGTGCCGCGTCCGGGTGAAAGGCGACAAGCGCGTCCAGCAGGTCGAGTGCGACATCTACTGCCTCCCGGTCGCGAAGGCGCCGCGTTCCGGCGACGAACTCATCGAGTGACTCTCCATCGATGAACTCGGTGATCAGATACCAGTCGCCGGCGTTGGTCTTGCCGGCCCAGAAGACCTCCACCACGTGGGGATGATGGATTTTCCGCAGGGCGCCGATCTCGCGGCGCACCGCCTCATAGCCGGCGGCGCTGTCGAAGAGCTTGAACGCTCGCTCCTCAGCCTCGACGTCATCGCGCACGCGATAGACCGTCGAAAAGCTGCCCCGCCCGAGTATCTGGAGAATCTCGAAGCGGCCGTCGATGAGGTCGCCGACAGCGTACTCCGCTGCCCTGACCCCGGCCGAGGATCGCACCTCTGCCTGGTCGGGTTCCGGGAGCGCCTGGCTGCCGTCTGAAGGCGGAGCGGCCACCGGTGCCCGGTCACGATCGTCGCGCCCGGGAGATGGGAGCCGGCGGGTGTGGCTCATATATCCGGTTCCGGCGGAGGCCGGCGTCACGTGCCGGATTCCCCCGACGGTGTAGACCAGGCACGGATGCAGCACGTACGTGCCTACCTCCGGCGGGAAATGAAACGCCTCGACGTCGCCCATGGAGTAGAACCGGCGGCGCCCGGACTCGTCGACGTACCCGAGCAGGCCGTTCTGCCACAGGACAGAGGCGAGGTCCGTCGCCTGCTCGAAGTGCGTATCCGCCATTTCCTGCAGCGCTACCAGATCCGCACGCGAGAATCGGTCGACGCCGACCAGCCGGACGAAGGACCGGACCTCCTCCTGCACGCCGCTGATGTAGGCCTGGGTGCTGGTGAACAGTTCGGAGTAATCGTGCAGGGCGGCGTTCTTCGGCATCAGGTCCGAGGAGATCTGGTTGGCACACTGGGCGAGCTGGGAGTCGCCGAACCGCTTGGCGCAGCGTTGAACCACCCGCTGGAGCGCGGCCGGCGGCAGGCCCTCGTGGCCGGCCTGCTTCTGCCGCAGGACCTCCTCGTTCAGGTCATTGCCGAGCGAGATGACGTCGCGCGGGATCAGCCTCGTGTGGCTGAGCAGATAGTCCTCGATTGATCCGTCACCATCGGGTCCCTCCCAGTGGCCGTCGACCCCGAGCCAGTCGCCGATCGTGGGGGGCCCGTCAGCGGCGCGTCGCATCAGCAGTGACGGCGGCAGCCGCTGCAGCTTCCGCTGAAGCAGATAGAGCAGCGAGCTTCGGTCCCAGGTCAGGACGCGTATGTGCGGTTCGTTGTAATACCGCGGCGCATGTTCGGACCGGTACACCGAGGACATGACGATGTCGCGGATGCAGACGACGATATGCAAGCGGCCGCCCAGCTTGTGGTCCCGGAGCAGCCGCATGACCTGGTAAAACAGTCCCTCCTGGCATTTCAGCCAGTACATCGGGGCGTGGCTGAACTCCTCGTCCAGCGCGTCCAGGTAGAAGTAGATCGGCTTGCACTGGCCGACGACATCGCCCAGCAGATCCTCGAGGTCATCCCAGAGCGGATCGTCAAGGTAGGTAGACAGCTGGTGGGCGGTCTGCCGCTGGTTAATGATGTCGCGCACCTGGCTGTAGATCGACCGGGGCCGACGGAAGTCGTCGAGCAGTCGCGCGTACGAATGCTCGATCTCGTCGGCCTGCTCGTCGCGCAACTGCTGACGCAACTCGGGACGGCACAGCAGGTGCGAGGCCAGTGACCGCATGATCGCGCGCTCCCAGATCTGCATCCACTTCTCGACCAGGACGCGGTCCGAGAACCACTGGCACGCCTTCACCACGACCTCGGTCTTGGGCAGGCTCTGCTGCGGCACATCGGCGTAGACGGAGTCCTGATGTGCCTGGAAATCCTGAAGACGCCGCAGGTAGACCGTCTTGCCCGCTCCGAGCTTCCCCACGATGACCCGCACCATGGAGTCGTTGGCCCGGGTCGCGAGGTGGCCATACGCCGGATCGCCGCCGAAGTCGACGAACTCGCTGATCACATCCTCGATGTCGGCTCGTGAGCCGTCCGGATTGCCAAACGGCCCCACAGGGTCGAGCCGGCGCCGCCTGCTGGGCATCTTCCCTCCCAACCCGGATCGTAGCCCCCGGACAGGAACAAGAGCCAGCAAGGCCTCAGCGCCGGACCAAGCCCGCGAACACCCGTTCCGGCTCCGCAGCTACGACCTGGATGTCCCAGCCATTTCGCTCACTGGAACACAATGCCGCTAGTGCCGCGTCAGGGACCGTTCGCCCCGTTCGTCGCCCCTCTCCGGATACATGCTGGGCCTCCTCAACCCTCGACCAACTACCCAGACGCTGGAGAGGTACCGGCGTTCATACGTCGAGAAACTCGCGCACGGCGCGCTTGGACCGGAGCACGTACATCGCCACATGCTTTCCGCGCTGTGAGAGGATCTGCAGCTCTCTTTCGCGCTCACAGCGGCGGACTCGCCAGATGCGCCAGACCAGCCACCATTCATCGCGAAGCCGACGCAAACGGGACTGGTTACAGCCGTTTGGCAGCTCGAAGTCAACCGGGCGCGTTCGAACCCCACGCACGAGCGCGCGCCATGCGCAGATCCACCACCGTGTGTCGAGAAACACGACCGTGTCTGCTCGCTCGAGTCGAAGGTCGAGCGTGGCGTGGTAGTTGCCATCGGCGATCCAGTCGCCGCCGGCGAGCAGTCTCTTCTGCTTCTCGCGCCACTCGGCCTCGGTCGGCTCGGTCCAACCCGGCAGCCAGAAGTGGACGTCGAGAACAATGATGGGGAGGCCGGTCTTCGCCGAAAGCGCTCGCGAGAACGTACTCTTCCCCGCCCCGGCCATGCCGGTCACAACGACGCGGCGTCCGACGGAGTTCGCTCCTGGGATGTCGCTCATTCAGACCAAGGGTCCCTGAAGCAGCTATTCGACACCAGCTCATAACGTCGGTACCCGGGGACTTCCGGTTGGGCGCCACGCAATCACCCGAGGCGGCGGTGACACGCGCTACGGGCGATACCAGAGTGACGGAAGTCTTTTGTGCGTCGACAGTGCAAACGCGCCCGGCGTATCACGCCATCGCTCGCGACCCCGGGGCCGCACGGCCTCAGATCACCAGGCTCCCGGGGACGTTACGTATGATCGATCGTGGGGACCAAACCAGGAGTCAAGAGCTTAACGGGGCTAGTAAGGAACCAGATGTCGTCGCGAAAGAAGATCCCATGGATAATCTTTCCTATCCTGATTGTACTGGTGCTCCTCGCTGGCGTGCTAGGTATCACGGCATCATTCGGGATTTCTTCGACCACGACCGGCAAGTCTGCGGCCCCCGATATTAATACCCTTCCAGCTGAAGGCAAAGGGTACACCGAGAATGGCTACTTCGAGAAAACCAGCTCGGCTCTCGTTGCGGCCGCGGCAGGCGACTACAACTCGAAGTTCTATTATCTTGGCCGATTGCTCGTCAAGGACGGATTCAGCAATACCATTATTGACCTCGGTCGCGAGATGAACGGCAAGTGGTACGAATGGAGCGAGCGCCGCGCGCCATCGTCGGAGCCAGATGCCTACATCCGTGCGTGGCGGCAGATAGTCAGCACCATGCGGTCGGTACCCGGTCAGCATTTCAAGTTCCTGTGGACTTTGTACCCGACCAGTACGTCGGCAGCCGAATCCTGGCCTGGCAGTGCTTACGTCGACTACATCGGAACCGATATCTTCGACTGGTACGGCGGCCCTCATGCTAGTTACCCGCACACGGCATCAGGCGCGCTTGATCACGAGGCAAAGTGGCAGCAGATCCTTACCACCGAGCCTGGTGGCCTGAACTGGATGGCTGCATTTTCACGCGCCACGGGTAAACAGATCATCGTCCCCGAATGGGGACTCGACTTCCACACGTTCGGTGGTCAGGACAACCCGCAGTTCATTACGAACATGATGGCGTGGATGAAGGCCCATGACGCCATCGGGCTCTACTGGGCGGGCGGGCATGTCAGCCCGGCCTCGACGGCGAACGGCCCGTTGCTCGTCAACCAGGGCGCATCGGCGCAGGCCAACACCCCCGGCGCTGTCAACGGCATGGGGAAGCTGATGGGCGGCCGCTTGCAGTACGCAGGCGTCTACCTCCCGGACGGCCAGTGGTTCTCGGACAGCGTCGACCGGCACGTGCTGGCCCCATGGCGGCATGCGGGTTACCAGTTGGTCCTGAGCGTGCCCCTGGTCCCGAACCCTCCGGCGATCAAGTCCTACTCGGGGCCGCCTGAGCCAGGAAACAAGTCATATCAGCTCGCCGATTACCCAGATGCGGTAGCGGCACTGAGACACGGCGTAAGCCCCGCGGGTTCTGGTTAACCCCCCGGGCCCGGTTCCGGCGAGCCTCACGGCCAAGACTGACGCTTGCCTCATAGGAAAGCCGCGTGTCCGGGAGCGGGCTTGTCCTAGCGGTCCCGGGCTGGTCCGGGGTCGCGACCTGGTCAGGGGAGGCCTGTGATGTACCCCCGCAGCGTTCATGCTCTCCGGGCCGACGCCTTGTTCGCGTCGGCGCTGCAGCGGAGCGACGAACTGAGCGTCAGCCAGATCCGGCGCGCCATTGCCGCCGCCCTCGCCAGGTACGGCGCCGCGGGCTGCATCGGACGGGTCGCGCAGGAGTTCGGCGACCACCCGGAGACCGCGGCCGTCCGGATGCGCTGGGCCCGGACCGCGGTGGCCGCCCTGGAAGGCCAGTCGCCTGGCCCCAGGATGCGGCGGATAGCGGCGTAGAGCCCGGCAGGTCAGCCGGTGACCGGGTCGATCGGGGTGAGCGGCCCCAATCGCTGCTCGATCGCCTCGGCGACGGCCAGGCAGCGAAGCTCGGTGTACTTACCGCCCATGACCTGGACGCCGACGGGCAGGCCATCGGCCATCCCGGCGGGTACCACCGCGGCCGGGGTGCCCAGCAGGTTGGCCGGGAGAACCGGGCGCATCAGCTCCAGGGTCGCGATCGCATTGTCGAGGCTGGCGATGTCGAAGTCCAGCGGGAAGGCGGGCTGGGTCCAGACCGGGCTGAGCAGCACGGGGTATTCCTGATACCACAGGCTCCAGCGGCGGGCCAGCCCGTGCCGGGCGGTATGCGCCGTGGCCCAGCCGACCAGGTCTATGGGTGGCAGGTACTCGAGCGCGTAGCCGAGGAACTGCAGGCCGGCCGGACCCATGACCTGGTCCAGCAGCGGCTTCAGGACCTGCAGGTCAGCGCTGAGGATCGTGCTCCACAATTCGATGGCCTGCTCATAGTCGGGCGGTACGGCCTCGGTGACCTTGAAGCCATCGTCCGCGAGCGCGTCGGCGGCGCGGCGCACCGCCGCGGCCACCTCGGGATGAGTGCTACCGCCGGGCGGCTCCGGAAGCACGGCGACGGCCGGCCGTTCGCCGGGGGAGAGGTCGGTGAAGACCGCGGGGACGGTCAGCGGGTCGCGCGGGTGCTGGCCCGCGATCGCGGTGAAGCCCGCCCGGACGTCGGCGATCCGGCGGGCCATGACACCTTCGACCTCCATGAGCTGGAAGGAGATGGTGAAGTCCTCGGGCGGGATCATGGTGGCGGCGGGCACCGCTCCGGTAGAGGGCTTGATCGACGCGATGCCGCAGCAGTGCGCCGGATTGCGCAGTGATCCGCCGAGATCGTTGCCCAGGCCGAGCGGACTCATCCCGGTGGCCAGGGCCGCGGCTTCGCCGCCGCTCGAGCCGCCCGGGGTGCGCTGCGGGTTCCACGGGTTACGGGTCAGGCCGTGCAGAGCCGAATCGGTGTGGACGCGCAGGCCGAAGTCCGGCAGGTTGGTACGGCCCAGCGGGATCGCGCCGGCCGCGCGCAGCCGTTCCACCTGCGGAGCGTCGACCGGAGTGACCGCCTCAGCCAGGGCCGGGACGCCCTGCGTGGTGGGGGTGCCCGCCACGTCGATGTTCTCCTTGACCGTGCACGGGACGCCGTGCAGCGGGCCAAGCCTGGTGCCGTCCGCCACTGCCCGGTCGGCCGCGTCGGCGGCCGCCAGGGCCTGGTCCGCCAGGAGCCGGACGATCGCGTTGAGGTGGGGATTCACTGCCTCGATGCGGTCCAGGTGGGCCTGGATCACCTCGCGGCTGCTGACCTCACGGTCGCGGATCAAACCCGCGAGCTCGACAGCGCCCTTGCTCCACAGTTCGCTCATGCCTGCCCCTCCTGATCGAAATCGAAGCCACCGTAAGGCATCGGATATGTCGCGGTAAAGAGGGGTGGCCCGGCAGTTTGGCCTGGCGGCTATGCCACGATGGGACCCACCACTGTCGATGGCTCAACGGGCGATCCGCGGCATACGGCACCCGGCGATGCCGGGGAGGGGTGAGGGTGCCATGACCGTTGAGGCTGACGCCGCGGTGACGCCCGATGGGGCACCGCCCATCGGCCAACGACGGGTGCTGGTCATCATCGGCGCGCTGCTGCTGGGGATGCTGCTGGCCGCGCTGGACCAGACGATCGTCGCGACGGCGCTGCCGACGATCGCGGGCGACCTGCACGGGCTATCGCACTTGTCCTGGGTCGTCACGGCTTACCTGCTCGCCTCCACGGTCTCGACGCCGCTGTGGGGCAAGCTTGGCGACATGTACGGCCGGAAGATGTTCTTCCAGGCCTCGATCGTGATCTTCCTGATCGGTTCCGCGCTGTCCGGCCTGTCGCAGTCGATCGTCGAGCTGATCGCGTTCCGCGCCATCCAGGGGCTGGGCGGCGGCGGCCTGATCGTCGGTGCCCAGACCATCGTCGGAGACGTCGTCCCGCCCCGCCAGCGCGGCCGCTACCAAGGGATCTTCGGCGCCACGTTCGGGGTCGCCAGCGTGCTCGGCCCGCTGATCGGCGGCTTCTTCGTGGACAACCTGTCCTGGCGCTGGGTTTTCTACATCAACCTCCCGATCGGCGCCGTGGCCCTCGTCGTGACCGCGGCGGTACTGCCCGGCCGGCTGAGCAAGACCCACCATGTGATCGACTACGCGGGCACCGCGCTCATCGGCGCGTCGGCGGTCTGCCTGGTGCTGCTGACCTCGCTCGGCGGCAACACCTTCGCCTGGAACTCGTTCCCGATCTACTTGCTCGCCGTGCTCGCGGTGATCTGCGCGGCTGGTTTCGTCCTGGTGGAGCGGCGGGCGGCCGAGCCCGTCATACCGCCGCGCCTGTTCGCGAACGGGGTGTTCACCTCCGCCAGCGTGGTCGGCTTCGCCGTCGGCTTCTCCATGTTCGGCGCGCTCGCCTACCTGCCGCAGTACATGCAGGTCGTCCGGGGGGTCTCACCGACCCTGTCCGGGCTGAGGCTGCTGCCCCTGCTGGTCGGGCTGCTGCTGACCTCGACCATCACCGGCTTCCTGGTCACCAAGTGGGGCCGGTACAAGATCTACCCGGTGCTCGGCACGGCGCTGATGACCATCGGCCTGTTCCTGCTGTCGCGGCTGGGTATTCAGACGAACTTCTGGCTCGTGTCGCTGTACCTGTTCATCCTCGGCGTGGGCATCGGCGGGTCGCTGCAGGTCCTGATCATCGCGGTGCAGAACGCGGTCGACTACAAAGACCTCGGTGCGGCCACGTCAGGCGCTACGTTCTTCCGCTCTATCGGCGGCTCGTTCGGCACCTCGGTCTTCGGCGCGATCTTCTCCGGTGTGCTGGCCGGCGACATCGCCGCCGCGCTACACGGCGTACCGCTGCCCAGCGGGCTCAGCGCGTCGGCGGGAGCCAGCCCCGCTGTGCTCGCGCACCTGCCCGCGACGATCCGGGCCGGCTTCATCGCCGGGTACGCGCAGGCGCTGCACACGGTGTTCCTGTGGGCGACGCCCCTGAGCGCACTGGGTTTCGTGCTGAGCCTGTTCCTGAAGGAGGTGCCGCTGCGGGACACGGTACGGGCGGTGGACCGGGCGCAGAGCACCGCTCCCACGGTCATTCCCGCCACCCGTGACTCCGCGCAGGAGATGGAGCGCGCGCTGGTGACGCTGTTCGGCCGGGAGCGCCGGGCGGAGACCTACCGTGGGCTCGCGGACCGGGCCGACGTGCAGCTGGGCCCGCGCGGCACCTGGCTGATGTACCGTATCGCGGACCACGCCCCGATCACCGAGGCGGAACTGGCCCGCCTGCTCGGCATCGACGTCTCCGATCTGGAGCAGCGGCTGACCGAACCCGTGGCGGTCGGCTATGTCTCCGTCGCCGTCCCCGACCGCCCGGCGGACGGGGACGGGGACGGCACCCGGTCCAGCGCCAGCGTGATTCTCACCTCCGCTGGCGAACAGGCCGCCGGCCGGCTGGTTGCCGCCCGGGAGGCGGGCATCGACCGGCTGGTGACGGACTGGCAGCCGGACAAGGCCCCGGAGTTGCGCCGGCTGCTCGGGCGGATCACGACCACGCTGGTGGCCACCGATACCTCACCGGAGCGGGACGGAGTTGCCGCCCCGGCCGCCCCGGCCGCGCCGTCGAGCTGACCTTCCCGCTGCTGGAACTCGCCACCTGGCTGCGCCGTTATCGGGCTGGGGTCTCACGCTCGGCGGCCTCTCGCTCCCCGATGGATGGTGAACGTGACAGCGTGGAGCCGCACGGCGAGAGTGGTGGCCACGGGGGCGGTGGCCGCGGGGCTGGCGGCCGCGTCCGCCGGGACGGTCGCCGCCGCACCAGCCGCCGGGCTCCGCATCGGGCCGCCGGTGGCGGCCGCCCCCGCGCTCTACCGGCCGGTGATCATCATCAACGGCGCCCGCCCCGGTCCTGCCTTTCAGGGGATCGGCGCGATCAGCGGCGGAGGCGGGAACTCCCGGCTGCTCATCGACTATCCGCCGAGGGAGCGCGCGCAGATCCTCGATTACCTGTTCCTGCCGCACTTCGGGGCCTCGCTCCAGATGCTCAAGCTGGAGATCGGCGGCGGCGGTTTCTCCTCGGATGGCTCGGAGCCGTCCGTCGAGGCCGTCAAGGGCGGGCTGGACTGCGGAGCCGGCTATGAGTTCTGGCTAGCCCGCCAGGCCCTGGCGCGCAATCCCGCGATCAAGCTGTACGGCCTGCAATGGTCCGCCCCGGCCTGGGTCCGTGACCGCAACGGCGGCCTGTGGAGCCGGGCGGACGTGGGCTACGTCCTCGACTGGCTCCGGTGTGCCCGGGAAAACGGCCTGACGGTCAGCTACATCGGCGGCTGGAACGAGCATTTCCAGGGGACCCCGGTCCAGTGGGCCTGGTTCGTGAACCTGCGCGCGGCATTGGACGCGGCCGGGTTCGTCCGTACCCAGGTCGTCGCGGCCGACGAGACCCCGGAGATGGAGAGGCACGGGAGGTGGGGATACTCTCCGCTGCTCGGCTGGCAGACCGTCGCCGCCGACATGGTCACCGATCCGTCCTTCGGCCGGGCGGTCAGCATCCTCGGCGGGCACGATAGCTGCGGGCTGCCCACCACCGGGTACCGGTGCACGATGGCCTCCGGGGCGCGAACCCTGGCGGCCCGCACGGGCAAGTCGCTGTGGGAAGCCGAGCTCGGGGCCACCCCGGCCACCGGAACCAACCCCAGGCTCCCCGGACCGGGCGGGCTGGCTCGCGCGCTCAACGCCGTGTACGACCAGGCCGGGATCACCGGCGTCCTGGTGTGGCCGCTCATCGACGCGATCCCGCCGGGCCTCCCGCACGAAAACCGGGGCCTGGTGTGGGCCGACCGTCCCTGGGACGGCTACTACTACGTCACCCCCCTGACCTGGGTGATCGCCCAGACCACTCAGTTCACTGCTCCCGGCTGGCGCTACCTGCCCGGGGCGAGCGGCCGCCTGCCCGCCGGCGGCTCGTACGACGCCTTCCTGGCTCCCGGCCGTTCGGCCTGGTCAATGGTGGCGGAGACTTCCGCGGCCACCGCGCCGCAGCAGGTCATCATCCGCATCACCGGCGGCCTGCCGGCGCGCGTGGTGCATGTGTGGAGCACCAACCTGCGCGGGCCCGGCCAGTTCATCCGGCGCGGCGACATCACCCCCCGCCGGGGTGCCTTCGCCGCCCTGCTGCAACCCGGGTACGTGTACACGCTGACTACGACCACCGGGCAGTCCCGCGCTGGCGCCCACCCGCCCCCGGTCCCGGCCGCCGGGCCGATGCCGGTGCGGTACGCCGCCGCCCCCGACGGCGCCGGCATGGCGCGAATGCTCGCCCCGATGGAAGGGTCATTCGGCTACGTGCACGGCGTGCTGACCCAGACGGCGGCCGGGGAGCCTGTGGAATGGCTGTACCCCGGCCCGTCGCCCGCCCCGTACGCGATCATCGGCGAGAACACCTGGCGCGATTACACCGTCTCGGCCCGCGTCGTCCTGCCAGCCTCCGCGACGGCCTCAGGGACGGCCTCCGCGTCGCCCGGCGCCGCGCTGATCGCACGCTTCCAGGGGTTCCGGAGGGCCGCCGCCAGCCAGTTCCGGGGTTACGAGCTCGAGGTTCGCGGCACCGGCGCCTGGCAGATCGTGGCCAATGGCCCGGCGGCCGAGACGCTCGCCTCAGGAAGCGTCGCGGCCGCCCGAACCTACACCCTGAGCCTGACCACCCGTGGCAC
>Ga0335069_10002382_pt1 | contig 29039 bp, 24 predicted proteins | sample Lox_Sample_11_FD_206714 | JGI IMG/M metagenome (GOLD analysis project Ga0335069, IMG submission 206714) | Soil microbial communities from Loxahatchee National Wildlife Refuge, Florida, United States - Lox_Sample_1.1 | ecosystem: Environmental > Terrestrial > Soil > Wetlands | place: USA...
CATGGTGATGGACTACACCCTGAACTGCTACATCCCAGCCGCGGGCGGAACGTCGAGCGAAATTCGCGAAAACTTCTAGCCACGCCTGAGAATCCGCGAGCGCACTTCGGGTGCCTTTTTCCATGTCATCCTGAGCGAAGTGAGGTGAGCGCAGCGAGCCGAACGCAGTCGAAGGACCTCTAATCCCTCAACTCCGATGGCATCGCGTCAGAGAATTCTCCCCGAAGCCTCGCCCCGTAGCCTTTTCGCTTTTTCCCCAGGGAAGATTTCCCCATCCATGAGCGAACCCCGGCATTGACTGGACAAGCGATGAATAGTTATGCATAATAATGGATAATTATTCGTCTGCGCGAACGTGCAGCGTGAGAAAGTTGGGGATGGCAGCCAAGCTCAAAACTGCGGTTTTGGGAGCATCCGGGTATTCCGGGATGGAACTCATCCGTCTGCTGACGCGTCATTCCCGGCTGGACACGCCCTTGCTGCTGCGTCGCAGCGCCGAGAGCCAATCGAGCCGCCAAGAGGGGGAACTTCTCGCGGAACTCCCATGGAATGGAAACGGTCATTCGGGTGCAAGAATTACGCCATTTTCATGGGCCGCTCTCAAGAGCCATGATGTCAAGGTTCTTTTTCTCGCGACTCCTCCCGAGGTCTCTCGCGAATTGGTACCCGAAGCACGGGTTCGCGGCCTGCGCGTGGTGGACTTAAGCGGAGCATGGCGGCTCAAGCAGGCCGAGCACCGCAAGGTCTACGGGTTCAGGGACGCGGACGCAGATATTGCAGCGCAACTCGATGCGGCGGCGGTGTACGGGCTGCCGGAACTCAGAGGTCGCGATATCTCCGTCGCGGATTTGGTGGCGAATCCAGGATGCTATGCCACGTCGGTGATTCTGGCGCTTGCGCCCTTGCTTTCCGCCGATATCGTCCGCCGGGACTACGGTATTGTGTCCGACTCGAAGTCCGGCGTTTCCGGTGCCGGCAAAGAACCGAGTGCCCGAACTCATTTTGTTTCCGTGGCCGACAATTTTTCGGCGTACTCCGTGTTCGGGCATCGACACACGGGCGAGATTGTCGAGCAGCTGCGGCTGGGCTCGCACGAACTGATTTTCACGCCACACCTGTTGCCGATACCGCGAGGCATTCTCTCCACGATCTATGTACACCTGAAGGATGAGATGACAGCGCAGCACATCGATGACTGCTTGCGCGGCTTCTATCGCGGGAAGCGGTGGGTCAGAGTCTTTCCCGCGGCGAACTTACCGCAGATTCAGAATTCGATTTACAGCAACTACTGCGACATTGGATTTTCGCTGGCGCCGGATGGAAAGCGCCTGGTGCTGGTTTCGTGTCTCGACAACCTGTTGAAGGGCGCGGCCGGGCAAGCTGTGCAGAACATGAATCTGATGTGCGGCTGGGACGAGGGGGAGGGTTTGAATTGAAGGTTGTGGTCAAGATCGGCGGCGCCGCGCTGGAGGACAAGGCGACGCTGCAGAAATGCGCAAGCGCCATCGTGCAACTCGCGCAGGATGGCCACCAGGTGGCGGTCGTCCACGGCGGCGGCAGCGCGCTGACTCGCACACTGAAGCACCTCGGCAAACAGAGCGAATTCGTTCAGGGTCTGCGGGTCACTGACGCAGAGACGCGCGATGTGGCGCTGATGGTGTTGGCAGGAATCGTCAACAAGAACCTCGTAGCCGCAATTGCGGCGGCCGGCATGCCGGCAATTGGTCTTTGTGGCGGTGATGGTGGAGTGTTTCGCGCGCGCAAGAAACACAATACCGAGCACGACCTCGGATTCGTCGGCGAAATTTGTTTTTCCGAGCCGCGTTGGATCAAGGCGATCTGGAACGAGGGCGGCATTCCAGTCCTGTCGTCAGTGGCCCTCGGCGGCGACGGCGAGTATTACAACGTCAATGCCGATCAGATGGCAGCGGCCTGCGCCATCGCGTGCCAGGGCGATGCATTGATCTTTCTGACTGACGTGCCCGGGGTCAAACACGCCGACGGATCGGTGATTGGAAGGCTCAGCACGGCCGAAGTGCCCGCGCTGATTGAAGGTGCAGTGATCAGTGGCGGCATGATGCCAAAGATGGATGCCTGTTTGCAGGCGCTGAAGCAGGGCGTCGGCAGGGTTCGCATTCTTCCGGCGAGTCAGGCTCACGTGCTGCCATCGTTTTACTTTGAGCGCATCGAGTATGGGACGGAGGTGCTGCGCGCATGAACCTCGCCTCCGTGGCAACATTTGAAAAAAAGCGTCTGCTCGCAACCTACGATCGGCACCCCGTTCTGTTCGTGCGTGGGAAAGGCGTTTACCTATGGGACGCGAGCGGCAAGCGCTATCTCGATTTCCTTAGCGGAATCGGCGTGAACGCTCTCGGTCATAATCACCCGGCCATTCAAAAGGCGATTCGCCGCCAGGCGTCGAAGCTGATCCACGTATCGAATCTCTTTTTTCACGAATATCAGGCGGAACTTGCCGAAAGTCTGACGAAAATAGCAGGCCTCGACCGCGCATTTTTTTCGAATAGCGGCACCGAAGCCTGGGAAGGCGCACTCAAGATCGCGCGCGCGTTTGCGCAAGCGAACGATAAGAACGGCAGCAGGCCGAAGTGGCGCATCCTGGCGATGGACAACTCTTTCCACGGGCGCACGTTCGGTTCGCTGGCCACGACTGGCCAAAAGAAGTATCGCGACCCGTTTGTTCCGCTCCTGCCCGGCGTCGATTTCGTCAAGTTCAACGATTGCGCCGATCTGGAGAGAAAGTTCGACGGAACAGTCTGCGCTGTCTGCCTCGAGACGATTCAGGGCGAAGGCGGCGTGGGCCCGGTGAATCGCGACTTTCTTGAACTGGCGCGGCGTCTCAGCGAGCGCAGCGCGGCACTTCTCATCCTCGACGAAATTCAGTGTGGTCTTGGCCGTACGGGGAAGCACTTCGCCTACCAGCATTACGGCGTCAAGCCTGACATCGTAACCGTCGCCAAGCCGCTCGCCGCAGGGCTGCCGCTGGGGGCGATTCTCACCACCAACCGCGTTGCCGCGTGCATTCACCCTGGCATGCACGGAACGACCTTTGGTGGAGGGCCTCTCACGTGCGCCGTCGCCGTCGAATTTCTGGGACAAGAAAAACGTTTGCTCCCCCACGTGAAGAAGATCGGGCAGTACCTCCATAAAGCCCTGCAAACTCTCGACGCCAAGCATCCCGCCATTCAGGACGTGCGCGGCGTTGGGGTGATGCAGGCCGTGGAACTTGACTCCGCCGATCTGGCAAGAGAAGTTGTGAAGGAGCTGCTCGGCGAGGGAATCATCATCAATCGCACGCACGACACCGTGCTGCGCTTCCTGCCTCCTTACATCATCGAGAAGAAGCACGTCGACTGTTTGATCGAGGCCCTGGATCGCATCTTGACGAGAGCAGAAGGGATGGCGAAAGGTTCGGCAAATCGAGAGAACGCCACTCCTGCAAGGCGGCGAAAGGCAGTCTATGCGCACGCGTGAGGCTACTCTTCCCGATGCCGAAGAGATTAATCGGCTGATCGGCCAATACTCCGAAGATGGCACGTTGCTGCCCCGTACGCTCGCGGAAATCTGCGAGAACGTCCGCGATTTCGTGGTGCTCGAAGATGAAGGACAAATTGTCGGTTGCGGCGCGCTGCACCTTTACGGTCTCCACCTGGCTGAAATTCGCTCCATCACGGTCGATCCCTCGAGCCAAGGCAGTGGCGGAGGAAGACGGCTTGTAAAAGCGCTGCTGGCGCAGGCGCAAAAGCACAAGGTTACGTGTGTATGTCTCTTTACGCGAATTCCGGAATTCTTTCAGCGGATGGGATTCACGGCGGCGGCCCATCAGGACCTGCCGGACAAGATTCACAAAGACTGCTACAAGTGCCCGCGGCTCCCGCACTGCGATGAAGTGCCAATGATCCGCGGCAACCTGCCTGCGTTCGCCATTCTCCCTGCGCCGAAAAGCTGGCTGAAAATCCAGGCATGACACGCTTGCAAAATTGTCCGGAGACAATCCTGATTCCGCGCGGATTCTTGTTTTCTGCGGTGGAAGCGCGAATCAAAGCCAGCGGAAAACCGGACCTTGCTCTCGCCGAAGCTCCGACTGGAGCTACTGCGGCTGCCGTATTCACTAGGAATCGTGTCGTGGCGGCGCCTGTCGAAATAGGCCGTGCGGCGCTCAAGATGAGCAGCGGCAAAGTTCACGCCGTGGTCGTCAACTCGGGGAATGCCAACTGCGCAACGGGAAGGGTCGGCCGCGATGCGTGCAAGCGAGTGTGTAAGGCTCTGGCGCGGCAGTTGGGCGTGAATGCGTCGGAGATCTTTCCTTCGTCGACGGGGATTATCGGCGTGAAGTTCCCGCATGAAAAACTTCTCGCACACCTGCCAGCACTGCTGGAAAAGCGCGCTGCAACAGAGGAAAGCGTCAGAGCCTTTGCGGGCGCGATCATGACGACCGATACCCGCCCGAAAATCGCTTCCGCGCAGATTCGAACGGCAGGCGGCATCGTGACGCTGCTCGGCGTGGCGAAAGGTGCGGGGATGATTCATCCGCAGCTGGCCACGATGCTTGTGTACCTATTTACCGACGCCGCGGCCACTCCATCTCAGTTGCGTGCCCTGCTGCGGGAAGCTTGCGACGACTCGCTGAACTGCATCTCGATTGACGGAGACACATCGACGAACGACACGGCTCTGCTCCTGGCGAGTGGGGCGAGCGGGGTACGGCTCAGTCATCGCCATGCGCGGCAAAAGTTTTCCTTGGCTTTGACGGACGTTTGCCAGTCGCTGGCCGAGCAGATCGTAAGCGATGGCGAGGGCGTTCACCACGTCATTCGCTTGCACGTTGAGCAAGCGCGCAACCGCGAAGAGGCAATGACGGTTGCGAGGGCCATTGCGCATTCTGCGTTGGTGAAAACAGCCTGGGCGGGCGCGGATCCGAATTGGGGCCGAATCCTGGCGGCGGCTGGACGCTCGGGAGTCATGCTCGATCCTGCGCGGGTCCAGATCTGGATCGGAGGCCAACGGGTTTGCCGTAACGGCGCGACCGCACGCTTTGACGAGCGCAAGGCCCATCAAGCGCTGGCGCAGCCCGTTTGCGAGGTTTGTGTAAGGCTCGGGCGAGGACAAGCCGCTGTGCACTTCCTCACAACGGATCTGACCGCCGAGTATGTGCGCATCAATGCCGACTATTCAACGTAGCGATCGCCCACGGTTCTTCCCATCAAGCCACAGTCGCATGCGCGAGACGCGGAGCCATGTCGACCGGTCGCCGCGGCCCGCGTTTCTTCACCAAAAGCAGCCGAATCTTTTCCAGTAGATCCATCGGTTCATACATTCCCTTCGACAGAAATGCGTCGGCCAACGTATTGCGCTCAAAAATCTTGACGCGGCCCGAGATCAAAACCGCAGGCGTCTGAGGCGAAAGCGCCTTGATCTCCTCAATCAACTTCGACCCATCCATGCCGGGCAAGATCAAATCCGTAAGCACCAGGTCGACGCCGCCGAGGCGAAAGGCTTCCAGTGCCGGTTCAGCGCTGGTGAATGCTGCCACGCGGTAGCCGCGGGTTTCCAGCATGATCTTGCGAATAGAAAGAGCTTGTTCGTTGTCGTCGACACAGAGGATGTTTTTCTTGGGCTTCATGAACTTCACCGGGGGTTGCGCTCGTTTATTTTTTTTGTTTTGGGAATTTGGAGCGAGTTGCATGCTAAACACAAATCAATCTCCGGTAAAGTACCGCGCTCGCCAATGGCACGGAAGTGGATAGCTGAATGGTGCCACGGGTCGGACCCGCTACCGATGCGGTGTCTCGACTCCCGATTCAAATTTGGATTTCGCCGCGGAGAACTTCCACACAATTTCCACCGACCCGCACATTGACGACTTGGTTATCACGCTTGGCGGCGCGCACAAAAATGCTACTCGGACGGTGCATCTCGAGCCCTTGTTCGATCATGATTTGCTCGTCGCTGCCTGCAACACTATGCGCTACCGACCATGCCGAGCAGCAACCTGCTGCCGATCCCGTCGCCGGGTCGTCGCCATTGTAGAAAATCATGCGGGCGTGGAGTTGAGCGTTGGGATTGACTGTCTCTCGGCAAACAAAGTAGAGAAACTTTCCGCCACTGCGAGCGAGGTAATCGGAGGCACGGGCCACATCGACCCGCAAGTTTTGCATTTTTTGAAGAGAACGGACGGGAGTAATCGTGAACGGCAATCCCGTAGAGACGGTTTGAATCGGCACTCTATCGTCGAAATCGCCAGGGCTCAGGTTAGTGAGCGGCGCTATGTCGGCAATGTTGTGGACCAAACCGAATTCAGGGTTTTTCTGCGTCATCTCGCCAAATGGAGAAGGCGTGGGCCCGTGATCGCTGAAACGGACGGGAACGGCGCCAACGTTGAGATCGAGCAAGACCTCCGACGCGCCCGACTGGCCCCGCAGCACAAAAGCCGTGCCGAGAGTCGGATGGCCGGCGAACGGCAACTCCTCCTGCACCGTGAAGATGCGAACGCGAATGCCGCGTTCCCTTTCGACTGCAGGGTCGCCTGGAAGCACGAAAGTGGTCTCGGAGAGGTTGGTTTCGCGCGCCAGAGCCTGCATCTGCTCGGTTGTCAGGCCACGGCCGTCCAGAACTACCGCCAGGGCATTTCCAGTGAGGGGGCGGTCGGTGAAAACGTCCACCTGAACAAGCGATAATCGTCGGGCAGTTGTCATAGCAGGCTTCCAGTCCGGTATCCACGCCCGAGGTCAAAGCAAAGCAGAGCAACGATGCGATACCATAGTCCCTGTCGATTCGCGGCAAACGGGGCGGCGTGTATCCGGGCGCCGGATATCATCATCTATAGACGCAAATTCAGCGATTTGGTTGCAGCAGTTTCACCCGCATAAATTCTTCAATACCGAGGCAGAAGACCATGACACTACGCATCAACTCCGAGGCTCCCAACTTTACCGCCGAAACGACTCAGGGCCAGATCGACTTTCATCAGTGGATCGGGGACGGCTGGGCCATCCTTTTTTCGCACCCCAAGGATTTCACGCCCGTCTGCACGACCGAACTCGGCTACATGGCCGGCATGCAGCAAGAATTTGCCAAGCGAAACACCAAAATTATCGGATTGAGCGTCGATCCGGTGGCCAATCACGGCAAGTGGGCAGCTGACATTGAGGAAACACAGGGCCATAAAGTGACCTATCCGATGATCGGCGACCCCGAACTGAAGGTGGCGAAGCTCTATGACATGCTGCCGGAGACCGCGGGGACAACGAGCGAAGGTCGCACAGCTGCTGACAACGCGACGGTACGAACGGTGTTTGTCGTTGGTCCGGACAAGAAGATCAAACTCATGCTGATCTATCCGATGAGCACAGGCAGGAATTTCGACGAAGTGCTGCGCGCTCTCGACTCTATTCAGCTGACCGCGAAACATACGGTGGCAACGCCAGTGAATTGGAGACCGGGCCAGGACGTGATCATCCCTCCGGCGGTCTCGGACGAACAAGCCAAGCAGAAATTCCCAGGCGGGTGGAAGACGCTGAAACCGTACTTGAGAATCGTGGCGCAGCCGAAGTAAGAAGAGTTGGTCGTTAGTCTTTCTGTCGTCGATCATACTGGTCGTCCTTACGGACAAGTTCGGCGCGGCGGCTAAGAGCCGCTGCCATCCGCGGACGACCAACGACGGCCCTCATTCCGTCTTCAATCACGTTGTCGATCAACTCCTCCACAGAGCCGGAATCTCTTTCTTCCGGGTCCGCCTTCCATCCATTTGGCTTTTTCTTGCATGTTCCATGGCCATAGCGAAGTTCCGTCCATCAGACACCTACTTGACGCGCGTATGCCGTACGGGCGCATCTGACATCACTGCGCCGGAGTGGCCGCCTCCGCTTCCTGATACAGCTCGTCAATTTGCTTACGATAGCGCTCCTCAACCGTCTTGCGGCGGAGTTTCAAGGTTGGTGTCAAAGTGCCATCGTCGGGACTGAATTCCTCTGGCACCAGCAATACTTTTTTCAAGGTTTCGTACCGCGCCAGATTTCGGTTCACTTCTCCAACGATACCTTCGTAGAGCTCTTTGACTTTTCGATTGGCAACCAGTTTCTGCCGCGAAGAAAAAGTTATGTGGTTGCTCCGCGCCCATTCTTCGAGCAATGGGAAGCAGGGTGAGATAATCGCGGTGGCAAATTTTCTCCGGTCTCCCACAACCACAGCGGTGCCGATCAGTGCATTGAGCTTCAGAGAATTTTCGATCGGCTGTGGCGCAATGAATTTACCGCCCGATGTCTTGAGCAAATCTTTTTTTCGATCGGTGACCGATAGAAATCCGTCCTCGTCCAGACACCCGATATCGCCTGTCTTAAACCAGCCGTCCACGAATGCGCTGCTCGTCTCGTCGGGCCGGTTCCAATAACCGCGAAACACCGATGGGCCCCGCACGAGAATTTCCGAATCTTGCGCAATCTGAACTTCGACATTGGCCAGCGGGCGGCCTACTGTACCCAGTTTGTGGGCGCTGGGCGTGTTCACCGCAATCACCGGGGATGTTTCCGTGAGCCCGTACCCTTCATGGATGCGAATCCCGATGCTGGCATACCATGCCGCCAGTTCCGTGCCCAGAGGAGCGCCACCCGAAACGAACACTTCCACATTGCCGCCCATCCGCGCGCGTACCTGCGAATACACCAACTTGTTTGCCAGCCTCCAACTCATCGAGCGTGGCACCTCGCCCGCTAGGATCTTGTCTATATGCGCGCGGCCCACCGCGAGCGCCCAGCGATAGATTGCCTGCCGTGGAAAGCCCCTGATCTTCCGCTCCACCTGCGTATGGATCTTTTCGTATACACGGGGTACGGCGACAAAAATCGTAGGCAGCACTTCCAAGAGAGCTTGAGGCAACTGGTCGAAGAAAGGACAATACGCCAGCGTCACGCCGTGGTAGAGCAGTGCAAGATCAGCATGGCGCGCGGTGACGTGCGACAGCGGGAGAAACGAAACACTAGTATGCCCAGGGCCAACGCTAAAGCCGTTGAGCGAGCACATAATGTTCGATGTCAAATTTGCGTGGGTCAAAAGCACACCTTTCGATGTGCCGGTGGTTCCCGACGTGTAAATGATGGATGCCAGATCGTCAGGCGCTACGATTTGCGCGCGCGCGTCCAGTTCCGCATCGCGTTCCGTCGGACCTTCCTGCATCAACTGGCGCATGGGCACGGCGCCACCCGTCTCTACCGGATCCATCACCAGCACTCGTTCTACGGCAGTTTGATTTTTAATGGAAAGCACTTTTCGTAATTGCTGCTCAGTGGAAACAACGATGATCTTTGCCCCCGAATCACACAGAATGTAGGCCGTCTGCTGGGGTGTTAGTGTCGCGTAAACCGGCACAACAACGATGCCTAACTGGAACGACGCAAAATCGGCAACCGCCCACTCCGGCCGGTTCTCGCTCAGGATGGCAAGCCGATCTCCCTTGGCGACGCCCCACTGGACGAGAGCACGCGCCAAGCCCGCCACATGCTGATAAAACTGCTGCGAACTGATGGGAACCCAACGATTTGCCTCCCGAACCAGCATTACCCGCTCGTGCCTGCGCTCCACAATGGCCGAGAAGATATCGTTGAGGGTCTGAGGCTTCATATGGCAGGGCCTCCTGACACCCTGTAGAGAATAGGTTGGCCTTTCGCTAGTAAGCTGGAACGTATCTCACAAACAGTTTTTGCACGCGCACGGCTCTTACCGGACCGCCTGCTCGCGGCTGAAATCCAAGGTTCAGCCTTGAGATTCCTGACTAGCTGTGGGACGCGTTCCAGTCGTGATCTTTGTCCAACAAATCCACTCCGCGTTACTCCTTCAAACGGCCCCAGCGGAATGTCGGTCCCACAGACATCCGAAAGTAGTTTTGCCGGGGTACCAGTAAGTTCGAGAACAGGTGAGTATTCACCCAATCTGTTGCGAAGCGCAGTCCTACGTGCCGCGACATGTTAATGTCGAAACCGCCGCCCACCCCGATAAACCACTGCGTATCCGTCTGGTGACTATTCGGAACCGGAATCCCCAGTAACTGGAACAGACCTATCAACTGCGGCGATAGCGAGATGTCCGCTACTTCGTGGATTCCTCCGAATCCGGGACGGACAAGGAACGTGACCTTGTCCCATTTGCGAATGTAAAACTGCGGCCCAGCCGCGAAAGTGTACGTGGTGGATCGGAATGGCACATCGACCGAATTCGGGTCCACGTATGGTTTGATCAATGGCGCAAAAACAGTTTCACTTCCGTTGATGCCACCGGCGCCGCTAAGGACGGCGTCCCCGATCGCGCTGAAGTCGGCACCCACGCCGAGCCACGGTTTGACCGTAACGCCAAAGTCACCCTCAAAGCCCCGTTCCGTAAGATTTCTGGCCGGGCTGACCAAGTAATCGAATCCGGTAAAGAGTGTGTAGCGATTGATATCAGTCTGCTGCGCGAAAACGGGCAGACACATAAAGAGGAAGAGGCCACAAAACAGCGAACGTCTCATGCTTCACCTCATGAACGTAATTTGAAGTGCGAAAAAAGTCAGGCTGCGGGAGGACTGGGGGAACGGTGTCCGCCCGGCGGTTCCTAAAAAAGGCGTACCCTACCCGGAATCGGGACTGACAAGGCTCGACTCAGGCCACGGGCCAGCCGGTCTGCAATCTGCGAGGGTGAATAGTTACCCACCACGGACTACACCCCCGATGCTTGCGTTTCCTAAGCAACTACACTCTGGGTTAAAGTGTTCTCCTGCTTGGTTGTTGGTGCTGTTTCTAGCACGCGTTTCGATTCGGGCGCCGGGAAGTCAATCGCGGGCGAAATCGGCACCGGCTTTGTCTTTGCCGCTGCGGTCGCTGGCACTACCGGTCGTTCCCGGCGCACGCGCTTCTTTTGCGGCGGCTTGATTCCCGCCGCGCTCCGCAACTCCGCGAAGCTTTCCTGGAGCAATTTCTCCAGCCGCCACAAATCGGGCGCTGCGTGGACGTCCCCGCTAAAACCGAAGTACGCCCTGCCGTTGTAACTCAAGATGGCGCAGTTGACGGCCATCTCGCCTCCGACCGGAACGTACGGATAGCAATGCAGCATCTTGTGCCCGAGCAAGTAGAGCGGGTGTTGCGGCCCGGGCACATTTGTACAAACCAGGTTGAACGGAGTCACCGGCAACCGGCTCGCCAGCGGTCCGACCATTCCCTGCATCGAGGTCGGGAACATCCCGATCAGCCCACCGGCCAGGCTGACCAACTCGGCGGCATGCACGCGTTTGAGAAACTCCGTTCGTTTATGCGCTGCCGCAAGCAACTTAAGCGGTCGCCGGATATCCAACGGAATCGTGACCGGGACCAGGGAAATGCGATTGCCCAACTCGGAGGCACTGGCGTTGCCGCGCAGATTCACGGGCACCATGATGCGTAGCAGCTTCCCCTTGACAAGGTCGCCGTGCAGTTCACAGTAGCGCCGGACGGTTGCGGTAACGATCGCGAGAATGACGTCATTCACGCTGGTGCCGCATTTGTGCCGAACGGCCTTGATGTCTGCCAGCGGAATTTCGGTGAACGAAAATCTCTGCGGCCCCTGGTAAAGCACGTTGAACCGGAGCCGCTCCGTGAAGGCCGTGATTTCCGGAAGCAAACCTACAAACTCGCGCGTGTCCAGGTCCTCTCCGCCGTTTGCGACGGCACGTTCCGCCATGCTGAGAAGATCCGCGAGTGCGGAGAGAATCCGTTTGACGAAATCAGAATACGATTCCACGACCCCCGCGGTCAGCGTCGCGAATGGGTCCCGTGGCGGAGGAACCTTGAACTTGAGCTTTCTTCTGGGCAGCCGTGGCGTTTCCGGATTCACATCCAGAAGCACGTTCATGATGCCCACCCCCGCAATTCCATCGGCCATACAGTGGTGCAGACGGAAAATAAGCGCTGTCCGCGTGCCCTTCAGCCCTCGCACCACCGTGATATCCCACAGCGGATGCCGCCGGTCAAACACCGAGCTGAAAAGTCTGCCCGCCAGCGTTTTCAGCTCCGCCTCGGTGCCCCGCTTGAGCTCCACGTCCTGCACGTGACGGCGCAGGTTAAACTCGGCATCGTATTCCCAACTCGGTAACCCGATGCCTAACGGCGCGGAAACGACACGCTTCAGATACCGAGGGAGGAACGGCAGCTTGGACTCGATGAACTGAAGGCAATCCTTAAATGAAATCTCACCTTCGAACAGGCAAATGCTGGCCACATTCAGCGGCATACCTTCCCGTTCGAGATGCAGGAAAACGGTGTCACCCCACGAAAGCCGGTCGTTCTGTTGCTGGTCCTGCATGGCAGCTCTCCTACTCAGTCGCCTTCAGGCGCTCCTCTCGGCTCACGAAAGAAAATCGCTGCGTTAACTTCGCCAGCTTGAGCACCTTGTAGATGTCAACATTGACGCCGCGCAGAACGATCTTGACGGCCTTCTCCTCAGCAACCCGAGCAAACTCATCTAGCGCTCGCAGCATGCTCGAATCCACGCGGCGTACGGAAGACATGTCGATGACCGCTTCGCCGTCCGCAGGATCGATCTTCTGTCCTGCCTCTTGTAACGCGGCAACGACGTGCTCTTCGTCGATGTTCATCATCATTGCAGTGATCGCCATTCGCTCCGCCACCTACACCGTCAGTTGCTGAGATTCGTTTGTTGCCTTGGCAAGACTTCGCCCTGCGTAAGCCTTCCAGAACAATTCGACCAATTCGCTCATAAGTGGCATGCGTGGGTTCGACCGCCACGACGGATCGGCGAATGCGATCTTGGCCAGCTCCGGTACCGCGCGTTCAAATTCCGCCTGCGAGATTCCGAGCTCAGCGATCGAGCGTGGAAATCCAAGGTCGTCAAGCAATTGCTCCGTCGCCTTAATCAGCTTCACCACTTTTTCTTCAACCGTGTGACCGCCGAGCCCGAGCAAGTCTGCAACGGTAGCGTACTTCTTGTGCGCCACATACCCCTGGGTGTAGGGCGACGGCATAAACTTCGTGGGAACCGCAGCGTTGTACGCAATCACATGCGGCAGCATGAGCGCGTTGGCACGGCCATGGGCAACGCCGAAGTGCGCCCCAAAGGCATGGGCCAGAGCGTGGTTCACTCCCACCGACGCGTTGGAAAAGGCCATCGCCGCGATGCAAGCGGCGTTATGCATCATCGATCGCGCTTCCTCGTCGTGAGGATTCTCGTAGGCGATGGGCAGATACTTGAATACCAACCGAATGGCCTGCATCGCATTGGAGTCCGTGTAAGGCGAGGCGAAGTTCGAAACACCTGCTTCGAGCGCATGGGTCAGGCAGTCAACCCCAGTGTCCGCTGTCAGGCCTTTCGGCATCGACATGACAAACTGCGGATCCACAATCGCCACATCCGGGCTCAGCGAGTAGTCCGCAAGAGTTACCTTGCGCCCATTCTCTTTGTCCGTCAGCACCGCAAATGGTGTTACTTCACTCCCCGTCCCACTCGTCGTGGCAATAGCAATCAGCCGCGCCCGATTGGTCTTCGCCGTCGGATACTCAACGACGCGCTTACGCAAATCGAGAAACGGCGCTGCCAGTTCCTCCAAATCCGCCTCCGGCGATTCATACTTCAGCTTCATGATTTTTGCCGCGTCGATCACCGCGCCCCCGCCGAGCGCGATGATCTGATCCGCTTTATAGAAATTCAACGCCTCCACTCCCTCCATGATCACCTTGGCTTCAGGCTCCGCATCGGGAATGACCAGGACGTGAACATGGGTCTTGGGGTCGATATTTCGCCGCACAATGTCCACGTGACCGATTTGTTCAAGCACCGGACTGGTAACCACGATGGTCGAGAGCGAAGAAAACTGGCGCACGTTCTCCACCGCATTCCTGTTGAAATAGATCTGATTCGGCACTCGGAACCACATATGGTTTTGCGTCCTCCGGGCCATCCGCTTGATATTCAGATAGTGGTAGATATTGACGTTGTCGGTGGTGCTATTGCCGCCCCCGGTTCCGCACCCAAACGAGAATGTGGGCACCAAGTCGTTGTACACCGCGCCAAGCGCTCCAATGGACCCCGGCGAGTTCACGAGAATCCGTCCTGCATTGATCACTTCGCCAAACTTACGGATGACTTCGTCGTTGCGCGAGAAAACGACCGCGGTATGTCCCAGTCCTCCGGCATGATTCACATCCACACAGACCTTGAGGGCTTCAGCAACCGACTTCGCTCGATAGACCGCGAGGACCGGAAACAGTTTCTCCACCGAAAGGGGGTATTCGCGGCCCACGCCTCGAATCGGCGCGATCAGGAGTTTGGTATTCGGTTTCACCGTAAGACCAATGAATCGCGCAATATCGGAGGCCTTTTGACCGACGGCCATGGGCTGCATGAACCCGGTCTGTGGATCAATGACCGTGCGCTCCAGCAGCTTGGTCTCTTTCTCATTGCAGATGTGCGCACCCAGATCCGCAAATTTCGTCAGCACCCGGTCATAGATCTCGTCGTCGATTACCACCGTTTGCTCAGACGCGCAGATGGTTCCGTTGTCAAAGGTCTTCGATACGATGATGTCTACCACGGCCGTATTGAGATCCGCGGACTTCTCGAGGTACACAGGCGTATTTCCTGGTCCCACGCCCAGAGCGGGCTTACCCGAACTATAGGCTGCTTTGACCGCGCCCGGACCACCGGTCGCATCAATCATGCCCACGTCTTTGTGCCGCATCAGATACGCGTTGTCCGGCAGCGTGGGTGACTCCAGGCAACTGAAGACTCCGTCCGGCGCACCATGCTTGACCGCAGTCTCATACATGATCCGCACAGCCTCGGCACAACAACGCCATGCTCTAGGGTGGGGACTGAAAACCACCGCATTTCGAGTCTTTACGGCGACGATGCACTTGAACAAGACCGTCGAAGTCGGATTCGTAATCGGTGTGATCGAGAACAGCACGCCGATCGGCTCAGCGATCTCTACCAGATTCCGCTCGGGATACTCGCGAATGATACCGACGGTGCGTTTGTCCTTCACGTAGTTGTGAACGAACTCACTGGCCACCATGTTCTTGATGACCTTGTCTTCCATCACTCCAAGTCTGGTTTCTTCGACCGCCAGTCGGGCCAGATGTTGAGCGTGCTCCAACCCCGCCAGCACCATCGGTTTGACAATACGGTCCACGTCCTCCTGAGTGAATTGCGTAAAGACCGCCGCCGCGGTTCTCGCTTGTCTGACAAGGCTTTCCAGGTACGCGACCCGTTCCGGGCTGGGGCTATCCGCTGCAGCTGAGAGATGGGTTCGTTCCTGCAACGATTCACTCGCGATCATTGCTACCTCCAGCGTCGTGCGGAAAACTGCCGCTAAGCGCGATCGCTCTTTGGCGTCCAGCATCCGGACGAGCGTATCTGCATCGAACCTTCGCTGCGTGTCGCGGCTGCGCAAATCCCCTTGCTTATTTCTTGGGAGAGAAATCAGGTGGGATTAGTGCAGGCGTGTGAGAGAGATTTCGAAGATACAACGCAGACCTGGGCTCCGGCGGGCACCATACGTCAGCCTCGGTACACAAGTAGACCCCCGCTGGTGGCGTCGGTCTACACCACAGGTCACCCTTCGCTGTGATTGTTATCACGAGGGAGGCTACCGGGAACCGTCCAGTCGGCACCTAAGCCGTGGACCACGGTCCTCTGACCACAAAACTCCAGAGAAGCCGCTTGACGTGACTGATAAAATGGAGTCCGTAGCGCACTCAAACTGACGCTCTCGCTCGATTCATTCTTTGACAGCTCGACTGGCGGAGACCCGGATTGGGATGTGGATTTACCCAGTCGATGCGAGTCTGAGACAGACTGGACGCTTAACGAAGCAACGCTGACGTCGCCTGGCGGTGAGCCTACGAACTCAGAAGGAAAACAATGGAGAACGCGACCGGCCTCGTGATGACCGGAGGCGGAGCCCGAGGCGCGTACCAAGCGGGCGTCCTGAAACGCATAGGTGAGTTAAGAGAAATTGAGTCCCGCGGCAATCCTTTTCCACTGATCGGTGGCTCTTCCGCTGGCGCGGTTAACGGGAGTGCCTTGGCTTCCGGTTGTGATGACTTCCTCGGCGTGACCCGTACTCTCGCGGAGATGTGGGCGAATCTTCGGCCCTCCGACGTTTTCCACTGCGATCTCCTTTCCCAGGCCCACAATTCTCTAACGTGGATTCTCGATCTCTCTTTTGGAGGGATTACCGGTGGAGGTCATGCGCGATCCCTGCTCGATGCGACTCCTCTGCGGCACTTTCTCAATCGTCATCTGGCCTGCGACCGCATCCAGGGAAACATCAAGCGCGGTGATCTCTATGCCCTGGCCATCTCGGCGACGAATTTCAACTCGGGAAAGAGTTACCTCTTTATTCAAGGTGCCAAGGGGCACCCGATATGGCAGCGTGTCCGCCTGGTGACAGTCCCCACAAAGATCACGGTGGATCACGTTTGCGCGTCAGCCGCGATTCCCATGATCTTCGAGCCCGTGCAACTCAAGATTCCGCGGGGATCGGCCTTTTTCGGTGACGGCTGCGCTCGTCTGCAACAGCCCCTCAGTCCGGTCATTCGCCTGGGAGCGGAGCGAGTTTTCGCGATCGGCGTTCGCTGCGGCAACAAGGAGCAGTTGGAGGTGAGTGCCAGAGAAACGAGACCTTCCCTCGCTCAGGTCATGGGCGTTCTCTTTAACGTGATGTTTCTCGACCATCTCGCCACTGACATCGAGCATCTGGAACGTTTGAATCATCTGCTCGAAAACGGTCACATCGTCCAGCCCGCCGTAGATGAATTTGAAAGAATAAGACCTCTGAAGACGCTGGTCATCACTCCTTCGGTAAATCTGTCTGATCTCGCAGGGCAACATCAGAACGATATGCCCTCGTTGATCCGCTACTTTGTCAGCAGTTTGGGACGCGACTCGGAGTCTTGTTCCGATTTAATGAGCTACCTATTATTCACCTCAAAGTACACGCGCGAGCTCATTGAAATTGGCTATCACGACGCCGACGAACGGATTGATGAAATCGAAGACTTTCTCTACTCCTCCGCCGACCTCGACAACGAAAAGTCAGCTAACCGGGGAACGACAAATGGCATCAAGCGGCCGGCCAATCTCGGAGCAAACGGAACCCGTAGCTCGGACAGGCCCCGGGCTTAGTTCAATCTGGCTACTTGTGCCAGAGAGTTCTCCGGCAAGATGAACAAATATCCGGACTCTTCGCCGCAGCGAACTACGAGACCAAATACTTTCCGTTCTCGATGACGCGCTGTGCGATCGCCTGCCTCAGCGCCAGAGTGTTGAACGGTTCGTATTTGCACAGACGTCGCAGAATTGCCAGCTGCGATCGCAGCATGTCGCCCTCACCGCAAGCAACAATCACCATTCGTGCTGCGCTTTCAATTTTCTCGAGGGCCTCCGCCGTCGCCACGCGAGCCATCGCAATGGCATGGGCACTGGCTGCCTCACCTTTCCTGGCAGCGAGTTTCTGGGCGCGCAGGGTCGCCGATTCCATCGCATAGGTCTGAATGGTCATGTCGGCAATCGCACCCATGATTTCCTGCTGGTCCTGAATCGCCATCAGGTATTTCTGGGTAGCCACGCCAGCGGCGAAAAGGCCGATCTTCTTTGCCGTTGCGACCATCTTGCGCTCCTGAGCAAGAAGTCCCTCTTCAACTTCGTCGCTGGTTCCCGAGACCACTTCGTCCATGAGCTTCTTGATCGCGGCCATCAATGGCAACTGCCCGGACATCGCCCGCTTCAGCAGGAATCCGGCAATGACCAGCCGGTTGATCTCGTTGGTGCCCTCAAAAATGCGGTTGATCCGCGAGTCGCGGTAGGCTCTTTCGGCCGGATACTCTTCCACGAATCCATAGCCGCCATGAATCTGCACGGTCTCGTCGGCTACGTAGTTAATAAACTCGGATCCCCAAACCTTCAGGATCGAGCACTCGATGGCATACTCGTCGATCAGCTTTCTGACTTGGACCATATCTTTGTGGTGGTCGCCAAGATCCGCAATGGCGGCGTCCATCATTCCGACCGTGCGGTAGGCCATGGACTCGCCCGTAAAAATGCCCAGGGCGATGTTGGCGATCTTCTCGCGTACGAGACCAAAATCAGCGATCACCTTTCCGAATGCTTTGCGCTGTTTGGCATAGGCAATGGCTTGCTCCAGGGAATCGCGCGCCCCGCCAACGCACCCCGCGCCAAGTTTGAAGCGGCCAAAGTTCAAAACGTTGAAGGCGATCAGATGCCCCTTGCCGATCTCACCGAGCACGTTCTCCACTGGTACCTGGCAATCGGTGAGGATCAGCGGACAAGTGGACGACCCGCGGATGCCCATCTTGATTTCTTCGGCTCCCACGGCAAACCCAGGAAACGTGCGTTCCACAATGAATGCGGTGAATTTCTGTCCGTCCAACTTGGCAAAGACGACGAACAGGTCGGCAAACCCGGCGTTCGTGATCCACATTTTTTCCCCATTCAGCAAGTAGTGCTTGCCATCGGGAGAGAGCGTGGCGCGCGCCCGGCAATTGAGAGCGTCGGAGCCCGAAGAGGACTCGGAAAGCGCGTATGCGCCGACCGTCTCTCCGCTCGCCAATCCAGGCAGATACTTCTTCTTCTGTTCTTCCGTGCCGAAGTACACAATGGGAAGCGTCCCAATGCAAGTGTGGGCGCCCCATGTGGTACTGAAGCCTCCGGATTTTGCGATGCGGTCGGCAATGATCGCGGAAGTGACTTTGTCGAGTTCCATGCCTCCATATTGCTCAGGGACATCCACCCCGGCGAGGCCTATTTCGCCGGCCTTCTTCAGTAGTTCACGATTCGCGCCGAAATCCTTGTGCTCCATTCTTTCGATATTGGGGACAATTTCCTTGGTCGCGAATTCCTCGGCCGTTTGCGCAATGAGCACGTGCTGATTAGTAAAGTCTTCGGGAGTGAAGACCTCGTCTGGCGTGCGCTGCCCGATCAGGAAGCTGCCGCCAGCAATTCTGGGAGTAGGTACCGCGGTCACCGAAGCCATAACCCGTCTCCTTGAGAGATCAAAGGCGTCTCTGGGCCGAAAATACCATCGCCCTTAAAGACGCAAATGGAACGAGCGCCCACAGGGCCTCGCCACCGGAAGGCCCTGCTAGCGCACTATGCTAACTGCGCCGGGCGCAGCCTGGTGAGCAGTGATGTCCCGGCATCGTCTTGCGGTTTCAGGCGGTGGCCGCGACTGCCGGCCGCTTCCCGCTAGGTCTTACTGGACGCTTCACTCGGCGTACTGACTTCGCGGCGTGCTCGTGCCCATTCGAAGGCCTCGCAATCACATCCATCAACGCCTTTTGCGCATCGACGTAGCTTTTCACGGCTTCCCGCGTCAGTTCGCCCAAAGGAAGGAAGGGCAACGGTTGCAGGAGATCCAGAGTCTTGCCCGCTGTTTGCACGCTTGCGTTCAACTGCTGTCCCGCTACGTCAACGAGTTTCTTTTGCGCGTCAATGAACGACTCAGTCGCCTGGCGCGCGACCTCCGCCAGTTCGGTCTTCTTCATCTTCCTTCTGCCCTCGGCGCGTTTGCCGCTCGTTGCGTGGGTGGTCTCTTCTGCAATGATGTCCAGAAACTGCTTCTGCGTCTTCACGAAGGTGTCCATTCCCTCGCGAGCCAGGTCCACCAGATGCTCAGGTTGATAGGGCTTGCCGGCTTTGGCAGCCTCGACCCAGGTGTGACTTTGCCGGCCGGCGATCTTCAGGAATTCCTCCTGCATGTGGATGAAGGTGTCAACGCTGCGTCGCAGCAGATCTACTGCCGCCATGCGTCTTGGGCAGTCGCCGATACGTTCCTTCACGCCGTTCATCAGGATCTCATTTTGCTGCCTGCCGAGATTGAGAAGCGCCTTCTGCCCCGCAATGAAGTTCTCCATGCCTTCTGAGGCCGCTTCGCTGAAAATGGCCCCCGGAGAGTGGTGGGGATCCGATAGTTGCTGTCGTATGATTTGCATGACGTTGGCATTCTGCCGCATCGCCAGATCAAGCAGGATCCGTTGTGTCGCGAAAAACGTCCGCACTCCCTGCTGCGCCCAGCCGGAAAGCAGGGAAATCATGGGCGGCTCCTTCGGATGAATGGGTTCGTGCCTCGTGGCTACTGCCATATGAATACCTCCAATTGCTGCATTGCAGCATCATTAAAACTATACGAAATAGCCAACTTTATGTCAAGATATTCATGTTAATTTGTGCAGAGCAACATGGGCAGAACCCGATGAAATCTTCCGAGGTCGTGATCAAAAAATACGGCAACCGCCGCTTGTACGATACGGCCGGCAGCCGCTACGTGAATCTCGACGATCTGGCCGCGCTGGTTCGTGAGGGCAAGGAGGTTCGCGTCGTCGACGCCAAGACAGGCCGTGATCTGACCCGCGTCACCTTGACCCAAATCATCACCGAAGACGCGAAGGACAAACCGACTGGGTTGCCGCTCGAACTGCTGCGCCAGTTGATTGTCGCTTCCGATGAAGTGCGGCAGGAATTCCTCATGTGGTATCTGAAATCTGCCTTTGACACCTACCAGAAGGTGCAGGATGCGGTCCAGAACCAGCTCACTGAGGTGCAGTCTGCAATTCTCTCTCCCGTGGATATGATGAGACGCTTCTTGGGCACCGCGCCTCCGACCGTTCCGCAGAATGTCGCCGAACCCGAAGTTGAAGCTTTGCGCAAGCGGGTAGCCGAGCTTGAGGCGCGCCTGGAGAAATCGGCGCGCGGACACGCCCCGCGGCGCTCCAAGAAAAAGCATTGAACCTCGTGTCGACCGTGTCTATGTATCAAGCCTGTTCCGCGAGACTCGCCACACAACGAAATGCGTGCTGTGGTCGATGATCAGCGCGGTATAATCCCTCCTGCCCAAACTCCCCTTCGTCGCGCTGACATGCGGACAGGGCAAACTCAGGACGCAATTGCGACGCAAACTGAAAAGGGCCGCAACACGTTCTTCTGTGAGCAGAACGCGCCAGCCTGCTCCCCACCGTCACTTGGAAGCCAACACTTCCCTTTGGACCGAAACGCTATTTGCTGCTGAAATCCTGATGCTGCATGCGGCGCCTATCTACTACGGCTTTGGCGCGCGGCGTGGCGACGCCTCGGGGGTCATCCTGATCCCCGGTTTTCTCGGAACGGACTTCTACCTCATGGAGCTTCACGCCTGGCTCTGCCGTATCAACTACCAGCCTTATTTTTCAGGGATCGGCGTGAATGCCGAATGCCCAAACCTGCTGATCCAGCGCCACCTGAACCAGACTTTGGATCGAGCATTGACCGAGACGGGACGCAAAGTTCATCTCATCGGCCACAGCCTCGGAGGGATCATCGCGCGTTCGATCGCCGCGCAGCGCCCCAACGACGTCGCCTCCGTGATTACGCTGGCTTCGCCCATCCGCGGGACGGTTGCCAACCGAGCCGTTCTCCGAGCAGCCGACGCCGTCCGCCTTCGCATTCTCGAGGAGCACGGCACGGGCGTGCTGCCCAGTTGCTATACCGGAAGCTGCACCTGCAATTTTCTGAATTCGCTCCGGCGCAAGATCCCTCGGTCGATGATCGAAACTGCAATCTACACGCGCCACGACGGCGTCGTGGATTGGCGTTATTGCATGACCTTAAACCCGGATGTGGACGTGGAGGTCCCGGGCACGCATATCGGATTAGCATTCAACGCCACCGCATACGCTGTCGTTGCCGAGCGCCTCGCAAGGACCCATTTGCCCGCGTAGTCTGGCCCCCGCTCCACGAGCGGTTCCTCTCGTCGTTCCCATGTCTCGGCCGTATTTCCAAGAAATTTCGGCCGGCGACGGTTGCAAAAGTCACTGCATCGCCCGCGGCCGGGGACTATAGTAGGGTCGGCTCGTTCACCCTCTATGCTGGATGTGTCCGCCATTCTCGCGGGCTTTGGCCAACTCGCGCCCGAGCAGTTGCGCACAGCTCTCGAAGGTTTCGTGTCCAAGGGAACCACAACAGTTGAGAAAGTCCAGGCCATTGAAGCTGGACTGCGCAGCCCTGCAGGCCAGTCCGTGCGCGATGCGATGGCACGCTGGATCGTTGACGATATCGTCGCGGTGGATGCGCTTGTCCCCGAAGCCTATGTGAAATGGCGCCCGCCCGTCCGTGACGCCATGATGTTCGTGGTGGCGCGGCTCTCTCCTGCACGCCTCGCCCCAAAACTGCTGGAGCAGATCGAACTCCCGGCCAACACCTCCCCAGAGACGCGCCTGCTCCACCTCATCGCGAAAGTGCCAGGACTGCAGAAACTGGGCCAGGTCATCGCACGCAACCAGCATCTGCACGCAGCCCTGCGCAAGGCGCTTGCGAAGCTGGAAAACGGCATTCGTGATGTCAGGCCAGAAGACATCCACGCCATTATCCAGCAGGAGCTGGGGCAGAAGATCAAAACCTACGCACTCGAGATTGCACCGGACATACTTTCGGAAGCTAGTGTCAGCGCGGTTGTACGCTTCACATGGCGGAACCCCGACACCAAGCGCCGCCAGCGCGGCGTTTTCAAAGTGCTGAAGCCGCACATCCCTGCGTATTTCGCCGAGGATATGGACTACCTTCAGGGACTAGCGCAGTACTTCGGCGACCGTCACCACCGGTACGGCTTCCCCGCACACCTCATCCCGGACACATTTCGCAAAGTACGGCGTCTGCTTCGGCACGAAGTCAACTTTCCCCGAGAGCAAAAGACGCTAGTGGAAGCGGCGCCTCTCTACCAGTCCGTGCCCGGCGTTCGCGTACCGCGGCTGATTCAGCCTCTGTGTACTCCCAGAATCTCCGCTCTCACAGAAGAACGTGGAATCAAAGTGACGAGCGCAGCCGCCCGTTTACCGGCCGCCCGTCGCCGAAAAGTGGCAGAACAACTCATGGAAGCGCTGGTCGCCGTGCCTCTATTCGCTGCGACACAGGATGCGATTTTCCACGGCGACCCCCATGCCGGCAACCTGCTCTACAACAACCGCACGGGCGAACTCGCCATTATCGATTGGGCGTTGCGGGAACGCTTGGGCCGCGAGCAGCGCCGTCATCTGGCCCTCCTGTTTCTAATGGTTAACCTGCGCGATCCCGTAGGCGCCACGAACGAAATCATCGCGCTCAGTCAACATCGCATCAGAATCACTTCGCCCCGGGGCAGGTTGATTCGTCAGACCGTGGGCCAATTTCTCGGTGAGATACCGGCATCGCATTTGCCGAGCGCCGCAGAAGCGATGCGTCTCCTTGAACGTGTCGCGATGAAGGGCATCAAGTTCCCTCCGTCGTTGATCATGCTGGCCAAGGTGATGTTTACGCTGGAAGGAATACTTGCCGATATCGTCGGCCCGGACACGGGGATGGGCTTCACGATCGCGCGGCGTCTCGCCCGGCACTGGCTCGCGAATCGTTCGGCCTTTCACTCGCCGCTCATAACGCGGGACTGGTTTACGCTGCAGTGCAGCGCATGGCTCTACACCAGCCGCCTGTGGATCCAGTGGGAGCAGGCGATGCTCAATCGTCTTCTGCAACCCCGGTCAAAAGCATCGTCTGCTGCCACAGGAATGCTGGAATGACTCTCGCGCGGTGCGATCCCGCCGCTCGTGCGGATTCCGCTCGGCAAGCAGTCAGACCTCGATTGCGATTTTGCGGTGCATCGGACGATGCCCGGCGTGTTTGACCCGTCCAGCGCGTTTCTTCCCTGGCTTGATCATCGACCCGATCAGAGACGTTTCCGCGTCAACAAACTTCCTTACTCCCTCGCCCGTGAAGTTCGCCATCGGCAGCAACCGAGAAGGGGACATCGCCTCCATGGCTCGCGTGGCCACATCCAGGTTAACGTTCATCTGTTGGCCGATGACGTCGAGCAGTCTCTTCTGCGCCTCGACAAAGGCATTTCCCGCTTCCCGAGCCAGTTGCACGATCTCGGTCTTTTTTGCTGACTTGCCGTCGTGTTCCGGTTTCCCTCGAGTCGCTTTTGTTGTTTCCTGCGCTACAACGTCGAGAAAGTTCTTCTGTGCGCGTGTGAAGGTGTCGACTCCCTCGCGGGCAAATTCGACCAACCGTGCTGTGCGTCCGCCTTTCCCCGCCTTCTCCGACTCCAGCCACTGCACCGTCTGCTTATTTGTGGTCGTCAACAGATCTTGCTGCATCCCAATGAGAGTATCTACGCCACGCCGTACAAGATCTGCGAGTGCCACTGCCGGTACAGAGCCGCCGACGCGTTCTTTCATGCCGTTCAGGATGATGTCGTTCTCTCGTTTTGCCAGATCCAGCAGAGTTCGCTGCGCTTCCACGAGATTCGACGTCCCCTCGACGGCTAATTCAGTCAGCAGGGAAAGAGGGGAGTGATCTTCGTGGGGCTTAGCATGAGTTCGCATATCATAGCCTCCAATGCTGCAATGCAGCATTAGCATTAGTATAGTATTTTTGCGGCTTGTCGTCAAGACTTGCTGCCATCATGTTGCAGTGCGGCACTTTAACGCGCCCGGTTCCGTCTACCGGCATTTCACCGGGCCGCGAGCAGCGTCAGGCCGCTTGGGTTTTGCCCTTGCACGGCTGGACTTTTCCGCGGCGTCGAGCTAAGGTCTCCTGTTCCTTCGGAGGTCCGCGTGGAGAAGATTCCTGATGTTGAGGCTGCCCGAGCATTGATGACCGAGGCCATGTCCTGGTCTGTCATGAAGTGGCTGCGCGAAAAGAAAAGAGTGCGTAAGACTGCCGATCGAGCTAACGCCGCTCTTGATCAATTGAGTGCAACGGCCAGAGCGCGATGGACCTCTGCCTTGAGAGATGCTTACGACGTACTCGCTGCGCAACACACTGCCGGGCCCAGCTCTGATCGACAGCAGAAAAGATCGCCGGCGGGCAACCCTGACGCAACGCTTACCGCAAGAAAAGTCAAGGAAGCGGACGATGAGGCCTACCGTGCCAGAATGGATGCAGAGAAGACGTTTGACGAGGCCGAGCGGCAACTCAGCACCAGCCTGGCGCGCGAAGGCTGCCGGAAAGCCATCCATGGCTGGGACCTGCACGAGAAAGCGATTCGCAAGGCCGAAGCTGCCATTCACTGAACAGCTCGCGCGTCCCCAGGCTCCATCGAGCCTCCCGTCATACAACACCCATCTTGTACTCAACGCGGGCGCGGCTTCCTGCGTCCCACACGCGCCAGAACACGGCGGACTTTCTTCGGAGAGATTGCCAGCCGCGAAGCCACACGGGATACTTTTCGTCCCTCTCGCTCCCACACCCGGGTGATGACCAACTCGGCAAATTCCTCGCTGATCTGCCGGAACGACTTTTCTCCAACCGCCCCCTGCGACCAGGCCTTCAAAGCGGGGTCGACGCTTCCCTTGCGCACAATTCTTGCCCGCAAGGCCTGCAATTCCTGCCAAATGCTATCGGGCTGCGAGGTCCCGCAGGCGGCGCGCGCGAGGTCGTAGGACTCGCGCGCTGCCTCCGTGTTATCAAAAAATGAATTGCACTGAGTCAACCCATGCCACAGGTAGGCGGTTGCCAGCAGCAAGTGATGTTGCGTGTGCTTTGCCAATTGGATCGCCTGCTGACTATGTTCGAGGGCGCGGCGAGCATGGCTCCCCGGATCGCCCCCGCCAATCTCCTCTTCCACCTTGGCGTTTTCGATCATGCACTGCAGAATACGAGCACGTCCCATCAGAATGTGGTCCTGCTTCTGTTCCGCCAGTTCGTAGGCAGAAGCGGATTCTTCCTCGGCGCGCTGAAAGTCGCCGCCATCCAGGTGAATGTAAGCGGCATTGACGTACACCGTCCCGACTCCATGATGCGTCGGCCGTTGGCGGTAAATCTCTCGCGCGGCCTCGAGGTGTTCGAGCGCTTCACGTCGCAGTTGCGTGAGCCTGCGGCGATGATCCGTACGGGAGGGGGTACCGGTCGCGCGAGCTTCCGGTCCTTGGCCGGTTCGACCCGTGCTCTTCCGCCGCCGCTGCGCATCGAGATCGACTCTCTTCTGCAATTGCAGGGCAATCCCGCGCTTGGCGAGCGCCATGTTGGCAAGCGACCGGGCCAGATTTGGATGCTGCGGATCGCGCTTGCGGTAGTACTCGATCGCCCGGGCGAAAAGGTCAATCGCTTTGTCGAATCGGCCTTCGCGCCGTGCCATGCGGCCATAGAACGACTGTATGTTGCCAAGCGTCACATAATCGTCGGTCTGCCGAAGCGTAGCTTCCGCCGTCTCCGACGCACGCACCGCCTCTTTCCACTTGCCTTGCTGAAACAACAGCCAACTCTCGAGAACCTGCATCACGGCAGCCATGCGTGGATGGCCAAGTCCGAGCGCCAGGTCTCGCCCTTGTCCCGTGCAGATAAGCGCCTCGTCGTATTCACCCCGACGGCGCAGGCATCGGCCTTTCCAGTAGTGCGCGATCGCCAGCAAAAACCGATTGTCGAGCTCTTCCGGCAGGCTGAGTACGAAATCAAAGTGCGCGATGGCCGTATCCATCGCCTCCTCGGCCATGGCGACCATGCCTTGCGCCATGCGAAAGCAAAGATAGTCGGAGATCGCAAGGTGCGAGCGGGTGCGCGAATCGAAACGGGAGAGAATTTCTTTGACAGCAGGCGCCGCGCTGAACCCGATATCGCTCCAAATCGCCAGCAGAACCAGCAGGCGAGCCGCATTCGCTTGCCCCGGATCGATGCCAGCGATTACCTGTTGATGCGATGCAAGATAGGCGAGGCCGCGTTCCACTTCGCGCGCGGCCACATCCGCCTGTAACTTTGCAAGAAGGCTTTCCTCAATTTGCGCTGTGGCGTGGGGACCCTGTCTTGTGCCCATGCCTGAGGTTCTAGTCTAATAAGTCGTAACTGGCAAGCGTCAGAAACTCGGCAAACTCCCGGCTGGTCATGAGAGTTTCGAGAAGGTCGGCCGCTTTTTGCAATTGCTGGTCGCTGCGCAACTCGGCGGCACGCTGGCGTATGACTTCCTTCACCATCGCTTCGGTCACGCTTCTACCGTCGTTCATGCGGGCGCCGTGCTTCACCCACTGCCACACCTGCGCCCGGCAAATCTCGGCCGTGGCGGCATCCTCCATCAGGTTGTAGATTGGCACGCAGCCCGATCCACGCAACCACGAGTCGAGATACTGCAGACCCACATCCACATTCCATCGCAAGCCGGATTCCGTGATCTCACCGCTTGGAACCTGCAACAGATCTGCGGCGGTAACAGCGCGATCCGTCCGCGGTTTCGATATTTGATTGGGTTCCGGCATGTGCGCGTTGAAGATCTCTTTCGCTATCGGAACCAGCCCAGGATGGGCAACCCAGGTGCCATCGTGCCCCGCCATCACTTCGCGGAACTTATCCTTGCGAACCTTGTCGAGGGCCTGCTCGTTGGCGGCCGCATCATTGCGAATCGGAATCTGTGCCGCCATTCCGCCCATCGCATGAATGCCCCGCCGATGGCACGTTTGAATCAGCAGTTCGACATATGAGCTCAGGAAGTGCCGCTCCATCGTGACCAGCGATCGGTCGGGGAGCACGAAGTCAGGCCGCGCGCGAAACTTCTTGATGAAGCTGAAAATGTAGTCCCAGCGGCCACAGTTGAGTCCTGCCGAATGGTCGCGCAGTTCGTAGAGGATTTCATCCATCTCGAAGGCCGCAAGGATCGTCTCAATCAGCACCGTTGCCCGGATGGATCCTCGCGGTATGCCCAGTTCATCCTGCGCAAAACAAAATACGTCACTCCACAGCCGTGCTTCGAGGTGGTTCTCCAGCTTGGGCAGATAGAAGTAGGGACCTGTGCCGTTGCTCAGCAACTCCTTGGCATTGTGAAAAAAGTAGAGGCCGAAGTCGAATAGAGATCCTGACATCGGGCGCTCGTTCACTAAAAAGTGCTTCTCCTCAAGGTGCCACCCTCGCGGGCGGACCACCAACGTCGCCCGCTTCGGGCCCAGTTCGTAGCGCTTTCCCTCGGGACTTACATATTGGATGGTGCCGCGAATCGCATCATACAGATTCTGCTGGCCTTCAATGTTGTTATTCCAGGTCGGCGAATTTGAATCCTCAAAGTCCGCCATGAACACGGAAGCGCCGGAATTCAGCGCATTGATGATCATTTTGCGCTCGACCGGCCCAGTGATCTCGACACGGCGGTCGAGCAGATCTTTCGGAATGGGTCCCACCTTCCAGGCGCTACTGCGGATCGCAGCCGTCTCGGGCAAGAAGTCGGGAAGCCAGCCGGCATCGAGTTTTTGCTGAACCTCCTTGCGACGCATTAGCAATTCCTGCCGCCGAGGCTCAAATTCTGCCGCCAGCTTCAATAGAAAGGCCTGCGCCTGCGGGCTAAGGATGTTGCTTTCAGTTTTCGCGGTGGTCTGGTCGGCAGCCGCATCGTTCTGAACAATCGTCATGGCATTCATATGGAAACATCATAGTCATTCGCTGGCACAAGTCCTGCGCGCTAGGTCATTTTGACCCAGTGGGCCTAGACGGACACGACCGTTTGCTGGGAAATACGATTTGGGGTCTACTGCTCCTGAAGCAAGTTCCGGAAGCACAATTCTCGAGTGGGGAAAAACCGATGAAGACTTCGAACCATGGCGATTGGCAAACCAGCAACACCGACGACACGATTGTGAATGCAGCACGCATCCACAGTGTCGCCGTTTCCTCGGCGCTGTACTATCCGTCGCTGATCGGTAATTCCTGGGACGACGAATTGCTGCCGTCGGGAGACTAGTTGCTGAACATCGGTATCGAAAAGACAAATCACGAAGAGGGGCAGAATCTTGATCAGCGCTGAATGCCAAGAAAGCACCGCGACAATGTTTGACGAGCAGGTCTCCGCCGCGAAGCAATGGTTCGCGAGTCCCAGGTTTACAGGCATCACCCGCCTCTATTCCCCGCACCAGGTCGCAGAACAGCAAGGAACGATACGCGGCGATTATTCCATCGCCCGACAGGCGGCAGAGGGGTTCTACGCGCGTCTCCGCGACCTCTTCGATCAGCGCAAGCAGATCACTACTTTCGGCCCCTATTCGCCAGGCCAAGCCGTAATGATGAAACGT